>FSXZ01001291.1_pt1 | contig 11959 bp, 12 predicted proteins | sample 1638121 | NCBI WGS metagenome assembly FSXZ01 (sample SAMEA3914788, study PRJEB12502) | metagenome | biome: forest; material: soil | place: Canada | collected 2011-07-03 | depth 0.1 m
CATCGAGATCGGCGCGGTGCAGGCGCTGGCCCTGGCCGCCTGCGGCGACCAGGACGCCGCGACGGAAGCCCTGGCCCGGGCGCTGGCCCTGGGCGGCCCCCAGGGCTATGTCCGCGTGTTCGCCGACGAAGGCGCGCCGATGCGCACGCTGCTGACCCGGCTGGCGGCCGCCGAGCGAGATCAGCGAGCCCCGGCCCGCGGCATCGACGCCGGCTACCTGGCCGCGGTCCTGCGCGCCTGCGGTCAGGCGGACGGCGGCCCGTCCCGCAGCCGCGCCATCGCGCCGCGCGGCCTGGCCGAGCCGCTGACCGGCCGCGAGCTGGAGGTGCTGCGGCTGCTCGCCGCGGGCCAGTCGAACCAGCGCATCGCCCGCGAGCTGGTGGTGGCGCTGGACACGGTCAAGAAGCACGTGACGCATGTCCTCGGCAAGCTCGGCGCCGCCAACCGCACCGAGGCCGCCGCGCGGGCCCGGCAGCTCGGCCTGATCCCCTGACCGCGCGGCGCTGCGCCTGCGGGCGGGCGGCTACGCGTTGGCGTAGCCGGGAATCTGCTCGCGGAGCTTCTGCATAGCGGTCTCGTCGGAGAGCCCCTGGAGGTCGTGCCGCGGGGTGTACGGCGCCTCGAGCTGCGTGAGCTCATCGGCGGTCAGCTCGATGTCGAGCGAGGCCACCGCGTCGTCGATCTGCGCCGTCTTGTTGGCGCCGACCAGCGGCGCGGTCACGACCGGCTGGCTGCGCAGCCAGGCGAGGGCGATCTGGGCGCGGGCGACCCCGCGAGCTTCCGCGATCGTGCCGACCGCGTCGATGATCGCGCGGTCGCTGTCCGCATTGCGCGATGTGTAGAGCAGGTCGGCGTAGCTGCCGTCCGTCTGCGCCCGCGCGGTCGACCTGGCCTCGCCCCACGGGCGGGCTAGCCGGCCGCGGCCGAGCGGGCTCCAGATGATCGTGCCGACTCCCTCGTCCAGGCAGAGCGGGATCATCTCGCGCTCCTCTTCGCGGGCGAGCAGGTTGTAGTGATCCTGCATCGACACGAACCGGGCCCAGCCGTGCTCGCGCTGCAGGTGCAGGGCCTTGGCGAACTCCCACGCGCGCATCGAGGATGCACCGAGGTACCGGACCTTGCCCGCCTTCACGAGATCGTGCAGGGCCTCCAGCGTCTCCTCGAGCGGGGTGGCGTGGTCGTTGCGGTGGACCTGGTAGAGGTCGACGTAATCCGTCCCGAGGCGCCGGAGGCTGTGATCGACCTCCGTCATGATCGCCTTCCGGGAGAGCCCCCGGCCGTTCGGGCCGGGACGCATGGGGTGGCGCACCTTGGTCGCGATCACGACGTCATCGCGGCTGGCGAAGTCCCGCAGGGCACGGCCGAGGATCTCCTCGCTGGAGCCGTACGAGTACATGTTGGCCGTGTCGAAGAAGTTAATGCCGGACTCCAGGGCGTGCCTGATGAGCGGGCGGCTGGCCGCCTCATCCAGGGACCACACCGGATGGCCTCGGTTCGGGTCGCCGTAGGTCATCGCGCCGATGGCGATCGGAGAGACGTCCAGGCCGGTGGCGCCGAGCTTGATGTACTGCATGGAGCAGCCTCTCTGCCGCAGTCGGAGAACTCTCCGTTTACGGTAACGGAGAGCTCTCCGGAAAGCAACCAGCCTGAGCGGCCCTCGCCCGCATCGCGCCCGAGGTAATCACGCCGGCCCTGGGCACAGGCGCCCTGGCGCCTTAGCCGTGGTCTCGTCCGAGTGAGGCCGGCCGGCCGGCCGGGCCCGCTGATTCCTTAGCGGCGAGATCCAGCCGCTCGGCGCCGAGCTCCAGGTTGACCCCGGCCCCGTAGGAGGTAGCTCCTGACAAGACCACGGCGAGCGCGGTCCCCAGGATCAGGCTGACGCCCTGATCCGCATCAATCTCGCCGGTGGCCCACAGTGCCGAGTACGTCACGATGCCGATGACGCCCAGGGCGGCGACCAGCCAGCCAAGCTTCTGGAGGAAGACTCCGACGCGCCGGGCACGCTCGACTGTCACCGCGATGCCCGCCGGGTGATGTTCCATCCAGATCCCGTGCTTTCAGCCTGAGTTGACCTGCGCGGCCTCCGCAGGCCCAGGGCGGTTCTGCCCGGCCGCCGGATGGCTCAACCGGCCGGACGCTGGGCGGGCGGGCCGCCGGCGCGGCCGGGCCGGCCGCCGAGGGCGACTGCGGCCACGGGAGGTTAAGGCAGGATCCGGCGCTGCGGCAGCGCATCCAGCTCAGCGGAAACGCCGGCGGCCTCAGCCGCACCGATCCGCTGGAAGATCGCCAGCGCCTGCTGCAGCCTGTCTTCGGCCTCGGCGGCGCGGCCGCCGGCCAGGGCGCACCGGCCGAGGCCCGCCAGAGCGTGCGCCTCCTCCGGCGGGCTGCCGATCCGGCGGGCCAGGTCCAGGGCCTGCTCGTGGCATGCCCGGGCCTGGCCGAGGTCACCGCGGGTCCTGCTCAGCGTCCCGGCCTCGTTGAGGGCGGTGACTTCAGCGTCCCGGTTGCCGAGGTCCCGGAAGATGCCCAGCGCCTCCTGCAGGTCCCGGGCCGCGGCCGGATAGTCCCCGGTCAGCTGCCGCACGGCGCCCAGGTCGGTGAGGGCGTTGGCCTGCCCGTTCCGGTTGCCGATGCCACGGAAGATGCCCACTGCCTCCTGCAGGTCCCGGGCCGCGCCCGGATAGTCGGCGGTCAGCCGCCGCACGGCCCCCAGGTAGGTGAGGGCGTTGCCCTGCCCGAGCCGGTAGCCGAGGTCCCGGGAGATGCCCAGCGCCTCCTGCAGGTCCCGGGCCGCGGCCGGGTAGTCCCCGGTCTGCCGCCGCACGGCGCCGAGGAAGGTGAGGGCGTTGGCCTGCCCGTTCCGGTCGCCGAGGTCCCGGTAGACGCCTACCGCCTCCTGGAGGTTGCGGGCCGCGGCCGGGTAGTCCCCGGTCTGCCGCCGCACGGCGCCGAGGAAGGTGAGGGCGTGGCCCTGCCCGACCCGGTCGCCGAGGTCCCGGCAGATGCCCAGCGCCTCCTGCAGGTCCCGGGCCGCGGCCGGGTAGTCGGCGGTCAGCCGCCGCACGGCGCCGAGGAAGGTGAGGGCGTTGGCCTGCCCGTTCCGGTCGCCGAGGTCCCGGTAGACGCCCAGCGCCTCCTGGAGGTTGCGGGCCGCGGCCGGGTAGTCCCCGGTCAGCCGCCGCACGGCCCCCAGGGAGGTGAGGGCAGTGGCCTGCCCGACCCGGTCGCCGAGGTCCCGGTAGATGCCCAGCGCCTCCTGCAGGTCCCGGGCCGCGCCCGGGTAGTCCCCGGTCAGGTACAGCACGGTCCCCAGGATGGTGAGGGCGTCGGCCTGGCCGGGCCGGTCGCCGAGGTCCCGGTAGATGCCCAGCGCCTCCTGCAGGTCCCGGGCCGCGCCCGGGTAGTCCCCGGCCATCCGGCGCGCGTCCCCCAGGTCGGTGAGGGCGCCGGCCTGGCCGGGCCGGTCGCCGAGCTGCCGGGCGGCCTGCACGGCGGTGGCGTGGCGGGTGATGGCCTCGTCCCACGGCCCGTCGTAGCGCAGCAGGCCCGCCAGGGCCGCGGTCAGCGCGACGACGCGAGTGTGCTGGCCGGCCGCGGTGGCGTGGTCCAGGCAGGCCAGCAGGCTGGCCCGCTCCGCCCGGGCCCAGGCCAGTGCCTGTTCCCGGCTGGCCAGGACCGGGACCGCGGGCGCGTCCCCGGACGGCGGGACGGGGGCGGTGCGGGCCTGGCGGGCCAGCAGGGCCTCGGCGCGGGCGGCGGCGTGCTGGTAGTAGTCCAGCAGCCGTCCGGTGGCCTGCTCCCGGTCAGCGCCGGGGTCCAGGCGGCTGGCCAGCGCGCGGGCGTGCTCGCGGATCAGGTCGTGCATCCGGTACCGGCCCGCGGCCGGCTCGGTGAGCAGGTAATGCTCATACAGTCCCTCCAGGCCGCGGCGGGCCACGGCCGGGCTGGTGCCAGCGACAGCGGCGGTGGCGTACCGGTCGATGTCGGCGCCGGGGTGCAGGCCGAGGCGGCGGAACAGCTGCTGCTGGGCGGGGGTGAGGTCGGCGTAGGACCGGTCGAGCGCGGCGGCGACCGACAGGTTCTCGGTGGCCAGCAGCTCCAGCCGGCCCGTGGCGGCGGCCAGGTCGGCGGCCAGCCCGGCCAGGGTCCAGGCCGGGTGGTGGTACAGCTGGCGGGCCGCCATCCCGATCGCGAGCGGCAGGCACCCGCACAGCCGGGTGATCTCCGCGACGCCGGGGTCGGCGGGGCTGAGGCCGGGCCGGACGGCCAGGCGGACCAGCAGCCCGGCTGCCTCGCCGGGCGGGAGGGCGTCCAGGCTGATCGTGGTGGCGTCTTCCAGGGCGGTCAGCCGCCGCCGGCTGGTGACCAGGACCAGGCTGCCGCCGGCGCCGGGCAGCAGCGGCCGGACCTGCTCGCTGCTGGCGGCGTCGTCCAGGACCAGCAGCAGCGGCCGGCCGGCCACCCGGTCGCGCCACAGCCCGGTCCGCGCCTGCAGGTCGGCGGGGATCTGCGCGGCCGGGACGCCGATGGTCAGGAGGAGGCTGGCCAGCGCGTCGGCCGGGTCTACCGGCTGGTGGCCCGGGGTGTGCCCGTGCAACGGCAGGAAGATCTGCCCGGCCGGGAACCGGCTGGCCAGCTGGTGCGCCGCGTGCACCGCGAACGCGGTCTTCCCGATGCCCGCCATCCCCCCGATCGCGTAGATGCTCACCACCCCGCCCGCGCCCGCCGCTGCCTCAGCCAGCTCGGCCAGCTCGTGCCGCCGGCCGGTGAACGACGCGGTGTCGCGGGGCAGCGTCCGGGTCACCGGCACCACCCCCCGGCCGCGGGGTCGGCCCGGCACCGCATGGCCCCGCGCGGCGGCCTCGAACTCGGCGCGGGCCCGGCCACCCAGCTGGAGCGCGTCGGCGAGCAGCCGCACCGTGTCCTTGTGCGGGGTGGTGGCCAGGCCCCGTTCCAGGTCGCTGACCGTCCGCGGGCTCAGTCCCGCCGCCTCGGCCAGCTCCTCCTGCGTCAGCCCGGCCTCGGCACGCAGCCCCCGCAGCACGCCAGCCAGCCCAGCCGGCGGCTCAGCCACGACCTCTCCTCGTGCCCGGACGGACCAATCCACACCGACAATACGCCGCCGGCCCGAGGACCGTCTGCGGCCAGCAGCAGCCCAGTCGCGAGGTTGCGGCCGGCCCCGCCCAGCCCCGGCCTGGCCTGGCCTCAAGGTCGTGCAGACAGCAGCTATCTCCGCGCTCGCGGCTCACAGTTTCCGGGTTGTCAGTTCCGTGGGCGGTCCTTCATGTTCCTGGCCCGGCCGTGTTGCTTCGCTTGAGGCGAACAGCCATCCGCTGTCACACCCCAGATGGAGGAAGCCATGTCTACGCCGACCAAGCCGAGCATCGTGTTCTGTCACGGGATCTGGGCCGACGGCTCGTGCTTCAACAAGCTGGTCCCGACGCTGCAGGCGGAGGGATACGAGGTGATCTGCGCGCAGTACGGCCTGGACACCAACGAGGCTGACGTCGCCGCGACGATCCGCACCCTGAACCGGGTCCACAGCCCGGCCATCCTGGTCGGCCACTCCTACGGCGGCGCCGTCATCACCGCGGCGGGCACCGACGACCGCGTGGCCGGGCTGGTCTACATCAACGCCCTGGGCCCGGATGAGACCGAGACCTCCCAGAGCGAGCAGGACAAGTTCCCCCAGACGCCGGCGTTCGGCCAGATCGAGGTCGCCGACGGGCGGGTGTGGATGCTGCCCGGCGGCGCTGCCTGCTTCTGCGGCGACCTGCCCGAGGACGAGCAGAAGGTCGTCTGGGCGACCGCCTGGCCCCCGTCTGTCGAGCTGTTCAGCCGCAACGCTCCCGGCGTCGCGTGGCGGACCAAGCCGAGCTGGTACATCGTGGGCAAAAACGACCAGGCCGTCCACCCCGACCTCGAGCGGGCCGCGGCCAAGCGGATGGGCGCGACCACCTACGAGTTCGACAGCAGCCACTGCCCCATGCTGTCCCAGCCCGACAACGTCCTCGACGTCATCCGCGCCGCCGCAGCAGGAATCTGAACCCGCACCTCTGTGGGTCCTGCTCGCCGGCCGAGGTGAGCAGGACCCAGAAAGAGCAGGATCACAAGGAGGAACCGGTGGCATCCGAGCAGGTTCTCGACATACCCGTCCGCCGCCACGTGCTGACCAGCGACCGGCCGTTCCCGGTCGTCCTGGACGGCATCTACGACGGCATCAGCCAGCCGGACGTCGGGGCGCTGTTCGCGACGCTGGCGGCGAGTACATCCTATGAGGAGTTCGCCGCGCTGGTCCGGCACGCGCAGGGCAGCGCCGGCCTGATGCGGTTCCTGCACCTCGCCGACGACCATGTCCTGGCTCTCGACCCGCAGGCTCACCAGGCGGAGCGCCGCCTGGTCCGCCTGATCGCCGGCAACCCGGTCACCATGGGGCAGATGACCCGGCACCTGCCCGCGGCCGGCTCCTACGCGCCGGTCACCATTCTCATCCAGGAACTGCCGGGCGGCGGAACTCAGGTGGCCTACGACACCGTCGCCAGCGCGATCGCGCCCTACGGTGACGCCGCGGCCTCCCAGGTCGCCGAGCGGCTGGACACCGAAGTCCTGGGCCTCCTGCGCCACGCGACCGGCGGACCGGCTACCGCAACCGAGGCACACCGGCCATCAGCATGAGCCCCCGATCAGGGCAGCGGGCTGCCCCCGGCAACGCGGTCGTGCTGCTGCACGGCCATCAGCTTGAGCGCAACCTGGCCCGGGCGGCCACCGCCGAGGCGGCCGGCACGTTCGTGCTTGTCCTGGCCATCACCAGCGCCGCCGTCGCGGCGGCCTTGTCCCGGCCGGTGGCCGGGGCCCCGTACGGGTCGCTGGCGGTGCCCGTGGCCGGCGGCCTGGCCCTGGCCATCGCCGTCGCCAGCCTCGGCCACATCTCCGGCGCCCACCTCAACCCCGCGGTGACGCTCGGGCTGGCCGTCAACCGGCACTTCCCCTGGGCCTGTGCCCCTGGCTACGTCATCGCCCAGGTCGCCGGCGCGACCGCCGCGGCCGCGGTCACCTGGGGCTTGTACGGGAATCAGGCCAGGTCGGCCGCCCGCCTGGGCGCCACCGTCCCGGCTGCGGGGGTCTCGGCGGGGCGGGTGGTCGCGGCCGAAGCCGCTGTCACCTTCGTGCTGGTCCTGGTGGTCGTGGCGGTCGCCACCGACAGCCGGGTCCCGCGCGGCATCGCCGCCATGGCTATCGGCGCGGCCCTCGCGGTAGCCATCGTGATCGCCGGGCCGGTCAGCGGCGCGGGCGTCAACCCGGCCCGGGCGATCGGGCCGATGATCCTGGCCGGCCAGTTCTCCGACTGGTGGGCCTACCTCGCGGCGCCGCTAGCCGGCGGTGCGACAGCCGTCGCCCTGTACGACAGGTTCCTGCGTGCCGGCCGCACGCCTCGCGTAGCGGTCACGCCCGCAGCTGACGACCTCGCCCAGACCGCGGAGCGCCGAGCTTGATCTAGCGCATGATGCTCCCATAGCCTATGCGGAGAGATCTCCGCTAGAGATTAACGGAGAGTTCTCCGCATAGCAAGGAGACCCGGGACCCGTGGTCCGCTCGGACGCTCGCGAGAACCGCGATCGCATCCTCGAGGCTGCCCGTCAGGCGCTCGATGAGTCTGGCGACACCTCGCTCAACCAGATCGCGCAGCGGGCCAATGTCGGGCCGGGAACGCTCTACCGCCATTTCCCCTCCCGGGAGGCGCTGGTGCTGGCTGTCTACCGGCTCGACATCGACCGGCTCGTGAGCTCCGCCCCGGATCTGCTCGCGAGGATGTCCCCGCTGGAGGCCCTGCGCAGCTGGACAACCGACCTGGTGGGCTACATGCGGATCAAGCACGGACTGGGCGACGCGCTGAGTCCCGGCGCGCAGCAGTCGGTCACCGAGCAGACCTACGGGCCGGTCATCGCCGCCATCGCTCAGCTGCTCGACGCCGGCAAGGCCGACGGCAGCGTCCGCGCTGACGCCGACCCCGCTGACTACCTCATGCTCACCGGGTCGCTCTGGCGCGCCCCGGAGGACGAGGGCCGCCCGCAGCGCATGCTCGGCCTCGTCCTCGACGGGCTGCGCGCCGGGCGGGTCGGCCCTGGCCCCGCCGTCCGCGATGACGGCTTCCAGGCGGCCCCGGGAAATCGCTGATTTTGCCGCGGCCTGGCCAGCAGGCCACCCAGCGGCCATGGCCGTCAGCGGCTCCTCGTCCGGCTGAGAGCCTCGTGCCGGCGGTGGGTAGATACCAGCCGGGGGCCGCGGCCGGCGGCATGGTGACACCGGGGGGAGCAGGCCATGGACACAGACGAGGCGGACGGGAAGAAGCCCACTGACAGCAACCGGGAGGGCCGCCGGGACGCGGAGCGGCCTGATGCGGACAGTCAGGGGCGCCAGGGCTCCAGCGAGCGGGACGATATCCGCCGCCAGGCCGAGGAGCTGGCCGAGGCGGCTGAGCGGATGAACGACGAGACCCGTATCAGGGCCATGAAGCCCGGCGTCTTCCGCGAGGACGGCAGGGGCTAGCGCCACTCAGCGCAAACGGGGGAGAGGGCCAGCTCATGTACCGGGGCTGGCTCTCTTCTATGTCCTGGCCAAGCCCGGGGCTGGGTACATACGCCCCGGGGGCCGTGCTGGCGACACCAGGGGGAAGAAGGTCATGACAAGCTTCATCGGCGGCGGGGGCGAGGACGAGGGACCCGGCGAGTTCCCGGCCGAGGTCCCGGAGCCAGCGAGCCGGGACGACCTCGCCCGGCTGCGGGCGAGCATCATGGCGTTCATCACCCAGGAGCTGGCGGTACGTGACGAGGAGATCGTGGAGCTTCAGCGCCGTGTAGCCGCCCTGGACGGCGGCCCGGTGGCCTGAGCGCCATCCGTGCGCAGCCGGGAGGCCAGCTCGATGGGATCGCCGGCCTCCGCGGACCGCGGGCCGGGCGGGACCGTCCCCGCGCATGAGAGAGTTGTGACCTGCCCAGGGCTCTGCTGGAGGAGTGGTTGAAGGATGGGAGCCGCTGACCTCGGACGGCTGTTCGACAAGTTCCGGCTGACCGCGTTCCGGCTGGAGACCCTCCCGGCCTACAACCTGCCTGCTGAGGCCAAGCGGCTTACCGCATTCCGGGACGGGCGCAGTCTCCCGGAGAGGTCACCCCGGACGAACTCGTACCTGGCCGACATCGAGAAGTCGAAGGGAAAGAAGAGCTGGCAGCGGGTCCGGGTGCTTGACGAGCCACCCACCTACTACGAGCGCTTCCAGCTCTCGGCCACCTACCGCGAGTCGGCCGCTGCCGGTGAGGACATCAGGATCCTGGCCCGGTCGCTGGCCGCCGGGCTGGACCAGGACTGGTGGCTGTTCGACGACAAGACCGCTGCGCTCCTGGAGTACGACGCGGACTTCAGGTTCGTTGACGCGAAGATCAGCACCAGCCCGGAGATGATCGAGCGGTGCCGTGCCCAGCGTGACCGCGCGCTGGCCGCGTCGGTGCCGCTGGCGCAGTACCTGGCGGACTTCGAGACGGCGTGACCAGCCCGGGCTGGCTGAGCCGGGAGGAGCTGCGGATCGGCCTGGGCTGCATGCGCGTCGAGCCCGCGCTGGTGGAGCCGACGGTCGCAGCCGCCCTGGCGGCCGGGATTACCGTCTTCGATACCGCGCACGCCTACGGGGAGCGGCCCGGTGACAACGAGCGGCTGGTCGGGCAGGCGCTGCGGGGCAGCCGGGCGCGGGTCGTCACCAAAGGCGGCATGGCCCGGGTGGGCGCGGCGTGGGTTCCTGACGGGCGCGCTTCCTCGATCCGGCGGGACTGCGAGGCGAGCCTGGCCGCGCTGGACGGCATCGGCATTGACCTTTACCTGCTGCACGCGCCCGACCCGAGGGTGCCGTGGCTGACGTCGGTGCGGGCGCTGGCCCGGCTGCTGGAGGACGGGCTGGTCCCGCGAGTAGGCGTATCGAACGTCAGCCGCGACCAGCTCGACGCCGCCATGTCGGTCGTCCCGGTCGCCGCGGTGGAGGTTGCCCTCAGCCCTTTCGACGATGCGGCCGTCCGCGGCGGGGTCGTCCGGCGCTGCGAAGAGCAGGGGATTACCGTGCTCGCGCACTCGCCGCTGGGCGGACCGCGGCGGGTCCGCCGTGCCCAGGCCCGGGAGTCCCTGGCCTGGGTGCTCTCCAGGTCGCCGGCCGTGGTCGCGATTCCCGGCGCGCGCAGTCCGGCGGCCGTGCGGTCGGCGGTGGCCGCCCTGGAGCTGGAGCCGCCCGCCGGCCCCGCCGAGCTGCCCGCGGCGCCGTCCGGGGCCGAGGTGGTGCTGGTCATGGGAATTCCCGGCGCGGGCAAGAGCCGCCTGGTCGCGGGCCTCACGGGTTACGAGCGGCTGAACCGCGACGACCGCGGCGGCTCGCTGGCTGCCCTGGCCCGCGAGCTCGGCCGCAGGCTGGGTCAGGGCGCCCGGCGGCTGGTGCTCGACAACACCTACCTGACGCGGGCCTCCCGCAATCTCGTGGTGGAGACATCAGCCCGGCACGGTGCCGGTGTGCGGTGCGTGTGGCTCGACACCCCGCTGGCCCAGGCGCAGGTTAACCTCGTGCGCCGGCAGCTGGACCTGTTCGGCCGGCTGCCGGAGCCGGAGGAGCTCCGGGGCCTGGCGAAAAGCCATCCCGGGCTGATGGCGCCCACCTCGCAGCTGCGGGCGGTCCGGCAGCTCGAGCCCCCGGCGGAGGACGAAGGATTCGCCGCGGTGCAGCGGGTGCCGTTCCGCCGGGACCCTGCTCCTGGCGTGCCGGGGGTGTTCGTCGCAGCGGACGCGGCGCCGGGCTTCCAGATCCGGGATACGTCAGTGCCGCATCTCGTATTCGGCTGGCACGTACCGCCCAGCGTCGTGCTGCCCGGCGCGGTCGTGGCCACCTGCCCGCACCCGGGCGGGCCACCGGCCTGCTGGTGCCGGCCGCCGCTGCCGGGGCTCGTGCTCGCCTTCTGCCACGACCACGGAGTGGATCCCGCCCGCTCAGTGCTCGTGGGAGCGAGCCCGGGCCATCGCGCCCTGGCGGCCGCCGTAGGCGCCCGGTTCACCAGCCCCGGATGAGCCCTCACCGGCGCCCAGCGCCACGGAAGGAGGGGGAGCTAATCGCCTGGATCATGGGTGTCATCAGCAGCGGCACGGGAGCGAGCCGACGCTGAGGCGGGCGGAGTCCAGGATGATAGTGCCTCGGTCAGCTCGGCCAGCTGAGCGGCGTAGAGCTGGGCCGTGCCCGGCTGCAGGGTCAGGTCAGCGAACCCGATGCCGGGCTGCGCTGGTCTCGCCTTAGCGGCCAGCCCGACCGTTGAGGCAGCCCTGCGGAAGGCGGCTGAGTGATACCGGCCTTCATCGGTCCCAGGGCCATCATGGTCGGACAAGGTATGCGCGGCCTGATGCAGCAGCCAGCCGAGCACATCGGATGGAGTACTCGTCAGCAGTCCCGTCCCGACCTGGAGCACTGGCAGGAGCGCTGACCATTGCGCGCTGCCGCACGTTCCCGTCCGGCTGGCCACGACGATCCGGGCAGCAGGGACAGAGCGGTTACGCCGCCGGATAGCTGCCCAGGTATCAGCCAGTGCCTCAGGCAGGTCCGCCGCCAAGGTGCCTCCCGGTGTCCGGGTCAGATTGTCCCGCAAGATCAGTTCCGCTGTCATGTTCCACCTCCTCCAGCTCCCGCAGATCGATGTAGCAGGCCATTCCTGCGGCGTCACGCACGTCGGCCACGTAGTAGCCGAGCCGCCGGACCCGGAGCCAGGAGCCGTCCCGGTTGTCCGGCGTGCCAGCCAGGGTGACGGTCTCCACCGTCCACTCGCCATCGCGGGTCCGCCAGCGATCCATAGGCCAGCAGACTAGCTGACCGAAATCCTATTTATTGTCAGACCGATTCTGGTGTGCCTGGTCAGGCGGTGCGTACCACGGCAGGACGCGGTATCGC
>FSXZ01001681.1_pt1 | contig 11959 bp, 10 predicted proteins | sample 1638121 | NCBI WGS metagenome assembly FSXZ01 (sample SAMEA3914788, study PRJEB12502) | metagenome | biome: forest; material: soil | place: Canada | collected 2011-07-03 | depth 0.1 m
ACCTGGGCGACGGTGCTGCTCCCGTTGGCGGGCGACGATTCGATCGATTTCGGAAGGCTGGCCGATGAGCTGTCGGTGCTTCTAGGGGCCGAGCTCGACGGCATCTACACGAACGGGACGGCCGGCGAGTTCCATGCCCTCGAGGAGGAGGAGTACGACCGGGTCACCCACGTCGTCGCGCAGGCGTGCACTGCCGCCGGGAACGCGTTCCAGCTTGGCGCCGGCCACATGAGCGGGCAGACATCGCTGCGCCGGATCCGGGCGGCGGCGGCCTGCGAGCCCGCCGCCATCCAGGTGATCCTGCCCGACTGGTGCTTGCTGTCCCCCGATGAGACGCTGTGGGCAATCGACCGGATGGTCAGCGAAGCCGATCCCATCCCGCTTGTCCTCTACAACCCGCCGCACGCCAAGACACTGCTGACACCGGAGCAGTTCGGCCGACTGGCCGCCGCCTTTCCCGGGTTGATCGGTATCAAGGTGGCCGGCGGCGACGCCGCGTGGTTCGCGCGGATACGGGCGCACGCGGGTGATCTGGCGGTCTTCGTCGCCGGCCACCACCTGGCCAGTGCCATCGAGCAGGGGGCGGCGGGCGCGTACTCCAACGTGGCCTGCATGAGCCCGGGCGGCGCGGTCACGTGGTACCGGACCATGCTCAGTGATCCCGATGCGGCCAAGTCGCTTGAGGTACGGCTGAACGGCTTCCTCGAGCGGCATATCGGTCCGCTGCAAGCGGCCGGGTACTCGAACGCCGCCTTGGACAAGACGCTCGCCGCGGTCGGCGGCTGGGCGCCGATCGGCACCCGCGTCCGCTGGCCCTATCGATCGGTTCCGCCGGAGGCGATCTCCGGCCTCCGCCGGGCGGCGATCGCGGAACTGCCTGAACTGCTCCCAGAACTGGCGGGGCGGGGCTGACCATGGGATATCCGGAGACCGCCGCCCCTTACCCGCTCAGGAGAAACAGGCTCCGCGAACTGCTCGAGCAGGGCCAGCCAAGCGTGGGCACCCATGTGCTGTCGGCCTGGCCAACCGTTACCGAACTGGTGGGGCAGTCGGGGCAGTGGGACTACGTGGAATTCGTGGCCGAGTACGCGCCATGGACGATGCACGACCTCGACAACCTCGCACGTGCCATCGAACTGTTCCCCAATTTCACCGGCATGATCAAGATTGAACAGGAAACCCGCGGCCACCTGGCGATGCGTGCCATCGGGTCAGGGATCCAGAACGTCCTGTTCGCCGACGTCCGCACCGCGCAGGACGCCCGGCGGTGCGTCCGCTGGGTACGGGCGGAGCATCCCGACCACGGCGGACTGCACGGCGCGGGGATGCGCCGGGACGCCAGGACGCTCGGCCACGTCGGCTCGGCGCAGTGGGTGAAGGCGCTCGCGGACAGCGTGATCGTCTTGATGATCGAGAAGAAGGAGGCGGTGGAGAACCTCGAAGCGATCCTGTCCGTCGAGGGCATCGACATGGTGCAGTTCGGCCCGGCCGACTTTGCGCTGAGCAATGGCTGGTCGCGCGGGTCGTCCACGGACGCCCTGCGCGAGGCGGAGCGCTGGGTCATCGAATCCGCTCTCCGCCATGGCGTCCAGCCGCGGGCCGAGATCACTGAACCGCGAGAGGCGGCTGGGTACCTGGAGCTAGGCGTCCGCCACTTTTGCGTCGGGCACGACGTGCTGATACTCCACAACTGGTGGCAGGAGCGGGGCCGTCAGATGCGCAGCCTCCTCGCGGAGGTGCCGCCGGGCGCTCGCATCATGAAGGCGCCTTGATCGCCGGAATCACCACATCGGCCAGCAGGTGCACTGTCTCGTCGTCGCGCCCGTTGACCACGCACAAGAAGAACTGGACGCCGGCGTTCGCCAAGGCCTGATAGTGCGAAATCGCCTGCTCGGGAGTCGCGAACAGCGGGACGGTGTGAAGATCTGCGTCGGGGATCCTTGCCTGCCTCTTCTTCTCGGCGAGCTTGTCCTCGTCGGCGGCGAGAGTCAGCAGCGGGCTGTAGTGGCTCCGCGCGATCGCGTCATACGGCCGTCCGATCTCGGCGCAGAACTCTTTGAGCCGGCCGAGCTTGCGCCCCACATCACCGACGTCGAAAGCGGACCCGGCCGACTCGTGCGGCGCGAAGTTCGACATGTCGGCGTACCGGGCGACCTGCCGGAGGGTGACCCTCTCGCCTCCTCCGGCGATAAGGATCGGCACGTGCGGCTGCTGGACCGGGAGAATGCGGAGCGCCGCATCCTTAACCTGGCGGTGCTTGCCATTGAACGTGAATGGTCCACCCCGCCAGAGGCCCTGAACGATCTGGAGGGTCTCCTCCATCGTCTCCTGCCGGATACCGGTGGGCGGCATCGGAAGGCACATCTGTGCGAACTCTGGCGCGTCCCAGCCGGACCCGATCCCGAGAACGAGCCTTCCGTCACTCAGCCTGTCCACGTCGGCCGCCTGCCGGGCCAGCAGGTGGGGACTGCGGTAGTAAACGCAGCTGACGAGCGAAATCAGCCGGATGCGATCCGTGGCCAGGGCCAGCGCGGACAGGGCCGTCCAGCAGTCCATCAGCCGGTTCGGATGATCATTGGCCCAGCACGCGTCGAAGCCGAGCGCCTCGGCGCGCTGAACGAAAGCGCGGATCTCGCTCCATTCGTTCAGGAACACTGGTCCGATCGCCCAGCGGGTCCGGCCGAGGCCCGATGCCACCCACGGGTGCACGGGACTATCGCTCAGTGTGCTTGCGGAATTCACTGTGACTCCTCATGGGGGACGACGAGTTGGTCGAGGGTTTCTGTCAGCCGCCGGAACGTGCCGCGCAAGGCGGCGTAGCCCGCTACCCAGGCAGGCTGGGGTGCGACCCGGCGGCGGCCGGCCGTCACACCGCCGACGCCGACACCGCGTGCTGGGTCGGCGAGTAGAGCCGCCCCGACCGCCGCGATTTCTGGTGTGGTGACGCAGCTGATCTCGCGCCCCGCGACGCTGGCCTTCACCCGGAGCCACAGCGCCGAGGCGCTGCCGCCGCCGACGCACACCACGTCCTTGGGCCGGTCGCCGCTGCCCAGTGCGGACAGCGCCTCGTCGGCGGCCAGCGACCAGCCCTCGATCACCGCCCGGTACACGTGCGCCGCGGTGTGGCCCGCCTTGTGACCAAAGAATGCGCCGCCCCGCAGCGAGCCGAACCCGGGCGGGATATAAATAAGGCCGTCCGCGCCCGGATCGAGCCGCGCGGCCCTTGCTTCGAGCCCGTCCGGCGCGCCGAGCGCGCGGACGATCCCGCTGACGCCGGCGCCGGAATCCAGGCTCGCGATCGCGATGTGCGTGCCGGGCGCGATGCCTGCCCCGAAGTTGACGCCGGCCTGGAAGGCGGCGGGCGAGAAATCAGCGCCGGCGAGCGGCTCGATCAGGCCTTCCGCGGTACCCATCGAATCCAGCAACTGCCCCCGCTCGGTGACCCCGGCCGCGTAACCGCCGACCGTGTGGTCCAGGCCGGTGGCGACGACGGGGACCTCGCCCGTGGTGGCGAGACCGGGGATGACGCCTGGCCGCAGGATGCCGACCGGGCTGCCCGCCTGATGCAACGGCGGCAGCGTCTCCGGCCCGTTTGCCAGCACGTCCGCCGCCCAGTCGTCGCGCCAGCGGAAGCCAGCCAGATCGAAGATGCCGGTCCGGCTGGCGTGGCTGACGGACATTCCCCGCTGACCGGTCCAGCTCCAGGTGACGTAGTCCCCGATGCCCAGCCAGGACGTGCACGCCGACCAGACATCGGGGCGGGCCTCGCGCAGCCACAGCCACTTGAACAGGCTGAGACAGAGGTCCTTGTGCAGCCCGGTGACGGAGAACAGCTCCGATGAGTCGTGCCGCAGTGACCAGTCCCGCTCCGCGTCTGACGGGCGTCGTTCGAACCAGCAGATGGACGGGTAGAGCAGTTCACCGCCCCGGCCAAGCGGCACGCCCTCTTCACCCACGCTCGTCACGCCTACGGCGGCGATCGGCGGGCGCCCTGGTGCTGTGCCCTGGGCCGAGCGCATGACCCGCTCAGCGGTGAGTCGGATCTGCTCGGGATCGTGACAGGCCCCGAAGGCGTCACCGGTCACCGGAGTGCTCGCCTTCGCCATGCTCAGCAGCTCTCCGCCCATGCCGACCAGCACCGCCTTGATGTGCGTGGTGCCGATGTCGATGCCGCAGGCGGCCGGCTCAGGCAACGGAGGCCAGTTGCCGCACGGCTGCGTCCGCCGTCAGCCTGCCGTGCACCACGTCGACCAGCACCCGCATCAGCGCCAGCCGCTCGGCGGGCTCTCGCTGCCACACCTGGCGCCCGATGACGATTCCGGAGGCTCCGGCCGTCATCGCCTCGTCGACCAGCCGGATGACGTCAGCCGCGGCGGAGCTCTTGGGGCCGCCGAGGATCACGACCGGCAGCCCGAGTTCGCGGGTGAGCGACGCCATGATCTGCGCCGAGCCGGGATAGGCGATCTTGATGATGTCCGCTCCCAGCTCCATCGCGGTCCGCGCCCCGTGGAGTTCCATCGCCACCGCGGTTTCTCCTCGTGGCGTGCTCAGGGCGATCGGCTCCACCATGACCGGCATCTGCCAGCGCTCCGCCTCGCGAATGACGACGGCGATCCGCCTGCAGGTCGCCGTCCGCGCGGCGCTCGGCGTGTCCCAGGGCATCAGGATCTTGACGGCGTCGGCCCCGAACCGGACCGCCTGCTCGACGGAGGCAACCAGCGTTGCCTCCCCCGGGTCGTCGTCGCCGTCGCGCAGCGTCGTGTCCAGCGTGAGCAGCCGGGCCGGCGCCGGCCTGGTGGCGAAGATCCCGGCCGTGGCCCGGGCGAGGCCGGCCGACATGAGCAGGCCGTCGCATCCGGCCTCGGCCGCGGCCGCGACGAGAGACGAGGGTTCCTCGAGGCCGGCGACCCGGCCGAGCATCAGGCCGTGGTCCACCGGCAGGACCATGGCCCGCTGGTCGGGGCCGAAGACGCGGCCGAGCCGGTAGGTCATTCCCGCGTTCATCGCGTCGGCTCCTTCGGTCCGGTTGCGTCCGCCCGCGCCGCGAGGGGCGTGGGTTGGGGCACGCCGAGTGGGTCGGTGACGCCGTAGATGCCGTCGAGCACGCCCAGGCTGACCGGGATGCCGTTGTGCAGCCGCTCCAGCTTGGCGCGAGCCTCGACTTCACCGGGAAGCAGCACCGGCCCCGGAGCCGCGCCCCGTCCAACCGTGACCAGTTCCTCGCGGAAACGCGCGGCCTCGTCCTGGTACCGGTCCAGGGTGACGAAGGCGCCGACGTCCATGGCGATCAGGACGGTCCCGTTTCCGCCCGCGTAGCCGGGCGAGCAGGACGTGCCCATCCCGGTGAGGAGGCCGCCGAGCAGCTCGATCAGGACGCTCATGGCCGAGCCTTTGTGCCCGCCGAACGTCAGCAGTGCTCCGCCGGCGTAGAAGTCACCGGGGTCCTTGGATGGCTGCCCGGAGGAGTCGACGATGAGCCCTTCGGCTACTTTCAGCCCGTCGGCGAAGGCCAGCTTCAGCTTGCCCTCGGCCACTGCCGCGGTCGAGAAGTCGGCGACGATCGGGCCGTCCGGCCCGCCGGGCGAGGCCCAGGCGAACGGGTTGGTGCCCAGTGCCCGGCCGGCTCCGCCGAACGGAGCGACAGCGGGGCCTGAATTGCAGAACGCGAGGCCGGCCAGACCGTGATCGGCCAGCGCGGTCACGTACTCGCCGAGGCGGCCCACGTGATTGCATTGGCCGATCGTCACCGCGGCGACGCCGTTTTCCGCGGCGGCCGCGATGAGGACGTCGACCGCCATCTGGGCGGCGAGCTGGCCGAATCCCCAGTTGCCGTCGATGACGACGGTACCGCGCTGCTGCCTTCTGACCGTTGGACTCGCCGTCGGCCGGATCTGGCCGTCGGCGATCCATTCTGAGTACTGGACGAGCCTGATGATTCCGTGGGAATCGTGGCCGACCAGGTTGGACAGCACCAGCGAGGCGCCCACGGCCGCGGCCGTCTGGGCGGGAGCGCCGAGGGCTGTCAGAGACGCTGCGGCGAACCGGGCAAGCTCGTCGCGACCGAAGCGCGGGCTGACTGGCCCTTCGCTCGTCGCGGTACCTTCTGAGAACTTCGTCACTTGTTGACAGTTATCAGTTATCCGTGATTCAGTCAACGCATCACACAGCAACAGGAGGGGATCTTGTGATTTCCGGCGCCTATGTGCCCATGCTCACCGCCTTCGACCAGGCAGGACATCTCGACACCGGGGCCTACGCTGCCTTCGCGCAATGGCTGGCCGGACGGGGGGTCGATGGCCTCGTCCCGTTCGGGACCACGGGCGAGGGAGCCTCGCTCAGCCTGCGGGAGCGGCTTGCCGCCCTCGATAAGCTCGCCGCGGCCGTTCCCGGCACGCCGATGGTTCCCGCGGTCATGGAGTCCAGCCTCGACACCGTTCTGGAGTTTGTCGCGGCGGTCAACGACCTTCCCGTGGCCGGGATCATGGTCCTGCCGCCCTACTACTTCCGGCCGCTGCTCGCGGACCAGCTTCGGCGGTTCATCGAGCCGGTGGTCAGCGCCAGCCGCCACCCGGTGATGCTGTATCACATCCCGACGTTCGGGCCGCCAGTTCCGGTCGAGGCCCTCCCCGGCCTGGGCGTGTGGGGCGTGAAGGACTCCGGGGGCGACCAGGCGTACACCAAGTCCGTGCTCGGGATTGGCGGCAATGTGATGGTCGGGACGGAGCGGCTTGTGATCGAGGCGATCGGCCTCGGTGCCTCGGGCGCCATCGCCGGCCTGGCCAACCTCCTGCCCGAGCACCTGGCCGCCGCGTGCTCGGCCGCGCGGGCCGGCGACCCAGAGCGCGCGACGGCGATCCTCGCTCCGGCGCTCAGCTTCCAGGAGCGCCTGAACGCGGAATGCCGGGTCAGCCCGGTGGAGTGGATTTCCGTCGGCAAGAGCCTCGCGGCCCAGCGCAGCGGCGTGCCCCTCGGCGGCGTGCGTCCTCCGGTGCAGGTAGCGCCGGACGAGGCCGCCCTCGCGCTCCAGCCACAGCTAGAGGCGGTACTTGCGGAGCTGGATCAGGTCAGGTGAGCAGGTACGACTCCGCGCGCTCCTGAGCGCTCGGGGTCGTTTCCTGATCGGCCTGCTGGGCGATCAGCGTTCCGCAAATGCGCTCATAGGCGAGCCGGTTGTGCTCGCCTATGGCGCGCACCGCTGTGTCTTCATCCCCGGCCTTGATCAGGTCGAGAATGCGGTTGTGGTCGTTGATCATGCTCGTGCGCCAGTCCTGGCTGGCGATCGTCCGCAGTAGCAGGAACCAGTGGACCTGCATGCGGATGCTCAGCCAGCTCCGGTAGAGCCGCTCATGGTGGGCCGCGCGGAAGATGCAGTCGTGGAAGTTGACGTCGAGACGGGCCGCCACCTGCTCGGTAATCTTCCGTTTCATTCCGCCGGTCAGGTCGACCAGCGCCTGTTCGAGTGCCTCGATATCGGACTCGTCGTGGCGGCGGATAGCGAGCCGGACGGCGAGCTGCTCGATCGCCGACCGGAGGCTGTACACCTCGCCGAAGTCTTCCACTGACAGCTGCGCCACGGCCGCGCCCCGATGCCGGGACAAGGTGACCAGGCCTTCTCGTTCCAGGATGGCGAGCGCGTCGCGGACCGGCCCCCGGCTCACGTCGAGCGACTCGGAGACCTGCTCTTCGCGCAAGTGCTGTCCTGGCGGCAGCTCCCCGTTGAGAATCGCCTCGCGGAGTCGCTCGGCGACGATGTCGCCGAGTGATGTGCGGGTTGCTGGCCCCGCCAATAGCAGGCTGTCGGCGGAACGTCCCCGGTCGAAGCCGTTCTCTCGGCTGCTCACCATGCTCTCCAGTGCGTTAGATGGCCATTCTTTCCCAGCGAGGATGCCCGCAGTCTGCCAGTATGCCGACGTTGGCGGAGATCACTGACGATTGTAAACGACAAACAATGGCCGCGTCTTTTGACCGCTGTCCGCCTCGCCTGGCGCCCGGTGGGATGCCGCTAGCGCTAAGTAACTATTGTTGACAGTTTACAAGCATACGTCTAGCGTCGGTTGCCATGCATCCGCACGCATCGCCTCGCAGGGGGAGCCCATGAACAAGCCAGTCATCGCCGTCGCCGACGGCGCGTTCGCCGACCGGGCGGGGATTGAGAGGGACTTCGGCGACCGCGCCGAGCTGCGGTGGGCCGACCTTTCCGGCCCCGGCGCCGTCCGCGAGTCCACCAGCGGGGCCGACGCGCTGGTGGTGACCCTCCAGCGGCTGCCCGCCGACATCATCATGGCCTTCGCGCCCTCGGTGCGGGCGATCGGCCGGGCCGGCGTTGGGCTGGACACGATCGACCTGCGGGCGGCCGCCGGGCGCGGCATCGCGGTGTTCAACCAGCCCGCCTACGGTGCGCCGGAGGTAGCCTCGCATGCCCTGGCGCTGCTGCTCGCGGTCCAGCGGCGGCTGCTGACGGCCGACGCCCACGTGCGCGCCGGATGGCACGGCGGCGCGGACCTCGGGCGGATCAGCGCGCTCGATGACTCGACGGTGGGCGTACTCGGGGCCGGCCGGATCGGCCGGGCCTTCATCGACCGGGTCCGCCCGCTCGTCCACGACGTGGTCGTCTACGACCCGCAGCCGATTGAGCTGCCGCCGTTCGCAATCCGCGCGGCCGACCTCGACGACCTGCTCGAGCGCAGTGAGTCAATCAGCCTGCACGTGCCCCTCACCCAGGAAACCAGGGGCCTGATCGGCAGGCGCGAACTGCTGCTCCTGCCGCCCGGGGCCATCGTCGTGAACGTCTCGCGGGGCGGCATCATCGACGAGGACGCGCTCGCCGAACTGCTGCGCAGCGGCCATCTGGGCGGCGCCGGCCTCGACGTCTTCGACAGTGAGCCCCTTCCCGCCGATTCGCCACTGCTCAGCACCCCGAACACTGTGCTCACGCCGCACTGCGCGTCGGCCTCGGAGCGGTCCGCCCACCGCCTGTCGCACTGGACCATCGGCGACGCGCTCGAGTACCTGGAGTCTGGGTCCGTCACGCACGGCACGATGGTCGTCAACGCCGGAAACGACACGAACACACCGGAGGAGGCCGGCCGTGGCCGGGGTTGAGCAGGTACCCGGTTCGGAGTGTCATCACGGGGAGGGGCCGTGCTGGGCGGATGCCTGGGGCGGCCTCCGTTGGGTGGACATGCTGACCGGCGACGTCATGTCCCTGGACCGGCACGGCGCCGTCACCCGCAGCCACGTCGGGGACGTCGCCGCGGTGATACGGCCCCGGGTGTCCGGCGGCGCCGTGGTCGCGCTAGCCGACCGGTTCGCGGTCACCGACGGCGACCTGGCCAGGCTCCGTACGGTCGCCCGTGTCGCCCTGGGCACCGGGGTTCGCCTCAACGACGGCGGCTGCGACCCGGACGGCCGGTTCTACTGCGGGTCGATGGCGTCCGATGAGACCCCCCAGGCCGGGACGTTCTTTCGACTGGACCCGGACGGGTCGGTCCGCTCGCTGCTTGACAAGGTGACGATCTCCAACGGGTTCGATTTCGCGCCGGACGGCAGCGCGGCCTATTACATCGACACACCAGAGCAGGGCATCGACGTCTTCGACTACTCCAGCGCCGCGGGCCTCGTGAACCGACGGCGATGGATCGACATCCCCGCCGAGGCGGGCTGGCCCGACGGGCTGACCGTCGACGCGGAGGGAGGCGTCTGGGTCGCGTTCATGGGCGGCTCCGCCGTGCGCCGGTACTCGGACGCCGGCACGCTGGATGCCGTCATCACCCTGCCCGTCTCGCAGGTAACCGCGTGCACGTTCGGCGGTCAGGGCCTGGACACGCTGTTCGTGACGACATCCCGCCTCGGCGCGGACATGTCGGCCCACCCGGCCTCCGGGTCGCTCTTCGCGCTGCAGCCCGGCGTCGGCGGCCTGCCCTGTCGGCCGTTCGCTGGGTAACGGAGGATGTTACTTATCCGTGACAGTTTACTGTTGACAAAAAACTTAGTGTGATTCAACGTAAGTGATCAGACGAAATTTACGCGTTTCCGCCGGACGCGGCGCTACCTGGCGGAAACCTCCCTGCTTCGGGCGGAAGGCTCGTGACGAGGCAAAAGGAAGCAGAAAGGGCGCACATCGCACCCATCGAGATTGAGGGAAAGCCATGAATGACAACACACGTAATGACGCGAACGTTGTCCCGGCTCGTCGGCCGCTGACCCGCCGCGGCTTCATCCAGCTCTCCGGCGGTGTCCTGGCGGCGGGCGCGGGAGCAACCGCCCTGGCCGCATGCGGCAGCAGCGGGTCGTCGTCCAGCAGCGCGGCGGCGGGGGCCACGGGGGGCGGGGCAAGCGGTAAAACCAACCTGACGCTCATGTCGTGGGAGCAGTTCGAGGTAGGCGAGAAGGCCGCGTGGTTCAAGGTAGTCAACGACTTCCAGGCGGCGAACCCGAACATCTCCGTTAGCTGGACGGGGTGGCCGTTCGCGACCTATGACCAGAATGTCATCACGCAGGCCGAGGCCGGGGGAATCAACGCCGACCTGGTCATGTGCCCGCCGGAGCTCGCCTCCGCCCTGATCTCCAAGTTCGGGATGGCCGTCCCCCTGCAGTCCATCACCGACGACCTCAAGCTGACCCCGATCCCCGCCCACGAGCAGTTCATGGTCAATGGCAACCTCGAGGGCCTCGGAATCATCGACGTGCCGTTCGCGATCGACTACGACCAGCGGATGCTGAAGGCGGCCGGGTTCAGCGACCCGCCGACCACCCTCGACGAGTGGCTGTCGGTTTCCGAGGCGCTCACGCACAGCCCCAACCAGTTCGGCAACGCCCTGCTCAACGACGTCGCCGACGGTGCCGACTGGTGGAATCAGCTGCAGAACTTCCCGCTCGCCTTTGGCGGCGCGTGGGCCACCGGCAAAACCCTCCAGTTCACGTCCGCTCCCGTCGTGCAGTCCATGAAGTACTGGATGGAACTGCTGGACAAGTCGGGCCCGAAGGGCAGCTCGGAAGCGGCCATCACCAAGCTCTGGCAGTCCGACCGGATCGCCATGAACCTAGAGGTCGCGGCGGGCCTGAACTCGCTGAAAACCCTGGCGCCGCAGCTGTACCCGAACCTGCGCAGCTTCGCGCCGCCGTGGCCGGGCAAGAAGGCCATCTCCCGGCTGCACGCGGTTCTCGTGCTGAAGAGCTCGAAGAACCAGGCCGCGGCCATGGAACTCGTCAAGTGGATGATCACTCCGAAGAACCTCTACAACGTCACCACGGCGAATGGCTACCCCATCATCCCCTACAGCAACTTCGGCGACTACGAGCCGGCCTACGAGACCTACCTCAAGACCACGCCCTGGATGTCCGGTTACCTGGAGACCAACTACGTCGGCGAGATCGACGTCCTCGGCGACTACACCCTCGTCTACTCACAGATCGGCAACATCATCACCCGGGCCATGGCCAACGCCGTCTCCGGCGGAGCGACGGTGGAGAGCGCGATGGCCGCGGCTCAGCAGCAGGCTCAGCAGGAACTTGGCCCCCAGGTCCAATGACCCCTGGCACGGACATGAGCCTCACGCAGACGATGAGGGCCGGCCGGGAACGAGTTCCCGGCCGGCCCCGCCGCAACGCCGCTATCCGGCCGTCATGGCGGAAGCTTGATGCCTGGCTGCCTTACCTCCTGGTGGTGCCGATCCTCGCGTTCGAGGGCACGTTCATCATCTATCCGATCATCAAGGGCATTCTGACCTCGTTCAAGAGCCAGGAACTAGGCTCCTCGGGCTCGCTGACGACGGGAAACTACAGGGAACTGGCGCACGACCCGATCTTCTGGCAGGTCCTGCGGAACACGCTGGAGTTCACCGCGATCATCGTCGTCCTCATGCTGATCGTGGGCCTGGTGATCGCCGGGCTGCTCAACTGGAGCTTCCGCGGCCGCAACATCGTGCGGGGCCTGCTCGCCATCCCCTGGGCCCTGCCG
>FSXZ01002542.1_pt1 | contig 11914 bp, 13 predicted proteins | sample 1638121 | NCBI WGS metagenome assembly FSXZ01 (sample SAMEA3914788, study PRJEB12502) | metagenome | biome: forest; material: soil | place: Canada | collected 2011-07-03 | depth 0.1 m
CCGGGATCAGAACGGCCGGCGCGTCGCGGCGATCGCGGCAAACTCGCGGATGAGGTCGCTGCTGCGGGCGGCGTCCCAGGCCAGGGCGATCCGGTTCGGGCCGATGCCGGTGATGGGCGCGGTCACGATGTCCGGGCGGTGGTAGAACGCGATCACGGACTCGGGCAGTACGGCGATCCCGCGCCCGCGGGCGACGTTCTCGAGTTTCTCCTCCACGCTGTAGCTGTTGACGCGGTCGTCTCGCGGGCGCTGGCCCTGGATGTCGGTGGCGGTGTCGCGCCATTCGGGAACCGCGTCGGGATCCTGGAGGAGGTGCTCGTCGGCCAGGTCGGCGATGCTGACGCTTTCCTTCCCGGCCAGCCGGTGGCCGGCCCCGAGGACCACGACGCGCGGCTCGGTGAACAGGTCCACGACATGCAGCCCGCGGCTGTTCACGGGCTGCCGGATGTAGCTGACGTCGACCCGGCCGTCGTGCACGACCTCGACCTGGTTGTCCCAGCCGGTCCGGACGATGCTGACCGACAGGTCCGGGTGGGCCAGTTCCAGGGCCTGGATGGCGTCGGCCACCATCAGGCCCGGCATGAACCCGACGGTAAAGCTGAGCTGCTCGCGGGCGGCCACGCGGGCGCGCCGGGTCAGTGCGGACGCGCTGGCGAGCAGCGGCGCCGCGCCGGCGAGCAGCTGCTCGCCGGCCGGGGTGAGCTCCACGGTCCGCTTGTCGCGAACGAACAGCACCACGGCCAGTTCCTGCTCGAAGGCCCGGATCTGCCGGGACAGGACGGGCTGGGCGATGTGCAGCGCCCGCGCAGCGCGGCCGTAGTTGAGATGCTCGGCCAGGACGGTGAAGTACCGCAGCTTGCGCAGATCCAGATCCATGGCAGGTCCCCTTTGCCGGGCCAGCTTATACCTCCCGGGTATCACGGCCGACCGAACAGGTCTTGGACACCGCAGGCCGGGCGGCGGCATGCTCGGAGTGCAGATCCTGACGGCCACGACGCGACCGTGATGCGTCCAGACGGAGGGCGAATGTCTCGCGTATTCATTACCGGCTCCGCCGACGGCCTGGGCCTGATGGCCGCCGAGCTACTGCTCCAGGAGGGCCATCAGGTCACGGCCCACGCGCGCAACGACGCTCGCGCCGGCGCGGTCCGGGCGCGGCTGGGCGGCGCGGCGGCCGTCGTCACCGGCGACCTGGCCACGGTCGCGGGCATGCGCGATCTGGCCGGGCAGGTCAACATCCTCGGCCATCACGATGCCGTGATCCACAACGCCGGCGTCGGGTACCGCGAGCCGAGCCGCATGCAGACCGCTGATGGCCTGTGCCACGTCTTCGCCATCAACGTTCTCGCCCCGTACCTGCTGACCGCCCTGATCGACCGGCCGGACCGGCTGGTTTACCTCAGCTCGGGCATGCATGCCGGCGGCGACCCCAGCCTGCGGGACCCGCAGTGGGACCAGCGTCGCTGGAATGGCGCGCAGGCGTACTCCGACAGCAAGCTCTACGACGTGCTGCTGGCGTTCGCCGTCGCCCGCCGCTGGCCCAAAGTCCGGTCCAACGCCGTCGAGCCCGGCTGGGTGCCGACCAGGATGGGCGGCGCCGGGGCTCCCGATGACCTGTCGCTCGGGCCCGTCACCCAGGCCTGGCTCGCCGCCGGTGACGATCCCCGCGCCGATGTCACCGGCGAGTACTTCTACCACCAGAGGACCCGCCGCGCCCATCCCGCGGCCGGCGACCCGCGCCGGCAGGACGCACTGCTCGACTACTGCGCGGCACTCACCTCGACACCGCTGCCCGAGCCCTGAGGGCACAGGAAGGTCTGCACGCCCATGGCCAGAGAACTGCTTATCCGGGGCGGCTATGTCGTCACGGTCGATCCGGAACTGGGCGACCTGCCCGCCGGCGACGTCCTCGTCACGGACAGCGTCATCACCGCGGTCGGCACCGGCCTCCAGCCCGCCGCGCCCGGCGCGGAGGTGATCGACGCCCGGGGCCGGCTGGTGATCCCGGGCCTGGTCGACACGCACCGCCATGTGTGGCAGGGCGCGATCGGGGCTTTCACCCCGCAGATGACCGGCGCCGGCTACGAGCCGGCCGTGCTGCGGGGCATCGCGCCGATGCACACGGCGGACGACGTTTACGCCGGAACCCTGTGGGGTGCGCTGCAGGCCCTGAACGCGGGCATCACGACGATCGGTGACTGGGCGCACAACCTGCAGTCGCCCGAGCACGCCGACGCGAACCTGCGCGGGCTGCAGGAGGCCGGAATCCGGGGCTACTTCCTGTACGGCGGTCCCGGGCCCGCCAGCACCGACGCCGCTCCGCCCCATCCCGCGGACGCGCGGCGGATGCGCGACCAGCACTTCGCCACCGGCGTCAGCGGCCGGCTGCGCATGGGCATGGCGCTGCGCGGGCCGTGCTTCACCACGGCCGAGCGCAATGCCGCCGACTTCGCCTTCGCCCGCGACCTGGGCCTGCCGGTCTCCACGCATGTCGGGATGGCCGGCACCTCCGGAGCCGTGACCACGCTGCGGGACTTCGGCCTGCTCGGGCCCGACGTGAACTACGCCCACGGCAACATGCTCACCGATGAGGAATTCGACCTGATCGCCGCCAGCGGCGGCACCCTGTCCATCAGTCCCTCGTCCGACATGCTGATGCAGTTCGGGACCTATCCCGGCACCGGCCAGGCCCTGCGGCGCGGGATTGTCAGCGGCCTCGGCGTGGACACGATCTGCAGCGCGGGGACGGACCTGTTCTCCGAGATGCGGCTCGCGCTGGCCGCCGAGCGATCCCGGGCCAACGCCGGCGCCCTCGCCCGCGGCGAGCGCGTCCCCACCGTCGGCCTGCACCAGCGGGACATGCTGCGCCTGGCCACGCTCGACGGGGCGCGCGTCTGGGATCTCGGCGGGCAGACCGGCAGCCTGACCGCCGGGAAGCAGGCCGACATCGCCATCCTTGACCTGCGCACCCCCCACCTGGACGGATTCGGCGATGTCGTGGCCACGATGGTCCTGGGAGCCGGGCCCGCCGACGTCGAGACCGTCATCGTCGGCGGCGACATCGTCAAGCGCGGCGGAACGCTCGTCGGCCCGGGCGTCGACAAGGCGCGTGACCTCATGCACCAGACTCGCGAGCGGCTCCGCGCCCGGCTCGCGGCATGATGAGGCGGTGACCCGCGAGGGCCGCCGGCCCGCGGCCGGGCCGGCCGGGCTGCGGACGGGGGCCGGCACACGGCTCAGGAGGCGGGGGGCGGCCCGCTCAGCCGTGCCTCCGGCTCAGGGCGGCCCGGCGGGTGATCGGGGACCCGGCGCGCGGGACGCTGGTGACCTCGCCGCGGCCGGCGCGCCGGCGGCGGATCGTGGTGTCCCTGGGTACCGGCGCGTGCCCCCGGCGGGCGGGCGCGCAGCGCGCGCGACCGGAGGGTGCCGGCGACGACGAACGCGGTGAGCAGCGGCAGCAAGCCGAGCGCCACGGGCAGCGACGCCCAGGCGGACAGCCGCCCGATGAGGGGCGGGCCGCAGACGAACCCGGCCCACCCGCAGGCTGACGCAGTGGCCACGGCGGTGCCGGCGGGCAGGCCGGGTATCCGCCCGGCGGCGCTGAACACCGCCGGGATCACGGAGGCCAGCCCGATGCCGAGGCACCCGAAGCCCAGCAGGGCGGCGGGCGGCCGGCCGATGAGCAGGGCGGCGGCGAACCCGAGGGTCGCGACCAGGGCCAGCGCGGGCAGCAGCCGCTCGGCCCGGAAGCGGGTCAGCAGCCGGTTGCCGGACAGCCGGACGCTGACCATGGCGAGGGCGAAGGCCGTGTAGCCGAGGCCGGGGACCACGCCGCTGGTGTGCAGCGGGCCGGACAGGTAGACAGCGGACCAGTCGGCGGTGGCGCCCTCGCACAGCATGGCGGCGAAGGCGATCGCGCCGAGCAGGACCATCCCGCCGGACCAGCGCGAGGACCGGCGGGATGGCGGCTGGCCGGCCGCCGGGAGCCCGGCGGCGGGACTGGTGTAACCGGGGTTCTCCGTGGCGGCGGGCAGCATCCGCGTGGTCAGCAGGCCGGCCACGAGCAGGGCGACCGTGCCCAGGACCAGCAGCTGGAGGCTGAGGGTGATGCCGGCGGCGACGGCGAGCGCGCCGATGCCGGCCCCGGCGAACGACCCGATGCTCCAGCTGCCGTGCAGCCCGGACATCAGCAGCCGCCGGCTCGTTCGCTCGACCGCGATGGCCTGGGTGTTCATCGCGACGTCGAGGGTTCCCTGGAACGCGCCCCAGGTGAACAGCGCCGCGAACAGCGCAGGCAGGCTGCCGGTGAGGCCGACCAGCGGCCCGGCCGCGCAGTACCCGACCAGCGCGACCTGCACGATCCGGCGGCTGCCGACCCTCGGCAGCAGCCAGGACGACGCGATCATCGCGGCTACCGAGCCGACCGGGGCGCCGAGCAGCGCGAATCCGAGCGTGCCGTCGGTCAGGCCGAGGTGGGCCTTCACCTCCGGTATGTGCGCCGTCCAGGACGCGAACAGCAGCCCGTGGAAGACGAACACCGCCGTTACCGCGATCCGCGGCCAGGGCAGCGAGCGGCCGGGCGCCGCGGCGGCCGGGCGTTCCGGGTCAGGCACGGAGGACCTGCACCCCCGCCGCCTGCAGCGCGGTCACGGCCGGCGCCGGGGCGCTGTCGTCGGTGACGACCACGTCGAACGCCGTCAGCTCGCACACCACGGCCAGCGCGCCGCGGCCGAACTTGGCTCCGTCCACGGCGAGCACGCTGCGGGCGCCCGAGGCCAGCAGCGCCTGCTTGACCGCGGCGTCGCCCAGGTCGTGAGCCATCACGTGGCCTTCCGGCGATACTCCGCAGCAGCCCAGCACGACGGTGTCGAAGCGGAGGGCCGCGATTCCGGCCAGGGCCAGCGGGCCCACCATGGCCAGCTCCCCGGGCCGGGCCTCGCCGCCGGGCAGCATCAGCCGCACTGACGCCGACCCGGCGAACGCCATCGCCGCATGCAGCGACAGCGGCATGACCGTCAGCCGCCGGCCGGCCAGCGCCGTGGCCGTCTGCGCCACCGTGGTGCCGCTGTCCAGGCCCACGGCCTCGCCGTCGGCGATCAGCTCCGCCACCGCCGCGGCGATCCGCTGCTTGGTGCCGGTGTCCTCCAGCGCGCGCATGGCGTACGGCAGCTCCTCGCCGCGCATCAGCAGGTTCACCGCCCCGCCCCGGACCCGCCGCGCCACCCCGCGCTCGGCCAGCACGTCCAGGTCTCGGCGGATGGTCAGCTCCGCCGTGCCGAACTCGCCCGCCGCTGCTGCGACATCGACCCGGCCGTCCCGGCGCAGGATCTCGACCAGCTCACTCAGCCGCTGCGATGCGTCCATACCCGAATCGTACAGCACAGATGTTCGTATGAACATCTGTGCTGTACGAAACGGGGTGGCGGCCGAGTCCGTGGCCGGTCGCCGTGCCCGGCCTGATCAACCCGGCCGCGGCGGGCCGCGGACCCGGCTAGACGGCCACCGGCAGCGGCCGGGAGACGCTGAGGTCGACCAGCGCCCGGGCGGCGGGCGGCACGGAATCGGGGCGGGTGTAGGCCCCGACGGTGATGGTCAGGCCGCGGTCGGCCAGGTCCAGGACGCCGGCCGCCCGCCCGGCCGGGGCGCCGGGCCCGGCGGTGAACGACCGGGGCACGATGGCCGTGCCGAGGCCCGCCCGGGCGAACCGCACCATCTCCGTCAGCTGGCCGAGCTCGTAGGCGATGGCCCGGGTGAGCCCCCTGGACCGGAACTCGGCGTCCATGCGGCGGCGCAGTTCCGTGCCCGGCCGGAATTCCACGCACGGCCCGCGGGCGGCGATCTCGGCCAGCGAGACGCTCTTGCGGGCGGCCAGCTGGTCATCGCCGCTGACGACGGCCAGGAGCGGCTCGTCGGCCAGCAGCGCCTGGAACTGCATGCCGTCCGGGGCGCGGCCGGCGCTGGCGGCGAGGGCGATGTCCAGGTCGCCGGCCGCCACGCCGTCCAGCAGCTCCTGGCGCGGGCCGGCCGTGATCATCACGGTCACGCCGGGAAAGCGCCGCCGGAACTCGCCGAGCAGCCCGGCCAGGTCCAGCGACCCGCTGGCTGTCTGCGTGGCCCCGAGCCGGACCTGGCCCCGGTAGACGCGGGCCAGGGCGTCAACGGCGGCGCGGGCACTCGCGGCCTCGGCCAGGACGCGGCGCGCCGCCGGGATGAAGGCGTGCCCGGCTCCGGTGAGCCGGACCTCCCGGCTGGTCCGGTGGAAGAGGCGGACGCCCAGCTCCGCCTCCAGCTGGGCGACCTGCCGGCTCAGCGCCGGCTGGGCAACATGGCAGCGATGCCCGGCACGGGTAAATCCGCCGGTGTCAGCAATCGCGACGACATACTCGAGCTGACGCAGTTCCATGCCTCATTGATATCAGTGCGATCACATCTATGTCTTGGAGGGATGACGCGAAACCCGGGAGGCTGGGCGCGGAACGCAGGCCGAACCCTCCGGGAGCAGCGGATGAGCACGCACACCGTCACGTCCAGCAGCGCGACTGTCCGCTCGGGCTACCTGGACCCGGCCGCGCCGGCCGCCGCGGCCGTGGCGCCGGGCGATACCGTCCGCTACCCGGATACCTGGACCCACTGGGGAAACGAGGCCGTCTACGGCATGACGTTCGCGGAGCGCGAGCCGCTGCGGCACCGCTACCCGCATGGCCCCTACTCGATGGTCGGCCCGGTCTCCGTGACCGGGGCCCAGCCGGGTGATGTCATCGAGTGCACGATGCAGGCCCTGCGCACGATCGGCTGGGGGTGGAATTCCTTCCCGCTGGGCGTCGGCGCGCTGCCCGGCGATTTCGCCGAGCCCTACTTGCATTATTTTCGCTTTGATGATCAGCGCCGCGTAGCGTCCTACACGCACGGGATCGAGCTCCCGATGGCCCCGTTCCTGGGCGTGATGGCCGCCGAGCCGGCCGGCGACGACCAGGTCAGCGCCATCCTGGCCGGCCCGTACGGCGGCAACCTGGTCCTGCGGGACCTGCGCGTCGGATCGTCGCTGTTCCTGCCCGTCGCCAAGCCCGGCGGGCGGATCTGGATCGGCGATGTGCACGCCCTGCAGGGCGACGGCGTGGTCGACCAGACGGCGATCGAGACCGCGGCCGAGAACCTGGAGATCCGCTACGACCTGCACCCGCACGTCGCCCTGCGGGCGCCCCTGGCGGAGACCCCCGACAGCTGGATCCTCATCGGCTTCGCGGGCCGCCTCGACGACGCGCTGACCGCCTGCCTGCGCGAGCTCATTCACTGGCTGGCCACGGCCACCGAGCTCACCGAGCCGGAGGCCTACGCCCTGGCCAGCATGGCCGTGAGCTTCCGGGTGACGCAGTACGCCCACCAGACCGCGTCGGCCTACAGCTCCGCGCCGCCCAAGGCCGTGCACGCGGTCATCCCCCGGAGCATCTTCCCGGCCCGCCTCCAGGACCAGGTCCAGCGCTGGCTGCGCCCCGGGATCCAGGCCGGCCAGTGACCCTCTCCCCCGCCGACCGGCTCGACATCCTGGACCTGCTCACCCGCGCTGACGCCGCCGCCAGCGCCCGTGACCCGGACGCCTACCTCGCGCTTTTCACCAGCGACGCCGTCCTGGACGGTGACCAGGGCGACTACCGCGGAACCGCCGCCCTCCGGCGCGGCCTGGCCGCGGTGTGGGGCGCCGAGCCAGCCGGCACCCTGCACCTGACCCTGAACCCGGTCATCGAGGCCGGTCCGGCCGCGGCGGGCACGGCCGTGGCGCGGTCGGTCCTGCTGATCATCGCCCCGGGCCCGCCGCCGGCGCTGGCCGCGACGGCGCGCGTAACCCAGCTGCTGCGCGCCGGCGCGCGCGGGTGGAAAATTTCCCGCCGCACTGTAGAAACTGGTGGTCATGCCGTACTAGCCGTCCCGCCCCCGACCAAGCCCGCGGAGGAACCGTGACCGATCACCCAGACGAGCCATCCGCCCCCCTGAGCTTTGAGCGCGAAATCCGGCCGCTGTTCCGGGACAAGGACCGGACCTCCATGCTCCGGGCCTTCGACTTGTGGTCGTACGCGGACGTCGTGGCGCACCGGGACGCGATCCTGAGCCAGGTGCGCGGCGGCCATATGCCCTGCGACGGAGCCTGGCCGGCCGAGCAGGTCTCCATCCTGGCCCGCTGGATCGACCAGGGAACCCCGCCCTGATGACCTAGCGGCCGGCCGTACCGCTCGACGGCGCCGGCCGGCTGGCTGTCGTGGTCTGTGCCGCGGCGAGCAGGCTCAGCGCGCAGGCGCGGGGTGCGGGGTCGGGCAGGGCGAGCGCGGCGGGGACGCAGATCGGCGGGTCGGGCTGGATCACGGCGACGGCGGTCAGGCCCGGCGAGACGACGCCGGCGGGGAGCAGGGTCCAGCACTCTCCGGAGGCCACGGGCCCGGCCAGGAGGTCGTGGACCCGGGTCAGGGTCGGCCCCGCGCGGGGGGTGAACCCGGCCGCCTGGCACGCGGCCGTCATCATGTCGTAGCTGCCGGGGTTATCTGCGCGGGCGAATCGGGCCAGGGGCAGCCCGGCGAGCGTGGCGAGGTTGCTGGCGGTGCGGGCGTAGGCGGCGGGGACGGCCAGGAGCAGCGGCTCGTCCCAGAGGTGATGAACCTGCACGCCCGGGGTGTCCGGTGGCGCGGCCACGAATGCGGCATCGAGGTCGTGCGCGGCGAGGGCGGCGAGCTGGCCGGTCGTGGAGGCGGAGCTTGTCACCTGGAGCGTGATGCCGGGGTGGGCGTCCCGGACAGCAGCCAGGGCAGCTTCGATACGAGGGCTGAATACGACGCTGCTGCCGATGCGCAGCAGCCCGGTGTGGCCGGCGGCGATGTCGGCGGCCGCAGCGGCGGCGCGGTCGATGCCGCGGAGCGCGCGGCGCGCGTGGACCAGGAATGCCTGGCCGTCCGGGGTAAGCCGGGCCCGGCGGCGGGACCGGTCAAACAAGGTCAGCCCGAGTTCGCGTTCCAGCTGCGCGACCTGCTTGCTGACCGCGGGCTGCACGATGTGCAGGGCCTCCGCGGCCCGGCCGAAGTGCTCACCCTCGGCGACGGCGACGAAATAGCGCAGCTGCCGGACCTCCATCGCCCTCCTCGCGGGTCGACCGATTCCTTCTGGTGATTGTTTCATGGCCGGGCTGGCCGTTGATCGGCCCTGGTGGGACCGGCTGGAGTGGAGCGTGCGAGTAGACGTCATCCGCTGGCGTGCACGGGCCAGCGTGGTGGAGACCGGCGCAGGTGTCAGAGGGGATGGCGTGGCCGCGGCAACAACGATCGTGAACGCGAAGGTATTCGACGGGACGAAGTCGCCGGGCTGGACCTCGGTCCGGTTCGCTGACGGCCTGATCACCCAGTGCTCGGCCGCCCCGGCCGCCCGGGCCGGCGACGAAGTGATCGACGCGGGCGGCGGGACGGTGCTTCCCGGTCTGATCGACGCGCACGTGCACCTCGTCCCCGGCGCCCTCGCGCAATCGCTGACCTTCGGCGTTACCACCGTTCTCGACATGTTCAGCCCGCCCGGCCTGGTGGCCAGGGCCAGGGAGCAGGCCGGCTCCCGTCCGGACGTGGCCGACGTGCGTTCCTCGGGTGTCGGTGCCACCGCGCCCGGCGGGCACCCGTCGATGATGTACGCCCCGTTCCCGACGTTGACCGCCGCTGACCAGGCCGGGCAGTTCGTCGCGGAACGGATCGCGGAGGGCTCGGACTATCTGAAGATCATCTCCGGCACCGGGGGCCTATGGCCGTCGCTGGACTCCGCGACCATCCGGGCCCTGGTGACTTCCGCGCACGCCCGCGGCCTGCTCGTCGTCGCTCACGTGAGCTCGACGGCCGGCGTCGAGGAGGTCGTGTCCGCCGGTGTCGACGTGGTGGCTCACGTCCCCGCGGACGCCGAGCTGGACCCGGCCCTGGTCGAGCGCATGGCCGGGGCCGGAATCGCCGTCGGCCCGACCCTGGCCACCATCGAGAACACCCTCGGCGAACCGGGTGGCGCGGCCGTGGCAGCGGACCCGCGGCTCGCTGAGGCGCTCGGGGACGGCTGGGCACGCCGGCTGACCTCGGGTGCCCCGGGCTGGCCTGGCCGGGAAATGCCGCCTTACTCGCGGGCCGAGGACAACGTGCGGCGTCTGGCCGCTGCGGGGGTCACTCTGCTGGCGGGCACCGACGCCCCGAACCCGGGGACCGTGTTCGGGGCCAGCCTGCACCGCGAGCTGGAGCTCCTGGTCCGGTGCGGCATCAGCCCGGCGCAGGCCCTGGCCGCGGCCACGGCCGGGCCGGCCCGGGTGTTCGGCCTCACCGACCGGGGACGTGTCGCGGCCGGGCACCGCGCGGACCTGGTCCTCGTGTCCGGCGACCCGCTGACCGACATCACCGCCACCCGAGCGATCGAGCGGGTATGGCGCGCGGGCACCGCCTGCGACCGGCGCGCCTTCGTCGCGAGCGCTGCCGAGGCTGAGCAGCTGGACGCTTTCGACGCCCGGGTCGCCAGGGTCGTGGCCGCCGTGCGCGAGCGCTGGTCCAGCCTCGGCCCGAGGAGGGCCCCCTGAACGCGGGCCCCGTGGGTGGTCATGTCAGCGGGGCTTGCTACAGATCGTTCAACGATATATAAAGTCAATATGTCCAAGCGGGTGCCCCGGGAAGCGGGCTGCGCGACCCCTCACCCTGCGGCTGAACCTGGCCGCACGGGTGGCGGCATGACCGATCAGGCCGAGCTCGAGCGGCGATACCGGCGGCTGCTGGCGTGGTATCCCCGGGCGTTCCGCCGGGAGAGCGGGCCGGAGATCCTGGCGGTGCTCCTGGCCGCCGCCGCAGCCGGGCAGCAGCGGCCGGGCCTGGCCGAGTCAGCGGACCTGATCCGGGGCGGCCTGTGGATGCGGCTGCGCCCCAGCGTGCCGAAGTCCGCGCGCACGGTACGGGCCGCCGTCCGGTTCCTCTGCGCGGGCGCGGCCGTCAGCACCACGTACCTGGCCATCGCGCTGGCCTTCAGCGGCGACATCAGCAACTACCACGTCAAAGTGCTGGGGCACCACCTCACCGCGGCCCAGTTCAGCCGCCTGCACCCGCTCATCATCACGCTGGTGATGGCCTTCGGCATCGCGATGATCGCCGGGTGGCTGTGGATGGCGCGGGCGGTCGGCCAGGGCCGGAACTGGGCGCGCATCCTGTCCACGGTCCTGTTCGCGCTGGCGACCCTGGAGCTGACCGGCAACCACGGTGCCATCCAGGTGCTCTGGGCCCTGCCCACCTGGCTGACCGGCGCCGCCGCCGTGTGGCTGCTGTGGCGCCCGGCGTCCAGCTCGTACTTCAGGACGAACCGCTCGCTGCCACCTTCATCTCCGGGTTAATTCAGGGTTCACCCGCATGGCCGGGAGCCGGCCTGCTCCGCCAGGCTGGGCTCATGCAGGTGAGACCAGCGGTGCAGCGGCCTCAGCCCTTGGTGCTCATCCCCGCCCGGCGCTGCGCTGCGCCTGAACCCGCCTGACTCCCTGTCTCCGCTAACGGAGCGGATCTCGCAGAGAAAGCCGGCACCGCCATGTACGAGAGCGACGAGGACCGCCTGGACGCGGCCGAGCGAGCAGCCGAGGGCAATAATCCGCGCGCGGCCGCCGGAGCCTTCTCAGCCATCGCCTGCGACCGCGAGGCCGGCGACGAAGTACGCCTGGCCGCCGCCGAGCAGCTCGCCGACGTCGACCCGCACGCCGCGGCAGAAGCCTTCACGGCCATCGCACGCGACCGCGAGGTCGGGGACGAGGCCCGGCGGACCGCCGCCGGGCACCGCACGGCCTTCGAGCCCAGCGCGTGAACCCTGAGATCACCGCGGTCATTCATCGCCGCACCGCTACCGGAGCTACGCGGGGGCGGTGATGTCACTGACGGCACGCATCTCC
>FSXZ01000872.1_pt1 | contig 11912 bp, 13 predicted proteins | sample 1638121 | NCBI WGS metagenome assembly FSXZ01 (sample SAMEA3914788, study PRJEB12502) | metagenome | biome: forest; material: soil | place: Canada | collected 2011-07-03 | depth 0.1 m
GCCCGCCGCCCCGACCGCCCCGCCCGGCCGGCCCGCCTACGGCAGCCGCAGGGCGCCGTCCACCCGGCGCGGCAGCCGCCACGGGTTGGCCTCGCGCAGGCCCTCGGGCAGCAGCTCGTCGGGCAGGTCCTGGTAGCAGACCGGGCGCAGCCAGCGGCGGATGGCGGTGGCGCCGACCGACGTGTGGCCCGCGCTGGTGGTCGACGGCCACGGGCCGCCGTGGTTCATGGACCAGGTCACCGCGACGCCGGTGGGCCACCCGTTGTAGATGACCCGGCCCGCGATCTCGCGCAGCCGGGCCAGCAGGGCGGGCAGGCCGAAGCCGTCTCCCGGCTCCGCGTGCACCGTGGCCGTCAGCGAGCCCTGGACGGTGGCCAGCGCGGCCAGCAGGTCAGCCGCACCGGCGTACTCGACCACCACCGACGACGGGCCGAAGTGCTCGGTGGTCACGGCCGCCGGGTCGCCCGCGACCGCCGCGGCGGTCGTGCGGAACAGCTCCGGCGCGGCCCACGAGCCCGCCTGCGGGACGGCCGCGCCGCCGTGCAGCTCCTCGACGTCATCGCGGGCGGCCAGCTCGGCCAGCCCGGAGCTGAGCTGGCCGCGGATCCGCTCATTCAGCAGCGGGGCCGCCGCGACCGCCCCGACCGCGTCGCGCAGCGCGCCCTCCAGCCCGTGGCCGGCGGGCAGGAACAGCAGCCCCGGCTTGGTGCAGAACTGCCCGGTGCCCATCGTCATCGAGGCGGCGAACCCGGCCGCGATCTGCGCGCCGCGCGCCGCCACCGCGGCGGGCGTGACGACGGTCGGGTTGATGCTGCCCAGCTCCCCGTAGAAGGGAATCGGGGCGGGCCGGCTGGCCGCGATGTCGAACAGGAACCGGCCGCCGGCGGTGGACCCGGTGAACCCGGCCGCCTTGATCCGCGGGTCGCGCAGCGCGTCGACGCCGGGCTGGTCCCCGACGACCGTGGCGAACACGCCCGCCGGCAGCCCGCACCCGCGCACCGCCGCGGCGGCCAGCGCGCCCAGCTCGGCGGACAGGCCCGGGTGGGACGGGTGGGCCTTGACCACCACCGGGCACCCGCTGGCCAGCGCCGAGGCGGTGTCGCCGCCCAGGACGCTGAACGCGAACGGGAAGTTGCTGGCCCCGAAGACCAGCACCGGCCCGACCGGCTCCAGCCAGCGCGCCAGCCGCGGCGCAGGCGGCGCGGCGGCCGGGTCGGCCGAGTCCGCGATGACCTCCAGGTAGCCGCCGTCGGCCACGACCCGGCCGAACAGCCGGAGCTGGCCGCTGGTCCGGGCCACCTCGCCGGTCAGCCGGGGGAGCGGCAGCCCGGACTCCTGCGCGGCCAGGGCGGCCAGCGGGCCGGCCTGCTCGTCGAGCCGGTCAGCCAGCGCGTTCAGCAGCCCGATCCGGGCCTGCGGCGAGCTGCCGCCGAAGACGGGGGCCGCCGCGGCCGCCGCGGCCGCGATGGCCTCCAGCCCGGCGGGCGTGGTCTCGGGGACCGGCGCGCCCACTTTCTCCCCGGACCGCGGGTTGATGCCCTGGACCGTCCTGCCCTGCTGCTCGGCCATGGCCGTCCTCCGGTAGGTCCCGCTGTTACGTCCCGCTGTGCTTATGTCGTACCAGGCCGGGCAGCGCCGGGCCGGGCTGCACCGGGCCTGGCTGCACCGTATCGCCGGCCGCGGGCCATTGCCCCGCCCGGTACCCGGGCATACGCTGCTGCTGAGGCCGACAAGCCACACTTACGTGGCCAGGCGGAGTGATTAAGTAGAACGTCGGTGCAGCGCCGTACCGGGTTCGGCGCCAGGTGCCCGGCGGGCGAGGAGCGGACAATGGCGTTGCTCGACGGGGCCGGCTGGGCCGGGAAGATCTACAGCAGCGGGTGGACGGCCGCGCAGGGCGGGACCCTGCAGACGACCGAGCCGGCCACCGGCGCGGTGCTCGCCGAGGTCGGCCTGGCCAATAAAGGTGATGTCGAGCAGGCGGCCCGGGCGGCCGCCGCGGCCCAGCCGGGCTGGGCGGCCCGGACCGGCCCCGAGCGCGCGGCCCTGCTCCGCCAGGCCGCCCGGGTGCTCGAGGACAACCACGAGGAGTTCGAGTCCTGGCTGGTCCGCGAGGGCGGCGCGGTGCCGGGCAAGGCCGCGTTCGAGGTTCAGCTCGTGCTCGGCGAGCTGTGGGAGGCCGCGGCGCTGCCCACCCAGCCCTGGGGGCACCTGCTGCCCACCAGCGAGCCGGGCCGGGAGTCGATCGCCCGCCGTATCCCGCTGGGCGTGGTCGGCGTGATCAGCCCCTGGAACTTCCCGCAGATCCTGTCGGTCCGGGCCGTGGCCCCGGCGCTGGCCCTGGGCAACGCCGTCATCCTCAAGCCCGACCTGCAGACGCCCGTCTCGGGCGGCATCCTGATCGCCGCGCTGTTCGAGGCGGCCGGCCTGCCCGACGGGCTGCTGCACGTGCTGCCGGGCGGCGCCGAGGCGGGCTCGGCGCTGACCGAGGACCCGAACGTGGCCATGATCGCGTTCACCGGCTCGACCGCCGTCGGCCGCCAGGTGGGCGAGGCCGCGGGCCGCGCCCTGAAGCGGGTCTCGCTCGAGCTGGGCGGCAACAACGCGCTGATCGTCCTGGACGATGCCGACCTGGAGGTGGCCAGCTCGGCCGGGGCGTGGAGCGCGTTCCTGCACCAGGGCCAGGTCTGCATGACCGCCGGCCGGCACATCGTCATGGCCGGGGTGGCCGACGAGTACCTGGACCGGCTGGCCGCCCGCGCCGCCGGCCTGCCGGTCGGTGACCCCAACGTCGATCAGGTGGCGCTCGGCCCGCTGATCAGCGAGCGGCAGCTGCGCAACGTGGACCGGATCGTCACCCAGACCGTCGAGGCGGGTGCCGTCATCCGGGCCGGCGGCACCCACGACCGGCTGTTCTACAAGCCCACCGTGCTGGCCGGCGTGACGGCCAAGATGCCCGCGTTCCGCGAGGAGATCTTCGGGCCGGTGGCCCCGGTGATCGTCGTCCAGGACGAGGCCGAGGCCGTCGCGGTGGCCAACGACACCGAGTACGGGCTGGTCGCCGCCATCCAGACCGGGTCCCGCGACCGCGGCCGGGCGCTGGCCGACCAGCTGCGGACCGGCATCGTGCACGTCAACGACCAGACGCTGAACAACGACGCGTTCGCGCCGTTCGGCGGCATCGGGGCCTCGGGCAACGGCTCGCGGTTCGGCTCGCAGAGCAGCTGGGACGAGTTCACCCAGTGGCAGTGGCTGACCCTGCGCGACCAGCCGCACGGCTTCCCGTTCTGAGCCGCCGCAGCATCCGCGGGTCCTCGAAGCCGGCCGCCCGGGCCGCGGCGGCGACGGTGGCGCCGTGCCCGATGAGGTGCTCGGCGTGCTCGGCCCGCAGCAGCTGCTGGTAGCGCAGCGGCGTCATGCCGGTGGCCTGGCCGAACAGGCGGGTCAGGGTCCGCTGGCTGACACCGGCCGACGCCGCCACGCGGGCCAGCGGGAGCCGCTCGGTGAACCGGGCGTCGATCAGGTCCTGGGCCCGGTGCACCGTGTCGCTGAGGTGCGACCGGTACCGGAGCATGGCGCTGGCCTGCGGCTCGCTTCCGTTGCGGCGGGCGTAGACGACCATCTCGCGGGCCACCCGGGCCGCCGTGCCGGGACCGTGCGCGGTAGCGACCAGGTGCAGCGCCAGGTCGATGCCGCTGGCGATGCCGGCCGACGTCACGACCCGGTCGTCCAGCACGTACAGGACATCGCGGATGACGCACGCCCGCGGGTACCGGCGGGCCAGGTCCTCCTGCAGGTCATGGTGGGTGGTGCAGCGGCGGCCGTCCAGCAGCCCGGCCTGGCCCAGCGCGTCGGCGCCCGCGCACACGCTGGCCACCGTCCCGCCGCGGGCATGATGGGCGGCCAGCGCCGCCAGGGCGGCCGGGCCCAGCAGGCCGGCTCGCCCCCGGCTGTACCCGTGCCAGCCCGGCACCACGATGAGGTCGCCGGGCCCCAGCGCGGGCCAGTCCACCCTGGCCTGCACGGCCAGGCCCTGCGCCGTCACCACCTCGGCCTGCTCGGCCACGTAGTGCAGGTCATACCGGTGGCCCAGCGAGTCGGCCGTGAGCACCTGGGCGGGGCCGGCCAGGTCCAGCAGGTGCACGCCCGGCACCAGCAGGAACACGACCGTGGTCACCGGGTCAGCCGGCCGCGGCGACGGCGGACGGCCCGGCCTGCGGGACCAGGTCGGCCACCGACGCGATGGCCGCGAACCGGCCGGCCAGGGCGTACTCGGTCCGGGTGATGATGTCGGCGGTGTGCAGGGTGCGCGGATCGGCCATGATCTCGGCCACGCTGCGGCCCGGCGGGAAGTCCCGGTGCGGGATCGGGGTAGTGGCCGTGGCGTCCGTGACGAACGTGACGCCGAAGCCGAGGTCGGCGGCGACCCGGGCCGTGGTCTCGCAGCACTGCTCGGTGCGGATGCCGCAGATGACCAGGTCCGAGATGCCCCGCATGGTCAGGATCTGCTGGAGCCGGGTCGTGGTGAAGGCGTTGTGCGAGGTCTTGGTGAGCACCGGCTCGCCGGGCCGGGCGGCCAGCCCGTCCATGAGCCGGACGTGCCGGCGGGCCGGGTCGAAGGGACCGCCCGAGCCCGGCTCGGCGTGCAGGACCCAGATGACGTCCTCGCCCCGGTCCCGCGCCGCGTCCGCCAGGGCGGCCGCCCGGCCGGCGATGCCGGGGTTGGAGCTGACCGCCCAGATCGGCTGCTGCAGGAACGAGTCCTGGACATCGATGACAATCAGCGCGCTGCTCATGCCCCCAGCCTGGCCTGGCCGTGCGCGCACCGGAAGTGGCCATCACGCCCGGGAGCGGACGGATCTGGTCACCCGGCCGGCCGCCGCAGCCGCCCGGCCCGGCGGGCGGAGCCGGGGCGGTGGCAGGATACGGGCCGTGGAGGGGAGCGAGCGGGACCGGCTGCGCGCCACGTTCAACGCCGCCGCGGACCTCTACCAGCAGGCCCGGCCGGACTACCCGGCCGCGCTGTACGACGAGGTGGCCGCCGCCGCGCGGATCGGGCCGGGCGCCCGGCTGCTGGAGATCGGCTGCGGGACCGGCATCGCCACGCTCCCGCTGGCCCGGCGCGGGCTGGCCATCACCGGCCTGGAGCCGGGTCCCGAGCTGGCCGCCGCCGCCCGGCGCACCCTGGCCCCGTACCCGGCCGTCCGCGTCATCACGACCGACTTCGAGACGTGGGCCGCCCCGCCGGGGGAGGCCTTTGACCTGGTCTTCGCGGCCACCGCCTGGCACTGGATCGACCCGGCGGCGGGCTTCGGGCGGGCCTGGGAGCTGCTGGCGCCGGGCGGCCACCTGGCCATCTGGAATCAGGGGCACGTCTTCCCCGACGGCGGGGACCCGATCTTCACCGAGATCCAGCCGGTGTACGACGAGATCGGCGAGGGCCGGCCGCCCGGCCAGGGCCAGCCCCGCCCTGGCGAGCTGCCCGACGAGCTGTCCCCGGCCATCGAGGCCAGCGGGCTGTTCGACATCGTCACCGTGGCGCAGTTCGACTGGGAAGTCCGCTACGACGCCGACGGGTACCTCCGGCTGCTGGACACCTTCTCCAACCACATCGCCATGGCGCCGTGGCAGCGCGACCGGCTGCACGGGGAGATCCGCCGCCGCCTGGCCCGGCGGCCCGGCGGGCAGCTCCGCCGGCACTGGGGCGCCATCCTGCACGTGGCCCGCCGCCGCGACACCCAGCCCTGACCGGGCGCATCAGCGAAGGAGCAGACTCGTGGACTTTCAGCTCACCGGGCGCGTCGCGGTCGTCACCGCGGCCAGCAAGGGAATCGGCCGGGCCATCGCGGCCGCGCTGGCCGCCGAGGGCGCGGCGCTGGTCATCTGCGCCCGTGATGAGGGCGCCATCACCGCGGCGGCCGCGGAGATCGCCGCGGCGGCCGGCACCGAGGTGATCGGGATGGCCGCGGACGTCAGCGTGCCCGGCACCGCGGAGCGGCTGGCGGAGGCCGCCGTCACCCGGCTCGGGGGACTGGACATCCTGGTCAACAACAGCGGCGGGCCGCCGCGCGGTGACTTCGCCGACTTCGGCGACGCGGACTGGCAGGACGCCTTTGACCTGCTGCTGCTGAGCGTGGTCCGGATGGTGCGGGCCGCGCTGCCGCACCTGCGGGCCAGCGGGCGGGGCCGGGTCATCAACATCGAGTCGACCTCGGTGAAGGAGCCCATCCCGGGCCTCATCCTGTCCAACAGCCTGCGGGCCGGCGTCGCCGGGCTGGCCCGGTCGCTGGCTGACGAGCTGGCCCCCGACCAGATCACCGTCAACAACGTGCTGCCCGGCAGCATCCTCACCGACCGGCTCCGGGCCGGCGCCGCCGCCCGGGCGCAGCAGGCCGGGACTGACGTGGACGACCTGATCCGCGCCGAGGTCGGCCGCCGCGTCCCGCTCGGCCGGGTCGGGGAGCCCGAGGACCTGGCCGCGCTGGTGGCCTACCTGTGCTCGGCGCCCGCGGCCTACATCACCGGCCAGACCATCGCCGTCGACGGCGGCCTGATGCGCTCGATCTTTTAGCGGGCTGCCGGCCCGCCGGCGGGCCGGCGGGGCGGTCACGGGCGCAGCCGGTCCAGGGCCCGGCTGAGGAAGCCGGCGTGGCGGCGGACCACCAGCTCCCTGGTCAGGTCCGGCCGGCCGCCCTGGACGGCGATGGACTCGGGGAACCAGCCCAGTCCCGGCGGGGTGGCCAGGGCGGCGACGACGTCCCAGTAGGCGACATCACCGGCGCGCCGCCCGGCGGCCGCCTCCCAGCCGGCGATCACCTCGTCGGCCGCGCCGGTGTCGGCGCCGTAGCAGAGCGCGGCGTCCATCCGCAGCGAGCCCAGGTCGATGCCGGGCGCCCCGGCCCCCGCGGCGTCCCAGTCGAGCAGGCCGGTCAGGGTGTCGCCGTCCCAGAGCGTGTTGCCCGCCCACAGGTCGCCGTGCACGAACACCGATTCCGCCCCGGGCTGGGCGGCGCGGGCGCGGGTGGCGGCGTCGAGGACGACCTGCGCCTCGCGTTGCAGCGGCCCGACGTCGTGCCCGGCCCGCATGCCGGCGAAGTCCTCGTCGCCGATGGGGTGATCGCGGCGGGGCAGGACCGCCGACGGCCGGCACGGCAGCGCGTGCAGCACGGCCGCCGCCGCGCCCAGCGCCCGCAGCCGCGCCGGGACCGGCTCGGGCGGGATGCGGCTCGAGCCCGGCAGGGCGGCGGACAGCACGGCCGGCACGCCGCCGGCCGCGCGGCCGTCGTCGTGACCGAGCAGCTCGGGGACCGGGACGGCCAGGCCGGCCGCCCGGGCCAGGCCGGCCGCCTCGGTGGCCAGCTGCCGCTGCTGGCCGGGCCCGCCGGTGCGCAGCACGACCCGGCGGTCCCCGGCCTGCAGCAGCCACGGTGACCCGCCGTCCCGCAGGCCGCGCAGGACGACCGGTTCGCAGCCGAGGATCCCGGCGCTCCACCGCAGCGCGGCGGCCGGCGGCCCGGCGATCGGCGGCGGCTGAGGAGAAACTCCGTTTTCGGGCATGGCTCCAGCCTGGACCGGCCGGCCCCGCGGGGCAGGGCTTTCGGGGCCGGGGATGCGGAGGGGTTACCGCGGGGACGCCGCGGGGTTACCTCGGCGATCCGCGGCCCCGGCCGGGCCGGGCCGGGCTGCGCCGGCGGCCGGGGGACCCGGTCCGGGGCCGGCGTTACTGGTCGCTGACGACGATGCCGATGCTGTCGGCCAGCAGCGGGGCCAGGTCCAGCAGCTGGGACGTGCTCACGATCGCGCCGCGCAGCGCGGTGGGGTCGACGGTCACCCCCAGCTCCTGCGCGTGGCGCAGGTCGACCCGGTCCAGGGTGACCTTGACCAGGGTGGTCGCCGACAGCCGGGAGGCCGGGAACGCGACCCGGGTCAGCCGGGCGGTGCTGAAGTCGACGTTGCGCAGCACGCAGTTGTCGAAGGTCACCTCGGTCAGGTCGCAGTCCCGGAAGTTGACCGAGTCCAGCTTGCACCGGTCGAACCGGACCCGGCGCAGCAGCGACCCGTAGACCTCGGCGCCGGCGATGACCGCGCCGGTCAGGGTGACGTCCCGCCAGCTGGTCCGGGCCAGCCCGGCGGAGATGAGCCGGACATCGGAGAACCACACGTCAGCGAACTGGGACTGGGCCAGGGAGCAGCCGGACAGGGTCAGCCGGGTCAGCGCGCATTCCAGGAAGTGACTGCCCGAGCCGTCCTGGCCGTCCAGCTCGCCGGAGTCGAAATGGACGCAGTCGTACTGCTCGCCCGGCGCCAGGCGGGCCGGCTCAGCGCTCAGCGCCGCGGCGAAGGGCAGGTCGGCCAGCTTCGCCCAGGGCCGGCCGGCGTCGCGCCGGGTCACGCGCCGCCGCCCGCGAACGCCAGCGCCTCGCGGGCCAGCGGCAGCCAGTCCAGGCCGCATCCGGGGTCCAGGCTCAGCCACTCCCGCATGGGCGTGCCCTTGTTCGCGTCGAACGGGACCCCGGCGCCCGCCGCGACCAGCGCGGCCACCCGGGCCTCGGGCAGCTTCAGGACGAGCCGGCCGCGGACCAGCATCGCGAAGATCTTCCGCCGGAACCGGAGCGCGGACCGGCCGAAGCCGGCCCCGCCCGGCGGCGGGGTCACCCCGTCGATCCCGGCCAGCTCGTCCACCAGATCAGCGAAGCGGTCCGCCACGCCGGCGGCCGCGGCCCGGTCTTCGGTCACCGGGACAGCATAGGTTCGCGGTCCGGCAGCCGCCCGCGCCGCGGCGGTACCGCCCCCGTGATTACCGGTGCCCGGGCCGGGTATGGCAGCGGCACTATGAAGGCACAAGTCAGCTGGGAAGACCACGCCGGCGGCACGCACCGCTGGGAGCTGCAGTACGACGAGGACGACCTGGAGGCCCGGCAGTTCCTGGACGCGCTCCAGCTGCACGTGCGGTTCAAGCTCGACGCCCTCGACGTGGACGAGGCCGGAGCCGGGGCGCCGGCCGCCGAGTGACGCCGGCCAGGCGCCCCGCCGGGTCTCGTAATAAGCTGGGGCCCGGCCCGGAGATACGGGACCGCCTCGTTTCGTAATTTGCAGTTGCGAGACGGTTTTGTCTTGTAATGACAGGGCATAAGCGCAGCTAGAAGGACTCGGCCGTCCGGGCGACGAGGTCGGCAGCGCAGTCGCGCAGTTTGCGGTGCGTGGCCTGGGAGAGCCGGGTCAACAGCTCGAAGGCACGCTCGGGGGTGCAGTGCTGCTGGGCGATGAGGATGCCCTTGGCCTGCTCGATGACGGCCCGGGTCTCCATGGCCCGGCGCATGTTCTCGGCCAGGGTCGCGGTCGTCTCGTACAGGCGCGCGTTGGCGATGGCGACGGCGGCGTAGCCGGCGAAAGCCCGGGCCACGCTGACCGCGTCACCGTCGAACGCGCCGGGCCGGGTGGCGTAGATGTTGAGCGCGCCCAGCACCGCCTCCTGCATGGGCAGCGCCACCGACAGGGACGACCGCACGCCGTCGGCCAGCGCCTGGCGGGCGAAGCGCGGCCAGCGGGTCTCGGCGGCCATGTCGGCGATGGCGACCGTCCCCGAGGACTGGGCCACCTCCAGGCAGGGGCCGTAGTCGTTCTCGTACTGAGTCTCGTCCAGGTTCAGGGCCAGCGGGCCGGTGAAGGCCACGGTGTAGGCCCGGTCGGGTTCGACCAGGGTGACGGAGGCGTCAGCTGCGGCCGGCAGCGTCTGGCGGGCCAGCTCGGCGATCCGGGCCAGCACGTCCTGCAGGTCACCGTCGCCCAGCTTCAGCTGGGCCAGCTCGGCGAAGGCGGCATGCGGTCCGGGCAGGGACGTCTCTTCGATAACAGGCTCCAGCGCATCCGGGTCCGCCGGTATCCGCACGCTACGCACGCGGCAGTCGCCGGGTCAGATCCCGGTCGGGCGGCGGCAGGGTCTCAGCCTAGCGGCGCCGCGGGCGGCCGCCGGCCGCGGGCGAGGCTTGGCTATCCTGGATACGGGCCAGCAGCGCGCCCGGCCAGTCAGCCATGGCCGAGGGAGGCGCTATGACTCAGGCTGCGCGTCAAGACCCCGCGCGCGCGCCCATCCAGCCGGACCCGGATTTCGTCCCGGGCTGGGCGCTCATCTCGGCCGCGCTGGCCCCCCTGCTGGCCACCTCGGCCTGGCTGGTGGCCGGGGCGCTCCAGCCGGCCGCCTACAGCCCGATGCGGCAGACGATCAGCGTGATGGCCGGCCTGGCCGGGACCGACCGGTGGGTCATGACCTGGGCGCTGTTCGCGGTCGGCCTGGCCGAGTTCATCACGGCCGCGGGCCTGACCGCGCTGCGGCCGCCGGCCCGCGTGGTGCTGCTGGTCGCGGGCGTGGCCTCGATCGGCATCGCCTCGTTCCCGGAGCCCGCCAGCGGCTCGACACCGTTCCACATCGCCTTCACCGCCCTGGGCGGGGCGGCCGTGGCCATCTGGCCGGCGTTCACCGTGGTGCGGGCGTGGCCCCGGCCCCCCCTGCTGAGCCCGCTGGGCGCGGCCACCGCCACGGCCGTGTTCCTGATCCTGCTGACCTGGCTGATCATCGAGACCCAGGGCGGCAGCCAGCTCGGCCTGGCCGAGCGGGTGACCTCGTCGGTGGAGTGCTGCTGGCCGCTGGTCGTGGCCCTGAGCCTGCGCTGCGCCGGGCGGGGCGGCCGCTGCGGCGGTAACCGGGTGCCCGCCGGCCAGCAGATGGCGTCGCCGGGGTCGTACCGGTGAGCCCGGCCGCGCCGCCGCGCGCCGCAGGGACGGGGTGCCGATGACCGAGGTGGCCGGCCGCACCGCGGTCGTCACGGGGGGCGCGAGCGGCATCGGCCGCGCCCTGGCCCTGGCCCTGGCCGGGGCGGGCGCCGCGGCCGTGGTCGTGGCCGACCTGGACGGCGCGGGCGCGGCCCTGGTCGCGGCCGAGATCGAGGCGGCCGGCCGCCGGGCGCTGGCCGTCACCGCCGACATGGCCCGGGAGGCAGACGTCCGCGACCTGGTCGCCGCGGCGGAGGCGGCCTTCGGCCCGATCGACCTGTTCTTCTCCAACGCCGGCATCATCGTGGGCGGCGGGGTTGAGGCCAGCGACGAGGCGTGGTCGCGGATCTGGGCCGTGAACGTGCAGAGCCACATCTACGTGACCCGGGCCGTGCTGCCGTCCATGCTGGCCCGCGGCGGCGGGTACCTGATCTTCACCGCGTCGGCGGCCGGCCTGCTCACCCAGCTCGGCTCGGCCCCGTACTCGGTGACCAAGCACGCCCTGGTCGCGCTGGCCGAGTGGCTGTCGATCACCCACGGGGACGCCGGGCTCAAGGTGTCGGCCCTGTGCCCGCAGGCGGTGGCGACCAACCTGGGCGCCACCAGCCGCGCCCAGGTGCCCGGCGCCGCGGTGCGCCCGCCGGGCACCACCTCGTCGGCCGCCGTCGACGGCGTGCTGCCGCCCGAGCAGGTCGCGGACGTCGTGCTGGGGGCGCTCCGGGACGAGCGCTTCCTGATCCTGCCGCACGCCGAGGTCGCGACGTACGAGCAGCGGCGGGTCCAGGACCGCGACCGGTGGCTGGCCGGCATGCGCCGCCTGCAGGCCCGGCTCCGGGGCGGCGGGAGCAGCTGACCGCCGCAGGCCGCCCGCCCGGCTGCGCCGCCGGTCACGGCCATGGACAGCGGGAAAGGCCGGCCCCGGGGGGAGCCGGCCTTTCCCGTGGTCACGGTCAGGCGTTCAGCTTGGCCAGCTCCGCCTCCACCAGCGCCTCGTGCTCCTGCTCGTCCCGCCGGGCGTCGCGCGTCCGCCAGCGGCCCTTGAGCAGCGGGACGCACCCGACGAAGAACAGCAGGCCGCCGATGCAGATCCAGTACCAGGTCCGCCACTGGCCGTCCGCCTGCTTGGCCGCCGCGGCCACGGC
>FSXZ01000971.1_pt1 | contig 11900 bp, 8 predicted proteins | sample 1638121 | NCBI WGS metagenome assembly FSXZ01 (sample SAMEA3914788, study PRJEB12502) | metagenome | biome: forest; material: soil | place: Canada | collected 2011-07-03 | depth 0.1 m
ACGCCGACGAGGCCAAGCGGTCCCCCAAGGTCTACTTCGCGCTGATGCTGATCCTCGAGACGATGATGATCGGGGTCTTCGCGGCCACCGACGTCTTCCTGTTCTACGTGTTCTTCGAGGCCATGCTCATCCCGATGTACTTCATGATCGGGAGCTTCGGCACCGGCCAGCGCCAGTACGCCGCGGTCAAGTTCCTGCTCTACAGCCTGCTCGGCGGGCTGCTCATGCTGGTCGCGGTCATCGCCCTGTACGTGTACTCGCTCAAGGGCGGCCACACCGGGACGTTCCTGTTCACGCCGCTGTCGCACCTGGCGCTCAGCCCGGTGGCCAGCCGCTGGCTGTTCCTCGGCTTCTTCATCGCGTTCGCCATCAAGGCCCCGCTGTGGCCGTTCCACACCTGGCTGCCCGACGCGGCCGGCTCGGCCCAGCCCGGCGCGGCCGTGCTCCTGGTCGGCGTGCTGGACAAGGTCGGCACGTTCGGCATGATCCGGTACTGCCTGGAGCTGTTCCCGTCGGGGGCGCACTACTTCACCCCGGTCATCATCGTGCTGGCCGTGGTCGGGGTCCTGTACGGCGCGATCGTGGCCATCGGCCAGCGCGACCTCAAGCGCCTGATCGCCTACTCGTCGATCTCGCACATGGGCCTGATCACCCTGGGCATCTTCGTGATGACCAGCCAGGGGCAGGCCGGCGCGGTGCTGTACATGGTCAACCACGGCTTCGCCACCGGCGCCCTGTTCATCATCGCCGGGTTCATGATCGCCCGGCGCAAGTCCTCGCTCATCGCCGACTACGGCGGCGTCCAGAAGGTCGCGCCGCTGCTGGCCGGCACCTTCCTCATCGCCGGCCTGGCCGGGCTCGCGCTGCCCGGCCTGAACACCTTCGTCAGCGAGTTCCTGGTCCTGATCGGGACCTTCACCAAGTACCAGGCGGCCGCGGTCGCGGCCACCATCGGCATCATCCTGGCCGCCATCTACATCCTGTGGATGTACCAGCGGACCATGACCGGCCCGGTCCAGCCCGGGCTGGAGACCATGCCGGACCTGAAGGCCCGCGAGCTGTGGGCGGTCGGCCCGCTGATCGCGCTGATCGTCGTGCTCGGCGTGTTCCCGCAGCCGATCCTGAAGATCATCAACCCGGCAGTTCACCAGACCCTGACCCAGGTGCACTCCACCGACCCGGTTCCGCCCCACCCGGCCACCGCGGTCGGCCATGAAGGGAGCTCCCGGTGACCGGGACGGTAACGGCGCTGGCGCCGACGATCACCGCGCCGCACATCGAGTACGGCCAGCTCTCGCCCATCCTGCTGGTCTTCGCGGTGGCGCTGGCGGGGGTGCTGGTCGAGGCGTTCGCGCCGCGCTTCCTGCGCCGGTCCCTGCAGCTCACGCTGACCCTGGCCGGCCTGGCGGGCGCCTTCGTGCTGACCGTGGTCATCGCGGCCACCAGCAAGATCTTCGCTAACGGCAGCCCGGGGCACGTCGCCGCGATGGGCGCGGTCGGCGTCGACCGGCCCACGCTCTTCCTCCAGGGCACGATCCTGGTCCTGGCCTTCGTCAGCGTGCTGCTCATCGCCGAGTCCGCGAACGACGTGAGCGCGTTCACCCCGCAGGCCGCCGCCGTGCCCGGCAGCGCGGCCGAGCGGGAGGGCCTGCTGGCCGGGCTCAGCCACACCGAGGTCTACCCGCTGACCCTGTTCGCCGTCGGCGGCATGCTGCTGTTCCCCGCGGCCAATGACCTGCTGACGATGTTCGTCGCGCTCGAGGTGCTCTCGTTCCCGCTGTACCTGCTGTGCGGGCTGGCCCGGCGCCGCCGGCTGCTCTCCCAGGAGGCAGCCATGAAGTACTTCCTGCTGGGCGCGTTCTCCTCGGCCTTCTTCATCTTCGGCGTGGCCATGCTCTACGGCTACTCCGGCTCGGTCCGGCTGTCCGCCATCGCCGCCGCCGCCCAGTCCGGCACCGCGTCGTCCACGCTGCTGTACGCGGGCATCGCGCTGATCGGCATCGGCCTGCTGTTCAAGATCGGCGCCGTGCCCTTCCAGAGCTGGAAGCCCGACGTGTACCAGGGTGCGCCGACGCCGGTCACCGCGCTGATGGCCTCCTGCACGCTGGTGTCGGCCTTCGGCGCCCTGCTGCGCGTCTTCTACGTCGCGTTCGGCCAGCTGACCTGGGACTGGCGCCCGGCCATGTGGGCCGTCGCCATCGTCACCATGCTGGTCGGCTCGATCGTCGCCATCACCCAGACCGACGTGAAGCGGCTGCTGGCCTACTCCTCGATCGCGCAGGCGGGCTACATCCTGACCGGCGTGGTCGCGGCCAACGCGGCCGGGCTGTCCGGGAGCCTGTTCTACCTGGCCGCCTACGGGTTCGCCACGATCGGCGCGTTCGCCATCGTGACCCTGGTCCGCGACCAGGCCGGCGAGGCCCTGCACCTGTCCCGGTGGGCGGGCCTGGGCAAGCGGTCGCCGCTCGTGGCCGGGACCTTCGCCCTGTTCCTGATCGCCTTCGCCGGCATCCCGCTGACCAGCGGGTTCACCGGCAAGTTCGCCGTGTTCCGGGCGGCCATCTCGGGCGGCGCCCTGCCGCTGGTCATCGTCGGCGTGATCGCCAGCGCGATCCTCGCCTTCCCGTACGTCCGGATCATCGTCCTCATGTTCTTCAGCGACCCGGCCCCCGACGGCCCCGCCGTGGTCCGGCCCAGCGCCTTCACCGGCATCGCGGTCGGCCTGGGCGCGCTGGCCACGCTGGTCCTCGGCATCGTGCCCGGGCCGCTGCTGGACCTGGCCAACCACGCGGCCACCCAGCTGTTCGTGCGCTAGCGCGGCGCTGTCGCGGGGGCATCTGACCGTCGGCCCGGCCGGCCGCATATCTTGGTGGGTGGCCGGCGCAGTGCCGTGCTGCCCGATAGCCCTACTGCGACGCCGGCCGGCCGACGAGGAGCCCGAGTGATCACCGCTGGAGTAGACCTGCCCGACGAGGCACTGGCGGCCGAGGTGGCGGCCGGCCTGGCCCAGGTCGAGGAGGGCCTGCGCGATGCCGCGCGCGCCGACCATGAGGTCCTGACCCAGGCCTCCGCGCACCTGCTGGAGGCCGGGGGCAAGCGGCTGCGGCCGCTGCTGGTCCTGCTGGCCGCGCAGTTCGGCGACCCGTCCGACAAGCGCGTCGTCCCGGCGGCCGTGGCCGTCGAGCTCACCCACCTGGCCACGCTGTATCACGACGACGTCATGGACGAGGCGGACATCCGCCGGGACACCCCCAGCGCCAACCAGCGCTGGAACAACACCATCGCGATCCTGACCGGCGACTTCCTGTTCGCCCGGGCCTCCTCGATCCTGGCCGACCTGGGCGCCGAGGCGATCCGGATCCAGGCCCAGACCTTCAGCCGGCTGGTCACCGGGCAGGTCACCGAGACAGTCGGCCCGCGGCCCGGCGAGGACCCGTTCGAGCACTACCTGAGTGTGATCACGGAGAAGACCGGATCGCTCATCGCCACCGCCGGGCGGTTCGGCGCGATGTTCTCCGGCGCCCCGGCCGGGGTGGCGGAGAAGATCATGAACATCTGCGCCAGCCTCGGGGTCGCCTACCAGATTTCCGACGACGTCCTGGACGTGGCCAGCGACCGGGTCCAGTCGGGCAAGACGCCCGGCACGGACCTGCGCGAGGGCGTCCCGACGCTGCCGATGCTGCACGCCGTGGCGATGGCCGGCCCCGGCGACGCCCGGCTGGTGGAGCTGCTCAGCAAGGGCCAGCTCTCCGATCCGGAGGAGATCGCCGAGGCCCTGCGCCTGCTGCGGGCGCATCCGGCCATGGACCGGGCCATGGCCGACGTCCGGGACTGGGTGCAGCGGGCCCGCGACGACATCGCCGGCCTGCCGGACGTCCCGGCGCGCGCGGCCTTCGAGGCGTTCTGCGACTTCGTCATCGAGCGGGCCGGCTAGCGCGCGCCGCGGCGGCCGGCCAGCCGCCCGGGCGCGGCCCGGGCCGGGAGCGGCCCCGTTTCGCCGGGTTGTCCCGGGCCGGCCGGGGGGAATCGCGGCCGGCCGTCAATTGTTGCAGCCTGTGCAGAGTTTTTCGCTGGGACCAGGCACGGGCTGCCGGTCGCGGGCTCTGCGGACACGGGCACTTTTACAGGAGGCATCCGTGAGCATATTTGGTTCGCAGAAGTCGCGGATGGTCACCGCGGCGGACGCGCTGCCGGGCCGGTCGACGCCGGTGCGCGTCCCGGAGCGGCACGAGATCCTGGGCACCCCCCTGCGGCCCCCGTACCCGGCGGGCAGCGAGGTCGCCGAGTTCGCGCTGGGCTGCTTCTGGGGCGCGGAGAAGGACTACTGGCAGGTGCCGGGCGTCATCACCACCGCGGTCGGCTACGAGGGCGGCATCACGCCGAACCCGACCTACGAGGAGACGTGCTCGGGCCGGACCGGCCACGCCGAGTCCGTGCGCGTGGTGTTCGACCCGGCCCGGGTCTCCTACCCGCAGCTGCTCAAGGTGTTCTGGGAGTCGCACAACCCCACCCAGGGCAACCGGCAGGGCAACGACGTCGGGACCCAGTACCGGTCGGCTATCTTCTACCACTCGCCGGAGCAGGAGAAGGAGGCCCGCGCGTCGCTGGCCGCCTACCAGGAGCGGCTGACCGCGGCGGGCTACGGCACGATCACCACGGAGGTGGCGCCGGCGTCGGAGTTCTACTTCGCCGAGGACTACCACCAGCAGTACCTGGCCCCGACCAAGAACCCGTACGGGTACTGCCCGGACCACGGGACGGGCGTGTCGTGCCCGGTCGGAGTGGTGAAGGCGGACGCGGCCGGCCTGCTGCCGGCTGAGGGCTGACGCCGCCTGAGGGCTGACGCCGCGCGTGCCCGGAGTGCCCGGGCACGCGCTGCGGTGCGCCCCGCATTCGACGGCGGCGGCTTCTGCTGCGATGGTGGGGCATAACAGACCTCAGAGGGGAGAGGCATGCCGAAGCCAACGATCGTTCTTGTCCACGGGGCGTGGGCCGACGGAGCGAGCTGGAACGCGGTGTCGACCGAGCTCCAGAGCCAGGGCTTCACCGTCTTCACGCCGCCCAACCTGCTGCACGGGGTGGCGGGGGATGCCGCGTACGTGGCCTCGTTTCTCGCGCAGCGCACGACCGGCCCGGTCGTCCTGGCCGGCCATTCCTATGGCGGCGTGGTGATCACGAACGCCGGGGCGGCCGGCGGTGACGTCCGGGCCCTGGTGTACGTCGACGCGTTTATCCCCGAGGTGGGGGAGACCGTCTTCCAGATCCTGGGCGGCTCGGGCTCCGCGCTCGACGTTCCCGACCCGAGTGCCGTTCTCGATATCGCCGGGTACCCCGGGGCTCCGGAGGGAGACGCCGAGGCGTTCCTCAAGCCGTCGACCGTCCACGAGTCCTTCGCGCAGGACCTGCCGGAGGCGGACCGGTGGCTGATTGTCGCGAGCCAGCGCCCGATCACGCTCGGTGCGAACACGGCGCCGACCGAGACCGCGGCCTGGAAGACGATCCCGAGCTGGGCCGTGGTCGGGACCGAGGACCGCGTGATACCGCCGGCCACGCAGCGCCACATGGCCGAGCGGGCCGGCTCGACGATCACCGAGGTCGCGGGATCGCACGTATCGATGGTGTCCCACCCGAAGGCGGCCATCGAGGCCATCCTCGCCGCTGTCGCGGCCGTCGGCGGCTAGGGCGCCGCACGGGAGCTGTCCCGTCATGACCGTCAGGTCTGCCTTGACGCGAGGTGTCGTCAGGGCTAACTTGACGGCATGACGAGATCCCAGGTAACGGCACCAGGGGCCAGCCGGCTGGAGAGCCTGCAGTGCTCGTTCTGCCTGAAGGACAAGGGCGCGGTGGCGAAGATCGTCGCCGGCCCTGGCGTCTACATCTGCAACGAGTGCGTGGATCTCTGCCAGCTGATCATCGCCGGGAAGCCGGCCAGCGATTTCACCCCGTGGGATGAGCAGCCGGACGACGAGCTGCTGGCCAGCATGGCGCGGACCCAGGCGGTGGTCGCCCAGGTCGATGCCGCTGTGCACGACCACGCGTCCGTCCTGCGCGGCCGGGGCGTCACCTGGACCCGCATCGGGGAAGCGCTGGGCGTGTCCAAGCAGGCCGCCTGGGAGCGGTTCTCCGGGGAGGACTGAGCCCGCCCGCGCGAGTCAGCCCCGGTCCCTGCTCTCGTGGTCGGCCTAGTCGCCGGCCCAGCCGCCAGCCAGCCGCCAGTCGTCGGCGTCCGGCCCGCGCCCGCCATCGCACCCGGGGAGGATTGCTCACCTCCGGCGGTGAGCAATCCTCCCCGGGCTGGGCTGAACACCCGCGCCGCGCCGCCGGATGGACCCGGCGGACTGTCAGCACATGTTGACAGCAGGCTGGTCAGTCAGCATATGCTGACAAGCGTGGTTGATATCGACGACCTTGAGCAGGCGGTGCGCGGCGCCGACCTCGACGCGGGCCTGCGCGCCGTGGCCCGGCTGCGCCGGCTGGCCGAGCAGCTCGAGGCCGAGCAGGTCGCCGCCGCGCGCCGGGCCGGGTGGTCGTGGCAGGACATTGCCGTCCGGCTCGGCGTGACCAGGCAGACCATTCATCGCAAGTACCAGCATCGACGGTGAACGGGGCTGAGCATGTTCCGCAATGACGAGACCGGCCCGGACGGGGTCGTCCGGCGCGGGCTGGCTCTGGCTCGCGATCTCGGTCACCCCCGGGTCGGGAGCGAGCATCTCCTGCTCGCGCTGATCGCGGACGGCGGCCCGGTGGCCGGCGTCCTGGCCCGGCACGGGGCGACCGCCACGGCGGTCCGGGCGGCCGCCTGTGCCGCGGCGCCGGGCGGGGCAGGCGCGGCCGCCGACCGGAGCGTCCTGGCCGCGATCGGCGTTGACCTGGACCGCGTGCTGGCCAACCGCGGGCTGACGGGCGGCGCGGCCGGTGCCCTGGAGCGCCCGGTCGGCCGGCGGCCGGTATTCCCGCTCGGCGGCGCCGCCGCCCGCCGCCGCGCAGCCCGGCTGAAGCCGCCGCTGGGCTCCGACGTCCGGGCGGCCTACGAGGCGTCGCTCCGCCTGGCGCTGGCCCGGCGCGAGCGCCAGCACCGGCCTGAGCATCTGGCCCTGGCCCTGGTGGCGCTGGACCCTGGCATCGGCTGGGTCCTGGCCGCGGCCGGCGTCCCCGCGCCGGCCCTGCTGGCCGGCCTGGCGGCCGCGTTTCCGCCGCCCCGGCGCAACGCGCTACTGCGAGCCGAGCGGCACCTCGGGCGCCGGTCCCGGCACCAGGACATCGTGCGGCGCTATCAGCGCCAGACCGGGCGGACGGCCGCCGCGGGCCTGGCCGTCGCCGCGCTGATCACGGATCGCTGATCGCGGGTCGCTGATCGCGGGTCGCTGTTCTGCTCCTCCCGGGTTCGGCCGGTCCGCGCGTACGGCGGCCCGGGGCGTGAGGGTCGGGCGGGGCGTGCGGCGCCTGGACTTTCGGTGTGGTGAAAGCGGCTAGACTCGACCAGAATCCGAGGGGGAAGCTGTCCGCGACCGCCTGCCCCGATAGCCGCAGGAGGCGAGACTGCGCACCGTTGCCTCACGTCCGTCCCGCTTCCTGATCGTCGGGGTGGGCGCACTCATGGTGCTGGCCGGCTGCTCCGCCTCCGCCCCGGCCGCGACCTCGAGCGGCAGTCCTTCCGCGGCCGCGGCCGGCGGCGCGCCGTGGAAGAAGGTCTTCTCCGCCGACTTCAACGGGACGGCCGGCAGCGGCCTGGACACTAGCGTCTGGAAGTACGACACCGGCCGCGGGATCTTCGGTACCGGCGAGGTCGAGGCCATGACCGACTCGACCGCCAACGCCCATCTCGACGGCCACGGCGACCTGGACCTGGTGGCCCTGGGACGCGGCGCGGCGAACGACGCCACCTCGAACTGGACCTCCAGCCGGATCCAGACCCAGAGCAGTTCGTTCGAGGCGCCGGCCGGCGGCGAGATGATGGTGACCGCGTCCATCAAGCAGCCCGACCCGGCCAGCGGGCTGGGCTACTGGCCCGGGTTCTGGATGCTGGCCCCGTCCGGCTGGCCGAGAACCGGGGAGATCGACATCATGGAAGATGTTGACGGGTACAGCAAGGTCTCCGGCACGCTGCACTGCGGCAACCTGACTCAGGAAAACTCCGACGGCACGTTCGGCCCGTGCCATGAGAAGACGGGCGTCGGGAGCGGCCTGGTCGCGTGCACCGGATGCCAGCAGGGCTTCCACACCTACAGCGTGGTCATCGACCGGCGGAACGCCGGCGCGCAGCAGATCCGCTGGTACCTCGACGGCCACGCGTACTTCAGCGTGAGCGAGAGCCAGATCGGCGCGTCGGCCTGGGACGCGGCCGTGGACCACGGGTTCTCGATCCTGCTCAGCCTGGCCATGGGCGGCACCTACCCGGACAACGCGTGCAGCTGCAGCGCCCCGACGGACCAGACCTCGTCGCAGGGCACGATGACCGTCCAGTACGTCTCGGTCTACACGAACTAGCCGCACCCGCTAGCCGGCCGGCCTTCCCGGCCGCGGTCAGCTGTCCCGTCAGGAGCGGACCTTCCGCGACGCGGTGCCCTTGCTGCCGCCCACCGACCGGTCCGGTGCCTTGCCCTTGACCCAGATCTGGTAGGTGACCTGACCCGGTCCGTCGGATGCCGTAACGGCCCGGGCCAGGTAGTACGCCTTCGAGTTCTGGAGTGCGTTCGTCAGGGTCGTGTCGTTGGCCGGCGTCGTGCTGTCATTGAAGGCGATGACCTGGTAGTAGCCCGCCTTGACGGCGGCCGTGAACGCGGCCGCCCCGGTCTCGACCTTCTTCGCCTTCTTATGCGTGACCGTGAAGGAGATGCCGGCCGTGGAGCTGAACTGGCCGGGCTGCGCATCGGGCCGGTTGCTGAGGTAGTAGACCGGGACCTGGGGCACCTCGACCAGGTAGCGGGCGCCTGGCTGCAGGTAGGTGGCGAAGGCGCTGACGAAGCGGTCGGACGTCGGCCAGTCCTTGAAGAACTGCGCGCTCTGCAGCATGCCCAGCACCAGCGCCAGGCACCAGACCGCGACCGGGAAATGCGGCCGGCGGAAGTGATCGCCCAGGCCGCGGGCCACCCCCAGGCCCGCCATGGGCGCGGCGAAGAACAGCCCGAACCCGATGTGCTCCAGGAACGAGGCGTTCGCGTGCAGGTACACCGCGTAGGCGGGCACCAGCAGCGCGGTGACGGTCAGCACGATGCCCAGCAGGACACGCCGCACCCGCCCGCCGGGCCGCGCGATGTCCTCGTCCGGCTCCGTGCGGGCGTTCCACACGTAGGCGACGGTGCCGAACAGAGCCAGGGCGAACAGCACCCCGCCCCACTCGGCCCCGTGCAGCAGGAGCGTCCGGACCGAGGCCGTGCCCGGCGCCCGGCTCGTCGTGGTGAGGGAGATGGCGGTCCGGTAGGCCGGCCCGCCCAGCCGGAGTGCCCCCGCGAGCAGCCCGCTCACCACGGCGCCGAATCCGAGCGAGTAGAGCAGCACGCGGCGGCCCCGCGCCGGCCACCCGGCCAGCGCGGGCAGCAGCATCAGCGTGGGCAGGAACAGGACGGCGCTGTACTCCACCGCGACCGCGAGGGCCGCCACCGGGGCGGCCAGCAGGAACAGGGGCCACCGGGACCCGGCCGTCCGGACCAGGATCCACGCCGCCACGGCCAGCAGGAACAAGGAGCTGGCGTCGAAGGTGGCGTAGTGCCCCAGGAAGATCGCCGACTCGCTGACCGAGAAGATCAGCGCGGCGCACAGGGCGGCGCGCTCGTTAAACAGCCGCCGGGTCAGCGAATACAGCAGCGCGGTCACGGCCAGCATCTCGACGAGGCTGAGCGCGCGGGCCGCGTTCAGGCCGCCGAGCTCGCTGAAAGCGCCTGCCACCAGCGGGTACAGGACCGGCGACCCCGGAAAGAAGGTCGCGTAGCGGCCCGGCAGCACGGTCCCGTGCAGCAGGTGCACCAGCTCCATGTGCCCGGCGTACAGGTAGAGCGCCTCGTCCTTGAACGCCGTGTTGCTCAGCCGCAGCGACAAGATCGCCTGCAGGCCCAGGACGGCCAGCAGCACCAGGCGGCTGACCAGGGTGCGCCGGCGGCTGGGCACGTAGGGCTCCGCCGCCGGGGCGGCCTGCGCCGGGCTTCGCTGCCCCGCCGCGATAGCCCCCTCGGCGTCCCACATGAGCGCCGGGAACTGGGTGGTCTCGTCGGACCCGGCGGGCCGCGTCCCCGGCTTGGTCCAGCCTGCGGCCCTGGCCGCGGCTATGTCGGCGTCGTTGACGGCGAGAGTGAGGTAGGGGTCAGCGTCTGCCGCTGTCCCGGCGGCGGACTTGGCCACCGGCTGCGGATGCGTGACCTCGACTACCGCCGAGTCCGTGGGGGTACCGTCGTCTTGCGCGGTGTCGTCCAGATCCTGGCCCGTGATCACGGCCGGGATGGTGAGCGTGACCTGGATGGCGCGCATGGGGTCCGGGTCGCCCGACCCGCGGGACGGCTTGCGGGCCCGGGTGCCGAGCACCGCCATCACGACCGTCTCGGCGTCCGTGAGCACATCGGGGCGCTCGCCGGCCGCGGGCCCGAAGACCGATCGACTGCCCTTCTTGCTCGAACGCTTGCTGCTCCCGGAACCGCCGCGCGGCGGGGGAACGGCCGCCGGGGACTTGGCGTCCGGCGCCTTCGCGGCCGGGGACGGGCCGGCCGGAGGCTTGGCCTCGGGGATCTGCGTGTCTGAGGTCTGGGCGTCTGGGGGGCTCGCGTCGGAGGGCTTCGCCTCTGGGGGCTGCGCGGCCGTAGGCGCGCCCGCGGGGGGCTGATCGGCCGGAGGCTTACTGCCCGGAGGCTGACTGCCTGGAGGCTGACTCGTCGGAGGAACCAGCGCTGGCTGGGTCTGGGCTCGCTGGAGCCCGGCGGCCGGGGCGTCGGCGGCGGGGGTCTTTTCGGCCGGGGTCTTTTCGGCCGGGGTCTTGGCGGCTGGAGGCTGATTGACCGGGGGCTGATTGGCAGGGGGCTTTGCGTCCGAAGCCGGAGCCGGGGCGGCCGCCGGCTTCGCAGCCGTGGCCGCACTCGGCGAGGGCTGGGCGGTGCGAGGCGGGGCGGGCGGCGGCGGACTGGTCCGGAACTGCATGGTCGGGACCTGGTTGACCGGGAGCCTCGGGGCCGGGGCGGCCGCCGGCTTCGCGGCTGGGGGGTTGTCCGCGACAGGGGTGTCCGCGACAGGGCCGGCCGCGACACGGTTGTCCGCGGTCGGGGGATTCGCGGTCGGGCCGTTCGCGGGCGGGGGTTGCGCGACCGGGCGCTGGGCGGTCGGACGCGGGCTCGTCGGTAGCCGCATCGTCGGGACCTGGTTGGCCGTGGGCCTCGCGGCTGCAGGCCGCGCGATCGGTGGCGGGGCTGGGGCCGGAGCCGGAGCGGGCGGCAGCTTCGCTACCGGGGCCTTGCCGGCCGTGGGCGTGCTGCCCGGGGCCGTGCTGGCCGGGGGCGTGCTGGCCGGGGCCGTGCTGGCCGGGGGCGTGCTGGCCGGAGGCTGGCCGGCGGCGGTCTTGTGGGCCGGGGACTGCACGTCCGCGGGCTTCGCGGCGTCCGCGGTCCCCGCGGTCGGGTCCGAGTCCGGCGACGCCGGGGGCTCCGCCACGGGAGGTGGTGGGTCGGCCGCAGGCTTCGCGGGCGAGGCCGGCCTGATCCGGAACAGCATGGTCGGCATCTGGCTGGCCGGGAGCCGCGCGGGCGGGACCCGGGGCGCCGGGGAGGAAGCGGCCGGGGGTGGCTTCGGCGCGGCCGGGACTGGGGGGACCGGGCGGGCCGGCGAGCCGGCGGGCAGGGACGGATCGGTGGGCACTTCGGCCGGGTGCTGCCGGGCTGAGGACCCGGCCGCCGGGGACGGGGGGGCTGGTGACGGATCGGCCG
>FSXZ01002342.1_pt1 | contig 11895 bp, 7 predicted proteins | sample 1638121 | NCBI WGS metagenome assembly FSXZ01 (sample SAMEA3914788, study PRJEB12502) | metagenome | biome: forest; material: soil | place: Canada | collected 2011-07-03 | depth 0.1 m
CGTATGCCGGACACATGGCCGCCATGGCTGTGGACATATGGCCGCCAGGGCTCGCAGCACGCGTCCTGGCTGGGAGCCGACGCAAAAGCATCAGCGCGGGAAGAATCGGGCACCGGCCACGGTGGTATTTGACCGGCTGCCAATTCACACCTGGCTCACGGCCGGAACCGATGCACGGCAGGACTTACGGACATGACCACTAGGTCGTCGGGTCGACCGGGCTCGTGCTGGGCGTCTGCGAGCCCGGCTGTACCGTCACGAGGGTGCCATAGGACAGGTACGGCCAGGCGGTCTTGGCCACGCCCCAGGGCAGCTCGACGCAGCCCAGGCTCTGCGGGAAACCGTACGACGCCCGCGGGTACCAGTGCACGGCCAGGCTGCCGCGGAAGTAGGAGACGTAGTAGGCCGGGCTGGAGTACGGGGTCCCGTCCGGGTTCGTCCCTTTCATGTCCTGGTAGTGGTACTTCAGGTAGACCGGCGACGTGCCGATCGTCGTCGGCGAGGCCGGGATGCCGGTGTTGGCGTGCGCCTGCAGTACCTGGTGGCCGTTGTGCCAGATCGTCAGCGTCTCCGGGTCACCCTCGCTGGCAATCGCGTAGGTGTAGCCGTTCTTGTTCACGTCATGAGCGGCCGCCGCCGCGAGCAGGGCATCCCAGACCTTAGGCCCGGCGATATTGTCGAGCTTCAGGCCGTGCTGCTGCTCGAACGCCATGACCGCGCCCTGGAGGATCAGGCCGTCAGTTGTGCCGTCCCGCCAGAAGCGTCGCAGTTCGCTCGGGTAGCCGGACTTCCAGGTGAACTGGCCGTGCGGCGCGTTGTAGGCCGCGGCGAGCTGGCCGGCCGCGTCATTGCCGGCCGGGACCGTCTGCCCGGCTGACGGCGTCCAGGTCAGCGGCAGGTAGCCCAGCTGGGCGAGCAGCTCGCCGATCCGGGCCGTTGAGTAGGTAGCGGTCTGGAAGCGAACCTTCTTCGTGGTGGCGAGCCCGGCGCCGTCGGCCGACCGCACGCCCGCGGCCCCGGCGGGGATCGTGACGGTGACGCGCTGGGACTGACCGAAGCCGGCCACGGGGACGAACTTCAGCGTGCGGGTACCGTCCCGGTGCCAGGTACCGGCGATGTCCGGCGAGATCGTCGGCATCGGCGAGGTCGATGCGACCGGCTCAGAGAAGCTCACCGTGACCGGGGCTACGCCGCTCACGCTGGCTGTGTGGTCAGCCGGGGTGACCGAGGTCACCTGCAGCGAGGCCCCGGCACTGCTGCTGGCGAGTGCGGTCCAGATTCCGGCGACCAGCAGGAGGACGACGGCGCCTCCCACGGCCATGATCCTGGTACGGAGATGTGTCGCAAAAGACTAAGCGGTTCCCTCGGTTGGCCCTGGTGGCTGCGGGATCCCGGATGAGCCGAGGCGTGGTCGGACATCCTCTTCTTCGGCACTGGCCGGCTGGCTGCGGCCCGGCGCATCGAAGCTCACGAGCACGCCGTCCGGGGCGTGCGGGATCAGTCCGGCCGGTCCCACCCGGCCGTCGCTTCCGCGGTAAGTCGTGTAACACGGCTATCCGTACCGGATCATCCCGACGGGATCCCGGGGCAGCACAAAACTGCCGACCCGATCGACCCGGGAAACGAAGCCCACGACCTGATGCCCTCTGCAAAGGGCTCAGCCGGCGCCTGACCTACCAGCACCCGGCCAGGACGATCCGGGCAGAAGCTCAGCCCGGCCTGTGCCCGTTTTGGAATAAAGTGCGTGTCCGAGGGGGGACTTGAACCCCCATGCCCTTTTGGGGCACTAGCACCTCAAGCTAGCGCGTCTGCCTATTCCGCCACCCGGACGTGGTCCCGCGGCTGACGCCGGGGCGGCCTCACGATAGCAAACTCGGGCACCTTACGGCGAGACGAGACGAGCGTACCGGGGTCATCCCCACCGCAACCGCCGTGTGGTGGGAGCATGTCCAGATGACGGATAACCGTTCCCGCGCAGGCCAGACCGCCACCGCCCAGGATGAGGTCGCCGCCCTCGCCAGCGACCTGATCAGGATCGACACCTCCAACCCCGGCGACCATTCCGGCCCGGGCGAGCGGGCCGCTGCCGAGTACGTGGCGGCCAAGCTGGCGGAGGCCGGGCTGGAGCCGACCCTGCTGGAGTCGCACCCGAAACGGGCCAGCGTCGTGGCCCGGATCAGCGGGACGGACTCCTCGCGGCCCGCGCTGCTGATTCACGGGCACCTGGACGTGGTGCCCGCGGACGCCGCGGACTGGCGGGTGGACCCGTTCTCGGGCGAGCTGGCCGAGGACTGCGTCTGGGGCCGCGGGGCCGTGGACATGAAGGACATGGACGCCATGCTCCTGGCGGTTGTGCGCCAGCGCCTGGCCGAGGGGCGCCGCCCGAGCCGCGACATCGTCCTGGCCTTCGTGGCCGACGAGGAGGCCGGCGGCAAGTGGGGGGCCCGGTTCCTGGTCGACCAGCACCCCGACCTGTTTGAGGGGGTCACCGAGGCCATCGGCGAGGTCGGCGGGTTCAGCGCCACGATCGGCGGCCGGCGGCTCTACCTGATCCAGACGGCGGAGAAGGGCATGGCCTGGATGCGGCTGACCGCTCGCGGCACGGCCGGGCACGGGTCGATGATCCAGCCCGACAACGCGGTCACCGCGGTCGCCGAGGCGGTCGCGCGGATCGGGCGGCACGAGTGGCCGGCCCGCGAGACCGAGGCCGCCTACGCGTTCCTGCGCGAGGCGTGCGACGCGCTGGGGGTCAAGTTCGACCCCGAGGACCTGTCCAGCGTGGTGGCCCAGCTCGGCCCGCTGGCCAAGATGACCGGCGCGACCGTCTCGAACACGCTGAACCCGACCATGCTGTCGGCGGGATATAAGGTCAACGTCATCCCGCAGGTGGCCACGGCGCAGGTGGACGGCCGGTTCCTGCCGGGCCACGAGGAGGACTTCCTGCGCGAGGTCGACACGCTGCTCGGGCCGGGGGTGAGCCGGGAATTCGTCCACCACGAGCCCGCGGTCGAGACCACCTTCGACGGCGACCTGGTCGGTGCCATGTCCCGGTCCATCCTGGCCCAGGACCCCGACGCGACCCTGGTGCCGTACTGCCTGTCCGGCGGCACCGACGCCAAGTCGTTCGCCCGCCTGGGCATCCGGTGCTTCGGCTTCACCCCGCTGCGGCTGTCGCCTGAGCTCGACTTCTTCGGGATGTTCCACGGCGTGGACGAGCGGGTGCCGGTGGCGGCGCTCCAGTTCGGGGTGCGCGTGCTGGACGACTTCCTGGACCGCTGCTGACCGGGCGCGCGCCGGTTTCCGGCGCACCATGCCTGGCGGCCCGATCCCGGATGGAACGGACGTGTCCGGATCAGGCCCCGTTCCGGGAGAAAGGCCTATGCGCACCCTCGGTAGTGCTATGGTAACTAACCGTGTGTGGGGCGGCCAGGTGCGGTCCTGTGCCTGGCCGCCGGCTGCGGCCGCGTCGCGGGGTGGCGGCGCGGCCCGCGGTCGGCCCGGCGGGGCCGTCAGTCGCGGGCGGCGTCGGCGGCACTCGAGTAGCCGGCCGGCGGCGGCCCGGGAAACTGCGTGCGAACAGCGCGGATGACCTTCCGGCGCAGGGTCGCCTTCCGGCTCCCGTCCGCATACAGTCGCAAGCGGGACAGCTCCCAGTGGCCGTACTCGGCATGCTCGGTCAGGATGCGACGCGCCGCGTCCCGTGAGGTGCCGCGCGGCAACCTGAGCACCAGGTAGGAGTACTCCGCCATCACCCTTTATTGTCCTCTCCGACAGCGATGGTTCAATCACCTTAGGAAAATCAGCTGTGGGCGGCCGGGAACAGCCGGCCCGGGGGAGTGAGTTAGTGATGCGGGACGGGAATAAGTGCGCCGGGCCGGACGGGCCGCGGCAAGCTAGTCTCCCGCCCGGCTGTCTGCGGGCTCCGCGTTCGCGGACAGTTGTGACAGGAGCGCCAGTACTGACAGGGCTCCTGCGGTAGCCTCCAGGGCGACCGGGGATGCGAGGGTGGAGAACGTGGCAGCAAGGACGGGAACGTCCGCCAAGGGCAACGGCAAGGACAGCGCCAGCGGCGCCGGCCGGGGCACTGGCGCGCGCGGCCGCGGCCGGACTAACGGCGCGGCGGGTAACGGCAGCCGGGCGCTGGTCATTGTCGAGTCGCCCAGCAAGGCCCGGACGATCGCCGGCTACCTGGGTCCCGGCTATGTCGTCGAGTCCAGCATCGGCCACATCCGCGACATGCCCGACCGGGCGGCCGAAATCCCGATGAAGTACCGCAAGGAGCCCTGGGCGCGCCTCGGCGTGAACGTGGACGCCGACTTCGAGCCCCTGTACGTCGTCAACTCCGACAAGCGCCAGCAGGTCTCTAAGCTCAAGGCGGCCCTGAAGGACGCCAGCGAGCTCTACCTGGCTACTGATGAAGACCGCGAGGGCGAGGCCATCGCCTGGCACCTGCTGGAGGAGCTGAAGCCCACCGTCCCGGTGCGCCGGATGGTCTTCCACGAGATCACGCCGGAGGCGATCGCCCGGGCCGTGGCCAGCCCGCGCGAGGTCGACGCGGGCATGGTCGAGGCCTACCAGACGCGGCGCGTCCTGGACCGGCTGTACGGGTACGAGGTGTCGCCCGTGCTGTGGAAGAAGATCATGCCCCAGCTGTCGGCGGGCCGCGTGCAGTCGGTGGCCATCCGCCTGGTGGTGGACCGGGAGCGCGAGCGGATCGCGTTCCGGCCCGCGCAGTACTGGGACCTGGAGGCCGAGTTCGCCAAACAGGTGGCGGACCGGGCGGCCGCCGACCCGCTGGACCTGACCTCGTTCCCGGCGACGCTGGTGACCGTGGACGGGCGCCGGGTGGCCCAGGGCCGCGACTTCAGCTCGGTGGGCACGATGAAGTCCGGCGCCGCCGACGGCACCGCGCCGCTGCACCTGGACGGCGCGGCCGCGGCCGCGCTGGCCGACCGGCTCGGCGCGGGCGCCGCGTTCTCGGTGAAGACGGTCGAGCGCAAGCCCTACCGCCGCCAGCCCTACGCGCCGTTCCGCACGACCACCCTCCAGCAGGAGGCGGCCCGCAAGCTCGGCTTCTCGGCCAAGTACACGATGCAGATGGCCCAGCGGCTGTACGAGAACGGCCACATCACCTATATGCGGACCGACTCGATCACCTTGTCGGAGACGGCCATCACCGCGGCCCGGCGGCAGGCCAGCGAGCTCTACGGCGCGGAGTACATCCCGGACAAGCCGCGCACCTACACCAGCAAGGTCAAGAGCGCCCAGGAGGCGCACGAGGCCATCCGGCCAGCCGGCGACGCGTTCCGGACCCCGGCCGGGACCGGCCTGTCCGGCGACCAGCTCCGCCTCTATGACCTGGTCTGGAAGCGGACCGTGGCATCGCAGATGAAGGACGCGACCGGTGAGTCGGTGGCGGTCCGGATCCTCGGCCAGGCGACTGCGGCCGAGCCGATCACCGTCACCGGGCCCGGCGGCCAGCCGGCCCAGACGACGCCCGGCCGCGAGGCCGAGTTCGGCGCCTCAGGCAAGATCATCGGCTTCTACGGGTTCCTGAAGGCCTACGTCGAGGGCTCCGACGACCCGGACGCGGAGCTGGACGACAACCAGCGCCGCCTGCCGTCGCTGGCCGAGTCCGACCCGCTGGACGCGGTGAACCTCGCCGCCGCCGAGCACGCCACCCGGCCGCCGGCCCGCTACACCGAGGCGTCGCTGATCAAGGAGCTGGAAGACCGCGAGATCGGCCGTCCGTCGACCTACGTGACGATGATCAGCACCAACCTCGACCGCGGCTACCTGTTCAAGAAGGGCACCGCGCTGGTCCCGTCGTTCACTGCCTTCGCGGTGGTGGCGCTGCTGGAGCAGCACTTCGCCCAGCTCGTCGACTACGACTTCACGGCCAAGATGGAGGACGCGCTCGACGACATCGCCAAGGGCGACGCCGAGCGGGTGCCGTGGCTGACCCGGTTCTACTTCGGGGCGGAGGGCGATGAGGGGCTCAAGGAGCTCGTCAGCGACCTGTCCGACATCGACGCCCGCGGCGTGAGCTCGTTCCCGCTGGCCGGCACGGACATCGTCGTGCGGGTCGGCCGGTACGGCCCCTACCTGGAGCGCGACGGCCAGCGGGCCAACGTGCCCGAGGGTACCGCGCCTGACGAGCTGACCCCGGAGTACGCGGAGGAGCTGCTGTCGCGGCCCAGCGGGGAGAAGATCCTCGGCACCGACCCGGCTAGCGGCCGGACGATCGTGGCCAAGGCCGGCCGCTTCGGCCCCTACGTGACCGAGCAGCTCGAGGAGGGCGCGAAGGACAAGCCCCGCACCGCCTCGCTGCTGAAGTCGATGGACCTGGACAGCATCAGCCTGGACGACGCGCTGCGCCTGCTGACGCTGCCCAAGACCCTGGGCGACCTGGACGGCGAGCCCGTCACGGTGCAGAACGGGCGCTATGGCCCGTACGTCAAGAAGGGTGACGACAGCCGCTCCCTGGAATCCGAAGAGCAGATGTTCACGGTGACGCTCGACCAGGCCAGGGAGCTGTTCGCCCAGCCCAAGACCCGCGGCCGGCAGGCCCGCGCGGCCGCCCCGCCGCTGCGCGAGCTCGGCAATGACGCGGCCAGCGGCAAGCCGATCGTGCTCAAGGAGGGCCGGTTCGGGCCGTACGTGACCGACGGCGAGACCAACGCGTCGCTGCGCAAGGGCGACACGGTCGAGGACATCACCCCGCAGCGCGCCATCGAGCTGCTGGCCGAGCGGCGCGCGGCCGCGCCGGCGCCGAAGCGCCGTCCCGCGGCGGCGCCGCGGACGGCCAAGCCGCGGGCGGCGGCCAAGACGGCCACGGCCCGGGCCTCGACGGCCAGGGCGGCCTCGGCCAAGGCGACCGCGCCGAAGGCGGCGGCCAAGCCGCGGGCCCGGGCCAAGCCTAAGGAGAGCTAGCCGGCGGCGTTGTGCCGATACCCTGGCGCAGTGAACATTAGGTCCCCTTTGGGCGAGCGCCGGGCCGGCGTGCTGTCGATCCGGCCGTTTCGCCGGCTGTGGATCGCGCTGACGCTGTCCAGCCTCGGGGACTGGCTGAGCCTGCTGGCCCTCTCGATTCTCGCCAATGACCTGGGCGGCAGCCGGGGGGCCGTCGCGGTCAGCGGCGTGTGGCTGACCTCCCTGCTGCCGGCGCTGGTCTTCGGCCCGCTGGCCGGGGCGGTCGCCGACAGGTTCGACCGCCGGCTGAACATGATCACCGGTGACGTAATCCGCGCCATCTTGTACATTTCCATTCCGCTCAACCTGGCCATCGGCGTCGTCGACAAGCTGACCTGGCTGTACGTGGCGCAGTTCCTGGCCTCCTGCGCGTCGTTGTTCTGGTCGCCCGCCAAGGACGCGTCGGTGCCGAACCTGGTGCCGCCCGGCCAGCTGGAGCAGGCCAATCAGTTCAGCCTGTTCACCACCTACGGGACGGCCCCGATCGCGGGCGTCCTGTTCTCCGTCCTGGCCCTGACCAGCCGGGCGCTCGGCCACGTGTCGCACTACTTCGCGACCAACCCGGTCAACCTCGCGCTGTACTTCAACGCGGTCACCTTCGTGGTGTCGGCGCTCACCATCGTCTCGCTGCGCGAGCTGCCCCGCCGCACGGCCGGGACGGGCGGGATCTCGACGCCGTCGGTGCTCAAGTCGATCTGGGAGGGCTGGCGCTTCCTGGGCCAGACCCGGGTCGTGCGCGGCATCATCCTGGGCATGACCGGCGCGTTCGCGGCCGGCGGGGTGGTGGTCGGCCTCGGGCCGTCTTATGTCAAGAACACCCTGCAGGGCGGCAGCGCGGGCTGGGGGGCCGTGTTCTCGGCCATCTTCTTCGGGCTGGCCTTCGGCATGTTCCTGGGCCTGCGGATCCTGAAGGGATTCTCCCGGCGGCGGCTGTTCGGCCTGTCCATCGCCACCGCGGCGCTGCCGCTGGCGCTGATCGCGGTCATCCCCAACCTCATCGTCGTCATCATCCTGGTGCTGCTGCTCGGGGCGTGCGCGGGCGTGGCCTACGTGACCGGGTACACCGTCGTCGGCCTGGAGGTGGACGACGACACCCGGGGCCGGACCTTCGCGTTCCTGCAGTCGGCCATCCGGGTCATCCTGTTCGCCGTCATCGCCATCGCGCCCTCGCTGGCGGCCGCCCTGAGCGGCCTCGTCCACCTGATCACCGGCGGCGAGACGCTGCGGGTGGCCCACGTCAGCTACGGCAGCGTCGGCTACAACCTGGTCCTGCTGCTGGCCGCCGCGGTGGCCCTGATCCTGGGCCGGGTGTCCTACCACCAGATGGACGACCGGGCCGGGATGCCGCTGCTGCCCGACCTGCACGCGGCGCTGCGCGGGGATGCCCCCGCCCCGGTGCCCGGCAGCAGCGCCGCGCCCGAGCGCGAGCGCCCCGGCCTGTTCCTGGCCCTGGAGGGCGGTGAGGGGGCGGGCAAGTCGACGCAGGCCCGGCTGCTGGCCATCTGGCTGCGCGACCAGGGCTTCGACGTGGTGGCCACCCACGAGCCGGGCGCCACCAAGGTCGGCATGCGGCTGCGCGCCCTGCTGCTGGACAACACCCACCAGGGGCTGTCCCCGCGGGCCGAGACGCTGATGTACGCGGCCGACCGGGCCGAGCACGTGGCCGCGGTCATGCGCCCGGCGCTGGAGCGCGGCGCGGTCGTGGTGACCGACCGCTACGTGGACTCGACCCTGGCCTACCAGGGGGCCGGCCGGCAGCTCCCGGTTGACGAGATCGCCGAGCTGAACGCGTGGGCCACCGGCGGGCTGCAGCCCGACCTGACCATCCTGCTCGACCTGCCGCCCGCCGAGGGACTGGGGCGCCGGGCCCGGTCCGCCGACCGGCTGGAGTCCGAGCCGGCCGAGTTCCACCAGCGCGTCCGGAGCGGGTTCCTGGCCCGTGCCCACGCCGACCCCGGCCGCTACCTGGTGCTGGATGGCCGGCTCGACCCGGGCGAGCTCAGCCGCGAGATACAGTCACGGGTGCGCGACATGCTGCCGGACCCGGTGCCGCTGACGGCGGAGGAGATCACGGGCAGCCTGCCGGCGGTGCGTGACTGATGAGCACGCCAGCCACGGGCGCCGCTGACGCCCCCGGCGCGCCGGACGCCGGGGCCGCGTTCCGGGCGCTGGTCGGCCAGGAGCCGGTCGTCGAGCAGCTCAGCCGGGCCGCCACGGCCGCGCACGACCCCGCCGCGGGCGGCGGCATGACGCACGCCTGGCTGTTCACCGGGCCGCCGGGATCGGGCCGCTCGGTGGCCGCCCGGGCGTTCGCGACCGCGCTGCTGTGCCCGCGGCAGGGCTGCGGGCATTGCCCGGCCTGCCGCCAGGTCGAGGTCGGCTCGCACGCCGACCTGCTCCTGGTCCGGCCGGACGGGCTGTCCTACGGCGTCCGCCAGACCCGCGACCTGGTCCTCAAGGCGGCCACCGCGCCGGTCAGCGGGCGCTGGCGGGTCATCCTGTTCGAGGACGCCGACCGGTGCACCGAGCAGGCTGCCAACGCGCTGCTGAAGGCGATCGAGGAGCCCGCGCCGCGGACCGTGTGGCTGCTGTGCGCCCCGTACGCCGACGACCTGCCCACGACCATCCGGTCGCGCTGCCGCCTGGTGACGCTGCGCACCCCGCCGACCGAGGCGGTCGCGGCCGTCCTGCAGGCCGAGGGAGTCGGCGCGCAGGAGGCGCTGGACGCGGCCCGGGCGGCCAGCGGCCACATCGGGCGGGCCCGCCGGCTGGCCACCGACCCGGCGGCGGCCCAGCGCCGGGCCGAGGTGCTCGCCGTGCCGCAGCGCGTGGGCAAGCTCGGCGAGGCCCTGGCCGCCGCCGAGCAGCTCGTCAAGGCGGCCAAGGCCGACGCGGACGCGGTCATGGCCGAGCTGGACGAGCCGGAGCGCGAGGCCATGCGCCGGGCCTACGGCGAGGGCTCGACCGGCAAGGGCGTGGCCGCCGCCGTCCGCGGCGCGGCCGGGGCGCTCCGCGACCTGGAGAGCCGCCAGAAGTCGCGGGCGACCCGCGTCCAGCGGGACTCCCTGGACCGGGCGCTGCTCGACCTGGCCGGGTACTACCGGGACGTGCTGGCCGTCCAGCTCGGCGCGGACGTGGAGCTGGCCAACGCGGGCCAGCGCACGGAGCTCGGCCGGCTGGCGGCCGCGTCGGCTCCCGAGGCCACCGTGCGCCGCATCGAGGCGATCATGAAGTGCCGGGAGCGGCTGGCCGCGGCGGTCGCGCCGCTGCTCGCGGTCGAGGAGATGACCATCGCCCTCGCCGGCGACCTCGCCCGCCCGTAACCCCCGTGCCCGCAGGTACCGGACGGACGGCCCCCGGCCCCGGCCCGGGGGTCCTCCGGGGCCCGGTTCGCTCCGGGGTTCCAGCTGGGCGTCAGGCGGCGCGGGGGACCGGCGCCCTCATGATCCCGCAGGCTTTTGGGTCCTCCGCGACCCATAATGCTGCGCGATCATGACGCTCCGCTCAGGCGGCCGGCGCTGACGGTCTGCTGCTGGGGTTCGCGGGACACCTGAGACGGCTGGGACTGACACTCCGGTGCCTGGCCCGCCGGGTACTGCCCGTTTCGGGGGATTGCCGGGTTACCGGAGGCGGGCCGCACCGGCACCGCGCCGTAATGTAGTGCGGGTGACCATGATGATGGCGGTGAGCTTCCAGCGCAGTGGCCGGCTCTACTACCTGGATCCGGGGCCGCACCAGGTGTCGGTCGGGACCAAGGTGCTGGTGCCCACCGACGCGGGACCCGAGGTGGCCGAGTGCGTCTGGGCGCCGCAGTGGGTCGATGACGAGATCGGCGGCCTGCCGGTGTGCGCGGGCCTGGCGGGCGAGGAGCACCTGCGGCGCGACGAGGCCAACCGGCAGCGGCGGGGCGAGGCCAAGGTCGCGTCGCGGCGGCTGATCCGCGAGCACGGGCTGCCGATGAAGGTCGTCGCCGTGGATTACCTGGACGAGCCGAACGTCTTCACCATCTACTTCGGGGCGCCGCACCGGGTCGACTTCCGGGAGCTGGTGCGGGACCTGGCCGGGCGGCTGCGGGCCCGGGTGGAGCTGCGCCAGATCGGCCCCCGCGACGAGGCCCGGCTGCAGGGCGGGATCGGCCCGTGCGGGCGTGACCTGTGCTGCGCCACGTTCCTCAAGGATTTCGAGCCCGTCTCGGTCCGGATGGCCAAGGACCAGGACCTGCCGGTGAACCCGCTGCGGATCGCGGGGGCGTGCGGGCGCCTGATGTGCTGCCTGAAGTACGAGCACCCGCTGTACCAGGACTTCCGGGCCACCGCCCCGAAGCTCGGCGAGAGCGTGGACACCCCGGACGGCCCGGGCACGGTCGTCGGCCACAACGTCCCTGGCGACTCGGTCACGGTCAGGCTGGCCGAGGACGGCCGCCGCACGTCCTGCCCGAAGGCCAGCGTCTGCGGCTCGCGGCAGGCTCATGACGCCATGTACAGCGGTGCGCGCGACACCCCTGCGGACCGGTAGACTCGTCCAGCCGCCGCGTTGCGGGCGGCAGGCCGCCTTAGCTCAGTCGGCAGAGCGATTCACTCGTAATGAATAGGTCATCGGTTCGATTCCGATAGGCGGCTCCCAGGTCAGAGGCCCTCTCCGGTCCCCCGGAGAGGGCCGCGTGACCCGGCTGAGTGACTGACTGAGTGACTACAGGCCCGGAGGACCCAAGCCTCGCGCGATGGCAGTGCTGCTGGCTCCACCGATCCCATGTTCATCGATAAGGTCCGCGACGTCGTGGGCCTGTACATGAGCCCGCCCGAGAACGCGCTGGTCCTGTGCGTAGACGAGAAGTCGGAGATCCAGACCCTGGACCGGACCGCCCCATGCTTGCCCATGCTGCCCACGACCCACGCCTGCTGGACGCACGACTACGTCCGCAAC
>FSXZ01001668.1_pt1 | contig 11851 bp, 11 predicted proteins | sample 1638121 | NCBI WGS metagenome assembly FSXZ01 (sample SAMEA3914788, study PRJEB12502) | metagenome | biome: forest; material: soil | place: Canada | collected 2011-07-03 | depth 0.1 m
CCAACGACAAAACCCCAGATCAGTCACCTCGACACCGGACCGTCACGTGATCAGAGACAGAGCCAGTTTTCAGCCGCCGTTGACACCCCCGAGATCAAAACTCCCGAGGACGACACCGACCGTGCCAGCTGAGTCTCCCTCACTCCGACACAGACAGCCACCCAAAGAACCCTTGACGCTTATTCCGACCGGATGCCTGCCTCAAGACCCGCACGCTCTACGACGAGCGCGCCGCCTTCCCGGGCCATCGGCATCTCCAGCTCGCCGCCTGACCGGCACCGCGCTGTATCGTGCCGTTACCCGCCGCACCCCTGGCGACGGCCGCGCCGCCCACGGCGCCGAGTGGAACAGGACGAGCCGATGAGTGTCTGGAACACAAGGCTCAAAGCCACCCTCGGCCCCGCGCAGCCGGTCAACAGCCAGGTGCCGTGGGACCGGTCAATCGAGGAGATCGGCATCGCGTTCCCTGAGGACTTCCGGGAGTTCGTCGATACGTACGGCTCAGTGACGATCAACAAGCTGCTGCACATCCCGAGCCCTCAGCGCCAACCGCGCCGGTTCACCGAGCCGGAAGGAATTGTGGGGTTCGCGCACTACGTCTGGTTCTCCTCGATCAACGGCGGCCAGGGCCAACTGCGCGACCGGATTCGCACCCGGTGGCCGAAGACCCAGCCCTACCCCATCTGGCCCGAAGCGGGAGGGCTGATCCTCTGGGGCTGGAACGAGCGGCACCACCGGGCCGTCTGTGGCCTTGGTCTCCAGGCCGAGGAAGCCGAGGTCGCCGATCGCCGCGAGCCCGGCCGCACGCAGATGCTCGAGTACGCGGCCGCAGCGGGCCGCGGTGACATCGTGGCTGCGCCCCGGGCGCGCCGCCGAGATCCACACCAGGCGGCCTTTCTCGTCGGTCAGCGCGAGGAAGTGCAGGCCGCGGCGTCGGTATTTGCCCGAGCGCCGAGAGGCCGCCGGCGCTCTGCTGCAGCGGCCTTCAAAATCCGAGCGCTGAGGCTCCACCTTCACAAAAGCACGCCCACGCTGCCGAGCCCAGCAGACCGCGGCCGCTGCCAGTACTCGATCACTGACACCAATCCGCCAGGGTTAGTAGCATGCAGCGCATGACTGGCGAAGATAGTTCTTGTTCTGAGGAGGCCGCTGCCCTGCTGGCCGCGGCGGTTGAGGCGTTCTTCGAGGCGGGCTTCTGCACGGGCGAGTTCGCCGAGGCCCGCCGCCTGGCTGAGGAAGCCGGGGCGCGGGCCGCCGGCGATGGTGACCGCGTTGGCGCAGTCCGGGCGTCGATCCTGCTCGGCTACGTGGTGCATTACCAGAACATCGCCGGGGTGATCGACGGACGGGAGGCGGACCCCGCCGAGGTGGCGAAGGAGGAGGCACTCTTCCTTGAGGGCCTGGCCATATGTGAGCGCCTTGGCGACGAGGTCGGCATGGCGCGAGCCGAATTCGGGATCGGGTTGGTCGAGCAGGTCCTCCGGCACGACTGGGAGGCCTCGCTGCCGCACTACCTGCGCGCGCAGGAACTCACACCCGCACTCGAGGCCGTCGGCGACTTGTATATGCTCTCTGAGATCGATCGCCACTTAGGCTTTCACCTGGCGTTCGCGGCGAAGGAGCCAGTCAAGGCCGTAGCGCGGCTGAATCGCTCGCTGGAACTGCGCGAGCGGCTCGGCGACCGGCGTGTGATCCCCAGCGGCCTCGAGGGCCTCGCCTGGGTCGAGCAGGAGGCCGGGAACCTCCGCCGGGCTGTCGAGCTGCTACGCCGGACGATCACGCTGGGTCGCGAGGTCGGGCTGCTTCCTGTCCGGATCGAGCGCACAGCGCAGACCCTGCACGAGGCCGAGGCCGCGCTCGCTGCGCGGGAATTGGAGGCCTGACCTCGGTCGGTCCGCGGTAAAGGGCTTCCCCTGTGGTAGGTCGCGGGGATGCCCGGCTCCGCACGAGCATCGAGGGGCTGTGGCATCGTCGAGACGACAAATGCCCGTCGAAGGCGTCATAGACGTGGCGAGGACCTCGATGATCGGCGTGTGAAGACTGACAGAGACCCTCATCACGGCACTGTAGGTGAAAATCGACGACGAGTTGGCCACCGACCGGTGGCGTGGGCGCCCGCCGCTGCTCAGCGATTCGGAACTCGTCTGCCTAGCGGTGGCCCAGGCACTGCCGCTGGTCCGCGATGAGCCGTTCCCAGTAAGCGCTCGTCACCCGACGTAGTCGCGGGCATGGACAGGTCCCTGATGATCGCGGGGATGTGCCGGGCGCAGGCGATTGCGTCGCAGGGCCCTGGGTAGGGGACGGGCCCTGTTCGTCCTGCCCTGGCTATGCATCGAGCACCGTGAGGTCCAGCGCGTCGAGCCGGATTGGGTCGAGCAGGATCTGGATCTGCCCGATTCGGCCCCGCACGACTGTAAAGCCCATGACCGACACCGGCTTGCCGTCTTGGGTGACGAGCGCCCCTGGGGAGCCGTTGACCAGCACTGCGCGGACCGCCGCGCCGGCCCTGTTGAAGAGCATCGCACGGTTGGCCACGTCTGTGGCCCCGTAGAGCTCGGCGGTGGCCGCCGCCAATTGTGCGCCGCCGTCAGCACGCAGCACGACTTCGGGGTCGAGGGCCGCGACCAGCGCGTCGATGTCGCCGTTCCGAGCCGCAGCGAAGAACGCGTCCACCAGTTGCCGCCGCGCGACGAGATCGACTTTCGCCTCATCCGGCTGCGCGTTGTGTACTCGGCGGCGGGCACGGCTCGCGAGTTGCCGTGTTGCGACCGTTGTGCGCCCGAGTACCGGCGCGATCTCGTCGAAGGCCAGGTGGAACATGTCGTGGAGCACGAAGGCCACCCGCTCCGCCGGGGTGAGCGTGTCGAGGACGATGAGCAACGCGAGGCTGACCGAGTCGCTCAACAACACTTCGTCCTCGGGGCCGGCTGACGGCTCGTGCTCGACTATCGGGTCGGGCAGGTGTACCCCGACCGGGTCCTCGGGCCGCGCCGCGCGCGCCCTGAGCAGGTTGAGGGAGATTCGGCCGGTCACCGTGGTCAGCCAGGCGCCGAGGTTCTCCACACCCGCTCCGCCCGACCGGCTCAATCGGATCCACGTGTCCTGGACCGCGTCTTCGGCTTCTGCGTGCGAACCGAGCATCCGGTACGCGAGGGCCCTGAGCCTGGGCCGGAAAAGCTCGAACTGCTCCGCGAGCCGGTCGTTCTCGGACACTGGTCACACTCCTCGTTCCCCGGGGGTCGTCATGAGTGGGCGGCGAGCCGACCATCCGTGGGATTCGACTTGGAGCAGGGATGATCAGTACATCAGACATGGTAGCCACACTCCCGGACCGGCCAGGAGCTTGCCAAGGGGGTTGCAGGTGACCGCCTCCGGGCCCGTCGAGTCGCCCAACCGTCGGCTCACGCTGGTCGTGATGTGTGTGGCCACGTTCGTGACCTCGCTCGATCTCACGATCGTCAACGTGGCGCTGCCGTCGATGCAGCGCGAATTGCACATGACCGCTTCCGAGCTGGAATGGGTGATCAGCGCCTACTCCCTCAGTCTGGCGGCGCTCATCCCCGCATGTGGGGCCCTCGGCGATCACCTCGGCCGCAAGAAGGTGTTCCTGACCGGGATGGCTGTGTTCGCGATCGGTGTCGTGGCCTGCGCTCTGGCGTCGAACCCCATGGCCCTCATCGCGTTCCGCGCGGTTCAAGGTGTCGGCGGGGCCGCGATGCTTGCCCTGGCTTTGTCCATCATCAGCGAGACTTCCCCGCCGCAGCGGCGGGCGGCGGCGATCGGGGCCTGGGCCGCAATCGGCGGCACCGGCTTCGGCGCCGGCCCGGTCGCCGGCGGCATCCTGCTGACCTTCTTCAGCTGGCAGTCGGTCTTCTGGATCAACGTGCCGTTCGCCGCGCTCGGCATCCTCGGCACCATCGTGGCGGTGGGCGAGTCGCGCAACCCGAACTCGCGCCGTCTCGATGTACCGGGGCTGCTCACCGGAGGCCTCGGCCTGGTCGGGCTCACCCTCGGCTTCGTCGATTCCTCCGCCCACCCCTGGGGCTCGCCACTCGTAGCCGTGCCGCTGGCCGGTGGAGTCGCGCTGTTGGCTGCCTTTTTCTGGTGGGAGCGCCGCACCCCGTACGCCCTGGCGCCCCGCGCCCTGCTGAAGGCCCGCAGCTTCCGCAGCGCAGCCGTCATCTACATGCTCACCTACGGAGGCATGAGCGGCGCCTTGTTCTGGGTCACGCTCTACTTCCAGGATGTGGCCGGCTGGTCGGTGCTGCGCACCGGATTGTCCTGGCTGTTGATGAACATTCCGTTCCTGGCCATGGCGCAGTTCGGCGGCAGGCTCGACTCCCGCTTCCGGACCGTCACGGTGGTCGTGAGCGGCACGCTCATCGCTGCGGCGGGAGTCTTCCTGCTCAGCCGGGCCGGCACGGACGGCCCGTTCGCGGTCAGCGCCTTGGGTTACGTCCTGTACGGCGGTGGCTTCGGTACCTTCGTGCCGGCCACCACGCACGCGGCGATGCGCGACGTGCCGCCCGGCGTGTCCGGCGCGGCTTCGGGAGTGCTCAACGCCTCGCGGCAGATCGGCTCGTCCGTCTGCCTCGCGGTGCTCGGTACGGTAGGGGTGAACACGGCCGCCTCCTCATGGCGCTCGGCGGCCCCCGGACTCGGCAGCGGCGTCCGGGACAAGGCCCTTGATCAGGCGCAGAACGTCGCCGGCGGACGCGTGCACGCGGTGACAGATGCGCTCGGCAACCGGTCTGCAGGCCCGGCCGTGCACTCCTTCCTCGACGGCTATCAGCTGGCAGTAGGCATCGCCGCAGCCTGCACCGCGCTGGCAGCCGTCGCCGCGTACGCCGGCTACCGCCGACGTCCCGAGCACTCCGCGCCGCTCGACCTGCCGCGAACGCAGGAGAGCGAACCGATGCCAACGGGTTCGAAAAATCCGGGGTGAAATATTTCAGGTGATTGTCATGCCGGAGCACCTGCTCCGAAGAACGTTGATCCCCCAACCGGAGCTGATCGGCTGACAGATCGGTTTGCCCCGCCCCGCGTGACGTGCCGTCCATGTGCAAACGGGGTTCCAGTTTTGCGTTCGATTGGCCAAGGTCAGATGCCCCCAGGGGACTCCGCACGCCCAGCCACATACTCCGCCGTGCTCCAGGTTCGCCCGTCAACTGTGGTGTTCCTCGCCCATTTGCTGCAGCACCGCCGCGAGGCGATCGGCACCCGCACCGGGCGCCGTGCCCTGTCTAGCTGGTCACACGCCGTCCTGGTGCGGCGCTGGTTCCTGGACGGCACGCGGATCAGCCGGTTGGCAGCCGACAACGCGATCGGCCTCTCGACTGAAACTTGCGGATCATGGAGTGGCCGTGCCGGTCGCAGGCAGGCTGGGTTCCGGAGCGACGCTGGGCGCGGTGACGGCGACGGTGTAGGTCCACGTCCCCACGACGGCGGTCGCCCCGCGACCGTGAGGGAGTACTGCCAGGTGTCGAGCTCGTTCTGTCCGCTCCCGGCGCGGCTCACGAGCTTCGCCGAGCCCTCCTTCTCGAGCTGCGTGAGCTGGGTGTCGGGGTCGGGCACGAAGCCCACGAAGTAGCCGCCGCAGCTGTACGCCTTGACCCACTCCCTACTGCCCGGTGTGCCGAGTGGCACCGGCAGTTCCGCCCTCACCCGTGCACGTCAGAGGCTTGGCGCCCCTCCAAGCTCGCAGCACTCAGCTCAGTTGCTTACTCAACTACGTTGGGAGCGTACGCGGTTTGATTGAAGGTCCGACCAACCTGCTCGCGTGCCGCCTCCGGCGGGCTCCGGCGTACCACGAGCGGTGAGCCGACGCCGATCTGGACCGCGGCGCCGCCCGGTTCAGGGGTGTTGCGGCTTCCGGGGCGTGAGCAGGCCGCGGTTGAACGCCTCGGCCACCGCCGCCGCACGGTCGTTGACGTCGAGCTTGCCGTAGACGTTCAGCAGGTGCGTCTTCACCGTGGCCTCGCTGATCAGCAGACGAGCCGCCACCTCGCGGTTGGTGGCCCCGGCCGCCACCCAGGTCAGGACCTCGTGTTCGCGCCGACTGAGCAGCCCGGCGGCGGGCGTGCGGACCCGGTTCATCAGCCGCGCCGCGACCGCGGGCGAGAGCACCGCCTCGCGGTTGGCGGCGGCGCGCACCGCCCGCAGCAGTTCGTCGGACGGAGCGTCCTTGAGCAGGTAGCCGGTGGCGCCCGCCTCGATGGCCGGCAGGACATAGCCGTCGTCGTCATAGGTGGTCAGCACCAGCACCCGGGCGGTGCTGCCCGCCTTGGCCAGCTCGGTCAGCGCCGTCACACCGTCCATGATCGGCATCCGCAGATCCATCAGGACCACGTCCGGTTCCAGGCTCCCGGCCAGCCGGACCGCCTCGGCGCCGTCCGCCGCCTCGCCCACCACCTCGAACGCGGGGTCGGCGGCGAACATGCCGCTCAGGCCGTTGCGTACCACGGGGTGGTCGTCGACGATCAGCAGTCTGATCGGGGCGGGGGCAGCCGAGCTCATACGCCGACCTGCGCCGTCCGGTGCGGCACCCGGGCGGAGACGATGGTGCCCGCTCCCGGTGCCGACTGCACCCGCAGCGCGCCGGACAGCCCCTCGATCCGCTCCCGCATCGCGGTCAGACCGAAGCCTCCCATGTCGGCTGCCGATCCGACGCCGGACCCGAGCGGGGCCAGGACCGCCACCGCGGGCACCGTTGCCGCCACGCCCGCCACGGCGTGCGCCGGCAGCGCTGGGGACGGGTCGAATCCGCAGCCGTCGTCGCACACGTCCAAAGTGACCTCGTCGTCCAGGTACCGCAGGGTCAGGGTGACGTTGCCGGCCCGGGCATGCCGGGCGACATTGGCCAGCGCTTCCTGGGCCGCTCGCAACAGGGCGAGTTCGATCTCCGGCGGCATCGGCCGGGCCGTCCCGGTGGTGGCGGCTTCGAGGGCCACGCCGTGCCGGGCGGACCAGCGCCGGGCGACCGCTTCGAGGGCCTCCCCCAGCCCGGCGGTGGTCTGCAGGGGTTCGGGCCGCAGCGCGTCCACCGACCGCCGCGCCTCCGCCAGGCTCTCCCGGGCCAGCCCGGTCGCCGTCGCGAAATGCGCCCGCCAGCTCTCCGGAACCTGCGCGGCGGCCGGGCCGACCGCCCTTTCGGCGGCCTGCAGCTGGGTGATGATGCCGATCAGGCCCTGCGCCAGCGTGTCGTGGATCTCCCGGGCCATCCGCTGACGTTCGTCGAGGACCCCGGCCTCCCGGGCCTGGACCAGCAACTGCCGCTGCAGCCCGGCGTTCTCGGCCAGAGTCGCCTCCAGCCGAAGGTTGGCTTCGCGCACCTGCTCCAGGGCCGCCTTCCGTTGCTCGTTCTTCCGATCGGCGTCCCACTCCCACCAGGCCAGCCCGCACATACAGATCACGTTCACGGCCAGCACCACGGTGAAGGCGATCACACCGGCCATGCTGTGCCTGGAGATCCCGGCCGCCTGGGCGAGCCCCGACTCCACGGCGACCGCGGCAATCGACGGGAGCCGCCACGGCCAAGGCAGAATGCCGAAACTGTAGACGTAGCACACCGGCGTGAACAGGCCGAACCACGGATCCCTGGCGACCAGGACGCCGACGAGGACGAGCAGCCCGGCGACGAACACCCCCATCGCCCCGGGCTGATCCCACTGGTCGCGGCGCAGCGAGAACATGCACAGGATCCACAGGGCCGCCGCGGCGCACAGGCCCAGATCGATCAGCAGGGAAGCGCCCGTCCCCCGCTTGACGATCAGGGTCACGACCACCAGGACGGCCAGGCTCGGGTAGGGGACGACCGTCACCAGCGCCAACATCCGTCGATGCTGCCCGCTCATCCAGGCGGGCGCTTCCGGGCTCATCGCTGCCCTCCGGCTCGTATTCACTCCCAGCGGAACAATCTAACCGCTCCCGCGCCGAAGACGAGCGCGTAAACCGCGAGCGTAATCAACTGAAGGGGATGGGGCCAGTGCCCCTCGGTCGCATCGGTCAATGCCTGCACGGCCGCGCCCAGCGGAGCGGCCCGGCTGATGTGCTGCAGGAGCAAGGGCATGCTGCCGATCGGCAGGAACAGTCCGGCGAAGAACATCATCACGTAGAAGACGGTCGTGCCCACGGCGTCCGCGACCTGGCTGCCGGGCGAGGCCGCGGCGATGAACAGGCCGATCGTCATGAGGGCGAGGGCAGCCAGCACCACGGCGACCAGGTATCCGCCGATCTGGCGCGGCAGCGCAACCCCGAACGCGAGCCGGGCCACCAGCAGCACGGCGATCATGGAGACCGCCGCAGTCGCCAGGTTGACCAGCAGCTGGGCGACCAGCACCCGGGCCGGGCCGACCGGGGTCGTCTGCAAGCGGCGCAGCACACCCTTCTCCCGGTAGCCGACCAACACTCCGGGCAACACGTTGAAGGACAGCGTGGCCAACACGAACGCGGTCAGGATCGGGACGTAGACGTCCAGCAGCGTGTAGCCGCCCAGGTTGTCGCGATGCTCGTTGTAGAAGGGGATGTTACCGAAGATGATCAGCAGGGCCAGCGGCAGCCCGATCGCGAAGATCGGACCGGCTTTGCTCCGTACGAACATCTTCAGCTCGGACAGCGCGAGCTGTCCCAGCACCGAGCCCTGGTGCGCTGCGGGCGATACGGGCGCGGCCGGGGTACTGACTGACATGATGGTGCTCCTCTCGATCGGTTGCTGCCCGAGGTCAGCGCTCGGCGGCGTCGGCCCGTGCGGCACGTGCTTCGGTGGCGGCCCGGCCGCCGCCGGTCAGCGCGACGAAGGCGTCCTCCAAGCTCGGCTGATCCACCCTCAGGTGCTCCACCACGATGTTGTTGCGGGCCAGCACGGGGGTGATCGCGTTGAGGGCGTCGCCGGTGCCGGTGATCAGCACCAGACCGTCCCGGCGGGTGAGACCGGTGACCTCCGGCAGGGCCGTCAGCAGGATGTCCTCGAACGGGACCGACGGGCGGAACCGGATCTGCTGGCCGTCCTGGACGGATTCGATCAGCCCGGCCGGGCTGTCCACCGCGGCGACCCGGCCGCGGTCGATCACCGCCAGCCGGTCGCACAGCCGCTCGGCCTCCTCCATGAAGTGGGTGACCAGCAGGATCGTCACCCCTCGGGCACGCACGTCCTGGATCAGGCTCCAGGTGTCGCGACGGGCCTGCGGATCCAGGCCGGTGGTGAGCTCGTCGAGGACAGCCACCTCCGGACTGCCGATCAGCGCCAGCGCGATCGACAGCCGCTGCTTCTGGCCCCCGGACAGGTCCGCGTACCGGGTCTTGTGCCGGTCGGCGAGGCCGAGCGCGTCCATCAGGGTCTGCGGGTCGGCAGGCCGACGATAGAAGGAGCGGTAGAGCCGCAGCGCCTCACCGACCGTCATCTTGTCGGGAAGTTGCCCGTCCTGGAGCTGCACGCCGAGCCGCTGCGTCAGCTCGGCGCGGTCGTGCCGAGGATCGAGCCCGAGCACTGCGATCTCGCCCCCGTCGGGCTTCCGCAGCCCCTCGACGCACTCCACGGTGGTCGTCTTCCCGGCCCCGTTCGGGCCGAGGATCCCGTAGATCTCGCCCCGCTCCACGGAGAACGAGACGTCGTCGACCGCGACCTTGCCGCCATACTCCTTATGCAGATGCCGCACCTCGATAACCGCCGACATGCCTGGTCCTCTCCCCTCCGGAACGTCCCCGGATCACTGGAACCAGCCTGGCAGCGCACGCGTTCCGGGCGCCATCGACCGGCCGGCCCTGCTCCGCGGGCACCGGACCACCGACCGGACAGATGAGCCGCATCAACCGATCGGTTGAGGCGGCCCGCCCAGTTCCTGCTTCTCGCGTGAGGTCGAGTCGGTGGGCGGAGCAGGCTCTTCAATCGCGCTGCGGTACGGCGGACGGCGGTGTCACGATTCGGAGTGGCGCGAACATGACAGCGGTCTGGCGGCGGCGCGAGCACGACCTGTTCGTCTTCGTGGTGGTCCTGGTCACCGGCGTCACGGTCGCCTCAGCGGGCCTTCGTCACCCTCGGCTGCGGCGTCATCTACTGGCGTCGCCTGAAGGCCTCGCTCTGGGGCAGGTGGGCGGGACGATGACGTCCTACTCGCCACGGCCACTGACGAACTCCTCAAAACCGGAACTCTCACGGACCCCACGCGGCAAGCCCTCCTGGACTCCTTCGGCGCTGTCGGGGTGCGCAAGCACATCGCGATGATCGGCGGTTCAGCATGCTCAGCCTGTTCCTCAACGGCACCCGTGTACCGATGGAAACTACGGATAAACCGGTTCACGTACCCCTCCCTGCCAGCCTTGGGTGAGACCCCCGGAAGATCCGGGTTAGCCTAGTAGGCGAACAAGGAGCGTTTCACCCAGATATGAGCACCACACTTTCCCGGATACCCCCGGCCGACGACCCCGCGCCGAAGCCGACCCGCGAAACCGGGCCCGGCGCGGTGAGCGCACCCGCGCATGAATGGCGCCTGCTCGCCCAGTTCATCTCCGATCTGCGGTCGAAGATGATGTGGGGCGACTTCGGAACGCTCTACTGGCTGATCACGGCCGAGGGCCTCGCCGCCCGGCGATTCGACCGCGCCCGCATGACCTGGCAGTGCCACTGACCGGCCAAGGGCGGGCAACCGCGCCGGCACGTGCCACAGTGGATTGAGCTGGCCATACCTCGCAACAAGATCTCCGACAGAGCCAAAATCGGAGAGCCTTAACAAACGGCTATGGTTGCCCACCATGCATTCGTCGGATGTCGAGCAAGCCGCGCCCGAGGACCTGGCCATGCTGCAGGAGGTCTTCGGGCCGGACAACACCCCATTGGGCTGGGACGCGGCCCACGCCTTCGAAGCCGAACACGGCACTACTCTGCCCGAGCCGTACCGCAGTTTCGTCGCGACCATCAGCGACGGCTCCTATACCGGGCCTCCGGACTACGGCCTAATTGAGCTCGGCGCTCCGCCTCCGGACTGGGGCGCTGGGCGTCCTCAACGGCACCTTTCCGAGCCGTTCCCGTTGACCACGCAATGGATCTGGGAGGACGGCCAGCTACCGGAACCCGACGAGGAGGCGCTCGCTCCGGTCTACGACTACGGCTCGCTGGTGCTGGGTACCGACGGGTGCGGCATGTACTGGCACCTGATCGTCACCGGCCATTCCCGGGGACACATTTGGCTCATCGACGAAGCGGGCGCGACCCCGTTCGGGGCGGAGTTCGGATTCACCACCGGGCGGTCGGGGTTCGCCGGCTGGGTCAAGCATCGGGCCGCAGGCAGACCGTGGTGGGACGCAGTGCCCGAATCGACAACACTCGTGGAGGATCGGAAGTGAGCGTCACCGGGTTCTGGATCATAGGGGCCGTTTCGCCGAGCAGCGTCGAGCAGTTGCGCGCCGCCTACCCAGTACAGCCGGCGGAACCCGAAGATCTCTCCTGGTGGCAGGCGATGGATGAGGCGGCTCTCGCCGAACCCGCGGAGCGCGGATCCGGTCGGCACTGCGCAACCGATGTCGTGCAGCGCTTCACCGACGCAATCGAGACCCGTCGCCCGGACCTGGATCAGGAAGCATGCATGGAAGTGCTGGCGGCCCTAACGGACGAGGACCGCTTCGTCACCTCGATCCGCAACGGCGACCCCGTAGCAGCCCTCTACTACGGTCTGGGCTTCGAGGTCTCCTGTGTCCTTCCCGGCCGCTCCGGCTGCTTTCTTCTCACAGCGGCAGAAGTAGCCACGACGGCCCCGACCGTGGGTCTGTAAAGTTATCGGTGTAACTAGGTTGTGAAGGGTTCTACTGTCGTCCGGCGGACAGGCGCCCGTCGAAGGTGATCTCGAAGGCGTTCAGGGCG
>FSXZ01001851.1_pt1 | contig 11829 bp, 11 predicted proteins | sample 1638121 | NCBI WGS metagenome assembly FSXZ01 (sample SAMEA3914788, study PRJEB12502) | metagenome | biome: forest; material: soil | place: Canada | collected 2011-07-03 | depth 0.1 m
AATGCGGGCCCGCTGAATGCAGGCCCGCTGAATGCGGCTGCCGCCAGCCCGGTGCGCCCGGCCGTGGTCCCGCCCGGCGAGCTAGGCGTGCCGGACGACACGCCGGTGCCAGCCGGGTTCACCGTCGAGCTGGAGCCGGACACCCGCGAGATCGCGGATGGCGTCCTGTTCGGCGGATCGCCGGCCCGGGTCCTGCGGCTGAGCGAGGCCGGGCGGCAGGCGCTGGCCGAGCTCCGGGCCGGGCCGGTCGCCTCCGCGGCCGCCGCGGTCCTGGCCCGCCGGCTGACCGACGCCGGCCTGGCCCAGCCGCGCGCCCGCGAGGCCGCGACGGGCAAGACGCCAGCCGGGGAAACCCCGGCCCGCGAAACCGCAGCAGGCGAAACCGCGGGCGGGCGGGCGGTGGAGCCGGACGTCACCGTCGTGGTACCGGTGCGGGACCGCCCGGCTGAGCTGGACCGGTGCCTGGCGGCGGCCGGGCGGCGGTACCCGGTGATCGTGGTGGACGATGGCTCGGCCGACCCGGCCGCGGTCGCCGCGGTCTGCGCCGCCCGCGGTGCCCGGCTGGTCCGCCGCGACGTGAACGGCGGGCCGGCCGCCGCCCGCAACACCGCGCTGCGGCTGGTCGCTACCGGGCTGGTCGCGTTCCTGGACAGCGACTGCGAGCCGGCCAGCGACTGGATCGCCGAGCTGAGCGGGCATTTCGCCGATCCGCTCGTAGCCGCGGTGGGCCCGCGGATCGTGACCTTGCCGGCGGGGCCCGCGAGCAACGGCGCCGGACCAGCCGGGCCGCCCGGCCATGGCGCGGCCGCGACTGACCACCGGGCGGGCAGCGAGAAATCGGCGCTGGATCTCGGGGAGCGGGGGGCGCGGGTCGCGCCGATGACGCGGGTGGCTTACGTGCCGACCGCGGCGCTGCTGGCCCGCCGGGCGGCCCTGGGCGGCGGGTTCGACGAGGCGCTGCGATGGGGCGAGGACGTGGACCTGGTGTGGCGGCTGACCGAGGCCGGCTGGCGGGTCCGCTACGACCCCGGCGTCCGGGTCCGGCACCGCGAGCCGGCGTCGCGGGCGGCGTTGCTGCGCCGCCGTTTCCGGTACGGCAGCTCGGCCGCGCCGCTGACCCGCCGGCATCCGGGCGCGGTCGCGCCGCTGGTCCTGCAGCCCTGGCCGGCCATCACCGTGGCGGCGCTGCTGGCCCGCCGGCCGGCCGTGGCGGCGGCCGCGTTCGGCGTCTCCACCATGCTGCTGGCCAGCCGGCTGCGGGAGAACGACCTGCCGACTGCGGGCCTGACCCGGCCGATGGCCAGCGGGGTGGTGCAGACCTGGCTGGGCACCGGCCGGTGGTGCGGGCAGTTCGCGTGGCCCGCGCTGCTGCTCGTCCTGGCCCGGCCCGGCGGCCGGACGGCGGCCACGCGGCTCGGCCGCCGCCTGGCCGCCGCATCGCTGCTGGCCGGGCCGCCGCTGGCCGACTGGGCGCGCCACCGGGACGGCGGTCCCGTCCGCTTCACCGCGCGCGCCCTGGCCGACCAGGCCGCCTACGGTGCGGGCGTCTACGCCGGCTGCGTGCGCGAGCGGCTGTTCTCGCCGGTGCTCCCGGTGGTGACGGCTAAGCCGTTCGAGGGCCTGCGCCAGCGCCGGACGCCACGGTGAGGACACGCTCGGATCCCGGGCTGAGGTCCGGCGCGGCCTGCCCCCGCGCAGGTCCCGCCGGGGACCTGCGCCGCGGACCTTAGCCAGCCTGGCTCCCGGACCGGGCCAAACGCGAGGCGATGGCCGGGCGGCGGCCGGCGCGGGTTATGTTCGAGCGGATCCCGCCGGGCCCGCGGCCGTCTGCGGCTGAGGGCCGGGCCAGCGGCCGCTTGCAGCGAAGGAGCGTGACGGACATGACCGACGCCGTGCCGGAGGTCCCGCAGGTCCCGCTCGGCGGGAGCGGGATCCAGGTCAGCCGGCTGGCCCTGGGCTCGTGGCGGACCTACGAGCGGATGACGCGCGAGGCAGGCGTCGCGGTCCTGCGGGCGGCTCGGGAGTCCGGCATCACCTTCCTGGACGACGCGCGGTATAACGACGAGACCGGAACGGCCCCCATCCCGACCGGCTACTCCGAGGTCGTCTTCGGCGAGCTGTTCCGCGCCTCGGGGTGGCCGCGGGCCGAGGCCGTCGTGGCCAACAAGCTGTGGTGGGAGTTCTGGCCGGGCGAGACGCCCGCCCAGGAGGTGGCCGGCTCGCTGCGCCGGATGCAGTTCGACTACCTGGACCTGGCCTACTCCGAGGTGCCGCCGGACAGCCTCCCGCTGGAAGACGCGGTCGAGATGATCGCCGGCCTGGTCCGCGACGGCACCGTCCGGGCCTGGGGCACCCTGAACTGGCCGCCCGCCCTGATGGAGCGGGCCGCCCAGATCGCGGAACGGGCGGGCCTGCCCGGCCCGGCGGCCACCCAGCCGCCCTACAGCCTGGTCCGGCGGACAGTCGTCGAGGATCCGGCCATGCAGGAGCTGGCCCGGACGCGGCGGGTGGCCATCGTGGCGTCCTATGCCCTGGCCGGCGGGGTCCTGACCGGGAAGTACGACCAGAACCCGGACGCCGGGCGCGCGGCCGGCACCCTGGACCGGCCGCCGGTCGCGGTGGCCGTGGCCGCCGGCCGGGAGCTGGCCGCGCTGGCCCGGGCGACCGGCCGGGACGCGGCCCAGCTCGCGATGGCCTTCGCCCTGCTGAATCCGTCCGTCACCGCGGTGCTGTTCGGCGCCACCGCGCCCTGGCAGATCACCGCTAACCTCGGCGCCCTGACCGTCGCCGCCGGCCTCACGGCTGGGGAGAAAGAGCGGCTGGCCGCCATCGGCGCTCCCCCGGTCAGCTGACCGGTCCGATGAAGGTGCCCGGCCGGGTCGCCCCGTCCTGGCGGAGAATGACCACCCCGTGCGGCCAGGCGACCGCGGCGAAGGTCGTCTCGTCCGGCGGCGTCACGTCGAGCCGGGACGGCGTGTACGAGACCCCGTCCCCGGTGTCCCACCGCAGGATGGTCAGCGTCGCGCTGGCATGGCCGCCGGGGCCGAGCACGACCGTCTTGGGCGTGGCGCTCTGGCGCTGGAGGGACCACTGGGTGCTCCCCTCGACCAGGTTCACGCCGGGGTAGCCGAACATGGTGCAGGCCGCCGGCGAGGTGTTGGTGAAGACCAGGCTCATGGTCTGCTGGCCGCCCGCCGGGCCCCGCGGCGCGCTGATGGTGACAGCCAGGCCGGAGGTGCGGCACCGGCCCGCAGCCGCGGCGGTCCCGCTGGCGGACGCAGACGAGCTGGCGGGCGTGCTCGCGGCCGGGCTCGCCGTCGGGGCGGACGAGGACGTCGTGGCGGACGACTGGGCGGCGGCAGCGGACGGGGCGGCGGCTGAGGTCGTCGTGCCGCTTCCGGCGGTACTGGGCCCGCTGTGACAGCCGGCCAGCACGAGCGCGCCCACTACGGTGGCGGTGGCGGCTGCGGTCTGGAGCGTGGTTTTCATGAGTCCCCCGGGTCGCCCATTGGTCGTGCGCACCGGATATGACGCCGGTTCACGCGAAATGGCTGCGGCTAATATTCCAGAAACCGGGCCGGGCGAGGGGCTGGATATGCGGGCACGAATGACCTGGGCCGCTTCGGCCGTGACCGTGCTGGCCCTGCTCCTGGCGGCGTGCGGGCAGGCGGCCCGCCCGGCGAGCGCGCGGCCGCGCGTCACGATGGCCTTCTGCGGCGGCCGCCCCCAGGCCCGGCCGGACGTGCTGGACGTCATCTGCCTGAGCGACGACATCACGGCCCGGGACCTGGCCTGGGCCGGCTGGGGGCGCCCGGTGGCCACCGCCGCGGGTACCGCGGTGGTCGACCTGTGCGCGATGGAGGACTGCCACACCGGCAGCTACCAGTCAGCCCCGATCGTCCTGATCGCCTCCGCGATCCGGGCCTGCCCGCGGCACCGCCGGGCCTACTCCCGGCTCCAGTACGTATTCGTGGGACGCTCGCCGTTCGCGGGCCTGCCCGCCGGGGCCTCGGCCCGGAACTTCATGACCGGCGCCGGGCGGCTCACGATGCCCGCTGACCAGACGGTCAGCGTGGCGTGCTGACGCCGGCGGAGCCTTCGCCGGGCGGGCGGGTCAGCGCCAGGGCGGGCCAGGGCCGGGCGCGGGAGCCGGGTCGCCGGCCCCGGTAACATCGCCGTCATGTCACCGCAGATCGCTACCAGCACCCGGGTCGACCTGGCCGCCCTGCTGGACTTCGTCCGGCCGCGCCACCACGCGATCCTGCTCACGACCCGCGCCGACGGCGGGCCGCAGGCCTCCCCGGTCACCTGCGGGGTGGACGAAGCCGGGCGCATCGTGGTGTCCACCTACCCGGAGCGGGCCAAGACCGTCAACGCCCGGCGGGACCCCCGGGCCTCCGTGATCGTGCTCTCCGACGAGTTCAACGGCCCCTGGGTCCAGGTCGACGGCGACGCCGAGGTCCTGGACCTGCCCGATTCGGTGGAGCCCCTGGTGGATTACTTCCGGAGCATCTCCGGCGAGCACCCGGACTGGGACGAGTACCGCGAGGCGATGCGGCGGCAGGGCAAGTCGCTGATCCGGGTCACGCCCCGGCGCTGGGGGCCGGTCGCCACCGGCGGCTTCCCGGCCCGGCTGGTGCCCGCGGCGGACTAGGCGGGCGCGCCCCGGTTACTGGCTCTCGTTGACGTACCAGAGGTTGTTGACCCGGATGCAGGGAACCGGCGACAGTGTGTCACCGATGGTGTTCAGCTGCTTGTTGTAAATCGTCATGAAGTTCCCGCCGACCGGCATGTTGTAATCGGGATTGCTGTTGCGCAGGCAGGCCGTGGCGCTGGTGCAGGTCTGACCGGTGACCTCGACCAGCGCGTAGCGGCCCGAGATCACGGCCCCGGCGATTGTCACCCTGACGCTGGTAATGGGCGGCGCCGACACCTGCGTGGCCGCCTGCGCGCAGCTCGACTGCACGGCCGGCTCCACGTACTGACACGACTGCGCCACCTGCCCCGACTGCTCGTACTGGATCACCCCGGCCACGGCCGCTTCCGGCGTTGCGTGGCCGGGGGCGACCCCGGTCAGCGGGCTCGCCGCGGCCGTGCCAGATGACGCCGGCCCCGACGGTGACGGCGCGGGGCTCGACGTGGCCGGGCTGGCCGACGCGGCCGGGCTTGATGCCGCGGTACCGGACGCCGCGTTGCTCGGCTTGGCGAACGGCACATTATCGCCGCAGCCCGCCAGCATCAGCGCGCCGGCACCAGCCAGCATGGTGATGGCCATCAGCTTCATAGGTTCGCGGCTCCTCTGGCGCGCATTTTAGCGTGCTGTTACCGGGACCCGGCGCGCGGCTGAAAGCGGGCCGGGCGGCCCGGCCACCCGGCGGCCGCGCCGGCACCGGGGCCGGCCGGGTGCGGCCGGCGCCGTCCGGGCCGCCCCGGGCCGTTGACGCCTCCTGCGCAGGCGGTGAAGATCGTCACATGACCGAATATGCGCACATCCGCCTCAAGGTCGAGGACCACGTCGCACTGGCCACCCTCGACCGGCCGGAAAAGCTGAACGCCCTGAACGGTGCCCTGCGGGACGACATCCTGCACCTGGCCGCAGACATCCGCGATGACGACGACGTGCGGGTGCTGGTCATCACCGGCGCCGGCCGCGGCTTCTGCTCAGGGGCCGACCTGACCGGCGGCGGGCGCCGCGAGCAGCTCAGCCAGAACGAGCGGCTGGACGAGTGGGGCTGGGTCGGCCGCCAGGCGCTGGCCCTGCACGAGCTCGACAAGCCGGTCATCGCCGCGCTGGGCGGCGTCGCGGCGGGCGCCGGCATGAGCCTGGCGCTGGCCTGCGACATGCGGGTCGGCGGGCCCGGCGCCCGGTTCCGCACGGTCTTCGCCGAGCGCAGCCTCAGCCCGGACTCGGGCATGAGCTACTTCCTGACCCGGATCCTGGGCTACGCCCGCGCCGCCGACCTGGTCTTCACCAGCCGGGACGTGAACGCGGAAGAGGCCTACCGGCTCGGGCTGCTGGACCGCCTGGTCGGGGAGGGCGAGGAGGTCACGACCGCGCTGGAGCTGGGCGACAAGATCGCGCACCTGCCCCCGCTGGCCATCCGCTCGGCCAAGCGCGTGCTGCAGCACAACACGGACGCCGGGCTGCGTGAGGCGCTGGTGTACGAGACGGCCGGCCTGGCTTTCGCCCGCAAGGCGCCGGATGATGTCGCCGAGTCGGCGGCCAGCTTCCGCGAGCGCCGGGCGCCCAACTTCACCGGCAGCTAGCTAGCCGGCCCGCAGCCGCGCGCGGGCCGCCCCGGCCAGGCGGATCACCGCCGCCACGTCCGGGTCGTCCCCCGCGGGCTGCAGGACCACGGTCGTGGCCCCGGACGCCGCGAACGCGCGGATTGTGCCCGCCACCGCCGCGGCGGACCCGACCGCGGCCAGGCCGGCCGCCACGGCCGGCGGCGCGCCGGGCGGGAGCTCGCCCTGGATCCGCTCGATGCTGCCCGGCCCCGTCCCGCACGGCAGGTACACCACGATCTCGGCCGGGCGCGCGGCGGCCGCCAGCGCCCGGCGGACCGTGTCCGGCGCGGTGCCGGCGTCCAGGACGAGGCCGTCCGCCAGCTCGCCCGCCAGCGCGAGGGTCTTCGGGCCGCGCCCGCCGATCAGGACGGGCACCGGGGCCGGGGGCGGCCAGTCCAGGGCGACGCCGTCCAGGGTCACGTACCGGCCGGCGACGGTCACGGTGTCGCCCGCCAGCAGCGCGCGAACTGCCGTGACCCATTCCCGCATCAGCCCCAGGGGCGAGGCCGCAGCCGCTCCGACCTGGGCCATCCACGTCTGGACGCCGTGCCCGAAAGCCGGGACGAACCGGCCGGGGAACAGCCGGGCCACCGTGGCGATCTCCATGGCGGCCAGCGCCGGGTTCCGCAGCGGCACCGGCATCAGGCCCAGGCCGACCCGCACCGAGCTGCTCCAGGCCAGCGCGGCGGTGGCCGTGGTCAGGCCGCCCTCCAGGAAGCAGTCCTCCCACAGCCACAGGTCATCCAGGCCCGCGTCCTCCGCCGCCGCGACGAACCCGGCCAGCCGCTCGGGCGGCAGCTGGGGACGGAACAGGATGCCCACGCGCGGTATCTGGCTCATGCCGACCATGGTGGCCTAACGCCCGCGCGGGCCGCCGGGCGGGCGCGCTCAGAGCCAGCCGCGCTCGTCGGCGGTCCGGACGGCCTCGGCCCGGTTGCGCGCCCCGGCCTTGGCGATGGCGGCCGACAGGTAGTTGCGGACGGTCCCCTCGGCCAGGAACAGCTTCCCGGCGATCTCAGCCACCGTCGCGCCCGGCCGGGCCGCGACCAGCACGTCGCGCTCCCGCGCGGTCAGCGGGGAGGCCCCGCTGGCCAGGGTGTCGGCGGCCAGCACCGGATCGACCACGAGCTCCCCGGCCGCCACCCGCCGGATGGCATCGGCCAGTTGTTCAGGGGGCGCGTCCTTGACCACGAACCCGCGGGCCCCGGACTCCATGGCCCGGCGCAGGTAACCCGGCCGGCCGAACGTGGTGAGGATGAGCGACCGGCACTGAGGCACTTCCCTGGCCAGAACGCTGGCCGCGGCGAGCCCGTCGATTCCCGGCATGTCGATGTCGAGCAGGGCGACGTCGGGATCGTGCGCCCGCGCCGCGGCGGCCACCTCGTCGCCGCGGCCGACCGCGGCCACGACCTCGAAGTCCGCTTCCAGGCCGAGCAGCACGGCCAGGGCGCTGCGGATCAGCTCCTGGTCATCGGCGAGCAGCAGCCGGATCACGGCCCGCTCCCCTCGGCGGCCACCGAGGCGCGCAGCCGCCAGCCGGCCGGCTGGAGCGGCCCGGCATCGACCACGCCGCCCGCGGCGGCCACTCGCTCGCGCAGCCCCGACAGCCCGTTGCCCGGCCGGGCGGCCCCGCCCACGCCGTCGTCCACGATCTCGACCGACGCCGATTCCAGCCGGACGGCGCACGAGCTGGCGTGCGCGTGCCGGACGATGTTGGTCAGGCCCTCGCGGACGACCCAGCCGAACAGCTCATGATGGGCGGGGTCGACCACGTCGACGGCCCGGGGCAGGTCCGCGGTGACGCCGGCGGCCCGCAGCAGCTCGCGCCCGGCGGCCAGCTCGCCGGCCAGCGTCACGTCGCGGTAGTTGCTGACCGCGGCGCGCACGTCGGCCAGCGACCGCCGGGCCAGGATCTCGACCTCGGCGATCTCCGGGAGGGCCGCGGCCGGGTCGGACGCGCCGAGCCGCCGGGCCAGGCCCGCTTTCACCGTGATCGTCGTCAGCGAGTGGCCGAGCAGGTCGTGCAGGTCGCGGGCGATCCGGATGCGCTCGTTCTCGGCCGCCAGCCGGGCCAGCTCGGCCCGCGCCCGGGCCAGCTCGCGGTAGCTCTCGATGATCTGGCCGCTGCCGAAGGTCACCAGCGCGACGACCGGGATGGCCACCGGGGTGACCGCGCCGAACGCGGTGCCCAGGCTGTCGTGCCAGCTCGGGACGATGACCGGGATCACCAGCGATCCCAGGGCCAGCGCGGCGACGACGGGCGCGGCGCGCAGGCCCAGCCGCAGCACGATGACGATCGTGAGGTACACGCACAGGACGAACCCCGCCACCCGGGCGAACGGCAGCTCGGCCACGAACAGCGCTGCCAGCAGGCCGTACAGCGCCCACCAGAGCCGCGGCGCCCGGACCCACCGCCGCTCGGACTCGGGCCCGGACTCCGGGGCGGACACGTAGACGAGGGCCAGCCAGCCCGCGGCGAAGGCGCCGAGGATCACGTAGCCGGCCAGGGCGGCGGCACCAGCGGAGAACTGCGCTACGGCGCCGCCGACATAGGCCAGGTAGCCGAGCAGCGCCGCGCTGAACACGAACGGCCGCCACCCGCGAGTCCACTGGCGGTGACTCGCTAGCCACTGCTCTTCCGCCGGATTCGCCGGCTCGACCTGCGGGTTCACGTCGCTCCCAGCTTACCGGCGGCGGCCGCTCAGGCCCGGCTCGTGTCGCGGCGGAACACCGCCACGGTGACCGGGATCAGGACCGCCGTCCAGGCGGCGACCACGATCCAGCCTTCCAGCGGCCAGCCGCCCCCGTGCAGCGCGCTCTTCCCGGCCTGGACCAGCCAGTAGGAGGGGAGCCCCTTGAGGACGGCGAACAGGGTGCCCGAGGTCGCGAGCTGGAACCCGTAGGCACCGCCCAGGAGGGCGAACAAGGTCACGAGGCCGCCCGTGGCCGGGGTCAGGGATTCCGTGCCGAGCAGGTGACCGAGCAGGATGCCGAGCACCGCGAAGGGGACCAGGCCGGCCAGCAGGAGCCCGAGCACCGTCAGCCACGCCCCGGCCGAGAGCCGCACGCCGAGCGCGGTGCCGGCCAGGCCCATGGCCACGATGACGAGCAGGGCCAGCAGGTAGCCGCCGACCAGCTTGGCCCGGAAGTAGGCGCGGGTCTTGAGCGGGGTGATCCGCAGCTGGCGGGTCCACCCGGCCGCGCGCTCGGCGGCGATCCGCGCCCCGCTCGAGATGACCACGCTCATGGTGCCCAGGGTGGCCATCGCGGTCATGAAGTAGAGCGGGAAGGCGATGCCGTCGAAGCTGTGCTGCCGGTTGACGCTGGCCACCACGAAGAACAGGACCAGGGGGAAGACGAAGGAGAAGATCAGGTACCGCCAGTTGCGGAAATTCCGGAGCACCTCATAGCGGAGGTAAACGGAGTGGGTCATCGGACCGGCTGCCCTTCAGCGTGAATGTCGTCGTCACTGTCAATGTCGTCACTGCCGGTGTCGTCACGGTCGATGTCGTCGCCGGTGAGGGCGAGGAACGCGTCCTCCAGCCCGGCGCCGCGCACCTCGATGTCGCGGATGTCCGGGAACTGGCCGAGCAGCGCGCGCAGCGTCGCCTCGGCGTCGGTGCAGGCCAGGACCACCGCGTCCCCGCGCCGGTCGGCGCTGAGCACGCCGGGCAGCACGGCGAGCTGCGTGACGCCGACGCCGGGCAGCGTCGCGCGGATGGTCCGGCCGCCGACCCGGGCCTTGATCTCCGTGGCGGGGCCGTCCGCGACGACGCGCCCCCGCGCCATCACGACGATCCGGTCCGCGAAGGCGTCGGCTTCCTCCAGGTAATGCGTCGCGAAGATCACGGTCTTGCCGCTCGCGACGACCTCGCGCATCGCGGCCCAGAACTCGTGGCGGCCTTCCACGTCCAGGGCGACGGTCGGCTCGTCCAGCAGCAGGAGGTCGGGGTTGGCGGCCAGCAGCCCGGCGAAGCGGACCCGCTGCATCTGCCCGCCGGACAGGCGCGCGGCGGGGCGGCGGGCCAGCTCGGCCGTCCCGGTCAGGGTCAGCGCCTCGTCCACCGGGAGCGGCCGGGGGTAGAGCGAGGCGATCAGCGTCACCAGCTCCCGGACGGTCAGGCCCGGCAGCAGCGACCCCGTCTGCAGCATCCCGCCGACCAGGCCGGCCGCGACGGCGCCAGCCGGGGACCGGCCGAATAGCGTCACCGAGCCGGCGTCGGGCCGGGTCAGCCCCAGCACCATGTCGATCGTGGTCGACTTGCCGGCCCCGTTCGGGCCGAGCAGCGCGACCGTCTGGCCGCGGTCAATGGTCAGGTCAACCGAGCGGACGGCGCGCACTTTGCCGTAGGACTTAGCCAGGCGGGCCAGGACGATCTCCCCGCCGGGACCATGTGGAGTAACCATGCCCCGAGCGTGCCGCCCGGGGCCGGGGCCGGTGTAGTGCCGCCGCGCACCGGTTCGCAGTGACAAATGTCAGAACGGCAGCCTGAGCTGGGGCTCGGACGTCGCCGCTCCCGCGGGCCGGGCGCGGATCTGATGATCGTGACCGGTTGTCCGTAACGTGCTGCGGTGGATCGGTCGTGATCATGGCGGGCGGGGCGGGTGCTAGGACTCGGCGGCGGCCCGGCCGGGTGCGAGGCGGCGCGGGCGAGTGCGGCCGATGGTCAGGGTCACGGCGAAGCCGGCCCCCATGATCACGCAGGCCAGCCAGAAGGCTGCGGCGTAGGAGTACGTGTCTGCCAGCCATCCGGAGACGAGCGGCCCGGTGATGCCGCCGAGATCGGAGACCATGGAGAACAGCGCGATGATGGACTCGTTGCGGCCGACCGCGACGTCGCCCACCATCGCGGCCGGGGCCGTGGCCATCAGGGCGCCGCCGACGCCGAGCGACATCAGGGGCAGCAGGAAGACGTCCGGGCTGATCGGCAGCGTGAAGGCGGCGACGGAGAGAATCGACACCCCGGCGCCCAGCAGGAGCGCTGGCTTGCGCCCCCAGGCATCGCACAGCCACCCGGCGCGCAGCAGAGTCAGCGCCTGGACCAGCGCGGACAGCAGGAAGGCCAGGCCCGTCCAGCCTGCGGACTGGCCCAGGTGCCGGCTGATGTACAGCGGCAGCAGGGCGCTGCGCATCCCGTAGAACACCCAGCCCACGGCCAGGTTGGCCAGCAGGGCCGCGACGTAGGCCCGGTTGCGCAGGGCCGCGCGGAGCGGGCCGCCGGGGGGCGCTTCCAGGCGGCCAAGAGGGCGATCCAGGCCCGCGTCAGCGACGGCCGCGCCCGCCGCGGCCTCGTCAGAATGAGCTCCATCAGCGACAGCCGCATCGGGGCCGGCCACATCCGGCCGGGCCAGGTCGGGGAGGGCCACCTCGGCCAGGGCCACATCCGCCAGCGCCTCGGCCGGCAGGGCCGGCTCGGCCAGGGCGGCCTGCGCCACCTCCTCCGACAGCGCTTCCTCCGACAGCGCTGGGTCCGCGGGAGCCACGGCGCGGGAGCGCAGCATCGTGCGGCTGACCAGGCCCGCGACCAGCAGGAAGATGCC
>FSXZ01001545.1_pt1 | contig 11825 bp, 7 predicted proteins | sample 1638121 | NCBI WGS metagenome assembly FSXZ01 (sample SAMEA3914788, study PRJEB12502) | metagenome | biome: forest; material: soil | place: Canada | collected 2011-07-03 | depth 0.1 m
CGCCGGATCCGCGGTCGGCGCGGTGCCGGGGGCAGGGGTGAGCCACCGGGTGCGGCGGACGGGGGCGAGGGTGAGGACGACGGCGCTGCTGAGGGTGGTGTAGGCGGCGGCGAAGCCCAGCAGGCGGCCCGGGCCGATGATGTCGGCCAGGGGGCCGATGACGGCGTAGCCGGCCGCGCCGAGGGCGTAGGCGCCGGTCAGGTCGATGGCGCTGACCCGGGCCAGCATGGCGGCCGGGATGCGCTGCTGCAGGACGGTGGCAAAGTACGCGCTGGAGGTGGCCGAGCCCGCGCCGGCCAGCGCGGCGGCGCCGGCCACCGCGGCCAGCGGGAGGCGCAGGGCCAGGGCCAGGCACGGCACGCCGTAGCCGAAGGTGCCGATGGTGGCGATGACCAGCGGGCGGCGCGGCCGGCGGCCGACCAGGAGCAGGCCGGTGGCGATGGCCCCGCCGGCCAGGCTGGCCTGGACGATGCCGTAGCCGCGGGCGCCGCCCAGGTAGGCGCGGGCCAGGATCGGGGCCAGCAGCAGGAACGGCGCCCAGGTGAACAGGTTGAACAACGCGAACTGCACCGTCGTGATCCAGAGCCAGGCGTGCGACCGGAACTCGGCCCAGCCCTCGGCCAGGTCGCGCCAGGGCGAGCGGGCCGGCACCGCGGCGGGCGGCACCCGGAGCAGGGCCAGGGCGACGAGGCTGACGCCGAAGCTGGCCGCGTCCGCGGCGATCACCGTCGCGGGGCGGCTGACCGCGATGAGTATCCCGGCCAGCGCCGGCCCGGCGATCCGGGCCGCGGACTGGGCCACGCCGAGCAGGGCGTTGGCGTCGGCCAGCCGGCTGGCCGGCACGATCTCCGGCGTCAGGCCGCTGAGCCCCGGGCCGAAGAACGCGTCGGCCGCCCCGAGCAGCGCGGACAGCACCGCGAACAGCCAGATCGGCGGCCGGCCGGCGAACAGGGCCGCGGCCAGGCCGGCCTGGATGAGGAGCCGGCTCGCGTCGGCGCCGAGCATGACCCGGCGGCGGCCCAGGCGGTCGGCCAGGACGCCGCCGCCCAGCATGAAGATCACCATGGGGACGACGCTGGCGGCAAATACATAACCCAGGTCGGCGGCACTTCCGCCACTGCCCAGGACCGCGAAGGTGAGCGCTATCGAAGACATCGCACTGCCGAGCAGGGACGTGACGTAACCCGTGTAGAAGACGGCGAAGTCGCGCTGGGCCAGAACCCCGAGACGCCCGGAGCGAACGCGCTGCCAGCGGAATTTACTGCGCCGGGCCGGGGGCTCTTCCTCTGGCACGGGCACGGAATTAAGACTGGCATTCGGTACGGGCGATGGCAATGAGCGGCGAGAGTTATGGCTGGCTAAAAGATTTACTGCGCTAAATGGGCTGGCATTGTTACCGCAGTAAATGAGTTGCGGGACTCGGTTACGATGGGCTTATCGGGACGTTATCTCGGTGAGGGGCGATGTGAATGCGGGCGGAGTGGGCACCGGGCGCGGAGCTGTCGGCCGTCAGCCCGGCGGGCGGGCCGGCCGCGCCGGTGGAGTACGCGGTGGCCGTGCAGCGCTACCTGGAGCAGGCCAGCCTGAGCCCTGGCTCGCGCCGGATCTACGGGATCTCGCTGGCCAGCTGGGCGTGGCCGCTGGTCGGGGCGCCGACGCCGCTGACTGGCGCCCGGCGCGGCGCGCGGCCGCCGGCCGTGCCGCTGGCCCGGCTGGACGCCCCCGACACCCCGGCCCGGCTGGCCGCCGCCGCGGCCCGGCGGGTCCGGGAGGCGGGTCCCCGGACCCTGAACCGCGAGCTTTCCGCCCTGCGCAGCGCCGTCGGCTGGTGGCTGGACCGGGGCTGGATCAGCGGTGACCCGGTCGCGGGGCTGCAGCGCCGCGCGCACAGCCACGCCGCGCTGCCGCCGCTGTCGGGCCCGCAGGTGGCGGCGGTGCTCGGCCTGCGGGTGAGCCTGCGCGAGCAGGCGCTGTGGCAGCTGCTGTACGACTCGGGCTGGCCCGCGGGCCAGGCCCTGGCCCTCGACGCCGGCGCGGTGGACCTGGCCGCCCGGCGCGCCCGCGGCGGCGCGGGCCCGGCCCGGCCGTGGTGCGCCGAGACGGCCGACCTGCTCAGCTGGCTGCTGGTCGGCCGGCGCAGCGGCCCGCTGTTCCTGACCGACCGCCGGGCGCCGTCCCGCGTCCCGGCCGCCGACGTCTGCCCCATGACCGGCCGGGCGCGGATGTCCTACCGCCGGGCGGCCGAGATCTTCACCACCGCGACCCGGCCGCTCGACCCGTCCGGCCGGGGCTGGACGCTGCACCAGCTCTCGGCCGCCGCGGTCCGCGGCGCCACCAGCTGACCGGCCGGGCGCGGGCACCGCGCTGTCGTGCTGACCGGCGGGCGCGGGCACCGCGCGGGCGTTCCGGAGCGCGGGAATCAGGGCGTCGGGGCGGGGGTTGTCACCGGCGGCGACGTGGCCGCGGGGGCGCGGTTTCCAAGGCCGCCCGGATTGTCAGACCCCCCGGATACCATGGCTGAGCGCCTTCCTGATTCCCGGGAAGGGCGTCGGGGAGGGCCGTGGCCGGCCCGGATCGCTGTCGGCACCAGGAGAATCGAGCGCGAAGTGGCAGACCGGCTTGTCGTCCGCGGTGCGCGCGAGCACAACCTGAAGGATGTCTCGCTCGACCTGCCCAGGGACGCGATGATCGTGTTCACGGGGCTGTCCGGGTCGGGCAAGTCGAGCCTGGCGTTCGACACGATCTTCGCCGAGGGCCAGCGCCGGTACGTGGAGTCGCTGTCGGCCTACGCGCGGCAGTTCCTGGGGCAGATGGACAAGCCCGACGTGGACTTCATCGACGGCCTGTCGCCGGCGGTGTCCATCGACCAGAAGGCGGCCAGCCGCAACCCGCGGTCCACCGTCGGCACGATCACCGAGGTCTACGACTACCTGCGCCTGCTGTACGCGCGGGTGGGCAAGCCGCACTGCCCGGTGTGCGGGCGGCCGATCGCCCGGCAGAGCCCGCAGCAGATCGTCGACCGGGTGCTGGAGCTGGAGGAGGGGACCCGGTTCCAGGTCCTCGCGCCCATCGTGCGCGGCCGGAAGGGCGAGTTCACCGAGCTGCTGCGGGACCTGCAGACCAAGGGCTACTCGCGGGCGCGGGTCGACGGCACCACGATCCGGCTGGAGACCGCGGTGGCCGGCGACCTGCCGGCCCTGAAGAAGTACGAGAAGCACTTCATCGAGGTGGTCGTCGACCGGCTCGACGTCAAGGAGTCGGCCCGGCGGCGGCTGACCGACTCGGTGGAGACCGCCCTGAGGCTGGCTGACGGCGTGGTCGTCCTGGACTTCGTGGACCTGCCCGAGGACGACCCGCAGCGCGAGCGGATGTACTCCGAGCACCTGGCCTGCACGTATGACGACCTGTCCTTCGACGAGCTGGAGCCGCGCTCGTTCTCGTTCAACTCGCCGTGGGGGGCCTGCCCGGACTGCACCGGCCTGGGCACCCGGATGGAGGTCGACCCCGAGCTCGTGGTCGCCGACCCGGAGCTCACGCTGGCCGACGGCGCGATCGCGGTCTGGGGCGGCGGTCACGTCAGCGACTACTTCGTCCGGCTCATCGAGGCGCTCGGCGGGTCCATGGGGTTCAGCGTGGACACCCGCTGGTCGCGGCTGCCGGCGCCGGCCCGCAAGGCGCTGCTGCACGGCTACGGCGAGCAGGTGCACGTCCGGTACAAGAACCGGTACGGCCGGGAGCGCTCGTACTACACGAGCTTCGAGGGCGCGATCCCGTACATCGAGCGGCGCCATGCGGAGGCCGAGAGCGACTCGAGCCGGGAGCGGTACGCCGGGTACATGCGCGAGGTGCCGTGCCCGACCTGCCACGGCGCCCGGCTCAAGCCGGTCTCGCTGGCGGTCAAGGTCGACGGCCGCTCGATCTCGGAGTACTGCGCCGAGCCGATCGGGGAGCTGGCCAAGGTCCTGCTGGCCCTGGAGCTGTCCGACCGGGACATGCAGATCGCCGGGCGCATCCTCAAGGAGGTCAACGCGCGGCTGGGGTTCCTGCTGGACGTGGGCCTGGACTACCTGTCGCTGGACCGGGCGTCGGCCACGCTGGCCGGCGGCGAGGCGCAGCGGATCCGGCTGGCCACGCAGATCGGCTCGGGGCTGGTCGGCGTCCTGTACGTGCTGGACGAGCCGTCCATCGGGCTGCACCAGCGGGACAACCACCGGCTCCTGGAGACCCTGCTGCGGCTGCGCGACCTGGGCAACACCCTGATCGTGGTCGAGCACGACGAGGACACCATCCGGGCGGCGGACTGGGTCGTGGACATCGGCCCGCGGGCGGGGGAGCACGGCGGCCACGTCGTGGTCTCCGGGCCCGTGGCGGAGCTGCTGGCCAGCGAGGAGTCGCTGACCGGCGCGTACCTGACGGGGCGGCGGGAGATCCCGCTGCCGGCCGTCCGCCGCAAGCGGACCCGCGGCCGGGAGGTCACGGTCAAGGGCGCGACGGCCAACAACCTGCGCGACGTCGACGTCACGTTCCCGCTCGGCCTGTTCGTCGCCGTCACAGGCGTCTCCGGCTCGGGCAAGTCGACGCTGGTCAACGACATCCTGTACAGCGCCCTGGCCCGCGAGCTGAACGGCGCGCGGATCGTGCCGGGCAAGCACACCCGCGTCACCGGGATGCAGCACCTGGACAAGGTCGTGCACGTGGACCAGGGGCCGATCGGCCGCACGCCGCGGTCCAACCCGGCCACCTACACCGGGGTGTTCGATCACGTCCGGAAGCTGTTCGCGCAGACCACCGAGGCCAAGGTGCGCGGCTACCTGCCCGGCCGGTTCTCGTTCAACGTCAAGGGCGGCCGGTGCGAGGCGTGCTCCGGCGACGGCACGATCAAGATCGAGATGCAGTTCCTGCCCGACGTCTACGTCCCGTGCGAGGTGTGCCACGGCGCCCGGTACAACCTGGACACGCTCCAGGTCCACTACAAGGGCAAGACGATCGCCGACGTGCTGCAGATGCCGATCGAGGAGGGGGCCGAGTTCTTCGAGGCCATTCCCGCCATCCACCGGCACCTGAAGACGCTGGTCGATGTCGGCCTCGGCTACGTCCGGCTCGGCCAGCCCGCCCCGACGCTGTCCGGCGGCGAGGCGCAGCGGGTCAAGCTGGCCACCGAGCTGCAGCGCCGGTCGACGGGGCGGACCATCTACGTCCTCGACGAGCCCACCACCGGCCTGCACTTCGACGACATCCGCAAGCTGCTGGGCGTGCTCGGCCGCCTGGTGGACGGCGGCAACAGCGTCATCGTGATCGAGCACAACCTGGACGTCATCAAGACCGCCGACTGGGTCATCGACCTGGGCCCGGAGGGCGGCTCGCGAGGCGGCACGATCCTGGCCACCGGCACGCCCGAGCAGGTCGCCCGGGTCGAGGAGAGCTACACGGGGCAGTTCCTGAAGAAGCTGCTGCCCGCGTAGCCGGCCCGCTAGGCCGCGGGGCCCTGAGCCGCCTCAGCGCGCCATCCGCCTGCCTCAGGGCGCGGGCGCGGCGGTCACGGGCTGGCCCGGCCGGTACATCTGCGGCGGCTTGTTGCCCGCGGACTGGCCGCCGTCGACCGGGATCACCGCGCCGGTCACGAATGAGGACCCGGCCGAGCACAGCCACAGCACGACGTCGGCCACCTCGGCGGCCGTGCCGGTCCGGCGCATCGGGGTCGACAGCCCGGCCAGCCGCTGGGCCTCCGGGCCGGCCGCCTCCAGGTGGTGGGTCAGGATCGGGCCGGGAGCGACCACGTTGACCCGGACGCCGGCGTCGGCGTAGTCGAGCGCGGCCACCTTGGTCAGCCCGATGACCCCGGCCTTGCCCGCCACGTAGGCCGCCAGGTTGGCGGTGCCCTGCAGGCCCGCGATCGAGGCCATGTTGACGATGGCGCCGCCGCCGGTGCGGAGCATGGCCGGGACCTGGAACTTCATCCCCAGGAACGTGCCCCGGATGCTGGCCGCGATCCCCTCGTCGAACTCGGCCAGGTCAACGTCCGCCAGCGGCGCCGGCCGCGGGCCGGCCATGGCGTTGTTGAACGCCGCGTCCAGCCGCCCGTAGGCGGCCAGGGCCTGGTCGACCAGGCCGCGCACCGAGCCGGCGTCGGTGACGTCAGCCCGGACAGCCAGCGCCCGCCCGCCGCCCGCCTCGATGCGGCCGGCCACCGCCTGGAGGGCGGCCAGGTCGCGGGCGGCCAGGACCACGGCCGCGCCGGCCGCGGCAAACGCCTCCGCGGTGGCGGCCCCGATCCCGCGGCTGGCCCCGGCCACCAGGGCGACCTGCCCGTGCATGTCGATGCTGCTCATGATGTCCTCCGTCGTCCGGCTTCAGCTCCGGTTAAATGTTAGACATCTAATCGTTCGAAGTCAAAGGATGGCGCTGCACCCGGCCCGGCGGGAGAGCGGGGCGCGCGGGCGGCAAAATAGTCATGGCCGGGCCGTAGGGCCGGCCAGTCCGCCCGTCACGAGAGGCAGTCACCATGAGCGCTCCGGCCCCGCCCGGAGGCGAAGCCGACGACCGCGCCGCCATCCGCGGGCTGGTGGACGCGTGGGCCCGGCACGCTGACCGGCGCGAGCCGGGCCGGCAGGCGGCGCTGTTCACGCCGGACGGCCGCGTCACCGTCTACATGGGCGAGCCGGAGACGTCCGAGCCGGTCCAGGTCGTGTCCGGGCGGGCCGAGCTCGAGGCCGCCTTCGACGCGCTGCGCAGCTACGAGGCCACGACGCACTTCAACGGCCAGCACACCGTCACCGTCGACGGCGACCGCGCGACGGGCGAGACCTACTGCCTGGCCTACCACCTGTGGACCAGCACCGGGCAGCGGACGCTCATGATCATGTCCATCCGGTACCTGGATGCCTTCGTCCGGCAGGACGGCCGGTGGCTGTTCGCCGAGCGGCAGCTCATCACCGACTGGACCGACCGCCGGCTGTCCGAGAGCTAGGCGCCGGTGCGGGCGGTCGGGGTGGACGGCTGGCGGGGCGGCTGGGTCGCGGTCGTGCTGGACGACGGCCGCTGGACCGAGACGCGGGCGGCGGCCGGGCTGGGCGAGCTGGCCGACGCCTGCGGCCGCGCCGCGGCCATCGGCGTGGACATGCCCCTCGGCCTCGTGGCCAGCGGCTGGCGGCACGCCGACGACCTGGCCGCGGCCCGGCTCGGCGCGCAGCGCAGCCGCGTGTTCCGGGTGCCGCCCCGGCCGGCCTGGCAGGCCGCCACGCACCGGGACGCGGTCGCGGTATGCCGCACGCTCACCGACCCGCCGGCCGGCTTCAGCGTGCAGGCCTGGTCGCTCAAGGACAAGATCCGCCAGGCCGAGGCGGTCCGCGCGGCCCGCCCCGGGCAGCTGTTCGAGGTCCACCCGGAGCTGTCGTTCGCCGCGCTGAACGACGGGGCGGTGGTCGCGGCGAGCAAGAAGACCTGGAACGGCCAGATGGTCCGGCGCGCGCTGCTGGCCCGCGCGGGCATCGTGCTGCCCGACGACCTGGCCCGGGCCGGCGTCGTGCCGGCCGACGACATCCTCGACGCGGCCGCGGTGGCCTGGAGCGCCACCCGCATCGCCCGCGGCCAGGCCGACAGCTTCCCCCGCCCGCCGCAGCCCGACGACACCGGCCAGCCGATCGCGATCTGGACCTGAGCCCCCCGCCGGTCAGGCCCGGGGCGTCGGGATCATGTAGGGCAGCGACTGGCGCTTGCGGTAGGCGGACGCGGCGGCGCGGTCGTTGCACTGGTCGCAGCAGTACCGGCGGTTGGCGGCCCGGCTGCGGTCGACGTAGACGCACGTGCACGGGCGGGCCGCGCACGAGCCCAGGCGGCGCAGTCCCTGCTGGGCGATGAACCCGGCCACGGCGGCGGGCAGCCGGGCGGCCAGCGCCGCGGCCCCGGCCGCGTCGGGGGCCACGGCCAGGGCGGCGTCGTCGTCCGGCCCGGCCACCAGCACGGGGATCGCGTGGGCGGCCAGCAGCAGCGGGTTCAGGGCCGAGGCGGCCGCCTCGGCGGTGCCCGCGGTGAACGTGGCCTGCAGCCCCTCGCGCAGGACCCGCAGGGCCGGCACGTCGTCGGGCCGCAGGGCCGCCGACTGCTCGGCGTGGCCCGTGGCGGCCAGCACCGCGATGAACCAGTCAATCGTGGTCAGCCGGTCCGCCGGGTCGGAGAGCTGGTCCAGCGAGTTGACCAGCAGGACCGCCAGCTCCAGGTCGTCGGCGGCCTCGTCGGCCGTCCGGATCCAGTCCGCCGGGAAGAGCGCGGGGGGAGACATCGAAACTTCCACTCATCAGTTAAACGCGTCAGTAACTTGCCGTCTTATGCAACTGACTATATCGTACTAGCCATCGGTCATCTCCGATCATAGGGAGCGGACCGGGAGCGTGCCGTCATAGGACGCGATGCTGGCTTGTTCCGACGCCCGCGGGGGCGATGTCGGCGGCCGGCGGCGCGGACCGGGAGCAGCCGGCGGCGGCGTTGGGGCGGGGGGCCCGCGGCGCCGTACGGCAGGCCAGGCGGCAGCCGCGGCCAGCCCGCGGCTGCCGCCGGCTGGCCGCCGGCGGGCGCGGGCCGGGATCCGGCCTCCGGTCCGCCAGCGGGCGGCGTCACGCGCGGCCCGCCCGCCCGCGGCCGGGCCTGACCGTCCGAAACGGGGCGGTCCGGGGCGCGGCCCCGTTCCGGAGCATGCGGCGGCGCCGCGCGCAGCGCCGGGAAATGGCTACAATCGGCCGTCCCCCAGGCCCGCCGCCGCAGCCGGCCCACCAGCGAGCGAGAGGCGGGTCCCCGCCGTGCAGGCCAGCCAGCCCGACCCGTTCGGCACCGCTGAGCTGCGGAGCGCCGTGCTCGACGCCTGGACGGCGTCGCCGGCCCGGTTCCGGGAGGACGCCAACGCCGAGGAGGACTACGCCCTCGGCGGCTACCGGGACCGGGTCATCACGGAGCTGGCCCAGAACGCGGCCGACGCCGCGGCCCGCGGGGGAGTGCCGGGCCGGCTGCGGCTGACCCTGGCCGCCGGGACGCTCGTCGCGGCCAACACCGGCGCGCCCCTGGACGCGGCGGGCGTCGCCGCGCTGTCCACGCTGCGGGCCTCCGGCAAGCGCGGTCCCGGCGCGGCCGGCGGCGCGGTCGGCCGGTTCGGGGTCGGCTTCGCGGCCGCGGTGGCCGTGAGCGACGAGCCGCAGATCGCCTCCCGCACGGGCGCGGTGGCCTGGTCGCGCCGGGCCGCGGCCGCCCTCGTCGCGGCCCGGCCCGCGCTGGCCGCCGAGCTCGCCGCGCGGTCCGGCCACGTGCCCGTGCTGCGGCTGCCGTTCGCGGCGCCGGGGGAGCCGCCCGCGGGCTTCACCACCGCGGTCACGCTGCCGCTGCGCGACGCGGCCGCCGTCGCGCTGGTCGAGCGGCTGCTGGCCGACACCGGGCCCGCCCTGCTGCTGGCCCTGCCCGCGCTGGCCGCCGTGCAGATCGAGGCCGGCGGCACGGCGCGCGAGCTCACCGCCGCGCACGACGGCGACGGCGTCACCATCACCGCCGGCGGCACGGCCGCCCGGTGGCGCACGGTCACCGACGGCGGTACCGCCGCCGCCGCGCTGCTGGCCGACCGCCCGGCCGAGGAGCGCGCCCGCCCGTCCTGGTCGGTCCGCTGGGCCGTGCCGGTCACGCCGGGCGAGGACGGCGACACCCCGGCCGGCCGCCTGCCCGACGGGGTCCGCGCCGTGGTGCACGCGCCCACGCCGACCGACGAGCCGCTGGGCCTGCCCGCGCTGCTGCTGGCGTCCTTCCCGCTCAGCCCCGACCGCCGGCACGTGGCGCCCGGCCCGCTGGCCGACTTCCTGACCGCCCGCGCCGCCGACGCCTACGCCCGGCTGCTGCCCGCCCTCGCTCCGGGACCCGCCCTGCTCGGCCTGGTCCCGGGCCCGGCCGGGCTCGGCGAGCTCGATGCCCGGCTCCGCCGCGCGATCCTGGACCGGCTGCCCGAGGCCGCCTTCCTGCCCGCCGCCGGGGAGCCCGGCCTGCGGGTCCGGCCGCGGGACGCGGTCGTCCTGGACACGGACATCCCCGGCCTGGCCGGCTCCCTGGCCCCGGTGCTGTCCGGCCTGGTCGCCGGGCCCGCCCGGCACCCGGCCCTGGCCGCGCTCGGCGTCCGGCGGCTCGGACTGGCCGAGCTGGCCGACCTGCTCGCCGCGCTGGACCGCGAGCCGGCCTGGTGGCGCCGCCTGTACGGCGCGCTGGCCGCCGCGCAGCCCGCCGAGCTGGCCGAGCTCGGCGCGCTGCCCGTGCCGCTGGCTGACGGGCGGCTGGTCCGCGGCCCGCGCGGGCTGCTGCTGCCCGGTCCCGGGCTGACCGGCGCTGACCAGCTCAGCCGGCTCGGCGTCCGCATCGTGGATCCCGTCGCGGCGCACCCGCTGCTGGCCCGGCTGGGCGCGGTCGAGGCCACCCCGCGCAGCGTCCTGGACGACCCGGCCGTCCGCGCCCTGGTCGCGCAGTCGGGCCAGGAGGACGACCCCGCGCCGGTCGCCGAGGCGGTGCTGGGCCTGCTGGCCGCCGCGCACCTGGCCCCCGGCGAGCAGCCCTGGCTGGCCGACCTGGCCCTGCCCGGCACCGACGGCGACTGGTACCCGGCGGACGAGCTGCTGCTGCCCGGCGGCCCGCTGGCCGGGGTGGTCGCCGACGGCTCGCCGTTCGGCACGGCCGACCCCGCGCTGGTCGAGCGGTACGGGGCCGCCGCGCTGGAGGCGGCCGGCGTGCTGTCCACGTTCGGCCTGCTGACCGCCCGCGACGTGCCCCTCGACGCCCCCGACCTCGACCTGGACGGCGCCCAGGACTGGGCCGACGACACCTGCGCGGCGCTGCCCGCCGGGGACGTCCCGCCGGTCGCCCCGGAGCTCGCCGCCGTCCGCGACCTGGAGCTCGTCGATGCGGAACGCTGGCCGCAGGCGCTGGACCTGCTCGCCCGGCCGCCGCTGCGCGCGGCGCTGGTCGAGCCGGCCCTGGTTCTGCTGGCCGACGGCCGCCGGGCGCAGGTGCCGTCCTACACCGCCTGGTGGCTGCGCCGCCACGCCGTCCTGGACGGCCGGCGGCCCGCCGACGTGCGCGCGGCCGACGCCGATCCCCGCCTCGCGGGCCTGTACGACGAGGCGGTCCTGCCCGCCGACGCCGGCGTCGCCCGCGCGCTGGGGGTGCGGACCACCCTGGACGCCCTGCTGGCCGAGCCGGGCGGCGCCGATGAGCTGCTGGACCGCCTGGCCGACCCCGGCCGCCCGGTGGCGCGGGACCAGCTGCGGTCGCTGTGGGCCGCGCTGGCCGCGGCCGTGGCCGCCGCCGACGTGACGCCGCCGGACCGGGTCCGCGCCGTCCGCGGCGACCAGGTCGTGGTGGCCGACGCGGCCGACGTCCTGGTCCTGGACGCCCCCGACCTGTGGCCGCTGGTGGCCGCCCGGGCCCTGGTGCTGGCCCCCTACGACCTGGCCCCGCAGCTCGCGAACCTGCTGGACGTGCCGCTGGCCTCGGAGGAGGTCCGCGGCCGGGTCGAGTCCCGGCCGGCCCGCCGGGACGTGCCCGCGGTGGTGACGAGCGTCCTGCCGGGGGCGCCCGCGACCTACCAGGCGCACGACCCGCTCGTGGCGGACGGCGTCAGCGTCCCGTGGCGGTACGCCGGGGGCACGGTGCACGCCGCCGGGCCCGACGGGCTGGCCTGCGGCCTGGCCTGGGCGGCGGGCCGGTGGGCGGCCCGGCACCTGGTCGCCGCCCTGCTGCGCGACCCCGGCGCGGCCCCCCGCCTGCGGGCCGAGGCCGACCTGGACCTCAGCTGAGCATGGCCGCCCGCC
>FSXZ01000993.1_pt1 | contig 11824 bp, 10 predicted proteins | sample 1638121 | NCBI WGS metagenome assembly FSXZ01 (sample SAMEA3914788, study PRJEB12502) | metagenome | biome: forest; material: soil | place: Canada | collected 2011-07-03 | depth 0.1 m
AGCGCCAGCCGCGCCGGGACTGGTGTGCCACGGCGTGGGGCGGAACGCGCCGCCCCCTTCACCTCAGCGTCTGTCATGCCCCGAGCCTGCCGCCGCGTGCCCGCACGCGGCAGACCGCGCCTTTCCGGTGCGTGGCGATCCGGTGCGCAGGGAACGGGGCGCGCCGAGCGGGGGAGCGACACGGCCTCCCAGGGCCGCGGCCAACCAGGCACAATGGTGAACATGCCGGACCAGATGCCCGACGGACAGGCGCCGACCGAGCTTGGCCGCTTCCTGCGCGCCCGGCGCGAGGGCGTCCGCCCGCAGGACGCGGGCCTGCCATCCGGCATCGGCTCGCGCCGCACGCCCGGCCTGAGACGCGAGGAGATCGCAACGCTCGCCGGGGTGAGCATCGACTACTACACGCGGCTCGAACGCGGCCGGGAGACTAGGCCGAGCACCGCCGTCGTCGGCGCGCTGGCTCGCGCGCTGCAGCTCGAAGATGAGGAGCAAGAGTACCTGCAATCGCTGGCGGCGCAGGCGGCCCGCCGTGCCCCGGTGCCGCCGAAGCCGCCGTCCCGCGCGGTCCGCCCCGCCATCGGCATGCTGCTTGAGAGCCTCCGCCCGAACCCGGCGTACCTGCTCAGCCGCACCTACGACGTGCTCGCCGCCAACCCGGGCGGCGCCCAGTTGCATCCCGGCCTGTTCGAATGGCCGCCCAGGCAGCGCAACACGATCAGGTACACGTTCCTGCACCCGGCCGCGCGGGACCTGTTCCCCGATTGGGAGCAGAAGGCCCGCGGCTGCGTCGCCCAGCTCCGCGCCGTCGCCGGGAGCGACCCGGACGCCACCGACCTGGCCGCGCTGGTCGGGGAACTGATGGTCAAGAGCCCGGATTTCGGCCGCCTCTGGGGGCGGTACGAGGTACGCCGGGCAGGCGCCGGCGACCAGGCATTCCGGCACCCGCTCGTCGGCACGATGACGCTCGCCCACGAGACCCTCCACGTGGGCCGCGCCGACGGCCAGCGCCTCATCGCCTACCTGGCCGCGCCGGGCACCCCCGATCACGACGCGATGACCCTCCTCGACCGCGCGGGCGCCCTCAACTCAGCGGACACGTCACGCTGACGAGCGTCCCGCGGCGCCGCCGAGGTGCTATGCCTTCCAAGGCCGGTTAGGTGCAGGTAACGGCGGCGGGCAGGGCGTCGCTGGACGACCAGGTGCCCTGGAAGCCGATGTTGGACTGGGTCGCCCCGGCGGCGAGCGAACCGTCGTAGCTGGCGTTGGTCAGGGTGACCGATTTCCCTGACTGAGTCGCGGTCGCTCCCCAGGCGCTGGTGATCTGCGCATCACCGGGCCAGGTGAAGCTGACCGTCCAGCCCGACAGGGCCTGACTGCCGGCGGTGACGCTCACCGTGTCGGTGAAGCCGCCGTTCCAGGAACTCTGCACGCTGATCGTGGCCTGGCAGCTGGCACTGGGCGGCGGGCTGGTCGGAGGCGGAGAAGTCGGAGGCGGAGAAGTCGGAGGCGGAGAAGTCGGAGGCGGAGTAGTCGGAGGGGGGCTGCTCGGCGGAGGCGTTCCCGGCGAGCCGAACGGCGACTCGATACTGGCCAGGCCCGCCTGCTTGGCCGCCAGGGCCGGGGTCGGATCGTAGTTGTTGTCGAGCAGCCCGTAGGAGTCCTCGCCGTTCAACGCCCAGTAGGTCCAGTCCAGATTGTTGGCCTGAATGTAGGACACGAGGCTGGAGAACCACTGGCCCTGCGAGCCCGGGGTGCTGTCGGACACGTCGGCTGCCGCGTTCCCGGTGCCGAACTCACCGACCCACAGCGGCGCGATCCCGTTCTGCGGAATGTAACCCCAGTACTTGTTCCAGACCGCGTCCAGGCTCGACGGGGTGGTCGAGGAGTTGAACCAGGTCTGCTGGTACTCGTCCGGGCCGTAGTCGTGGGCCGAGTACACGACATGACCTGGGGAGCTCAGCACCACGGGGTACTGGGCGACGCCCTGCAGGTCACCGCCCCACCAGGTGGAGTCATAGCCGGTAGCAGAGGAGCTGTCCGGGTACTCCCCGATTCCCTCGCAGAAGATGAGCGCGCCCGGGTCGACGTTGAGTATCGCGTCTCCGGCGGCCTCGTAGGCCAGCCGGATGTCCGTGCTCGGGTCTCCGGTCCCCCAGGTCGCCCCCTGGTCGTACGCGTCGCCGGCCGGCGTGTGCGGCTCGTTGCGCAGGTCGAAGCCGATGACGGTCGGGTCGTCGGCGAACATCGTCGCCAGCGTGACCCAGTCGTTGATCCAGTCCTGGTTGGTGTAGGTGCTGGTGTACCACAGGCCGTTGGCCTCAGCGCTGTTTCCGGCCTCCGAGCGGTGATCGTCAAGGATGACCTTGAGGCCCTCCTGCCCGGCGTAGGCGACGATCTTCTGCAGGACCTGCAGCGAGTTCAGCCCCTCCAGGTCCATGTTGATCGGCCCGCCGGAGTTGTAGTAGCTGATCGCGCTGGGCACGACCGGGTCTTCGACCATCTGGTTGGAGAACGGAATGCGGATGGTGTTGTAGCCCAGGCTCGCGATGTCGTTGATGATCGTGTGGTAGTCCTGGTCATACAGGCCATGGGCCACCTCGTCGGTGGTTTCGAAGCCGTACCAGTTGATCCCCGCGATCTTCACCGGGTTTCCGTTGGAGTCCAGGATCTGGTTCCCGGAGGTATGCCAGTAGCCCGCCCCGGTGGCCGCGTGGGCGGCAGGCGCGCTGGCCGCCGCGACGGCGAGGGTGGCCGCGGTCAGCATCGCGGCGGCCGCCGCGGCGAGCGCGGGAAACCAGCGATGCCGGTGTCGGGTGCGGGTGGCGATGGTGTGTTCTTCTGACATGAGCTTCCTTGAGCCGGGGTGCGACCACGTCACGTCGTGATCTGCGATGGAGTAGAAACTCCGCGGCTACCGGGGTCAAGGAACCGACTCAGATCATCGGCCCAGCCAACGCCCGCGGTACCAGGTCCGCGGGCGCTAACCGGCAGCTGGGAGTGGGCGGTGAAAGCAGCCCGCAGCGAAGGGGCGTGCCGAGTCCACCATGAAACTTTCGCGCGCCTCAGCGGCTTTCCGCAGGCCGACGCGGGCAGCACCGGTCGGGCCGGCACGTCGCCTTTACGACGTACCAGCCCCGGCCTATGGTCGCGGCAGTCAAGCCCGCCGCGGATACCACCGGTTCAGGGCGCCATGACACCTGGAGGTGTGCTGACATGAGACTGCGAGCGCGACCCGCAATGCGGCGGTTGCGTAGGACGGTGACGGTAGCCGTGGCGGCCTTGCTGGCCGCGTTCGGCCTGGCCGTGGCCAGCGGCGCCGGGGCCGTCCCGGCGGTGGCCGCCACCTCGTCGTGCGCCGCCGCCTACAGCGTGAGCAACGACTGGGGCAGCGGGTTCACCGCCTCCCTCACCATTACCAACAACGGCACCGCGGCCATCACCGGCTGGACGGTGACCTACTCCTACGCCGGAAACCAGACCCTGTCGAGCGGCTGGAACGGGGCCTGGACCCAGTCCGGCAAGGCGGTCACCGTCACCAACGAGTCTTACAACGGCACCCTGGGCGCCGGCGCGACCGCCACGGCCGGGGCCAACTTCAACTACTCCGGCAGCAACACCGCGCCCACGGCGGTCACCTGCACCCCGGCCGGGGGAACCACGAGCGGCGGCTCGATCACCGCCACCCCGACCAGCCTCAACGTGACCCAGGGCAGCAACGGCACGTTCACGCTGGCGCTCTCGTCCGCGCCCACGTCGAATGTCACGGTGTCCCTCACCGGCAGCGGCAACGCCGGACTCACCGAATCCCCGACCAGCCTGACGTTCACCCCGTCCAACTACTCCACGGCGCAGACCGTCACCGTGACCGCCAACTCCAGCGGCACCGGGGCCACCACCTTCACCGCCAGCGCCAGCGGCTACACCGGCGCGACCGTCACCGCCACCGAGGTCACCGGCAGCACCGGCGGGTCCTGCGGTTCGGGGATCACGCTCCAGGCCAACCCGGGCACGATGTCGCTGGCCGAAGGACAGACCGGGGCGCTTGGGGTCTCGCTCAGCGCGTCGCCGTCGGCCGACGTCGCCGTCAGCGTCGCCCAGACGTCGGGGAACACCGGACTGTCGGTGGCGAGCGGGTCCCCGGTGACGCTGTCGTCGAGCAACTGGAACCTGCCGCAGCCGGTGTACATCACGGCTAACAGTTCCGGCACCGGCGCGGCGACGTTCACCGTCAGCGCTACCGGCTGCACCCCGGTGACCGTGACCGTGACGGAGACCGCGGCGGGCTCGACGGCGACGCCGAGTCATGTCGCCAACCCGTTCACCGGCTCCACCTGGTACGTGAACCCCGACTACACGGCCGAGGCCGCGACGTCGGCGGCCGGCGCCAGCGGCACGCTCGCGGCCCAGATGACCTACGTCGGCACCCAGCCGACGTTCATCTGGCTCGACCACATCGGGGCCATCTACGGCGGCTCCGACAACGCCAGCGGAGCCGGCGGGACGGGCCGGATGAGCCTCGCGGCCCAGCTCCAGAACGCGGTGTCCAAGGCCAGCGGCAGCACGCCCGAGATCTTCCCCATCGTGATCTACGACCTGCCGGACCGCGACTGCGATGCGCTCGCCTCCAACGGCGAGCTGTCGATCGCCGACAACGGCCTGTCCTACTACGAGCACTCGTACATCGACCCGATCGCGCAGGTCCTCGGCGACTACGAGCACACCAACCTACGCGTCGTCGCGGTCATCGAGCCGGACTCGCTGCCGAACCTCGTCACCAATGCCAGCGTGGCCAACTGCGCGGCGGCGAACTCGAGCGGCGTCTACACCAGCGGGATCGAGTACGCGCTGAACAAGCTGCACGCGATCCCCAACGTGTACAACTACATGGACATCGCGCACTCGGCCTGGCTCGGCTGGCCAGCCAACATGACCCCGGCCGTGTCCCTGTACAAGCAGGTGGCGTCGGCCACCACGGACGGCGTGAACAGCGTCGACGGCTTCATCAGCGACACCGCGAACACCATCCCGGTGCACGAGCCGTACATGACCGCCGCCGAAACCGAAGATGGCAACCCCGTCGACTCGGCGCAGTTCTACTCCTACGACCCGTACATCGACGAGTTCACCTACGACGAGGCCATGTACTCCAACCTGGTCAGCGCGGGCTTCCCGAGCACCATCGGGATGCTGATCGACACCTCACGCGACGGATGGGGCGACCCGTCGCTGCGGCCCACCAGCGCCTGCCCGAATAACATCTCCAGTTCCTGCAGCACCACGGCGGCGTTCGTGAACGCGTCGAAGGTCGACGAACGGCCGTTCCGAGGCGACTGGTGCAACCCCGAGAACGCGGGAATCGGCGCCCTGCCGCAGGCCAATCCCGATTCGACGTTCCCCAACCTGTACGCCTACGTCTGGGTCAAGCCACCGGGTGAGTCCGACGGCACCTACCCGGCCTACTCGGGCACCGGCGACCCGCACTGTGACCCGAACGGGACCCAGACCGACGGGAGCGGAAATACCTACCCGACCGACGCCATCCCAGACTCGCCGCCAGCGGGTCACTGGTTCCCGGTCGAATTCCAGCAACTCGTCCAGGACGCCTACCCCGCGATCCCTTAGCGGGCCAGCCGCCACCGCCGCCTCCTTCCGCTCGGGATGATCCGAGAGGAAGGAGGCGGCTTGGTCATGCTCAGGCGTCACGGCGGATGAGCGCCCAGCCGCCGACCAAGAGCGCGGTGACCGCATACCCGCACAACAGGGCGAAGACCGCCCCGGACGGCAGCGTGTCCGGGACCGGCCGCACTGAGGTCAGGGCGTTCACCATCGGGTGGGGCAGGAAGTTCTGCCCGGCGTTCTGCAGCGACGGGGTGACGAACAGCAGCGGCAGCACGAACAGCACGCCGACCAGGGCGCAGATGGCGCCGGCGGTGTGCCGGATAACCGCGCCGATGCCCAAGCCGATGAGCGCGATCAGCGCCGGGTAGGCGCCGGCCACCAGCACCGCGCCCAGCACGCCGGGCTCGCCGAGGGTGGCACGCGGAGCCGGGGCCCGCAGTGCCCACTGGCCGGCCAAGAACGCTACGAAGGCGGTCATCTCCCCCGCCGTCAGCGTGACGCTCCCGAGCACGGCGGCCTTCGCGGCGAGCACGAGCGGACGCCTGGGCGCCGCGGCGAAGGTGGCGCGGATCATCCCGGAGGAGAACTCGGCCGTTACCGCGAGCACGCCCAACGTGCCGGTCAGCAGCTGACCGAGCACCAGCCCGATGAAGCAGTCGTGCGTCGGGTCGAAGGACGCACGGTCAGCGGCGGACATCTGAGCGTAGCCCTCATGGCTCATGACGACCACGGATAGGCCGACCATGCTGACCGCGAAGAAGGCGACGATGTACCAGGTCGAGCGAACCGTGCGGAGTTTGCGCCACTCCATCGCCGCAACAGTGCGGAAACCGTAGCCGCCATCGCGGACGGCGCGGCGGCTGAACGCCGTGGGAGTCATGACAGGCTCCCTCGGTAGTCGGTGACGCCGCCGGTCAGCTGGAAGAACGCCTCTTCGAGCGAGCCGCCGCGAGCGGACAGCCGGGCGACCGTGGTCTGCGCGAGCAGCCGGCCTCGGCCGATCACGATCAGCGCATCGGCGGTGAAGGCCATCTCATTGATCAGGTGGCTGGAGACCAGCACCGTCCGGCCCTGGGCGGCAAGATCCTTCAGCAGGGTGCGGATCCAGCGGATGCCCTCCGGGTCCAGGCCATTGACCGGCTCATCCAGCAGCAAGACGCCCGGGTCGCCGAGCAGCGCGGCGGCGATGCCCAGCCGCTGGGACATGCCGAGCGAGAACTTCCCCGCACGTCGGTCCGCGGCCTTCTCGATGCCGGTGAGGGCGAGCACTTCCTCCACTCGCCGCCGGCCGATCCCGTTGCTGGCGGCGAGCGCGGCCAGGTGAGCGCGGGCGGTGCGGCCCGGGTGGAACGCCCTGGCCTCCAGCAGCGCGCCTACCTCGCGCAGCGGCCAGCGCAGCTCGCCGTAGCGGTTTCCGCCGATCCTGACCTGGCCCGCATCGGGACGGTCGAGGCCGATGATCATGCGCATGGTGGTGGACTTGCCCGCGCCGTTCGGCCCGAGGAAGCCGGTCACCGTGCCCGGGCGGACGTCGAAGCTCAGACTGTCCACTGCGAGCGTGGACCGGTAGCTCTTGATAAGGCCGCGCGCCTCAATCACGGCAACCCCAGGGGGCCGTGCTCACTCGGCGTGCCCGGGCCCGCTCTCTCGAGCCCGTGCGATGTGATGGTGTCGTCATGCCGTTCACTGTCTCGCGGCAGCGCCGCCCGGTCACCGGAGTGCGCCGGACAGTTGGGGTGTGGCTAGCCGCAGGTGGCCAGCCACACCTCTCCGAACAGGGCAGGCCCACGTCGGGGGCAGAGGGCTCCCGTCAGGCCTTGAGGTAGGCGAGGACAGCGAGCACCCGGCGGTGCTGGGCGTCATCGGGCGGCAAGCCGAGTTTCGCGAATACGTTGCCGATGTGCTTTTCCACCGCGCTGGCCGATAGGACCAGTCGCTGGGCGATGGCCGCATTGGAGTGCCCCTCAGCCATCAGCGCCAGCAGCTCCCGTTCCCGCGCGGTCAGCGCCGCCAGGGCACCGTCCCGGCGCTGACCGGCCAGCAACTGGGCAACGACCTGCGGGTCGAGCACCGTTCCGCCGCGGGCGACCCTGGCCAGGGCGTCCAGGAACTCCGCGACCCGCGCGACCCGGTCCTTCAGCAGGTAGCCGACCGCACCGGAGCCGTCCGCGAGCAGGTCGCCGGCGTAGGACGCCTCAACGTACTGGCTGAGTACCAGCATGGGGGCGCCGGGCAGGTGCTTGCGAGCGGTGATCGCCGCGCGCAGGCCCTCGTCGGTGTGGGTCGGCGGCATCCGAACGTCGACCACCGATACGTCCGGGCGGTGTCTGAGCACCGCCTCGACCAGGGCGGGGCCGTCACCGACGGCAGCCACGACCTGGTGACCGTCCTCGGCCAGCAGACGGACCAGGCCCTCGCGCAGCAGCACCGCGTCGTCGGCCACAACGATCCTCAGCGGCACGGCAGTTCCGCGGTGATCGTCGTCGGGCCGCCGTCGGGGCTGGTGATCCGCAGCCGGCCGCCGATCGCGTGCAGCCGGTCGTCAAGTCCCCGCAGCCCGTGTCCCTTGTCCAGCGCGGCGCCGCCCGCCCCGTCGTCCGTTACCCAGACCCGCAAGGTTCCCGCCCCGTGGCGCAGCCCGATCGCGCACCGGCGGGCGCCGCTGTGCTTAGCCACGTTGGTCAGGGCCTCGGCGACCACGAAATACGCGGCCGTCTCGACAGCCGCGTCCAGCCGCCGATCCAGCCGGCCAGCCTCGAGTTCGACCGGCACGGTGCACCGCGCCGCCAGGGCGGTGACCGCCTCGCGCAGCCCGCGGTCGGTGAGAACCGGCGGGGCGATGCCACGGGACAGGGCCCGCAGTTCCTCCAGCGCCTCCTGGGCCTGGACGATCGCGTCGGCGAGCGCCTCCCGCACCGCCTCGGGCTTGCTGTCGAAGTGGTGCTGGGCGCGGCCCAGTTCCATCGCCAGGCGGACCAGCCGCTGCTGCGGCCCGTCGTGGATGTCGCGTTCGAGCCGGCGCAGCGCGGCGGCCTCGGCCGTCACCGCGGCGACGGTCTGCGCCCGGGCGCTGTCCCGCTCGTATTCCAGTCCCCTGATCCGGCGCAGCAGCCCGGACGCGTCCCACAGCAGCACCTGCCCCAGCCCGGCCTGCGCGGCGACGCACACCCGGGTCACCAGCGGCAGGGTGAACAACAGCAGCAGGCCGAGTGCGATCGCGAAGGCGACATGCAAGCCCGGGGACCCCAGCACCAGGCTCACCGCGGTGCGAGAGCCCAGGTAAAGGATCATGGGCCGCTGCGGACCGGGAGTGAGCTGGTTGCGCAGCGGGAACGTGACGGTAGCGACGCCGACGAACCACCACAGCGCCGTAACGACCGAAGTGACCAGGACGACGGGGAGCACGGCCACCGCGTGCCCCGCATCGAGCCACAGTCCCGGGCCGGACACGGTTGCGGTGCTACCCGGACTCGCGGTCTCGGCCCCGCCGGTCAGAGCGCGGAGTCTGGCGATCCGCCAGCGCTCCAGGCCGGCCGACCACCGTGCCTTGCCTCCGAGCACCAGCAGCAGGCCCGCCAGGGCGGTCACCGGCGCGGTGAGCAGGTACAGCGACTCCACGAGGGTGCGACGCCCCACGCGGAAAAGGAACCCGGGGCCCGGCCGCCACCATCCCCGGACCGCCGACGGGAAAAACTCAGTCACGGCCTCAGCCTAATCTCCGCCTGGCCCGGAACAGAGCCGGTGGCCAGGCAGGCCGGGCTTGCTCGAACCCAGCCGGTGCCTACGCGTGGCCGGCCAGCCGGGCCGCGTGCGTTTCCTGCTGCCGGGCCGCGAAGCGCATGAACTCGGTCATCCGGCGCAGCGTCGGAACGTCGAATTGCCGCAGGTACACGGCGCCTTCCTCGAAGATCGGGGTGAAGACCTCGTTGAGCATGGCGTAGCTCTTGTCGGTCGGCTGGACGGTGACCCGGCGCCGGTCCTTGGTGTCCCGGACCCGGGTTGCGTAGCCAGTCCGCTCGAGCCGATCGATCGCCGTGGTGACGCCCCCGGTGGTCAGGCCTGCCGCGGCGGCGAGCTCGCCCGGGCTGAGCGGAGTGGGCGCGAAGATCAGCTCCAGGCAGCGCAGGTCGGTGCGGTTGATCCCCAGCCGGTCCGCGAGCCGCTGGTCCAGGGTGTCGGCCGACCGCTGGAAAACCTGCATGAGCTGCCCGAATTCTTCGATCAGGCGCTCGCGTTCGTCCGCGTCCCGGTCCGGTTCCGCTGCCACCGCGGCTCCTCTCCTCAATTGTCTTGACATTCTAGCGATCCGTCTCCTAGGTTACTAGCAGAGCAAGTAACTAGAAAATCTAGTCACTAGATCTAGGAGCAACCGTGCACGTCCTCATCATCGGCGCCGGTTACGGCGGCCTGACCCTGGCCCACAAACTGCGCCGCGCCGGCGTCTCTTTCGCCGTCTATGAGAAGCACCGCAGCCGCACCGACGGGCTCTACGGTTACCGGGTCGGCATCGACCCCACCGGCAACCGGGCCCTGAAGGAATGCCTGCCGCCCGAGCTGTTCCAGACCTTCCAGGCCACCTGCGCCCGGGCCCCGCGCTTCTTCACCGTCCTGACCGAGAAGAAGCGGCGCACCGCCGCCATCCCGCTGCGCGGTGACGCCGACGAGATCAACTCCGAGCGCTCGGTCTCCCGCCAGACCCTGCGCCAGCTGCTCCTCACCGGCCTGGAGCGGGAGGTGCACTACGACAAGCGGTTCACCCACTACGAGCGGCGCGACGACGGCACGGTGACAACCTTCTTCGCCGACGGCACTTCGGCGGTCGGCGACGTCCTGGTCGCGGCCGACGGCGCGCACTCCGCGGTACGCGCCCAGTACCTGCCGCACGCCGTGCTGCGGCCCGCCGGGATCACCACCATCAGCGCGAAGATCCCGCTCACGCCCGAGTCCCTCGACCTGCTGCCCCGCGAATCGGGGCAGGGCCTGTCCCTGGTGTTCGCGCCCAAGGGCTTCATGTGCATCTGGCACGTCATGCAATTCGGCTGGGACGAACGCGGCGGCGTCAAGGACAGCGCCGCCGGCAACGACGCCGAGCTGCTCAAGGCGTGGCCGGGGATGCTCTACGACAACACCCGCGACTACATCTCGTGGGGCCTGTGGGCAGCGGAGGGCAAGTTCCCCGATGGCACCATGCAGATGCGCGGCCAGGAACTGATCGATCTGGCGCTACGGCTCACCCCGAACTGGCATCCCGACTTCCGCAGGCTGTTCGCGCAGTCAGATCCCAGTACCGCCTTCCCGCTCAGCATCGCCACCTCCGAGCCGGTTCCAGCCTGGCAGACCACCAGCATCACGCTGCTCGGCGACGCGATCCACACCATGACCCCCGGGCAGGGTGTCGGCGCCAACACCTCGCTGCGAGACGCTCAGCTGCTCGGCCGGGAACTGGCCGCCGTCCAACACGGCGAAAAAGAGCTGCTCAGCGCCATCGCCGATTACGAAGCGGAGATGGTCCCCTACGGCTTCGCGCGGGTCGCCGACTCGCTCGCGCAGAACGGCACCTCGGGTCACGACCCGCTGCACAAGCCGGTCATCGGCCGGGCGGTACTCAGCGTCAACCGGGCGTATTTCAGGGCCGTCGACAAGGTCCCCTCCCTGCAGCGCAAGTTCCTCGAGGACCTCTACACCTACCGAGGCGCCGAGGACTCCCAGGTCACGGTCGGGTAGGTCTCGGTGAAACAACGGTCCGTTCGGGCTAATGTATTTGATTTTCTCGAACGGTCGCAGGGCTGAGTATGGTTGGTCCGTGCGCCGATCCGACCGGGTGCTAGCGGCAGCGGTTTCCGCCGTGGTCCCTTGTTCTCGTCGCCGGCTGCGGAACGCAGACCGCGACGTCTTCGAACCCGGCGACCGGGCCGTCGCCGTCTCCGTCAGCGAAGCCCAGCTTCCCCGAGTGTCCGCAGGTTCCCGGTGTCGTCGACCCGTCGCCGTGCGCCTCCGTCGGCGCGGAGCAGAACCAGCAGGCGAACCAGACGTTCAACTCCCGCATCCCGCTCCCTGCACCGGTCGCGGCCGAGGCGGCGACGATGACCGGACGGATCAGGGAATCGCTGGAGAGGCTCAGCCCGGCTCAGCGGCTGCAGGTATCCGCCGTCCAGTCCGCCCTGCTCGCGGGCGGGATGCTCAGCACCGATCTGTGGGTTTTCAA
>FSXZ01001620.1_pt1 | contig 11824 bp, 10 predicted proteins | sample 1638121 | NCBI WGS metagenome assembly FSXZ01 (sample SAMEA3914788, study PRJEB12502) | metagenome | biome: forest; material: soil | place: Canada | collected 2011-07-03 | depth 0.1 m
GCTCTACACGGATCGGGCGGCTTTTGACGCACACGAGCAGCAACCGCATACGCTCCACTTCCTGAAGGCGCGTGAACAGTTCCTCACGGGACACGAAGTGGACTTCGTCAGCCCGATCGTCGGCAAAGGCATCGATGGCTGACGCTGAGTCGTTTGGGAAGCGGGTCGCGCGGCTTCGTCGGCTGCGCGGCCTGTCCCAACCACAACTTGCCACCGCAATCAATCGTTCGCCCGCGTGGGTCTCGCAGGTAGAACGGGGACAGCGGCACATCGATCGGATGTCAGTGCTTGAGACGCTGGCACGCGCGTTGGATGTACCACTGCCTGAACTCGCCGGAGATGAACCGGTGGTCGCAGCGCGGCATGAACCAAACGACGATGTAGAGCGACTGCGAATCGTATTGCTGACCACCGTGGCGTTGCCTGCGGCAACGGGCGAGCCGAACCCCACGAGGGTGAGCCAGGACCTTGAGCGCGCGTGGGACTACGTCCACGCGGGCGACTTCGCGGCACTTCCGGACGTCCTACGCCCGCTGATCTCTGAGCTTGACGGCCAGTGCAGCCCTCTGGCACCGGACCGTAGGCCGTGGGAACAACTCGCCTCGGCCTATCACGCGATGGCAGCAGCCTTTGCCAAGCTGGGCGAACCTGGTGACGCATGGATCGCAACTGATCGTGCAGTTCAGGCGGCCCGGTCGTCCGGTGATCCTGTTCTTGCTGCTGCGTCGGCTTTCCGGCTGGCGATCGCCTTTCTCGGGGCACGCCGCTATGAGTACGCGGCGTTGACGGCGACGGCTGCGGCTGATTCGCTCTCAGGTAGGCTCGATGAACTCGGGACGGCTGCATGGTCGGTTTGGGGTGCGCTGACGCTCCAGCGCGCAGTCGCAGCAGCACGCGTCAACGATGCCGAGCAGGCATACGCGCTCCTTGAGGATGCCCGCGCTGCTGCTGTGAACGTAGGCGACGGACGCAATGATTACCACACGGAGTTCGGTCCCCTGAACATCCGGCTTCACGATGTGTCGGTGTCAGTTGACCTCGGCGACGCGGGAAGGGCCCTTCGTGTGGCGAATGAGATCGATGCCCGAGCCCTTTCAGCAGAGCGAAGGACTCGGTTCTTCATCGATGTCGCGCGCGCTCATATGCAGCGACGCGATGCTGAACATGCTCTCTCCGCCCTGCTTGCCGCAGAGGAGTTCTCACCTCAGATCGTGCATGAGCATTACCTCGCGAAGCAGATCCTCGGGGATCTGCTCGCCGTGGCCGACAACCCGTCCGCCGAACTGCAAGAGTTGGGGCGACGGAGCGGCGTACTTCGGCCCTAGACCTAATCCCTGCGCAGTGGCCCCGGGTAGCGATTCGCACCCGGGGTTGTTGTTTGGATGGGGTTCGGGCGATCGAGGGGGACGCGGCCGGCGCCACCGCGGCGCCCTGACCTGCGCGTGACCTGGGCTTTAGCCGTCGCGCCGCGGTGGGGCCGGCGGCGGCCTGGTGAGCGGGCGGGGGTTTGTTCGTGCTCTGTGGCCGCAGTGTGGGGACGGGCGCTTGAGTACGGCGGTGGCGCGGGCGTACCAGGGTGTTGCAGGTGCAGTACCAAGAGTTGGTAAAGGGATCAAAGCCGCAGGTGGAAGGTCGTGCAAGTTGCACCCGCAACTGTGCGTATCAGTTGCACTGCGATAGAGTGAGGGTTCGTCTCAAGCTAGGCAAGGGATTGACGCTCTGCGCGCTGGGCGGGTGTCGGTCTCTTCGCCGCGTGTGTTCGTGCGCCACCGCTTGTGACCCGGGCCGCCCCGCTTTCGAGGGCTAAGGGCGACCCGGGGGGTTGTTACCCGTCTTGATCGTAGCCGCTCAGTGTGAGGGTGGCTCATAGGGGAGGCGGTAGCGGCGTGGACGGCCACGGGAACGATGCGGGGCACTCGGATTCGGATGGCGAGATCCGGTACGCGATGCCGGGGCTCAGTGGGGCGTGTGCGGCGGCGTTCGTGCGTGCGGAGGCGGCGGCGGTGCTGCTGGGTGACACCGTTTACGCGGTCGTCGGGTCCGGGTTTTTGCGGGCGCGGGTGGTGGGGTGCGGTTGTATTCCGATGGTGCGTACGGAGATCCTGGCTGATGGCGCGGAGTTGCTGACGCGGTTCTTGGTCGGGTTCCTGGCTCTGGTCGAGACGGGTGATGTGCCCCCGTTTCCCGGGGAGGGGCCTCGTGCGCGGGTTCGGCGGCGCACGGACGAAGTCGATCTTTCGGCGATGCATCCGACGTGGTACGCCTACTGTCCAGAGACTGACTATGTGGCGGGGTATGAGCGCGCGTACGAGGTGTTGCCGGGGCTGGAGGATGTGGTCTCGCGGGTGGTGCTGGCCGGTCCGTTGGCGGTCGATCCGGCTTGTCGGCAGGACGGGGTCGGTGCGGTGCGTCTCGACCTGATTCCTGAGGATGCGGACCGGTTGGCGAGGCTGCTGGAGTACGCCGCGAAGTACGTCGGCCTGGAGGACGGCGGGCCGGTTTGACCTGGGCTGAGGGTGTGTGTGGGTGACAGCGGCCGGCGCTTGTGCGGCGCCCTGACCACGGCGTGAGCTGCGCGTGAGCCGGTGCGCCGCACATTGGCCGGCGGCTGGCCCCTGGTGAGCACAGGGGTTTTCGCCCCGTGGGACCGCAGGTGTGAACGCGAGCCGGGTTCGGGGGTCCGGGCTCGGGGAGTGTGCGAAGGGATGCGGGGTGAGAGTGAGCGGGCGCGGCGGCGGCCAGCCGCCCGCTGCGAACGGCGTCCACGCCGCATGCGCAAAGCGCATGCGGCTGGACGCCGCCGCGCCCGCGCTCGGTCGCAACCACGCGGGGGTTTTCGCACAGCGCAACCGTTGGTCGGCAACTGTCCCGTCTCACTCGGTTTCGTTGTTGTCTCGATTCGTGTTGTCGGAAGCTGGGGGTTGTCTCAGTTCTTCTTGTCTGCACGTCGGGGCGGGCGTCGGCAGTCTCAGGTGGGCTTGCTGGTGATCATGGTGTGTCTCAAGCATCTTGTTGGTGATCTTGACTTGTCTCAGTGGGTTTTCCCTCTCTGAGGTGGTTTCGCCGCCTGTGCCCTGGTCGTGTTGTCCAGGCTGTGGCTTGCTCGTGGTGTGGCGATATCAGGCTCCGGTAGTCGGAGCACGCTGGTGGAGATCGAGGTCCTGGAGCATCAGGACTTCGAGGTTGCGTTCGTCGACGAGGGGTTCGAGGCCCGTCGGGTGCGTCTGGCTGAGTGCTGGATGGAGCGGTTCGAACGGCTCGCTTCGGTCCGGGTGGTCAGGTCGTATCGGGGGCAGTGGTCGATCAAGCGGGACTACTGGGTCGCGACGACCCGCAGGCGGATTGCGTGCGAGTCCCACCTGGAACGCCACCATGCGATGCTCATGGACTTCGATCCTCGGGTCGTTGCTGTGGCTGCGCAGCCGTTCCGCCTGTACCGGCCCGGGGTTCGGGGGCGTCGCGGGCATGTGCCGGATTTCTTCGCCCGGCGCGCTGACGGTACCGGGGTGGTGGTGGACGTGCGGCCGGATGAGCTGATCGGCGAGGATGACGCGCTCGCGTTCGCCGCGACCGCTCGGGCGTGCGTCCATGCCGGCTGGGTGTTCGAGCGGGTCGGCCGGATCGATCCAGTGCTGTTCGCGAACGTGAGGTGGCTGGCGGGTTTTCGTCATCCCCGCTACCTGGTCGCGGGTACGGCCGGGCGGCTGCGTGAGGTGTTCGCCGAACCTCGCGGCCTGTTCGAGGGCGCGGACGTGGCCGGAGAGCGTATCGCGGTGCTGCCGGTGCTCTACCACCTGCTGTGGCGTCAGGAACTTCAGACGGATCTGGTCGGCGGGCTGCTCGGCGGCCACAGCCTGGTCCGTGTCCGCGGGGGAGGGTGGTGAGGCGGATCCGGAATCCTCAGGTGCTGCGCCCGGGTGACCGGGTGCGCTTCGCCGACGCGGTGCACACGGTGGTCGGGATCTCCGGAGTGTTGGTGCGCTTGGCGGATGAGCACGGTGTCGGCAGCGCGATGCACCTGCCCGCATTGATGGCCTCGCGCGGGTTCGAGATCCTGGGGGCCGGATCGCAACGCAGGCTCCCGGCCGGGCTGCTCGACGGGGTTCCGGAGCAGGCGGCCCTGCGGGCGATGTGGTGGCACCGGCACATGACCGAACTGCTCACCGGCCTGCCCGTGCAGCCGGAGCCGGGCACAGCGCCGCGCCGGGAGTACGACCCGTTTTCCACGACGTTGACCGAGCGGGAGACGGCCAAGGCCGAGGAACTCTCGCGTGAGAGCGGGCGGCCGGTGAGTGTCCACACGGTCCGCTACCGGCGGCGGCGCTACCAGAAGTTGGGGATCCTCGGCATGGTCGATGGTCGTCACGCCCCGCAGCGCACGGTGTTGGGCCAGGTGGATCCTCACGTCGCGGACGTGCTGCGGGAGATGATCAGCCAGGCTGCCGACGCGTCGACCCGCACGGTGAGCTACTACTTCACGAAGGTGGGGCGGGAGTTGGAGGGCAGCGGGGTGGCGATGCCCTCTCGCGCGACGTTCTACAGGCTCTTCGATCGGTTGGAGGGCGGGCGGCACACCACGGGCTCGGCCCGCACCCGCCGGTCGCTGGCCAACCGGCCGCAGGAGATGTTCGAGCAGGCCGTCTACGCCCGGCCGGGCGAACTGATGGAGATCGACTCCACGCCGTTCGACGTGATGGTGCGCCTGGACGACGGGGTCGCCGCCCGGGTCGAGCTGACGGGCCTGGTAGACCTCGCCACCCGCTCCATCCCCGCGGCGGTGCTGCGCCCGACCACGAAGTCGGTGGACGCCGCGCTGCTGCTGGCCCGCGCGGTTACCCCGGCCGTGATGCGCCCCGGCTGGCCCGAGGCGCTGCGCATGGAGTATTCCGCGCTGCCCTACCAGCGGATGCTCTCGATCGACGAGCGCCTCGAACACGCCGCCGCGGTGCCTCCGATCATTCCGGAGGCGATCGTGATCGACGGCGGGCACGCGTTCGCCTCCCGCAACTTCCAGACCGCGTGCGACGTGTTCGGCACCGAGGTGATCTATGCTCCGCCGCGCACCCCGACCCACAAGCCACACATCGAGAGGACTCTTGGCTCTGCGGCCTCGCTCTTCGCCCAGTACCTGACCGGGTACACCGGCCGCTCCGCCGAATACCGCGGCTGCGGTGTCGAGAATGAGCCGCTCTGGCCGTTGCACCTGCTCCAGGAGCTGTTGGAGCAGTGGCTTAGCGCCGTGTGGCAGAACAGGGCGCACGACGGGCTGCGCGACCCGCTCGCCCCGCGCCGCGCCTTCTCCCCGAACGAGAAGTACGCCGCGCTCGTGCAAACCGCCGGATACCTCCCTGGCGCTGACGGCCGAGGACTACCTCGAACTGCTCCCGAGTCCGCTGGCAGGCCGTCAACTCCTACGGCATCAAGATCACCCACCGGGTGTACGACTGCGACGAACTCGGCGAGTTCCGAAGGCGCAAGTCCGGCATCGCCGCGCACAAGGACCGCTGGGAGGTCAAATACGACCCCTACGACGTGCGGCTGGTCTGGCTGCGCGACCACCACAGCGACCCGTGCCGGTGGATCACGGTGCCGTGGCGGCTGCTGGAACACGCCGCGACCCCGTTCGGGGAACTGGCCTGGGACCACGCCGCCCGCGACCTGCGCCAGCAGGGACATCCTGCAGGCGAGGACGAGATAGCCAAGGCGGTCGGCGACCTGCTGCACCGCGCCGGCACCGGCCCGGACGAACCAGCCGGGCCTCGCCCTTCGCGACGCGAGGCGAAGGCCGCCGCCCGCACCCGGGCGACCGCCGAGCCGTCCTGGCCGCGCCCGGCCCCGCCAGCCGATCAACAGCCTGAATCCGCCGAGGCCGAAACGGAGGAGAGCAACGAGGAGATCGCCGAAGTCATCCCGCTGAAAGTGTTCGACGCACGTCAGGAGGCCCGCAAATGGTGGTAGCAGCGATCGAGTCCGAGGGCGGGGACGAGCGGCGCCGCCCGACCACGACCCTGGAAGGCTGGCGCCGGTTCGTGGGCGACGACCCGTACAACGTCGTGCTGCTGCCCGAGCGCACCTGGCTCGATCTGTCGGAAGACGAGAACGACCGTTACAAGGAATCACGGGTCAACTACCACTCCGAACTGATCATCGTGGAGACCCCGACCATCCGCAATGTTCTGCACCAGGGCAGGCTGCTGACCCTGGTCAACCGGCGCGAGATCTCCGCGCGGCGCGGACTGATCGTGTCCGGGCCCTGGGCTACCGGCAAGTCCACCGCGATCAAACAGCTCGGCCTGGCCCACGAACTGCACGTCCGCCGCCGCTACCCGGGCGACGAGCGCATCCCGGTCGTCTACGTCTCCGCCCCGCCCGGCGGCTCACCGCGGAAACTCGCCACCCGCTTCGCTCACTTCCTCGGCCTGCCGCTCAAAGCCCGCCACAACGAGATGGACATCGCCGACGCCGTGTGCGAGATCCTCACCGACGCCCGCTGCGACCTGGTGCTGGTCGACGAAATCCACAACATCAACAACGCGACGACCAGCGGGAAGGACATCTCCGACCACCTGAAGTACTTCGCCGAGCACATCCCGGCGACCTTCGTCTACGCCGGGATCAACGTCGAGCGCGAGGGCCTTTTCACCGGGGTGCGCGGCAAGCAGATCGCCGCCCGCTGCGTGATGCAGCGCACCGCCACCTTCCCCTACCGCGCCGAGTGGCGCTCCATGGTCGCCTCGATGGAACAGGCCCTGCGCCTGCACCGCCACCACCCCGGCACCCTCGCCGCCCAGGCCAAATACCTCCACCAGCGCACCGGTGGGAGCATCAGCAGCCTCTCCCACCTGATCCGCGCCGCGGCGATCAGCGCGATCGCCGACGGCAGCGAACAGATCACCAGGCCCCTGCTGAAATCCATCCCGGTCGACCACAACACCGAGACCGACGCCCCCTGCCCCCAGGAGGAGGAACCCGACCAGGACCAGGCCGCATGACCCCGGCACTGCCACCGGCACGGCTACGCCCGCTCCCGCGCACCGTAGCCCCGCTGCACCTGGAATCGCAGAGCTCCTACCTCCAGCGCCTGGCCGCCGCCAACCTCTTGGCCCCGGCCGAGCTCGAGGCCCACCTGCGCGGCACCGACCGTATCCGGCCCGTGGCCCCGCCCTCGGTCCTGACGATCAGCCAGCTGGCCAACCAGCCGGTCGACCGGCTGGTCTCCGCGCTGCCGGAGCTACGCCGCCCGGGGCTGACCGGCCGGCTTCCCCCGGCCTGCCGCGAGATCCTGGACGAGGGATGGGTGATCCAACCGGCCTGCCGGCACTGCCTGGCCGCCAAGGGCGTGCACGCCGCTTCGCACTGGCGCCCGCGAGGGACCCGGGTCTGCCTGCGCCACCAGCGCTGGACCGGGGCGCACGGCCAGCAGTTCGACGTCGGCACAGTGCCAGAGATCGCCCGCGCCCAGCGGCGCCACCAACAGCTCACCCGCCGCCACGGCTGGCAACGCGTGGATAAGGCCATGCGCGAGGCCGCCGAGATCTGCGGAGCGTGGTGGGACCGGGGCAAGCACACCACGGCCCGCGACCAGAGAATCAAGACCCTGCCGCACCCCGGCTGGTCCGGAGCGAGCCGGGAGCTGGCCAAGGTAGCCGGCGGCTACCCCGAGACCGTCGAGTTGGCCGCGCTGCTGGCCAACCCCGCGCTACGCCGCCTGCCGTTCACCGGTAACCCGGCCGACCTGCGTTTCTTCCTCGACCTTCTCCGCGCACGCGTCGCCCCCGCCTACCACTTCGACCAGGACGCGTTCGCCGACCCGCTCATCCGCTGGTACGAACAGGAACGCCACCACCGTACCCACGACCCCAATCCGCGGAGCCGGACGTGACCGACACCGACACCCCGCAGAGCCCGCGAAGGCGCACCAATACGCCCGTCGTGTTCGGCTACGTCCGCACCGCCGCCGGGCAAAGCCCGGTATCCCAGATCCGAACGCTGCTGGATGCCGGGGTCGCGGAAGACGACATCTACATCGAGCACGCCGCTGGCCATGCCACCGTGTGGCCCGAGCACCAACTGCTCATCCGAGCCCTGCGCCGCGGCGACACGGTGAAGGTCACCCGCCTCGACCGGTTGTTCTATTCCGTCCAGCACCTGATCCTGCTCGGCACCCAACTGCGCGAACGCGGCGTCAGGCTCCAGGCGATCGAGCAGGACATCGACAGCGAGAGCCTCGAAGGCCGCGACCTGTTCGGCACGCTCTCCACCTTGACCGAACTGCACAGCCAGTTCGTCGCCGCCAACACCAACGACGGCCTGGCCAACGCCCGGGCCCGCGGCAGGATCGCCGGGCGACCGCCGAGCCTCACCGACGCCCAGGTCGTGCAAGTCCTCCAGGATCGCGCCGCAGGAATCCCGATCCCCCAACTCGCCGAGAAGTTCCGCTGTTCCCGCGCAACGATCTACCGGAACATCGCCCTGGCAGACCCTGAACACCCCATTCACCAGCAGGAATCCCGTGGCCGACGAGCCTGACGCCTCCAGTGCTCGGCGCGATTGGCTCCGCTACTGTCGGCAATGCCGGCAATCCGTACCCGCCGAGCCAAAGGCTGCCTTCTGCAGCGACGCGTGCCGCTCACGCTCCTGGCGCCAGAACAACCGCCACCGCGCCGAAGCCGCCGCGCACCGCGCCGGGGCCACCGCGGCCTGCCCCGAGTGTTCCGCCACCTGGACCTGCGGCCTGGAACACCCGGCATCAACCATTTACTGCTCGGCGCACTGCCGAACCCGCGGGTGGCGGCGACGGAGCATCGATCGAGCGGACAACACCACGTCGAGTGACAGCACCCGCAGCCTGGGGCCCGAAAAAACATCCACACCCGTCGGATCGCCCGAGGCATACTTACCCGGTGGACGCTAGAGAGATCGAATTGCCGTGGGAGCAGGCGCTGCGCCATGTCTCCTCGCTCTCGACCGGGCCCGCATTGGACCAGTCGCTGCAGGTAACGCTGAACTTTCACCCCGATCGCGATGCCGGCGGCCAATCGATTCTGACCGCCTTGGCCCAGGACGGCGTGTACCTCTCCCAGTTCGTCACCGGCACCAGCAACGGCGGCCTGACCGCCCACCCCGGCGGCGATCGGTGGCGCTGGGAAAACCGGATGTTTGCCGGCGCCTACGACAATGCGTCCGGCCACCAGCGGCCGGTCTACGGATCATTGAACTTCAGGCACAAGCCCTTCGGAGGCTCGCCCAGGTTCGGCTCCGCGCACCTTCGACTGACCGCCGACACGCTCACCCACGCCACCTTCTGCTACCCGGACAGCGCCGCAGACCCCCAGCACTTCGGCACCGCGGCCCGCATGTCGCTGATCGAACTCGCCCGCGACGACACCCGCGACGCCCTCGACGACTACATCGAAGCCCACATACACAGACCGGTCCGCCTCGACCGACACGTCGACGCACTGGTCCTGGACCCCAGCTACCGCGACACCGAAGTCGAGACCGCCGCCGCCCGGCTGCCATGCCCAGTGCAGTGGCACGCCGGCTTCCGGCTTTCGATCGACGAACTACGCCGACACCCAGACTACCGCGGCCAACAGTTCGTGGACCTGGGCACCGAGATCGCCATCGACGGCATCCTCAACCCCCGCATCATCGGGGACGCCGCGAGCACCGGCCGCTACGACCCGCAGTCACTCAAACGAGTCTGGCACTACCTCGCCCGCTTCGGCGCACCGGCCGCAACGGGCGACAGCGAACCCACGGCGGCGGGCCCGCCACACACGCCCGCCCAACTCCAGATCCACGAGATCGTTGCCGCAGGCAGCGACATGCTGGAGGCCACCGCACGCTGTCTCACCGGCACCGTGCGACCAGGCGACCGTTTCGGGCGCATCCTGCACACCGCCGAGACCATCGATCTCGCGCTCGTCGAGATACGCCGCTACCCGGACTCGACCGCCGATCTCCTCGACCCGCCCCATGCCGCCCAGGTAACCCTCGCCGGACCCGGCCGCCAGCTCCTGCGGCCCGGAAGCATCATCCAGGCCACCACCCGGCACCCCGAAATCGCGCGCGCCGACGATCGCCCACCCAACCCGCGCTGAGCGGCAACACATCTTGAGACCGCACCGGCGAAACCCCGATCAAAGACAACATGCAGTGAGACACCGCCGCAGCGGCATCTCGCCGAACTTTGCATCAACCCTGGTCAGAACACTTCCAACCGACAAGATCTATTGAGACGGGACAGCAACGCTGAACCCGGTGAGCGGTGCTGGGCCGGGGGGTCCAGGGGGCGAAGCCCCTTGGTGGGGTCCAGGGGCGAAGCCCCCACTTCGCGGAGCGCAGCGACGCGGGCGGGGCTCGGTGCGGCGGCTGGTGGCGTCGGCACGCATGTGGCGTGTGGTGAGTATGTGGAGTGTAGGCGGTGCGCAGGCGGGGCGCCCTGGATCCTCCGCACCTAAGTTTTGCGGAGGTACCTGGGTGGCTCGCACAACTTTCCGGCCGACCGGGCGCTCGGCGACGAGGTCATCCGGGCCTTCCCGGACAGCCGCGAACTGTGCCAGGCCAATCGCGCCTTCCTGCACCGGGCCCTCGGGGCCCTGGTCGAGGCGGGCGCCGACCAGTTCCTGGACCTCGGCTCCGGTATCCCGACGGTCAGCAACGTGCACGAGGTGGTGCGCGAACTGAACCCGGCGGCGCGGACCGTGTACGTGGACAGCGACGCGGTGGCCTTCGCGCACGGCCAGGCGCTGCTGGCCGACGTGCCCGAGGCGGTGTTCGTCCGCGAGGACCTGCGCGATCCGGCGTCCGTGCCGGCCGATCCGCAGGTCAACGCAGTGCTCGACTTCAACCGGCCGGTCGCCGTGCTGCTGTTCTCGGTATTGCACTTCGTCTCCGACGAGGACGACCCGAAGGGCATCCTCGATGCGTACCGGAAGGCCACCGTCCCCGGCTCCTTTCTGGCGATCACCCACGGCACCGCCGATTACCTGCCCAAGGAGGCCAAGGACGCCGTGGAGGTCTACTCCCGCTCCAGCCACCAGGTGACCTCGCGCAGCCGCGAGGAGGTACTCGGCCTGTTCGACGGCTACGAACTGCTCGAACCCGGCCTGACCGACGCCATCCTGTGGCGGCCCGATCCGCAGGCCCCGCCGGACCCGCTCGGCGGCGACGTCACCCGCTACTCGCTCTACGGCGCCGTCGGCCTGCGAAGCTAACGAGAACCGCGCCCGCCGCCGCGGCACGCGGGGCCGCGGCGGCTCCGAAGACCGTCCACGGACTCCCTATACAATCAGGGCTTTACAATGCCGCCGCCGCACGTCATATTCGGCACGTGGAACGTATGACGTACCGGACCCCACTGGTCACCCGGATCATCGTACCCGCCTTCGGCATCGGCGTGGACGGGACCATCATCGGCGCGTCGATCGCCTCCGGCCACAAAGGCGCGGATCCCGGCGGCATCCTCCTGGGCACCCTTTTCGTCACCGCCATCGCGGCCTTCTGCTACCGGCTCGCCCGGCTCGCCGTGATCGTGGACGACGACAAGATCCTGGTGCGCAACTACTTCATGAACCATCACGTCGCGCGCGAGCAGGTGGACTTCCTCGGCCGCGGCAGGCCCAGCTTCGGCCAAGGCGAGACGATCACGCTCGAGACCGGCCGCGCCTCGATTCCCTTGGACCTGCTGGTCTCCCAGCAACGCGCGTTCCCCGAGCCGAAGCGTCCCTCATCGACCTACCGGCGACGGGAAAACGCACGGCGGCAGCTCTCGCTCTGGGCGGCCGGCGTCGACAGATAGCCCGCCGCCACGTCTGAA
>FSXZ01002296.1_pt1 | contig 11805 bp, 11 predicted proteins | sample 1638121 | NCBI WGS metagenome assembly FSXZ01 (sample SAMEA3914788, study PRJEB12502) | metagenome | biome: forest; material: soil | place: Canada | collected 2011-07-03 | depth 0.1 m
CCGGTGTTGTCCGGGTCCGGCCAGCCCAGGGCACGCAGCACGCCCTCTTTCCAGGGCTGGCCGCGCGGGACGTCGGGCCAGCGGGGAATGCCGACGGCGGCTGGCTTGACGGCCGCCCACACGTCGATGAACGGGTGGCCCACGATCAGGACGTGCGCCGCCGCGGCCTGCGCGGCGATCCGGCTTTCCTTGGACCCGTCGACCAGGTGATCGACCAGCACCCCGAGCCGGCGGGCAGCGGTGGGCGCGAAATCCGCGACGATGGCGGGCAGGTCATCGATGCCGCCCAGGTACTCCACGACCACGCCCACGTCACGCAGGTCGTCGCCCCAGATCTGCTCCACGAGCTCGGCGTCGTGACGGCCCTCGACATAGATCCGGCTGGCCCGGGCCACCCGGGCCCGGCTCGGCGGCGCCGCGACCGACCCGGACGCGGTCCGGCCCGGCCGCTGCCCGCTGCCCTGCGCCGGGACCTGAGCGGGCCGGACCAGCCGGACGCGCTGGCCCTCCAGCAGGAAGGTACCGGGCAGCGGGAACACCCGCCATTTGCCGTGCCGGTCCTCCAGCGTCACGGCGTCCTTCTCGCAGAACACCACGGCCCCGCAGAAGTCGCCCGCCGCGTCCTCGACGACCAGGCCGGGCTGAGCCGCGACGCGCGCTAGCTCAGCCTCGGCCGGGCGCCGGGGCGCGGGGGCGAGGACATCCTGGCTGTACAGCTGGCCGGATCGGCCCGTCGGGCGCTGCACGTCTGGCGCTCGCCGGCCGCTCAGCTGGCGAGCGACGCGCTGAGCGTGATCTCGGGCACGCCGGCCAGCGCGCGGCTGACCGGGCAGCCCGCCTTGGCGCCCTCGGCGTACTCCACGAACTTGGCCTCGTCGATCCCCGGCACCTTCCCGACCGTCACCAGGTTGACCGAGGTGATGGTGGGCGTGCCGTCTACCATCCGGAGGGTCACCGTCGCGTCGGTGCGAATCGACTCGGGCGGGGTGCCGCCCCGGGCCAGGGCACCGGACAGCGCCATCGAGAAACACGAGGCGTGCGCGGCCGCGATGAGCTGCTCGGGGTTGGCCCCCGGACCGTCCTCAAAGCGGGACTTGAAGGAGTAATCCCCGCTGATCGAGTCGCCTGCCGTGAACGTGCCGCTCCCGGTCGGAACGTCACCCTTCCACTCGGCGCTTCCCTTTGCCGGCATGGCTACCTCCTGCGGTGTGAGCCCCATGGCGTGTCGCCTGACCGGGCGCTGGTCGCACCCGCGCCCGGCGACACCCGGAACTCTACCGGCCGGGCGCCGCCCGGCGCCCGGGCCGGCCACGGCCCGCGGGCGGCAGCGCGCTTATCCTGCGTCTGATGGCAGCATTCCAGGCCCGGCCGGCGGCCGGGCGCGTGTTCAGCACCGCCCGGCGGGTCCGGAGCACGGAGGTGACTCCGGCCGGCCGGCTGCGGCTGGACGCACTGGCCCGGTACCTCCAGGAGGCCGCCGAGGACGACCTGACGGACGCCCGGTGGACCGAGCCCCAGGTCTGGCTGGTCCGCCGGACTGAGGTCGTCATCCGCGCCTGGCCCCGGCTCGGCCAGCGGGTCACCGTGCAGACCTACTGCTCGGGCACGGGGCCGCGGTGGGCCGAGCGGACCACGACGCTGACCGGCTCGGGCGGGGACCTGGCCCAGGCCACCGCGGTGTGGGCCGCGGTCGGCCGCGCCGATGGCCGCCCGTCCGTCCTCGGCCCGCAGTTCCGGGAGATCTACGGCGCCGCGGCCGGGGGCCGCGCGGTCTCGGCCCGGCTGGCCCTGCCCCGGCCGCCCGCCGGCGTCCCGGCCGCGCCCTGGCCGCTGCGGGCCGCCGACTTCGACCCGGCCCGGCACGTCAACAACGCCGTTCACTGGGCCGCCGCCGAGGACGCACTGGCCGGGCTGGACTGGCTGCCCGACACCGCCGTCATGGAGTATCACCGCGCGATCGAGCCCGGCGCCGCGCCCGCCCTGGCCGTGTGTCCCGGCCGCGACGCGGTCGGGCTGTGGCTCCTGGACGGCGCGGGGCAGCGGCTGGCCTCGGCCCGGCTCGGCCGGCTGGACGGCGCACCCGGCGCAGGCGGCGCGCCGTCCCCGTGACGGCTGTCATGGGCAGGTCGTGACAGCGCGCTCAGGGCAGCCGGGCCGCCGCGCCCTGACAATAGGGGCATGACATCGACAAGCGCAGACGCGGCGGCGCGGTCCCGCGGGACGGGTCAGCCCCTCGCGGTTGACCTCGCCGGCGTACAGAAGAACTTCGGCTCAGTCCATGCCGTGCAAGGCGTTGACCTCAGTGTTAGCTCCGGCGAGATCGTGGCCCTGCTCGGGCCCAACGGGGCCGGCAAGACGACCTCCATCGACATGATCCTCGGGCTCTCCCAGCCCAGTTCCGGCACCGTGTCCGTGTTCGGCATGCAGCCCCGGCAAGCTATCAACCGCGGCCTGGTGTCGGCGGTCATGCAGACCGGCGGCCTGCTGAAGGACTTCACGGTGGCGGAGACCCTCGAGTACACGGCCAGCCTGTTCGTGCACGCCGAGTCGACCGCGGAGGTCATGAAGCAGGCGGGCATCACGGCCATCGCGGACCGGCGGGTCGGCAAGTGCTCCGGCGGCGAGCAGCAGCGGCTGCGGTTCGCCATGGCCCTGCTGTCCGACCCGGAGCTGCTGGTGCTCGACGAGCCCACCACCGGGATGGACGTCGAGGGCCGGCGCGGCTTCTGGAGCTCGATCCGCCAGGACGCCCAGAAGGGGCGGACGGTGCTGTTCGCCACTCATTACCTGGAAGAGGCCGACGCGTACGCCGACCGCATCGTGCTAATGCGGCACGGGCTGATCGTGGCCGACGGCACCGCGTCGGAGATCAAGGCGATGTCGGCCGGGCGCACGGTGCGGGCCACGCTGGCCGGCGCCGACGAGGCCCAGCTGGCCGCCATCCCCGGTGCCGACAGCGTGGAGCTGCGCGGCGACACCGTCCTGATCCACGCGACCGACAGCGACGCGGTCGCCCGGTACCTGCTGACTCACACGCCGGCCAGGGACCTGGAGATCGTCGCCCGCGGCATCGAGGACGCGTTCATCGCCCTGACCGGTGATGCCGCGCCCGCCAGCCCCGGCCCCAGCAGTCAGCCCGCCCGCCCGAGCCCGCGCAGTCAAGGAGCATCACGATGAGCGCCGAAATCCCCGTGGCCCGGCCGTCGGCCGTGCCCGACATCAGCCAGCGCCGCGCGCCCGGCATGGGCGGCCTGAACCTGACGATCCTGAAGCTGGAGATCCGGCGCCTCACCCGGAACCGGCGCACCATGATCTTCGCCGTCATCATGCCGGTGGTGCTGCTCCTGCTGTTCGGCCTGAACAAGGCCTACGTCACCGAGCGCGCCGGTGAAGGCAACGTCTCGGCCTTCATCATGATCAGCATCTCGCTGTACGGCGCGGCCCTGGCCACCACGGCCGGCGGGGCCATGGTCTCGATTGAGCGCGCGGCCGGATGGAGCCGCCAGCTCCGGCTCACCCCGCTGGCCCCGGCCGCCTACATCGCGGTCAAGCTGCTGACCGCGATGGTGCTCGGCCTGGTCTCCGTCGTCGTCGTCTTCGGCGTGGGCCGGGCCACCGGCAAGCCCACGCTGCCCGGCGACCTGTGGTTCGCGACGGCCGCGAGCGTGTGGGTCGGCTCCGTGGTGTTCGCCGCGTTCGGCCTGTTCCTCGGCTACGTGCTGCCGACCGAGAACGTCATGCAGTTCCTGGGCATCATCATGGCGCTGCTGTCCTTCGCGGGCGGCCTGTTCATCCCGCTGAGCCAGTTCCCGAAGCTCGTGGCCACCCTCGGCCGCGGCAGCCCGCTGTACGGGCTCAACCAGCTGGTGCACGCGCCGATGCTGAACCAGGGCGTGCACCTGGCCTGGGTCGCCAACGTCGTGATCTGGCTGGCCATCTTCGTCGCCGGCGCGGTCTGGCGCTTCCGCAGCGACACCGGGCGCGTGTGACGCCGCTTCATCGGCCGCGACTTTCGGTCGCATATTGATTACGATCAGTGACTGCCCCGGAGGTTTCTAGTAACCTCCGGGGCATGCCCGAGCCGATCCGCGCTGGTCAGCGTTACCTACCCGGTCTTGACGGGCTACGGGCGCTGGCGGTCCTGGCCGTGGTGGCCTACCACCTCGGGCTGAGCTGGGCACCAGGCGGATTACTGGGCGTCGGCGTGTTCTTCACGCTGAGCGGCTACCTGATCACTGACCTGCTGCTGGGCCAGCACGCCCAGACCGGCTCGCTCCGGCTGGCCGATTTCTGGCTCCGCCGCGCCCGTCGGCTGCTGCCCGCCCTGTTCGTGATGCTCGCCGTGGTCGTTGCCTGGGTCGCGCTGCTGGACCGGTCGCAGCTCGCCGGGCTGCGCGGGGCCGTGGCGGCGGCCGCCACCTACGTGAGCAACTGGTACCTGATCGCCGAGCACACCTCGTACTTCGCGCGGTTCGGCCCGCCGTCGCCGCTGGGCCACCTGTGGTCCCTGGCCGTCGAGGAGCAGTTCTACCTGATCTGGCCCTTCGTGCTGCTGGTGCTCCTGTTCCTGGCCCGGCCCCGGCCCCGGCGCCACGCCGGCGCCAGGGCCGCGGGCGGCACCGGGTCGGGCCGGCGTTACGTGCTGGCGGTGGTCACCCTGCTGCTGGCCGCCGCGTCGGCGGTGGCCATGGCCGCGCTCTACCACCCCGGCTACGACCCGACCCGCGTCTACGACGGCACCGACACCCGCGCCTTCGCGCTGCTGCTCGGCGCGGCGCTGGCGTTCGTCTGGCCGACCCGCCAGCCGCGCCGCGAGGTCGGCGCGGTCTCGCGCTGGTGCCTGGACGGCGTGGGCCTGCTCGGGCTGCTCGTCATCGGCGCGCTCATCTGGCGCACCACCGAGTACTCGGCGTTCCTGTACCGGGGCGGCCTGGTCGTCCTGTCGCTGGCCACCGTCCTGGTCCTGGCGGCCGTGGCGGCGCCGGCCGGCCGCCTCGGCGCGGTGCTGGGCGCCGCGCCGCTGCGCTGGATCGGCGTCCGCTCCTACGGCATCTACCTGTGGCACTTCCCGATCATCGCGCTGACGACGCCGGCCGACGGCCACGATCCCGCCCCCCGGGCCGCCCTGCAGGTCGCCGCGACCATCGCCGTGGCCGCGCTGTCCTGGCACTTCGTCGAGGAGCCCATCCGGCACGGCGCCCTGGGCCGCTGGTGGTCACAGCTGCGCGGCCGGACCGCGGACCGCGTGGCCGTGCCGGCCGCCGGGCTGGCTCCGGACCGGGGCGCCGCGCGCCGGGCCTGGGGGCCGGCCGCGGGCCTGGCCGGGGGAGTGGCGGCCGTGGCGGCGGCCGGCGCCTGCCTGGCCGGCGTCGTCCCGGCCCTCCCGGCCAGCCTGACCGGCCCCGCCACCCAGTCCGTCGCAGACGCGCCGGTCCCGCATTCCGACCGGGTGACCGGCGGCTCGGGCGCGCGGACGGCCGGCGGCACGGCGTCGGGGAGCCACCCGCAGCCGGCGGGCCTCGGCGGGGCGCCGCGCACCTCGTGCCGGTCCGTCGTGCACATCGGCGACTCGACCTCCGAGGGCCTGATTTCGGCCGACTACCTGCCTGATAAGTGGCAGCGGATCGGTGCCCAGTACCGGAAGGTCGGCGTCCAGCACGTGCACTTCGAGATCTCCGGCGCCCGGTCCATCGTCGAGACCTGGGAGGGGTTCCCCAACGCGCGCACCGTGGCCGCGCAGCTGAAGGCCGAGGACTACAACGGATGCTGGGTGCTGGCCCTCGGGACCAACGACACCGCCGATGTCTACGTCGGCTCCCCGGTCGGCCTGGGCGCCCGGATCCGGGAGATGATGTCGGTCATCGGCAACCAGCCGGTCATGTGGGTGAACGTCATCTCGCTGCCCGAGGCGCCGGCCGCGTACTCCGAGGCCCAGATGGAGCTGTGGAACCAGGCCCTGGTCCGGGCCTGCGGCTCGTACCCGAACATGCGGGTGTTCGACTGGGCCGCCGATGCCCGGCCGCAGTGGTTCATCAGCGACGGCATCCACTACACCTCGGCCGGCTACGCCGCCCGTGCCCGCCTGATCGCCCGCGCCCTGGCGCAGGCCTTCCCGGCCGGCGGCCACTCCAGCTCCAGCTGCCTGATCAAGACCCCGGCCGCCGCCTAGCCGCGCCAGGCGATGCCGTGGCTGAAGTCAGCCGCGAAGGTCCGGGCCACGGAGGCCAGCACGGCCGGCGTGGTGATGATGAGGCCGAGCTCGCGGTTGTCGTTGAGCGACGTGCTGGAGAAGTTTTCGGAGCCGATGAAGATCCGCGCGGCCGGGGTGCCGTAGTCGGCCTCGATCACCTTGCCGTGGATGTAGAACCCGCTGGGCGAGTCGTAATAGCGGATCTGCACGCCGCCGGCGGCCAGCTTGGCGTAGTCGCTGTCGTACTCGTGGTCGGTGTTCTCGCCGACCACCTGCACGGTGACGCCGCGCCGGGCCGCCGCGATCAGCGCGTCCTCGACGGTGCTGTCGGCCATCTCCTCGGTGTAGATCCGCAGGCTGTGCCGCGCCCCGCTGATCAGGGCCAGCAGCTGGGCCTGCGCCGAGGTGGGCGACCAGACCAGGTCATCGCCGTGGCCCGGGGTAACGGCCCGGTGCGCGAAGTCCGCATTGAACACGGCCACGATGGCGGCCACGTCCCGCGGATCGCTGTCGGTGACCCCGAAGTCCCGCGTGGTCGAGTAGTACTGGCTGGTCAGGTTGGCCGTGAGGATGAGGGCGGTGGCGTTGTTGATGACCAGCGTCTTCTGGTGGGTGTAGGTGTAGGCCGGCGATGACCAGGTGACCTGGACGCGGTGCGCCTTCAGGTAGCTGTAGGCCGCGGAGTTGGAGCGCTCTTCCCGCTTGTCCAGGATGACCCGGACGACCGCGCCGCGCTGGGCGGCGGCCGCCAGGTCCTTCTCGGCGGTCGGGTCGCTGAGCTCGTACATGGTCAGGTCGATGGCCGTCTTGGCCTGGCCGATCAGGCGGTAGACCGGCCCGAACCCCTGGGCTGGCTCGGTCAGCAGCGTGTCCGGCCCGGACGCGCTGGCGTCCGCGACCGGGCCGGCCGGCGCGGCCGGGCGGGACGAGGCCGGGGCGGCGCTGGACGGGCCGGCGGCGGATGGGGCGGATGAGGAGGCCGGCGCGCTCGGCGGAGCTGAGCCGCCGCTGGGCGAGAACTGCACGGAGCACGCCGCCGTGCCCAGGACCAGGGCCGGCGCCAGGGCCAACATCATCAAGCGGCGGTATCGCAAGAGCGCCTCCACGGTGCGGGCCACCGGCCGGGCCGGAACGGCGGCCAGTTACCCCGCCGCGCCGCCCTGAATCAGCCCGGGCCGAGCGCGCGGCGCACCGTGGCTGGTCACCGGGGGAGGATCTGGCTCAGGTCGTAGCTGACCGGTTCCTCGAGCTGCGCGAAGCCGCACGAGGCCGGGTCGCGGTCGGGCCGCCACCGGGAGAACTGGGCCGTGTGCCGGAACCGGGTCCCCTCCATGTGCTCGTAGCGCACCTCGAGCACCCGCTCGGGCCGCAGCGGCACGAACGACAGGTCCTTGCCGGCGTTCCACCGGCTGGCCTGCGACGACCGGGGGTTCCGCACGGCCTCCGCCTGCGCCGCGGCCCAGTTCCAGGGATGCCCCTCGAAGGTTGTCACCAGGGGCTGCAGCTCGGTGAACAGCTCCTTGCGCCGGGCCATCGGGAACGCACCCACCACGCCCACGCTGACCAGCCGCCCGGCGTCGTCGTAGAGGCCCAGCAGCAGCGAGCCGATGACGTCATCGCCGCTCTTGTGCGGCCGGTAGCCCGCCACCACGCAGTCGGCCGTGCGCTCGTGCTTAACCTTGAACATGACCCGCTTGTCCGGCTCGTACGGGCCGTCCAGCGGCTTGGCCACCACGCCGTCCAGTCCCGCGCCCTCGAACTGGCTGAACCACCGGACCGCCACGTCCCGGTCCCGGGTGGCCGGCGTCACGTACACCGGCGGCCGGGCGGCCGCGAGCACCTCCTCCAGCCGGGCCCGCCGCTGCTCGAACGGGAGGCCCGTGCAGTCCTCGCTCCCGACGGCCAGCAGGTCGAAGGCGACGAAGGACGCCGGAGTCTGCTCGGACAGCAGCTTCACCCGGCTCGCCGCCGGGTGCACCCGCTGCAGCAGCGCGTCGAAGTCGAGCCGCTGGCCGTCACGGTCGGGGATGACGATCTCGCCGTCCACGACGCAGCGCTCCGGCAGGTTGGCCCGCAGGGCCGCGGCCACCTCCGGGAAGTACCGCGTCATCGGCCGCTCGTTGCGGCTGCCGATCTCGACCTCATCCCCGTCGCGGAACACTACAGACCGGAAGCCGTCCCACTTCGGCTCGAAGCTCAGTGCCCCGGCCGGGATGTCCTTGACCGACTTGGCCAGCATCGGCGCGACGGGCGGCATGACAGGCAGGTCCATGCCCCCATCCTGGCTGACGCCCCGCCCGGACGTCGCGGAACGCCACGGCGGCCTTGCTCTCCGGCTCAATACCTGACTAAGGTCAGACAATGGAGGCTGACCGGAGCGAGACCGACCTGACCCCGGCTGACGGGACGGCCCGGGTGCGCTGGTTCAACCGGACCGTGACCGAGCGGATCGGTGTGCTGACCGACGACTACCTGGCCCGGTCGCGCCCGCTGGGCGCCTCGCGCGTGCTGTGGGAGATCGGCGCCGACGGCGCCGATCTCCGGTCCCTGCGGGCGCGGCTGCGGCTCGACTCCGGCTACCTCAGCCGGCTGCTCCGCGGCCTGGAGGCCGAGGGGCTGGTCACGGTGCAGGCCGGCGACGGCGACCGCCGGGTCCGGGCCGCGGTGCTAACTCCCGCCGGCCGCGCCGAGCGGGCCGAGCTGGACCAGCGCAGCGACGAGCACGCCCGGTCGCTGCTGGCCCCGCTGACCAGCCGCCAGCAGGACCAGCTCATCGCGGCGATGGGCACCGTGGGGCGGCTGCTGACCGCCAGCCTGGTCGAGATCGACGTGCTGGACCCGGCCGCGCCGGCCGCCCAGTTCTGCCTGCGGGCCTATTTCTCGGAGCTGGAGACCCGGTTCGACGGCGGGTTCGACACCGCGGCCGGCCTGGCCGGGGCGTCCGGCTATGCCGCGCCGGGCGGGCTGATGCTGGTGGCCCGGCTCCGCGAGGAACCGGTCGGCTGCGGCGCCCTCCGCTTCGTTGACGGCGAGCCGGCCCAGGTCAAGCGGATGTGGGTGGCTCCCTCGGCCCGCGGCCTCGGACTCGGCCGGCGCCTCCTGGCCGAGCTTGAGGAACGAGCCCGCGAGCGCGGCGGCGCCGCCGTCCGGCTGGAGACCAACCGCGTGCTGACCGAGGCCATCGCCTTGTACCGGTCCTGCGGCTATGTCGAGGTGCCCCCGTTCAACGACGAGCCGTACGCCCACCACTGGTTCGAGAAGCAGCTGCCGCCCGGCTAAGCCGCCGTCTGCGCCCGCCGCGGTCCTTCCTGTTCCGGCGCCGCGCCGGGGTGGGCGCGCAGCCGGGCGGTGTAGATCGAGTAGCCGTCTACCTGGCGGGCGACCACGGTGGCCGCTACGGTCGCGGCTGCCATCGGGATCATGAGCCCGAAGCCGGAGTGAGTCAGCTCCAGGACCAGCGCCAGGCCCGCCAGCGGGGCCTGCATGGCCGCGCCGAGCATGGCCGCGGCGCCGACCAGCGCGTAGGCGCCGGCCGGGGAACCGGGCCAGGCCAGGCTCCACGCGATCCCGGCCGCGCCGCCGAGGACGGCGCCGGTGCTGAGCGTCGGGGTGAACAGGCCGCCCGAGGCGCCGCTGCCCAGGCACAGCGCCGTGACCAGGGGCTTGAGCGCGAACAGGGCCAGCAGGAGGGTCAGCGCGCCGGCCCCGGTGAAAGCGTCGTGGGCCATGTCCTTCCCGTTGCCGAACAGCTGCGGGTACGCGAGCCCGGCCAGCCCGAGCAGGGCGAACGCCGCGGCAGGCGCGATCAGCACGGCCCGGCCGCGGGCCTGGTGATGGGAGACCCAGCCGATCAGCCGGATGTAGCCCGCCGCCACCAGCCCGATCAGCGGGCCGGCCGCCAGCGCCCACACCAGGAGCGCCGCGCTGACCCGGTATTCGGGCACGTCCAGGTAGGTCGGCCGGTCGGGCAGGTACAGCCACGCGGTAGCGGTGGCGACGACGGAGCAGGCCAGCGCGGGCAGCACGACCGGCAGGCTGATGGTGCCCAGCATGACCTCGGCGGTGAACAGCGCGCCGCCCAGCGGGACGTTGTACACCGCCGCCAGCCCGGCCCCGGCGCCGCAGGCCATCAGCAGCCGCCGCTGCGCCGTGGACAGGCCGGCCCAGCCGGCCAGGACGCTGCCGCAGGCCCCGCCCATCAGCTTGGGCGCGGCCTCCCGGCCCAGCGACGCCCCCATCCCGATAACGACCTCGGAGATCAGCGACGTGCCCAGCGAGCGCCGGAACGACAGCCGCGTCCCTTCGCCCCACACCACGTCGTCGAGGTCAGACTGCTCCCCCGAGGTGTAGCGGCGCAGCAGGAACCAGGCGACGCCGCCGAACGCGCCGGCGGCCAGCAGCACGATCAGCCGCCGCGCGTCCGAAGCGTGCTCGACCCCCGACTCCAGCGTCCCGGAGTGGTACCCGAACGCGAGGTGCTGGACGACCGTGAGGACGGCCATCAGCAGGTCCCCGAACAGCCCGGCCGCGGCTCCGGTCAGCACGATCATGGCCCAGAACGCCGGCGTCAGGGCCGCGTCCCCGTCGCCGGCCGCGTTGGGCTGCTCGGTGGCGCCCCGGCCCGACGGGAGCCGCCGGCTGATCAGCGGCGGCGGGATCCGCGCCCGTCCGACGGGCGCCCGCGTGCCCGTCGTGCTCGGCCTAGCCACGCGTCACCACGTCATCTCCACCGTCGGACAAGTTCTGCAACAGAAGTTCTGCCACAGAAGTATATCCGGCCGCCGCGGGCTAGGACCTTCCGTTTTCCCCCGCCGGGGTGGCTCCGCCGCGGCCGTGCGGCGGTTCGGTGACCGAAGTTTGCGCGACCAGGGCGATCGGCGAGAGGGTGACCCCATGGCCGCCGAAGATCACCGGAGCGACCCCGGATCGGCCCCGCCCGCCGAGACCGAGCCGGACGCCCGGTACACCTTCGCTAACGAGCGCACGTTCCTGGCCTGGACCCGTACCGGGCTCGCCTTCATCGTGGCCGGCCTGGGCATCGTCCAGCTCCTGCCGCCGTTCCCGGGGGTCCCGTGGGGGCGGCACCTGCTCGGCGTCCCGCTGATCGTGCTGGGCGCCGTCATCGCCGTGGTCGGCTACTACCAGTGGACCGGCAACCAGCGCGCCCTGCGCCGCCGCGAGCCAGTCCTGCGGTCCGTCCTGCCCAAGATCCTGGTCGTGTCGATCGTCGGCATGGCGGTCGTGGCCGCCATCGTCGTGCTCCTGTCGGCGCTCCTGAGGCCCGGATGACCCCGCCAGTCACGCGGCCCGGCGAGCCCGAGGAATTCGATCCCGGCCTGGCCCGGGAGCGGACCAGGCTGGCCTGGAGCCGCACTGCGGTCTCGTTCGCCGCCGTCGGCGCCGTGGTCCTGAAGTCGCACCCGGTGCCGGGCCTGGTCGTTATCGCCCTCGCCGTGGTCGTCTGGGGCCTGCACCACCTGTTCCCCGACACGCCCGTCGCCCGCGCCCAGTCCGCCCGCCTCCTGGCCGTCACCGCGACCGTCGTAGCCGTCGCCATCGTGGCCCTGGCCCTCGCCCTGCTCGGCCAGCGCTCCTAGCCCGCCGCCCCGCCCGGC
>FSXZ01001487.1_pt1 | contig 11796 bp, 7 predicted proteins | sample 1638121 | NCBI WGS metagenome assembly FSXZ01 (sample SAMEA3914788, study PRJEB12502) | metagenome | biome: forest; material: soil | place: Canada | collected 2011-07-03 | depth 0.1 m
GGCCGGGGGCCGGGCGCGGGGCGGCCGCCGGCCGGGGTGGTGCGCAGCGGCAGGCGGGCGCTGGCCAGCGGGGGGGCGGTGAGCAGGGCGGCGGCCAGGGCGGGCAGGACCCACCAGACGCCCAGGCCGACGAAGATGGCCACGAACACCGGCGCGAGGACGGTACCGAGGCCGAGCAGCGCGTTGAGGGCCAGCACGGCGGTGTCCACGCCGCTGGGGTGGAAGTCGGAGGCGAAGGTGTTGAGGACCGGGACGGTCAGGCCGAACCCGGCGCCCAGGAACGCGGTCGCGGCCAGCAGCAGCGGGTAGGCGGCCGCCAGGGTGGCCTGGGCGGGCGCGCTGGCCAGAAGCAAGATCATCGCGGTCAGGCTCAGGGTCAGGCCCAGCAGGTAGACCCGCTTGTTCCCGATCCGGGCGGCCAGCCGCGCGCCGAGCAGCGACCCGGCGATGGCCAGGACGACCTGGGGCACGAACATGGCCCCGTACAGGCGGGTGGACAGCCCGTAATGGCCGGGCGAGGTCAGAATGGTGCTGGCGGCCGGAAAAGTGACCAGGACGATGCCCTGAACCAGGGCGGCCGTGAACACGACATGACTTTCCCGTGGCGATGCGATTGCTCCTCCAGGTCCGGGCAGTTTCCTGAGCGACAACGTTCCGCGATTTTGCCGGCTGGCGGCCCGGTGCCCCGCCTTAGTGCGCCAAGCTGGCGCTGCCGTCCGGCCGCCTGCGGCCTGGCCCGGCCCGGCCGGAATCACCCGCGCCGGGTGGCCCGCAGGGCGGGACGGCCGGCTCGGATTAGACAGTGTTCCACGCGGATAGGGGAATGGATATGACAACACCGCAGGACCAGGTGGACGCGCTGGTAATTTTCGGCGCGACCGGCGACCTGGCCAAACTCGAAACCTTTCCCGCCCTGGTCGGTCTCGTGGAGCGCGGGGTCCTGGGCGTCCCGGTCATCGGCGTGGCCAAGAGCGGCTGGGGCCTGGATCAGTTCCGCGACTACGCGCGGGCCTCGCTGACGCTGAACAAGATGGACCCCGACACCCCGGCCGCGGCCAAGATGCTGAGCCTGCTTCAGTACGTCGATGGCGACCTGGGCGATCCGGCCACCTACCAGGCCATGTCGGACGAGATCGGCGCCGGGAAGCGGGTGCTGTACTACCTGGAGGTGCCGCCGCCGCTGTTCGGCCGCATTGCCGAGGGCATCTCCAAGGCGGGCCGGGCCGACGGCGCGCGGGTCATGGTGGAGAAGCCGTTCGGTACCGACCTGGCCAGCGCCCAGCAGCTCAACGCGCTGATGCACCAGTACTACGCCGAGGACGATATCTACCGGGTTGACCACTGGCTGGGCCTGGACCCGGTGGACAACCTGATGTTCCTGCGGTTCGCCAACTCGATCCTGGAGCCGCTGCTCAACCGCACCCACGTGCAGAGCATCCAGATCACCATGGGCGAGGCGTTCGATGTCGCCGACCGCGGCAGCTTCTACGACAAGACCGGCGCGATCCGGGACGTCGTGCAGAACCACATGCTCCAGGTGCTGGCCACCGTGCTGGCCGACCCGCCGGACGGCGCCGGCCTGGACTCGTGGCGGGACTCCAAGTCGCGGATCATCGCGGCGCTGGCCCCGCTGGACGCCAGCACGACCGTCCGGGGCCAGTACGAGGGCTACCACGACGTGGCCGGGGTGGACCCCAAGAGCACCACGGAGACCTTCGTGGCCCTGCGGACCAGCGCCGACTCGTGGCGCTGGGCCGACGTGCCGATCCTGATCCGCGCCGGGAAGTGCATGCCGGTCACCGCGACCGACGTGTCCTTCCAGTTCCGCCGGCCGCCGCACGATGTGTTCGGGCTGGGCCAGGCCGCGGCGGCCAACGCGCTGCGCGTCCGGATCAATCCCGACGACGTGGTGACACTGGACCTGGTGGGCAAGAAGCCCGGCCAGGGGTGGCTCCCGCAGGCGCAGGAGCTGTCCTTCGCCGAGCCGGCGGGCTCGGACATGCGGCCCTACGACCGGCTGATCGGCGCGGCGCTGAACGGCGAGCGCTGGCTGTTCGCGCGGCAGGACACGGTCGAGGCGGCCTGGAAGGTGGTGGAGCCGGTCCTGGGTGACGTCGTGCCGGCCATTCCCTACGCCAAGGGCACCTGGGGACCCAGCCAGGCCGACGGGCTGCTGCCGGCCGGGGAAACCTGGCACGACCCGGCCGGCTGAGCCATGGGCCACAGGGGGGACGGCCCGGCGGGGGTGCCTCGGGTCGTGCCGGGGGCGGCGACGCACTGATGCGCAGCGGCAGGCCGGCGTGACCACCGAGCCGGTGCTGGCCGGCATCGGGCTGATCGTAGTCCTGGCCGTGGGCTGCCAGGTGCTGGCCGGGCGCCTGCGCGTGCCCGCGCTGGTCCTGCTGCTGGTAACCGGGTTCGCCGCCAGCGCGCTGCCCCTCGACCTGGACCCCGCCACGCTGTTCGGGCCGGCCTACCCGGCGATGGTCACCACGGCCGCCGCCGTGATCCTCTACGACGCCTGCCTGGGCGTGCGCCTGGGCTTCCTGGCCGGCCACACCCGGCACATCGTGCTCCGGCTGGTCAGCATCGGGGTGCCGGTGACGGTCGGGCTGGGCGCGGTGGCCGCCGGGCTGCTGCTGGGCCTGTCCCGCGGCGGGGCACTGCTGGCCGGCGCCATCCTGTCCGCCACCGGGCCCTCGGTGGTCGGCCCGATCCTGGCCCGCGTGCAGCCCGCGGAGCGGCTCCGCCACGTCCTGTACTGGGAGAGCGCGCTGCTCGACCCGATCGGCGCCATCCTCGCGCTGATCGCGTTCTACGGCCTGGAGGCCAGCGCCTCCAGCGGTGCGCTGGCCCAGGTCGGGCAGTTCACGATGAGCCTCGGCATCGGCGTGGCGGGCGGGATCGCCGGCACGGCGGTGGTGTGGGCGGCGACGCGCAAGCTCCGGCTGCCGCGGACCGTGATGCCGCCCGTGCAGGTCGCTGTCGTGGTCGGGGTGGCGGCCGGCTGCGACGTCGGGCACGCCGGCGCCGGATTGCTGGCCGCCATCATCATGGGCCTGGCTCTGGCCAACCTGCCGCGCTTCCTGGTGACCGGCCGCCGCCTGCTGGACACGCTGGTCCAGCCGCTGCTCGGCGTGCTGCTGCTGTCAGTGGCGGCGACGATCACCCCGGCGGCGCTGGGCCGGGTCTGGGTGCCGGCCCTCGGCGTGATCGCGGTCCTGGTGCTGGCCGCCCGGCCGCTGGCCGCCCTGGCGGGCACGACCGGCACCGACCTGACCCGGCGCGAGCGGATGTTCGCGGGCTGGATGGCGCCCCGCGGCGTGGTCGCGGCGGTGACCGCGGCCGCCGTCGCCGGGCCGCTGGCCGCCCGCGGCATTCCCGGGGCGGACCTGATCGTCCCGCTGACCTTCCTGGTCGCCGTGGTGACCATCTCGCTCTACGGGCTCACCGCGCGGCGGGCCAGCCAGCGGCTGCGCGTGCTCCGGGCGCCGCGCAGCCGGCCGCTGCTGGTCGGCGGCGAGCGCTGGGTCATCGACCTGGGCCAGCAGCTTCAGACGCTCGGGCTGGACGTGCTGATGTGGGCCGGCCAGGAGAACCAGCGCGAGCAGATCCGCCAGGCGACCCTGGAGCTGGCGCCCGGCCCGCTGCTGAGCTCGGTGACGATCGAGCGGGCGGAGCTGACCGGCATCACCACCGTGCTGCTGCTGACCGCCGAGGATGACTTCAACGCCCTGGCCGCGCAGGTCCTGCGCTACCCGGTGGGCGACCAGGTCTACCGGGTCGGGCCGCCGGCCGGCGACCGGGGCGTCGTCGCGCCGTTCATCGGCGGCCGGGTCCTGTTCGGCCATGCGCTCAACCGGTCCACCCTGGCCAGCCGCTACGCCGAGGGCGCCCGGATCATCGTCGCGCCGGCCGGCGACGCGGTGCCCAGCGGGCACGAGCTGCTGTTCGTCGTGCACGGCGACGGGCGCCTGGACCCGGTCATCCGCCAGCAGGCCCCGGAGTTCACCGCGGGCGACACGATGGTGCTGCTCAGCCCGACGGGCCTGTTCGGGACCGGGGAAGGCGAGGCCGGGATGCTGGCGGACGGGATGCTGGAGGACGGGGCCGAGCTGGAGGTCTGAGCCGGGCCCGGGCCGCCCCCCGGCCGGGCCCGGCTAGCCGACCGGGGGCGGCGGGTCCGGCAGGTGCAGGGTCGAGGCGCCCATCAGCACCGGGGCCGGCCAGCCCTGGCGGTGGCGCAGCTCGATGACGCCGCCGTTGGGCGTGCGGTAGCCGGCGCTGAAGCGGATGAAGGACTGCATGTCCGCGGCGGTCGGCACGGTGACGCCGCTGACCAGGGACCAGGCCACGGCCCGCATGAAAATGCCGTGGGTGAACACCGCGACCGGGCCGCGGCGCTGCTCGCTCAGCCGGTCCAGCATGTCCTGGCCCCGGCGCACCAGCCCGGCGAAGGACTCCGCCCCGGACTCCGGGCCGCCGTTGATCTCCTCCGGGTCGGACCGCTCCCAGTACGCCCGCACGTAGGGCCGGCGCTCGGTGGAGGTCATCGAGCGGCTGCGCAGGTGACCCAGGTAGGTAAATTCATGGACCGGCCACTCCTCGCGCGCGGCGTCGGGGAACCGGCGGGCGGCCGGCTCCGCCGTCTGCTCGGATCGCAGGTACGGCGAGGTCACGATCAGCGCCGGGGCCTGCGCGAAGGCGCCCGCGACCTGGTCGGCCTGCCAGTGCCCGAGCGCCGTCAGAGCGCTGGCCCCCGGCTCGCTGGACGGCAGCCCCGCGTTGGACTCGCTCTGCCCGTGCCGGATCAGCCACACCCGGATCACCGTGTCCACCTGGTCCTCCAGCCGCCTGGCCAACCGCCGGGCGAGTCCCGGACGGAGGGTGCCCTCGGGACATTCTCTCGTGCGGGCACCGCCGCCCGGCCGCCGCGTTCCGCCGGCCCCCTCCCGGTCCCACGCTGACCATCAGCCCGCGCGGTCGTGACACGGGCGTAACCAGCGGGGATCCTGCTTAGGAGACGATGGTGTGGTCGCGGCCATCGTGAGAAGGGGATGCCATGGCGGGACACGTTCCGGTCATCGACCTGACCGCCTGGTTCAGCGGGGACGCCGCTGCGCGCGCGGCGGTCGCGCGGCAGGTCGACGACGCGCTGCAGACCTCGGGCTTCCTGCTGATCACGGGGCACGGCATCCCGGCCCGGGTGCGGGCGCAGGCCCGGGCGGCGGCGCGCGAGTTCTTCGCGCTGCCCGCCGCGGTCAAGGCCCGGTACGCCGCCGCCGTGGGCGGCCGGGGCTGGATCCCGCCGGGGGCCGAGGCCAACGGGTACGCGGAGGGGACGCCGACGCCACCCGACCTGAAGGAGTCGTTCTCCATGGCCGCCGACCGGCCGACGGGCAATGCCGAGATCGATGCGCGCTGGTACCGGCCCAACGTGTGGCCCGCCGAGCTGCCGCACCTGCAGGCGGTCATCAGCGACTACATCGGCCGGGTGCACGCCCTGTCCGACGAGCTGATGGCCCTGGGCGCGGTCGCGCTGGGACTGCCCGAGGGGTTCTTCGCGCCGTACCTCGATCACCCGACCTACGGGGTGAACCTGAACTGGTACCCGCCGGCCAACCCGGCCGTCCCGCCCGAGCCGGGCCAGTTCCGGATCGGGCCGCACACCGACTTCGGCACGGTCACCGTGCTGGACCGTGAGCCCGGCCTCGGCGGCCTGCAGGTCTTCACCCTGGACGGCACCTGGGAGGACGCGCCCTACGACCCGGAGGCGCTGACCGTCAACATCGGCGATTTGCTGGCCCGCTGGACCGGCGACCGGTGGCGGTCCACCCGGCACCGGGTGCTGCCGCCGCACCCGGACGCGCCCGACGAGGACCTGCTCTCGCTGATCTTCTTCTACGAGTGCAACTACGACGCCGTCGTGGAGTCACTGCCGCCGCCGATCGGCCGGTCCCACTTCCCGCCGGTCATCGCGCACGAGTACCTCCGCGAGAAGCTCGACGCCATCACCGTGACCTAGGGCCGGCCCCGCTCGCGGCCGGACCCGGCACTTTGACCTGGTCCGGGCAGCCTGGTGCCGGGTGTGCGCTAGTTGCCTCGTATGCGGGGAGTTGCGCGAGAGGATGTGCCCATGAAGTCACCGGCGGGATGGCACTCGGCGCGGGCCTGGCTGGCATCGGTGCGGTGGCCGGCGACCGCGCGCCTGCTGCTCGGGCTCGTCGGCCTGGCCCTCCTCGTCCTCGGGGCCATCAAGTTCGCCGGGGCCGCGGGCGATACCGGTCCCATCATTCTCGTGGTGGCGGGCGTCATCCTGCTGGTCAGCCCGTTCATCCTGGACCGCGTCCAGCGCGGCCCGGCCACCGCGGCCCGGCTGGACCCGTGGATCGCCGCGCAGGTCAGCGACCGGGGCGCGCCGCAGACCGCGGCCATCTTGCAGCGGACCCGGCTGGGCCACCTGGCCGAGGCCTACGCGCTACTGCACGACGAGCTGGCCGAGCCCGAGTACCGGTCGGCGCGGCTGCACCTGCAGGACCTGCTGATGGAGCGGGCGGCCAGCACGGCGCGGCAGGAGATCTTCGAGGCCCGGGAGGTCCGCCGGCTGTTCGCCAACGGGTCGGTGGTGGTGCGCGTCCTGGTCCTCGGGCTCATGCAGGGAGACCGCTCGCTGGCCGACGTGCCGACCATGACCGCGGCGCTGCTGGACAGCCGGTCCAAGAACGAGCAGTACCAGGGCCTGCAGCTCGCCCGGCTGTGCTGGCCGACCTTGTCCCTGTCCGACCGCCAGGACGTCCGCATCGCCATCGAGCAGGCCGGCATGGAGCCCGGCTGCGACCGGTGGCACCTGGCCCAGGACGTCCTCCGCCTCCCCCTGGCCTAGCGCCGCCCAGCCCGCCGGCGGCGCGGAATGAGCTTCGCCCTGATCTGTGACCGGTTTTCCGCGGCCCGCCGCGGAAAACCGGTCACCGATCACGCGACGCGCGCGCCGGGGCGGGCGGGAGGCGGCGGGCCGGAGGCGGCCGGTGGGTGCGCCGGGTTAGACGTCGCGGGTGGCGACGATGCGGCCCGCCTGGGCGGCCTCCTCCAGTTGCTGGTAGTCCTTCTCGTTCTGGTCGGCGTAGGCCTGCGCGAACTCGGCGATGGCGTGGTCGAACACGGGCCGGGCGCCCAGGTAGGCGGCGATGGCGATCCGGTCCCCGGACCGGGCGTGCGCCCGGGCCAGGGTCCAGCCGCACAGCTCGCCGTAGGTGCGCATGCCGCGCGGCACCATGGTCGTGATGTCCGCCGACGTCTTCCAGTCCTGCAGCGAGCGCACGTAGAAGTCGCGGCGCTGCCCGTCCACGCCGCTGATCCGCTGCCAGCCCAGGAAGATGTCGCTGGCCGCCTGCATCAGCCGCTGGCCGGCGACGACGCGCTGGCCCTGGTTGTCGTACTCGCTGGCGCCCGAGAACTGGCTGAGCACGCTGGGCTCAGCCTCTTTGACCTGCAGGAACAGCGGGTCGCTCTCATCGCGGCCGAGCAGCAGGACGATCCAGCAGCGGGTGCCCACGCTGCCCACCCCGACGACCTTCCGGGCCATGTCGGCGAACTGGAATTGCCGGATCAGCAGACGGCGGTCCGACTCGAGGGTCTGCCGGTACCGGGAGAGCAGCACGCTCATCGCGGCGGCCAGCTCCCCGGTCTCGACGCGCTCGGCGACCAGGTCGGCCAGCGGGACCAGCAGCGGCGGGTCGGCCTGGATCCGCGGGCGGCCGTCGACGGACGTGCACAGCTTGGCCAGCGCCTGCAGGTTGTTGCGGTCCGGGGCCTTGGCCGCGGTCTTGGCTACGGCCTTGCGGCCGCGCGGCGCCAGGTGCGACTCGTACCGGCGGCGCAGGTAATCGAAGTCATCCTGGGTGTACCAGACATCCAGGTTGCCCTGGCCGGCGAACTCCCGCATGGCGGTCCGGTAGCTGGCCACGGTGGCCAGCACGATCTCGCGCCGCGTCTTGCGGCCGAACCCGTTGCCGCGGGCGGCCACCTCCAGGCTGGCGGCGAGCCGCTTCACGTCCCATTCCCACGGGGCCGGCAGGGTCTCGTCAAAATCGTTGATGTCGAACACGAGGCGGCGCTCGGGCGAGGCGAACAGCCCGAAGTTAGACAGGTGCGCGTCGCCGCAGGCCTGCACAGTCAGCCCGGAGGCGGGCGTCGCGGCCAGGTCGTGCGCCATGACCAGGGCCGCGCCCCGGTAGAAGCTGAACGGCGAGGCCAGCATCCGGCCGTAGCGGATCGGCACCAGGCTCGGCACCCGGCTGGCCGCCTGCCCCTCGAGCAGGGCGACCGGATCGGGCCGCCCGTCCGCCGGGCCGAGCATCGCGTGGCTCTCCCGCGGCGTCTGCGCCCGGGCGGCCTTGCCGCGGGCGACGCGGTCGGCCGGGTCCAGCCGGTCGACCGACGGGCGGGCGATCCTGGTCCGCGTGGTCGTGGACCGCGTCGACCGCGCGGGCGGGGTCCGGCGCGGATGCCGGGTCCGGGGCGCCGTGGCTGGCCCGGCCCCGCGCGCGGCCTCCGGTGACACCGCCGGCGGCTGCGCCTGAGCGGCCAGGGCGTCCAGCTGAGCGGCCGGGATCGCCGGCTGGCCCGCCGGCGCCGGCTGTGCCGCCGCGGGCTTCGCCGGCCGGGATCGCCGAGCCTTCTGGCGGGCCGCGCGGGGCACCGGCCGGACATCCGATTCCGTGCGCGGCTTCGCTGCCGCAGGCGGCTTAGCGGGCGCAGGCGGCTTCGCTGCCGCAGGCGGCTTGGCCGGCGTCCGGGACCTGGCCGGCGCCCCCGGCTTCGCGGGCGTCCGGGACCTGGCCGGCGCCCCCGGCTTCGCGGGTGTGCGGGACCTGGCCGGCGTGCCGGTTTTGGCGGGCGTGCGGGGCTTCGCGGGCGTCCGGGGCCGGGCGGGCGTCCGGGCCTTGGATGTCTCGGCCGGTGCGGACATTGCTCCTCCAGTAGCCTGGGCGACGCACGTGCTAGGGCTGCGGCAGGCCGTGACCGCGGTAACTGCGCGGCAGCCGCCACCGGAGCAGCCTTCCCGTCGCGGCGCGGCTCACGTCATCCGCCGGGGGTGACCTGCCCGGCCGGTTCCCGATCGCCCCGGCCCGCTGCCGAGCCGGCCCCCGCTGAACCGCCCGCCGCCGGGTGTGCCGCGCCGGGCGCGACCGGCGCCGGCTCCGCCGGGGCGGCCGGATCGGGGGTAAAGCGGGCGGACACGACGTAGGCGACGACCACGGCCACGATGACCAGCGGCATGGCGCCGAACCCGGCCGAGGACAGCAGCAGCGTGGCCAGCAGCACCGAGGTCAGCGGCAGGCGGACCACGACGGCGCACATCGCGCCGATGCCCATGGCCATCGCGGCGACCGTGTTCAGGCCGGGGAGGTGGGCCAGCGCGATGCCGCCGGCCGCGCCGATGAACAGCGACGGGAAGACCGGCCCGCCCCGGAACCCGCTCAGCGAGATCCCGTAGGCCAGGCTCTTGCAGGCCACCAGCAGCAGCAGCGCGGCCACCGAGTAGCCCGCCGCGTGCCCGGCCAGGGACGGCAGCGCGGTTTGCCCGGAGAACAGCACCTCCCCGGACGGCCGCCCCGTCCCCGCCGCGTAGGCGATGGCCAGCCCGGCCACCGCCAGCCCGGCCACCGGGGTCAGCAGCAGCCGACTGCGCGTGACCAGCGCCCGCGCCCGCAGCGCGAGCCGCCGGACGGCGGCCCCCAGCAGCGCGGCCGCCAGCCCGATGACGACGGCCCAGCCGAACTCGCTGAGCCGGGGGCTGCCCACGTGCTGCAGGTGGCCGACCCGCAGGGAGAAGGTGCCCAGGCCCGTCCAGTGGCCCAGGCCGATGAAGACCAGCGAGCCGATGCCGGCCGACAGCAGGCCGGGTAGCAGGACCAGCTCCAGCGAGATCCCGCCCAGTCCGAGCGCCTCCATCAGCAGGAACGCGCCCAGCAGGGGCGACCCGAACAGCGCGCTGACCGCTGCGAAGCTGCCGGCCGCGCCCAGCATGGCCTGGACCGGGGCAGGCGTGGGCCGGCGCCCCAGCCGGACGGCGCAGACCGCGAGCCCGCCGCCCAGGGCGATCAGCGGGGCCTCGGGGCCGAGCACGGCGCCCAGGGCCAGGGTGGCCAGCGCGGCCAGGATCACCCCCGGCAGCTGCGCCGGCCCCGGCGCGCCCTCGGGCTTGAACCCGTCGGCCGGCTCATGCCCGGCCGTGCCGGGCAGGTACCGGATGGCCAGCGCCACGAGCAGGCCGGACAGCAGGAGCGGCGGGACGGGCCACCAGAGCGGCTCGCCATGGAAGCCGACGGCCGCCGGCAGGCTGGTGAAGATCCAGTGCTGCAGCTCACTGACCAGGTCCAGGAAGAAATAGGCCAGGGCCGAGACGGGGATGCCGATCAGGGCCGCTATGGCCAGCAGGACCCAGTACGACCGGCTGCGGAGCATGGCGGCGGCCGCAGCGGGCGTGGGCGTGGTCACGGACGGCCCTCCTCTCCCTTGACTGACCCGGTTTCCACGCTTAGTAATCCCCTGATTACAATCTGTCAGTCATGGGCTCCTTACCGCGATCGCTGCTCCGGCACGCACGCGCCGCCCGCGGATACCTGATCGCCGCCGTCGCCCTGGGGTTATCCGGGACCGGGCTGATCCTGGCCCAGGCCGGGCTGCTGGCCCGGCTCCTGGCCGGGGCGGCCACCGGGACCACGGCCGCGGCGCTGCGCGGCCCGCTGATGGCACTGGCCCTCGTGCTGCTGGCCCGCGCGGCGGTGGCCTACGGCGGCGAGGTCGCGGCGCTGCGGGCGGCCGCCGTCGTGAAGTCGCAGCTGCGCCGCGGGCTGATCGGCCGCGCCCTGGCCCTCGGCCCGGCCTGGCTGTCCAGCCCGCCGTCCCCCGCCGCGCCCGGCGTCGCCCCGGCGGCCGCCGGCCACCGCGAGGGCGAGCTGGCCACCCTGGCGACCCGCGGCCTGGACGGGCTGGACGCCTACTTCGCCCGCTACCTCCCCCAGCTCGTGCTGGCCGTCCTCGTGCCGCTGGCCGTCCTGGCCCGGGTGGCCGCCGCCGACTGGCTGTCGGCCCTGATCATCGCCCTGACGCTGCCGCTGGTCCCGCTGTTCGCGGTGCTCACCGGCCTGCACACCCGGGCCCGGACGCAGCGGCAGTGGGCGCTGCTGGCCCGGCTCGGCGGCCACTTCCTCGACGTCGTCGAGGGCCTGCCCACGCTGCGCGTGTTCGGCCGCGCCCGCGCCCAGGAAGCGCAGATCGAGCGGCTGACCCGGCAGTACGCCGCCGCCACGATGGGCACGCTGCGCATCGCGTTCCTGTCCGCGCTGGTCCTGGAGCTGTCGGCCGCCCTGGCCACGGCGCTGGTCGCGGTCGAGGTCGGGCTGCGCCTGCTGGGCGGGCACCTGGGCTACCAGACGGCGCTCCTGGTCCTGCTGCTGACACCGGAGGCGTTCCTGCCGCTGCGCAGCGCCGGCGCGCAGTTCCACGCCAGCATCGAGGGGGTGACGGCCGCGGGCGGAGCGATCGAGGTCCTCGAGACGCCGCTGCCGCCCGCCGCCGGAGCGGCCGGGCCCGGCGCCGGGCGCTGCCCCGACCTGCGCCGGGCGACCATCACGCTGACCGGCGTGACCCTGGCCTACCCCGGCCGCCCGGTCCCGGCGCTGGCCGGGCTGACCCTGGAGATCCAGCCCGGCGAGCACCTGATCGTGACCGGCCCCAGCGGGGCGGGCAAGTCCTCGCTGCTCGCCCTGCTGCTCCGGTTCGCCGCCCCCA
>FSXZ01001213.1_pt1 | contig 11772 bp, 10 predicted proteins | sample 1638121 | NCBI WGS metagenome assembly FSXZ01 (sample SAMEA3914788, study PRJEB12502) | metagenome | biome: forest; material: soil | place: Canada | collected 2011-07-03 | depth 0.1 m
CACCGAGTTCATCGTCTCCGAGCTGAACAAGGTCAGCTTCACCGCCTCCACCACCGTGCAGCCGTTCACCACCGCGCAGGGGTCGTTCAATGCCGGGCTGCATAACCTCGGGGCGTTCGGCTACTACGGGACCGACCCCTACCTGCTGAATATCTGGGTCAACTCGGACGCCATCAAGTCGGGCTTCAACTGGTCGCACTACGACAACCCCGCGGTCGACGCGATGATCGCCAAGGCCAACGCGACGGCCAGCGCCAGCGCCCGCGACGCCCTGTACGAGCAGGTGTGCATGACGCTCATGAAGGACGCGATGTACCTGCCGCTGTGGAACGTCAACAACCCGTTCACCATGTCGCCCTCGGTAGCGGGGCTGCATACGACGCTGAACGGCTACCTGACCTTCCACGCGGCCACCGTCTGACGTCATGGCCTTCGTGCTGCGGCGGCTGGCCGCCGCCGTCCCCGTGCTCCTGGGCGTCACCGTGGTCGCGTTCCTGCTGATTCACCTGGTGCCCGGCAACCCGGCCAAGGTCATCCTGTTCGGGTCGCAGGCCACGCCGGCCCAGATCGCCAGCCTGACCCGGCAGCTCGGCCTGGACCGCCCGCTGTGGCAGCAGTACGCCGGCTTCCTCGGCCAGCTGCTGCACGGCAACCTCGGCACGTCGTACGCGACCCAGGACTCGGTCGCGCACGAGCTGCTGTCCCGGACCCCCAGCACGCTCATCCTGACCGGCGCGGCGCTGCTCGTCGCGATCGTCATCGGGGTGCCGCTGGGCGTCCTGGCGGGCTCCCGGCCGGGCTCGCTGGTCGACCGGGCCGCCCGCGGGGTGTCGTTCCTGGGGGTGGCCGTTCCGTACTTCTTCCTGGCCCTGGTCCTGGTCCTGCTGCTCAGCGTCCGGCTGCGGTGGTTCCCGGCCATCGACAACGGGACGCCCGCCGCGCTGGTCCTCCCGGCGTTCTCGCTGGGCTGGGGGTACGCGGCCATCCTGACCCGGCTGGTCCGCGGCCGGATCATCGAGGAGTACCGCAGCGAGTACGTGAAGTCGGCCCGCGCCCGGGGCTGCCCGGAGTGGCGGATCCTGCTGCGGCACGCGCTGCGCAACTCCTCGATCCCGGCCATCACCACCATCGGGCTCCAGTTCGGCAACATCCTGACCGGCGCGGCCATCACCGAGGTCATCTTCGGCCGGGCCGGGCTGGGCAGCTATCTGGCCACGTCCATCACCAGCAAGAACATCCCGGTCGTGCAGGGCGCCGTGGTCCTGATCGGGGTCGGCTACGTGCTCATCAACCTGATCGTCGACCTGATCGTCGGCGCGGTCGACCCGCGCGCCCGGCTGGCCTGAGAGAGGCTGATTCCGCATGGCACTGGCTACGGCCACCACCACTCCCCTGATCAGTACCGACGCGCCCGGCGCGCCGTCGCGGACGCGGCGGGCCGTCGGCCAGGCCGCGATCGTGATCGCGGCCGCCGTCGTTGTCGTGCTGCTCGCGGCGCCCGGCCTGATCGCGCACACCGGGCCGACCGCGACCGGGAACGACATCCTGTCCGGCCCGAGCGCCGCGCACTGGTTCGGCACCGACCAGCTCGGCCGGGACGTGTTCAGCCGCACTGTCTACGGTGCCCGGCCGGTCCTGGTCGCCAGCCTGCTCGGCGTCGTGCTGGCCACCGTGGCCGGGGTCGGTATCGGGCTGGCCGCCGGGACGGCGCCGCGCTGGCTCAACTCGGTCATCATGCGGATCGTCGACGTGCTGCTGGCCATCCCGGTCCTGATGATCGCGCTGATCCTGATCGCCACGGCCGGGTCCGGGGTGCGCAGCATCGTCATCGCGATCGGGGTCGCCTTCACGCCCGGCTTCGCGCGGGTCGTCGAGGCCTCGGTGCGCAGGCTCCGGTCGGCGGAGTACGTGCAGGCCGCCCGGGTGTTCGGCTCGAGCGCGGCCCGCACGTCGCTGCGGCACCTGCTGCCCAACCTGCTGACGGAGGTGGTCGTGCTCGGCACCAGCGCCATCGGCTGGGCCGTGCTGACCGCGACCACGCTCAGCTTCCTGGGCCTGGGAGTCCAGCTCCCGCAGCCTGACTGGGGCAGTGACCTCGCGGCCGGGGCGACCAACCTGGCCACCTCCTGGTGGCTGTCGGTCTTCCCCGGCCTGGCCATCACGGTGACGATCCTGGCCGCCAACTTCATCGGCGACTACCTGCTGGCCGTGACCGACCCGGGCGGCGGCCTGCGGCCCGTCGCCGACCTGCGGGCCATGCTGGCCGGCCGCCGCGCCGGGCGCGCGGGCGGGCGGGGGCCAGGCAGCTCCCGGACGGCGGGGGATGCCGCGTGAGCCTGCTGGAGGTCACCGATCTGCAGACCCAGATCGCCAGCCGGGACGGCCTGGTCCGCCCGGTGGACGGCGTCTCCCTCAGCATCGAGGCCGGGCAGTGCGTCGGGCTAGTCGGCGAGTCGGGGTCGGGCAAGACCATGACCGGCATGTCGATCATGCGCCTGCTGCCGCCCGGCGGGTCCATCGTGGGCGGCTCAGTCCGGTTCGGGGACACCGAGCTGACCGGCCTCGACGACGCCGCGCTGCGGCAGCTGCGCGGTAATGACATCGCGCTGATCTCCCAGGACCCGATGACCTCGCTCAACCCGGTCCGCACCATCGGCAGCCAGCTGCGCGAGGCCTACAAAATCCACACCGGGGCCTCGAGGGCGGCCGCGAACGCGCGGGCCGCCGAGGTTCTGGGCCTGGTCGGGATGCCGCGGCCGGCCGAGCGGCTGAACGACTACCCGCACCAGCTGTCCGGCGGCATGCGGCAGCGGGCCATGATTGCCATCGGGCTGCTGTGCGAGCCCCGGCTGCTGATCGCCGACGAGCCGACCACCGCGCTGGACGTGTCGATCCAGGCCCAGATCCTGGCCCTCATCGACGACCTGCGGTCCCGCCTGTCGATGGGCGTCCTGCTCATCACCCACGATATGGGCGTCATCGCCGGCCACACCGACGCGGTCGCCGTCATGTACGGCGGCCGGGTCGTCGAGCGGGCGCCGACCGCGGCGCTGTTCCGCGACCGGCGGCACCGGTACACCGAGGCGCTGTTCGAGTCGATGCCGACCCTCGACCTGGACGCGACCGCCGCCCTGGCGACGATTCCGGGGACTCCCCCGAAGCTCATCGGCCTGCCCGCGATGTGCCGCTTCGCGCCGCGCTGCCGTTTCGCCGGGTCAGACTGCGAGGAAACCGACCCGCCGCTGGCCGAGGTCGCGCCGGGGCACGCCCACGCCTGCCTGCACCCGCGGGCCGACGGGAGCGCCGCGCGCGACGCGGCGGCGGCCCCCGTCCGGCCCGCCCTGATCCCGGGCGGGCCGGTCGGAGGCCGGGCGGCGGCGCCGGCCGCCGAGCTCATCCCGCTGCTGGAGGTGACCGACGTCGTCAAGCAGTTCGCCATCCGGGGCAGCCTCAGCCGGCCGCAGCGGCCGCTGCAGCGCGGGCGGGCGGTGCAGGCGGTGTCCGGGGTGTCGCTGCGGGTGTACCCGGGCGAGACGGTCGGCATTGTCGGCGAGTCGGGCTGCGGCAAGACCACGCTGGGCCGGATGCTGGTCGGGCTGGAACGGCCGACCAGCGGCTCGGTCCGGTTCGACGGCCGCGACCTGGGCCAGCTGGGGGCGCGCGACTTCCGGCGGCGCCGCCGCGACCTGCAGATGATGTTCCAGGACTCGGCGGCCGCCCTGGACCCGCGGATGCCGGTGTCGGCGCTGGTCGGCGAGCCGCTGGCCGCCCAGCACGCGGGCCGCCGCGCATCGCGGGCGTCGGCGGTGGCCGAGCTGCTGGACGCGGTCGGGCTGAGCGGGGACATCGGCCACCGGTACGCGCGGGAGTTCTCCGGCGGTCAGCGGCAGCGGATCGCCATGGCCCGCGCGCTGGCGCTGCAGCCCAAGGTCATCGTGGCCGACGAGCCGGTCTCCGCGCTGGACGTGTCGGTCCAGGCCCAGATCCTGAACCTGATGCGCGCGCTGCAGCAGCGCTACGGGCTCACCTACGTAGTCATCTCCCACGACCTGGCCCTGCTGAAATACCTGGCCGACCGGATCGGCGTCATGTACCTGGGCAAGCTGGTCGAGCTGGGCACCAGCGGCCAGGTCTACAGCGCGCCCCGCCACCCGTACACCGCGGGGCTGATCCAGTCGATTCCGCGGCCGGACCCGGCCGCCGAGCGGGCCAAGACCTCGGCCGGGCTGGGCGGCGAGCTGCCCTCGGCCATCGACCCGCCCAGCGGCTGCCGGTTCCGGACCCGGTGCCCGCTGGCCACCGACCGGTGCGCGGAAGAAACGCCGGTACTGACCGCGGACGCGCGCGAGCACGCGGTCGCCTGTCATTACCCGCTGACCAGCGCGTCGCTGACTCAGGCTGGCTGACCTGGCGCGCATGCGGCAGGCTCGTAGGGAAGCCGCCCGCCGGCGGCGCGAAGAGGGAGGACCCACATGACGACGCACCGGCTGGACCCGGGACCGGGGACCACCGCGGACGTGTTCAGCCGCGATCACGAGGCGGTGCTGACCATCGACCCGGGCGACACGGTGGTCGTGCGGTCGCTGGACGCCTCAGGCTACCTGGCCCGGCAGACCAGCCCGGGCGAGGTACAGCCGAAGCTGTTCCCGCACGCCCGCGGGCATGCCCTGACCGGGCCGATCGCGGTCCGCGGCGCGCAGCCCGGCGACATGCTGGCGCTGCGCCTGGTCGCGCTCACGCCCGGCGAGTGGGGCTGGACGGTGGCCGCGGGGCAGGATACCCCGGTCAACCAGCGGCTCGGGCTGGCCGCCGGGCCGCCGGCCTGGCTGCTGTGGGAGCTCGACGCCGGCGCGGGCAAGGGCACCGCCGACCGCGGCTTCACCCGCGCGCTGGCGCCGTTCCTCGGGGTCATGGGGCTGGCCCCCGCGGAGCCGGGCGAGCACTCCACCACCCCGCCGCGGGCCAGCGCCGGGGGCAACATCGACTGCCGGGAGCTGGTGGCCGGGTCGACCCTGTTCCTGCCCGTGGGCGTGGCCGGGGCGCTGCTGTACCTGGGCGACGGCCACGCCGCGCAGGGCGACGGCGAGGTGGGCGGCACGGCCATCGAGTGCCCGATGACCACCGAGGCGGTCGTGGACCTGGCTCCTGGCCGCCCGCTGGCGTCGGTGCACGCCGAGACGCCGGCCGGGCGGATCACGTTCGGGTTCGACGCCGACCTGAACGTGGCCATGGGCGACGCGCTGGACGCCATGGTGACGTGGATGCAGGCCATCTTCAGCCTGGACAAGGGCACCGCGCTGGCCCTGGCCGGCACGTGCGTGGACCTGCGCGTGACCCAGGTGGTGAACCAGACCTGGGGCGTGCACGCCGTGCTGCCGCCGGGGGTTATCGCCTGAGCGTGGTCCCGGGCCGGCTCAGCCGAAGCCGCCCTGCAGGAAGGTGAGCAGGAGCGCGCTGACCAGCGCGGGATGCTCGACCGGCAGCAGGTGGCTGCCGGGCAGCACCGCGAGCCGGCCCTGCGGGAGCACGCCGGCGACCGCCGCGCTGTGCTGCACCGTGACCTCGTCCCGGTCGCCCTGCAGGATCAGGGCCGGAACATCGACGGCGGCCAGCCCGGCCAGGTCAAGTTCCGGCTCGGAGCGGAACATGGCCAGCATCTTCTCGTAGAAGACCGGGAAGTGCTCAGGGCCGTCGGGGGACACCCGGTCGTGCTCCTCGCGGAGGAAGTCCATGACCTCCGGGCTCGAGCTGAGGATCGCGTCCAGCAGGCCGTCCGCCGCCCGGCCCGCGGAGTTGTAGTACTGCCCGATGAGCACCAGGCGGGCGGCCAGGTCCGGGCGGCGCTGCGCGGCCAGCAGGGCCACCACCGCGCCGTCACTCCAGCCGACCAGGTGCGCCGGGCCCCCGATGACCTGGTCCAGGTAGGCGATGGTGTCGTCGGCCATCACCGAGTACGTCAGGGGCCCGGCGACGTCGGGCGTGTGCCCGTGGCCCCGGCGCTCCGGGATGTACACCCGGTAGCCGGCCTGGGCCAGGGCGGGCGCCTGGCCGCCCCAGGACGAGGCGCCGGCGAAGCCGCCGTGCAGCAGCACGACCGGGTCGCCATCCCCGCTGACCTCGTGCCAGGTCTTGCGCCCGGCCACCTCGATGTACGGAATCGCCGGCCTCCCCGGTCGCGGCCGCGGTCAGCGGCGGCCGCCCCACGTTACCGCGCGGGCGGCTGCGCCTAGCCCCGGACGGGCTCGGCGCGGATCAGCCGGGCCGCCTTGACCGGGTCGTTCTCGCCGATGCCGGCGGACGGGCACAGCGCGGCGATCGCGCAGGCCCCGCAGGCGGGCCGGCGGGCGTGGCAGACGCGGCGGCCGTGCCAGGTGACGCGCTGCGACAGCACGGCCCAGTCCCGCCGCGGGATGAGGGCGGCGATGTCGGCCTCGATCTTCACCGGGTCGGCGGACGTGCTCCAGCCGAGCCGGCCCGCGAGCCGGGTGACGTGGACGTCGACGGCGATGCCGGGCACGCCGAAGGCGTTGCCGAGCACGATGTTGGCCGTCTTCCGCCCGAACCCGGGCAGGGTCAGCAGGTCCGTGAGCCGGCCCGGCAGCTCGCCGCCGAACCGGTCGGTCAGCTGCTGCCCCAGGCTCATCAGGGTGCTGGCCTTGGCCCGGTAGAAGCCGGTGGCGTGGATCAGGTCCTCGAGCTCGGCCCGGTCCGCGCCCGCGTAGGCGGCCGCGTCGCGGTAGCGGGCGAACAGCGCCGGCGTGACCTCGTTGATCTTCTTGTCCGTGCTCTGGGCCGACAGGATGGCCGCCACGGCCAGCTCAAGCGGCGTGCTGAAGTCCAGCTCCACCCGCGCGTCCGGGTACAGCTCACCGAGCTCGCGGCTGATGCGGCGCGCCCGCCGGGTCCTGGCCAGCGGCGTCTCCGCCGCGCTGCCGGTCAAGACGCGGTCGGCCCCGCGTGCGCGGCCCGGAGCCGCTGCGCGGCGACCGCGGCCAGACTGAGCACAATCACGGCCGCAGCATAGACCACGCTGGTCGGGCGCAGGCCGACATCGGTGGCAGCGATGCCGGCCGCTACCGCGGGCACGCTGAAGGCCACGTAGGAGATGACGAACGCGACGGCGAACAGCTCACTGCGCTGGGCCGGGGCGGCCAGCCGGCTCAGGGTCCCGAACGTGGCCAGCGAGCTCATCCCGAACCCGACGCCGGCCACCAGCGTGCCGGCCGCGCTCAGCGCCGTGGCGCCGGCCCCCGGCGCGGTGCCGCGGGTCAGCAGCACCCCGGCCAGCGCCACCGCGGTGCCCGCGGCGAGCAGGGCGGCGCCCGGGATGATGAGGCGCGCCGGCGGGCGGGTCCGCAGCAGGAACGCCGTGATCGCGCCGGGCGCGCACAGCATGGTCACGACCAGCCCGCCGACCAGGTGGTTGGTCAGGCCGAACAGGCCGGCCGCGACCGAGGGCCCCAGGGCCAGGTAGAGGCCGCCCAGCGCCCAGCTGGCCAGCAGGATCGGCACCAGGGCGTAGACGTCGGGCCGGATCGCGGCCGGCACCCCGAGCCGCGGGGCCAGCGAGGCCAGGGCGCCGGGGCGGTGCTCGGCGGCGTCGGGGATCACGGCCACGATGACGGCGGCCAGGCCCATGCCGGCCAGCAGCAGGATCCAGACCAGGTGGGTCGGGGCGGGCGCGAACTGCACCAGGGCGCCGCAGGCCAGCGCGCCGAACGCCAGCCCGGCCGACGGGGCGACGCTGTTGACGGCCCCGGCCCGGCCCGGCGCGCGGGGCGGGTTCAGGTCCACCAGGGTCGCGCCGAGCGCGGTCAGGGCGGCCCCCGTCGCGATGCCCTGGGCCAGCCGGGCGGCCAGCAGCAGCGGGACGCCGTTCGCGGTGGCGAACAGGACCAGCGACACCGCTTCCAGGGCGATGGCCCCGAACAGGACGGGGCGCCGGCCGATGTGGTCCGACAGGCCGCCCAGGACCAGCAGCGCGGCCAGCAGGCCCAGCACGTAGACGGCGAACACGACGGTCAGCGTGGTGGCGGTGAAGCCCCATTCCTGCTGGTAGACGACGTACAGCGGCGAGGGCGCGCTGGAGGCGGTCATGAACAGCACGTACACGCCGGCGATGGCCGCGAAGCTGGCGTCCCGGGACAGCCGCCGGGACCGGGCCCGCGGCGCGGCGGCCGCGGCCCGCGGGGGCAGGGCGATATCAAGGTCGGGCTGGTGCTCAGTCATCGGTGCTCCGCGTGAGTGGATGGAGCCTCCGGCTGACTCCGCTGCGGCCCGGCGGGGCGCCCCCTGCGCCGCACAGGCCGGGTGCGGCCAGCACGGTGCCAGGCCGTCGGTCTCAACCGGCATGGCGCGGCATTGATTCCGGTCCGCGAGGTCCACGGCGGAAAGCTGCTCGTCGCCGAGGCGCTGAGGCCTGGCCAATCCGGCGGTACATCGGTCACGATCATCACAGACACTGCTGCGCCCGCGCCGGGTCCCCGGCGCGGGCCGCGAGATCGGACGCCGCATGAGCGCGAGCAGGCATGACCACCCGGAACTGGGCCCGGCGCAGCTGGTCGAGGTGGCCGACCGGGTTTTCGCCTACATCCAGCCGGACGGGTCGTGGTACATCAACAACACCGGCTTCGTCGCCGGGCGCGCGTCGGTCATCAGCATCGACGCCTGCTCGACCGAGCGCCGCACCCGGGCCTACCTCGACCAGATCGCCGCGGTCACCCCGGTCCCGGTCAGCACGCTGGTCAACACCCACCACCACGGTGACCACACCTACGGCAACTCGCTGTTCGGCGCGGTCACGATCGTCGGGCACGAGAAGTGCCGGGCCGCGCTCATCGCCGGCGGCCCGCCCGGCAACAGCGGCCTGTTCGACCCGGTCGACTGGGGCGAGGTGACCCTGGCCCCGCCCACGCTCACCTTCACCGACCGGATCCGGCTGTGGTCCGATGACCGCCCGGTCGAGGTCAGCTACGTCGGGCAGGCGGCCCACACCACCAACGACAGCCTGGTGTGGCTGCCCGAGCAGGAGGTGCTGTTCTGCGGGGACCTGCTGTTCAACGGCGGCACCCCCTTCGTGCTGATGGGCTCGGTGCGCGGCGCGATCGACGTGCTGGCCACCGTGGTCGCGCCGGTCCCGGCCACCGTCATCGTGCCCGGGCACGGCGCGCCGTGCGGCCGCGAGCTGATCGGCACCGTGGTCGGCTACCTGGAGTTCGTCCTGGCCACCGCCCGGCAGGGCCTCGCCGCCGGGCTGTCCCCGCTCGAGCTGGCCCGCGGCACCGACCTGGGTGAGTACGCCGGCTGGCTCGACCGCGAGCGCATCGTCGGGAACCTGCACCGGGCCTACTCCGACCTGGACCCGGCGCACCCGCGCGTGGACCTGGCCGGCGCGCTGCGCGACATGGTCGCCTACAACGGCGGAGTGCCCCTGTCCTGCTACGCGTGACCGGGGCCTGCTAACCCGCGGCGCCGGCCGCCCGCGATGCTGGCCCGCCCGTGGTGCCGGCCGCTGATGCATGACTGATTGTCATGAGTCAGTGGCCTGATTGTCATTGGACGCATCTATGCCCGGGCCTGCAGACTGGATGCGACGGCGCGGAATGACTGCGCCGGCGCACGGAAAGGATCATTTGTGGAGAACCCGAGCTACTCGCTGCGGATTCTGTGGAACGTCGTCCGCGCTGAGCTGAGCGCGACCCGCCAGGCCCGCGCCGACCGCCGGGCGCTGGCCCGCGAGATCGCGGACTACGCCTCGGAGCGTGACCTGGCCGACCTGGAGGCCATGCTGGAGCGCCACGCGGAAGACGACGCGGACGGCATCCGCCAGCTCATCCCGGCCCGCGCCCACGCCCGGCCGGCCGGCATCCCCGGCTCCGGCCGCTGACCGGCAAGTCCCGGCCGGCGCTGGCCGGCCGCCGCACGACCCGCACGTCCCTGGCCCCCGGCCGCGCTTCCGTCAGGGGTTCGGGGTGATCAGGAACTTCTGCCCGGTGGCCTGGCGGCCGTAGACGGCAATCGCCTCCGGCTGCAGCGCCCCGGCCAGCGTCACCTCATCGGTGTACTGGCTGGCGAAGATGGTGCTGAGCCCGTCGGCCACCTGCTGGCGCAGCTCGGCGGTCTTCTCCGGGCCGACCCGGGCCAGGAACGGGGTCAGCAGCCAGCCGCCGATCCCCCAGGCCATCCCGTAGCTGCGGTTCAGCTCCGTCGGCCCGCGGTCCAGGCCGCCGTAGATGTAGACCTGCTTGTGCACCGTCGACCCGTACCGGCTGAACTCGGCGCCCGCGGTGGCCGCCACCTCCATGCCGGCCAGGATCGCGCTGGCCAGCGTCCCGCCGCCGACGGCGTCGAACGCGATCGTCGCCGAGGTGGCCTTCAGCGCCGCGATCAGGTCCTCGGTGAACGTGGCCGACGACGAGTCGCACACGTAGACCGCCCCCGCGTCCTGCAGGATCGCGGCCTGGGCCGGCGAGCGCACGATGCTGACCAGCGGGATCTTCTCGGCCAGGCACAGCTTGTTCAGCATCTGGCCCAGGTTGGAGGCAGCCGCGGTGTGCACCAGCGCGGTGTGACCCTCCATCCGCATCGTCTCGATCATCCCGAGCACGGTCATCGGGTTGACGAACGACGACGCGCCGTCCGCGGCGGTGGCCCCGGCCGGCAGCTCCAGGCAGGCGGCGGCGCTGATGGTGCGGTACTGCGCGTACATGGCGCCGCCCGCCACGGCCACGATCTTGCCCAGCAGGGCCTGGGCGTCCGGCGCGTCGCCGGCCGCGATCACGGTGCCCGCGCCCTCGTTCCCGGCCGGCAGGGACTGACCCACCCGCGCGGCGGCCGCCCGGGCCGCGGCCGCGGTGAGCGGCGCCGCGATGACCGGCCGCTCGGGCGTCCCCTCGGTCACCGCCTCGGCCATGTCCGCGCCGGCGAACAGCAGCCCGAGGTCGGAAGGGTTGATCGGCGCCGCCTCGATGCGCACGACGACCTGGTGCGGACCAGGCGCGGCGACCTCCACGTCCGTCAGCGACACCTCAACTGTCTGCGACGCAGTGACCAGCGTCTGCAGCTGCAGCCCGTGTGCGGGCACCTGTTCCGACACTGTGCGACCCCTTTTTCCGACCGGGGCCTTACGCTAACAGGCCGCGCGCCCGGCCCGGCCGGCGGCCGGGCGCGACAGTGACCTGCCCGCGGCCGGACCGGCCGCCCCGGCCGGGGCACGCGGCGGGGCGCCCGCCGCGGCCTTTTAGAATTATGGTCATGAACAGTGGTCTGACCAGCCCGGTCGGGCGGCCGCGGGAAGCCGCGTAATGGCGGGCCGGCGCGCATGACCGAGCGCAAGCCCGCGGAGATGAGCTTCCGGACCTGGATCGAGCAGCAGATTGACGAGGCCAGGGAGCGGGGCGCCTTCGAGAACCTGCCCGGCGCGGGCAAGCCCCTGCCCAGGAGCGAGCGCGATGAGGATGCGGCCGAGGCCTGGCTCCGGGAGTACGTGCGCCGGGAAGGCGTGTCGACCGAGGAGTTCCTGCCCGTCCCGCTGAAGCTGCGCAAGGAGTCCGAGCGGCTGGCGACGGCGGCACCGGGCCTGCCCTCGGAGGAAGCGGTACGGGAGGCCGTGGCCGACCTCAACGAGCGGATCATGAAATGGCGGCGGATCCCGATGGGCCCGCCCATCTTCGTGCCGCTCGTCGACGAGGAGGGCCTGGCCGGCGCCTGGCGCGGTGCGCATCCCGCGCCGGAGCCAGGGCCGGCGCCCGGCGGTCCCGCGGCCAGCCGGGC
>FSXZ01001783.1_pt1 | contig 11770 bp, 10 predicted proteins | sample 1638121 | NCBI WGS metagenome assembly FSXZ01 (sample SAMEA3914788, study PRJEB12502) | metagenome | biome: forest; material: soil | place: Canada | collected 2011-07-03 | depth 0.1 m
GGTCGACGGCGTTGCAGTTACGGGTTGGGCGTAGCGGTCTTCGATGTCGCTGCGGCGTGAGGAGAAGTGCCGGGTGAGAGCGGCGGGAATGCCGTCGATCTCGCGCGGCAGGCTCTCGTACCACCCTAACCAAGCACCACTGGGCGCGACAAGGCTCGGGCAGAGTCGGTTGAACGGCGCCCAAGTGCGGGGAATCCGCGGTTGAGCGCCGGTGCGTGGCAGCCCGCTGTTGAACATCTGGTCGAATTCCATGAATGCTCTCTACGCTTTCGTCATACTTGCAGCATCGGTCCGAGGAATGGACGAGGAATTGAAGAGTTCAATCGATCGGGATCGGGATCTGGTGGCTACGGCCGCGGCTCTGCGCGATGCTTTGTGGAACGACGCCGCGCAAAGCGACCGCGATCGCAGGCTCACCGACGAAACCGTTGCGTCGATCACCGGAGCGGGTCTGACCAGGCTCATGACGCCGGAGAGGTTCGGCGGCCACGAGGCGAGCGTGCGGACCCTGTTGGACGTCTGCGTGGAACTCGGTCGCGGCAGTTGTTCCGCGTCGTGGGTGACCGGCGTGCTCAACGCGGGGAACTTGGTGGTCTCACTGTTCGGCGACCGCGCACAAGCCGAGGTATGGGGTTCGAACCCGGACGCCCGCAGCGCTTTGGTGCTGGGCGCGCCCGTTCGGACGGTCGAGCCGGTCGACGGCGGTGTGGTGGTGAGCGGCGAGTGGCCCTACGCCTCCGGCTCGCTGCACGCCGATTGGGTCGGGGTGCTGATCCTGCTGTCGAACGGCGTTCACTTCGCGCTGTTGCCCGCGAGCGAGATCAGCGTCAAGGACACCTGGTTCTTCACCGGCATGCGAGGCACCGGCAGCAACACCGTGGTCGCCGACCGCCTGTTCGTCCCGGAACACCGGCTGCTGCCCTACGGTCCGGTGCTCGCGGGCGAGACCGACGGTCTGGTCGATCCTAGCCACCGCTATCGCAATTCCCTGACCGGTCTCTTCTCGATCGGCCTGATCGGATCGCTGGTCGGCGGCGCTCAGGCGGCCTTCGACCTGGTCCGCGACAAGGCGCCGAGCAGGCGGGTCGCCGGATCCACCTATGCCAACCAGGCGGAATCGCCGACGGCACAACTGGATCTGGCCGAGGCGTCGGTCAAGGTCAGGACCGCGACGATGCACGCGCGTGAGCTGGCCGACACCGTCGACCACTACGCGGGCATCGGTGAGAACGCCGATATCGAGACGCGGGCTCGGGCCCGGATGCTCTCGACGTTCGTGGCCCGGCAGAGCCGCGAGACGGTCGATCTGCTGGTCACCACCTACGGCTCCTCGGCGTTCGACGAGTCCAGCCCGCTGGGCCGGATCTGGCGCGACGTCCACGTCGGCAGCCGGCACGCCGGCTTCGGCATGGGTATCCCGGAGCAGCTCTACGGCCGCGTGCTGGTCGGCAAGGATCCGCGCGAAATCAGTGTCCTGGTCTGAGAGGTAGCTGCTGATGACTGTCGTAACCGGGGAACGGAGTCCGCGATGACGGAGCATTCCACGGACCGCGCTTTTCCGTTGATTTTCGCCGGGCACGTGGCAGACACGGCTTCCTTCTATTCGAAACTCGGATTCGTCGAGGCGAAGCGGAACCCGCCGGTCGGCGAACCGACCTATATCGCTCTGCGGCGCGGCCCTTTCGAACTGGCCGTCGTCGACGCGAGTTGGCCCAGGCAGCGTTACGGCGGCATGGTCGGCGATCTGCCGCGCTTCGAGATGTTCGTGCTCGTGGACGACCTCGACGGCACGCTCGACCGACTCGCCGACGACGGAGTCACCACGCTGCGCGAACCGGTCGTCATGCCCTGGGGCGAGCGGATCGCCTACGTCGCCGATCCGGACGGCAATCCAGTGGCGCTGGCCTGCCAGAGAGCCTGATGAACATCCTGGAGTTGCCATTGGACACGACGCCCGATCCGGACGAGTACGTGCGCGCCGCAAGATGGATCTCTTGTGTTGGTCGAGTTGATACCGGCAAATAAATCAGCCCGCTGCTTCAGCGGAGGATGGAGAACACGACATGACGAACGACCTCGCCACCGCGGAGACGATCGGCGAAATCACCCCGCTGATCGAGGGCAACGGCCACACGTCGGTGGCCGTCTATCCCGTCGGCGCGCGCTTTGCGGACCCTGTCGGCTGGGTGGACGCCAACAAGACCGCGCTGCAGGCCGACCTGCGCACGCGCGGCGCCGTGCTCTTGCGCGGATTCCCCGTGGACCTGGACGTGTTCAGCCGGGTCGTGGCCCTCGTCGGTGGCACCGCACTGGAGTACAAAGAGCGTTCGACGCCGCGCACCGCGGTATCGGGAAACGTCTACACCTCGACTGACTATCCCGCGGAGCAGTCGATCCCGATGCACAACGAGAATTCCTACGCCGACAGCTGGCCGAGCCTGCTGTTCTTCTTCTGCCACACCGCGTCCGAGACCGGGGGCGCGACTCCGGTCGCCGACAGCCGGGCCGTGCTCCGGCTGCTGCCGCCCGAGGTCCGGGACCGGTTCGGAGCCGGCGTCACCTACACCCGGACCTTCCGCGAAGGACTCGGGCTGAGCTGGGAGGAGACCTACCAGACCACGGACCGTGCGGCCGTGGAGGAGTACTGCGCCCGCCACGGCCAGGAGTTCGAGTGGACCGACGAGGGCCTGCGCACCCGGCACCGCCGGCCGGCGGTTCAGCGGGAGCCGAACACCGGCGAGGAGGTGTGGTTCAACCAGGCCAATCTCTTCCACATCGCCAGCCTCGGCCCCGAGCTGTACGAGGTCCTGATGTCCGCGTACGGCGAACACGGCCTGCCGCGTCACGCCTTCTTCGGGGACGGCTCGGCGATCGGCGACGAGGATCTCCAGGCGATCGCCCAGGCGTACGAAACCGCGTCGGTCGCGCTGCCCTGGCAGGAAGGGGACATCCTCGTCATCAACAACATGCTGACAGCCCACGGCCGGCAGCCGTACACCGGCGAGCGTCGGATCCTGGTGGCGATGACCTGACCACCCGTCCCGGCCCAGCCGCCGGCCGCGGACCGGCACGGCGAGGCTGGGCCGGACGGATACCGCGCGGCCGGAAAAGGCCGCCGGTGGTCTGCCGCCTTGTTTTCTGGTTTCTTCATGTATGGGAAAGGATATACTGTGGTAGTCAGAGGCGGGGTCGTTTCTTTCGACCGGAATAAGAGCCATGGTTTCGTCGCCGAGGATGCGCGGGGCGAGGGCGTGTTCGTCCAGGCCGACGTTCTCCTGGACGGCAAGAATCCGATGAACCCCGACACGGCGGCGGACCTGGGTGCGTCGTTGGTGCCGGAGAGGTTCGCGGCGCAGGTCGCGCGGACGCCGGATGCCGTGGCCGTCGTGTGTGGGGCGAGGGAGGTCTCGTTCGCGGAGCTGGACGCTCGGGCGAACCGGCTGGCGCACTACCTGGTGTCGCACGGCGTCGGGCCGGAGTCGGTGGTCGGCCTGTGCCTGCCCCGAGGCGTGGACGCGATCGTCGCGATCACGGCGGCCTGGAAGGCGGGTGCCGGGTACCTGCCGCTGGACCCGCATCACCCGGGGGAGCGCTTGGCGTTCATTCTGACGGACAGCGACGCCCGCGTCGTGCTGGCCCGCCGGGACGCGGCCGAGGGGATCGCCGACCGTCTCGGCACGGACCGGGATCGGATCGTGTGGCTGGACGATCCCGAGGTGGCCGCGGAGATGGGGAGCCTGCCGGACACCGCGCCGGGGGTCGCGGCCCACGCCGAGGGCCTCGCGTACGTGATCTACACCTCGGGGTCGACGGGCCGGCCGAAGGGGGTGGCGGTGACGCAGGCCGGGCTGGCGAACTATGTGGCCTGGGCGTCCGCTTCCTACGCGGCGCAGGGCGCCGGTGCTGCTCCGTTGCACTCGTCGTTGGCGTTCGACCTGACGGTGACCAGCGTGCTGGTGCCGCTGGTGTCGGGGTCGGCGGTGGCGGTGAGCCCGGCCGGCGGCGCGGAGGGTTTGGCCGAGCTGACGCGGGCCGGCGGCCCTGCCGGGTTCGGGTTCGTGAAGGTGGTGCCGGCGCACCTGCCTCTGTTGTCCGAGCTGTTGTCGGATGAGCAGATGGCGTCGGTGGCGCCGGTGTGGGTGGTCGGCGGGGAGGCGCTGCCGGGGGCGGTGACCCGGTCCTGGCTGGAGCGGGCCGGTCATGCGGTGATCGTGAACGAGTACGGTCCGACCGAGGCCGTGGTGGGGTGTTGCACCTTCACCGCTGAACCCGGCATGGACTTCGGCGCGTCGGTGCCGATCGGGCGGCCGACGCCGAGCACCCGGCTGTACGTGCTCGACGATGCGTTGTCGCCGGTGCCGACCGGGACGGCCGGTGAGTTGTACATCGCCGGCGCGCAGCTGGCCCGCGGATATCTGGGCCGTCCGGGGCTGACGTCCGAACGCTTCGTGGCCTGCCCCTTCGAGCAGGGCGCGCGGATGTATCGGACCGGGGACGTGGCCCGGTGGCGCGCTGACGGGCAGCTGGAGTATCTGGGACGCGTCGATGACCAGGTGAAGGTCCGGGGGTTCCGGATCGAGCCCGGCGAGATCGAGAACGTGCTGGCCGGGCATCCGGGCATCAAGCAGGTCGCCGTGGTCGCCCGGGAGGACGTGCCCGGGGATGTGCGCCTGGTCGGCTATGCCGTCCCGGAGGCCGGGGCCGACACCGGATCGCTGCCGGAGCAGCTGCGCCGCCTGGCGGCCGACCGGCTGCCGGAATACATGGTGCCCTCGGCCCTCGTCCTCCTCGACGCCCTGCCGCTGGCGGTGAGCGGGAAACTGGATCGCAAGGCCCTGCCGGCCCCGGACTACGCCGGCACGGCGGGTGTCGGCCGCGGACCGTCGAACCCCCGGGAAGAAGCCCTGTGCACCGCGTTCGCCGAGGTGCTCGGACTGGAGAGCGTCGGCGTGGACGACAACTTCTTCGCGCTCGGCGGGCAGTCGCTGGCGGCGCTCAGGCTGATCGGCCGGGTGCGGGCGGCACTGGGAGTGGAACTGACGCCGAGATCGCTCTTCGACGCGCCGACGGTGGCCCGGCTCGCTCAGCGGCTCGGAGAAGAGAAGTCGGCCACGCCGAAGCTGCAGGCGATGGGCGCCAAGGCGGAGTCCTGATGATCCGGGGGAGGCGATGAGCGCCGGGGACCAGCGCGCCCTCGATCTCGCCGATCTCGCCGATCTCGTCTAGGAGCTGGAGACGGTCGTCCGCCACCTGGCTGGTCCGGCCGCCGCGGCCACCGAAAGGCGCCCGCCCCGATCGCGGCGGGCGCCCGACCGCATTTCCGCCGGAGGTCCTGGCGGCCCGGCGGCCTCGGCGCCCCGGCGAATAAGGACTCTTCTGTCCGATCGGTATTCCCCGCACGCTCGGAACGCCTATGACCATAAGGAATCAGGATTCCTGCGCGTGCCACGAGCAGGCTTCCGGTTCCGATTTCCCAGCAAGGAGACAGGATGCACAGATGTCATTTCCACAGCGGTCGGCCGCTCCCTGTTCGGGAAAGGACGGGCGATGAATGAGGAGCGCGACGCATTCCGAATGCTGACCGATCTGCTCGAAGCGGGGTCCGCGTCCTACCGGATGATCCCGCACGAGCCCGAGGGCCGCACGGACGAGGCCAGCCGGCTGCGGCGGCACCCGCTGGAGCAGGCGGCCAAGTGCCTCATGGTCCGGGTGGCCACCGGCCGGCGCTCCCGGCGCTACGTGCTCGCGGTGGTCCCCGGCGACCGGAAGGTCGACCTCGACGCCCTGGCCGACCGGTACGGCGGGCACGAGGCGTCGTTCGCGGTCCGGGATGTCGCCGAGCGCCTGGCGGGCAGCGTCAGCGGGTCTATCACCCCGTTCGCGTTCGCCCCCGAGCTGGACCTCGTCGTCGACGAGGGCCTCCTGGTGCACGACGAGATCTACTTCAACGCCGGACGGCTGGACCTGTCGGTCGCGCTGTCCGTTCCCGACTACCTCGCCCTGGCCCAACCGGCTGTGGCGTCGATAGCCGCCTGACGTCGGCGAGGCGGGCCGCAGGCGCTGCCCGGGCCGCCTCGCTGCTCAATCGGTGCCCAGACGCAGTGAACGTGGATCGGCCGCCCGGGGCCGGTCCATTCTGCTGACTACGGACGTCGTGCGCGCCGGGACGGTCCGGCGCTGCCGCCGCCGTCACGACTACGTCGAAGCCGGCCGAGCTGCTCCTGCGGAGCCCCGGGTGGCGGACCGTCAGGTCCTGCGCCGCCGCGACCGCGTCCGTGAGGCGCTCGGCATTCTGAAGCCGCCGAACCCCAGGGTGTCGGCGACGGGTGTCTCCTTCTGCGCACAGGCCCGCGCCGACTCCGCCGATCCGCACAGGTGGCGGGTCGGCGGAGCCGGCGCGTTGCGGCTTAATTCTGCGCCATCGCCGCGATCAGGCTGGTGGGGCGCATGTCGGTCCAGGAAGCCTCGATGTGGTCCAGGCAATCCTGGCGGCCCGCCTCGCCGAAGACGGCCTTCCAGCCGTCGGGCACGGCGGCGAACAGCGGCCAGAGCGAGTGCTGGCCCTCGTCGTTGACCAGGACCAGGTATCTGCCGTCGGAATTCTCGAAGGGATTGGTCACCACGGGTGTCCTCTCTCAGGTACATGATATGCCACCGAGATCCACGATGGCCCGGCGTTCGGCGCGTGCGTCAATCGTGCATGGGCCGCCCGGCGTCCCGCGACTGTTCAACCGCGCCCGGGCGTCGGTTGAACGTGGGACGCCTCGTGCGTTGTCCGCTATCGACGCGGCGATGGCCGACGAAAAGCGGAAGGGAGGGTGGCGGCTGTCACGCTCTTCTCACGGCACAGCTGTGCGATGGCCGAGCAGGCGGACCACGAAATGAACCTCTGAAGGAGGCGTCCAAGGTGATAGCACCACCTGTCGAACTGGGCATTGTCGAATTCGGCACGGCGTTCGGAGAGGACTGCGATGTCGCGACGATGGCCCCGGAGTACCTGACCGACCCCGATCGCGCGCTCTCCTGGGGCGCGCGCACCTTCCACCGAGCCGCTCCCGGGACGTTCGCGACCGAGATGGCCGCCGAGGCGGCCGGCGACGCCCTGGCCCGGGCGGGCGTTGACCCCGGCGAGGTCGACTTCCTCGTGCTCGCGAACTCCGAGATACCGGAGTACCACCACTGGGACGGCTCGGCGGCGCTCGCGCGGAGCCTGAAGATCGAGCGGACACGGACGCTCTGGCTGAACCAGGCCTGCGGGACCGGCGTCACCGGCCTGGGCGAGGTGGCCGCCGCGATGGCGCTGGACCCGGGAATCCAGACCGCGCTGTTCGTCGCGGTCAACCGGGTCAGCGAGTTCCACCGCAATCGCATGAACATCAACAACTCGGTGCACAGCGACGCCGCTGTCGCCGCCGTCCTGCGCCGGGGGCACCCGCGACTGCGCTGGCTCGCCACTGCGCAGTTCACCGACGGGTCGCTCTGTGACCTGGCCCGCTCGGATCACGGCGCAGCGGTCAATCCCGTGCCGCCGCCCGACATATCCGAGCTGACCATAGCACTCAACTATGAGCGCTTTTACCGTCATTTCGGGCAGGATCCGGAGGCGCTGGAGGAGTTCAGGAAGGTCCGCGACGCGCGAGTCATCGAAGCCGTCGAGCTCGCCTGCTCCCGGGCCGGTCTGACCCGCGCGGACATCGACCACGTCATCTACCTCAACGACCAGCGCGACGCGGTGGCCAGAATCTCCGACGAGATCGGAGTCCCGATCGAGCGCACGAACGCAGACTTCACCGTCATGCACGGACACATGGGCGCCGCCGACCAGATGGTCTCGCTCAGCGAGCATGTGAGGCGCGGCGACCTGCGGGCCGGCGAGATCGTCGCGGTGTGCGGAATATCGACGGGCATGCACTGGTGTGCCACCCTGCTGGCAGTCTGAAGTGTCCGCAGGGTAGCTCACCACCGCCCGCCGCCGCGGTGGCTGCCTACGAAGACCAGGTGCCCGTGCCCCCCACCACCCCTCCCGCACCGGCACGCGTTATCGCCCGACTGGACCTTCTCGCCCGGTTCGCCAAGCCGACGAACCGGGTCGCCTGACCAGGAGCGCCCCATGGTTGACCCCTCGAATCACGTGCTCATGCTGAAGGAGAGCCTGCTCCACGCGGCCCTCGTCGAATCGATTGCGGTGGACGACCTGACGGCCGCCTTCGCGCCGCGCCGGGGCGGTCCGGATGAGACCTATGCGCGTGAGTTGGCGGAGACGGTCGGCGACTTGCCGCCGATCCTGGTCCACCGACCCACCTTGCGCGTGATCGACGGAATGCATCGGCTCCGCGCCGCCCGGCTGCGCGGCCAGGACCGCATCGAGGCCTGCTTCTTCGACGGTGACGACGAGGACTGCTACCTGCTCGCGGTGGCGCTGAACGTCACCCACGGACGGCAGCTGTCGATGGAGGAGCGCAGCGCGGCGGCCGAGCACATCCTCGGGTCCCACCCGGAGTGGTCGGATCGTTCAGTGGCCGAGATCGCCGGTTTGTCGGCGCGTAAGGTCGCCGAGCTGCGCAGGCATCCGTCGCGGGACGGGGTGGCGGACAGTCATCGCGTCGGCCGAGACGGCCGATGCCGTCCGGTGGATTTCGCGCGCGGCAGGCAGCTGGCCGGTGAGCTGCTGCGCAGCGATCCCGACGCCTCGCTTCGGCGGATCGCGCGGGAGGTCGGCATCTCCCCCGCGACCGTCGCCGACGTCCGCGATCGAATCCGCCGAGGCGAGGATCCAGTGCCCGGCCGCGGGCATCGGTCGACGCCGCGGACGATCCGCGAGTTGCGGCCGGCCAAGCCGCAGCCCGAACCGACCGCGATCCTGGACGCCTTGCGCCGCGATCCGTCGCTGCGTTTCACCGAGTCCGGACGGACGATGCTGCGCATGCTCGACGTCTGTGCCACGTTCGCGCGTGATCGAGCATCCATCGCCTCCCGGTTGCCTGCGCATTGCCGTCAACCGATGTCGGTGCTCGTGCAGAACTACGCGCGCACCTGGCAACAGTTCGCGATCGAACTGGCCGACGAGGAACTCGCCATGCAGGAGTCGGCCCGGGCGGCTTAGTGCAGGTCGAGGGTGGCAGGCCTCGCCGACGCGCAGGCCGGTGGCGTTTCAGTGCACGGTCGGGTTACCGGTCAATATCCGCATTGAGAGGTTGCCCGTGCATAGCGACCGGCCAGTTCGCGAAGTCGTTCCACGAGTTCCGGCGGGTCGGTGACGGTGAAGTCGGCGTCGAGCGTGCCCAGGTAGAGCGCGAGCGACTCGGGGTTGTTGGCACCGGTCTCCAGGACGCAGGTGTTCTCGTCGATGGCTTCGAGGGAGCCGACGATCGGAGTGTGGCGTTCCGCGATGACCTCGACGGGCGCGTGGATGACGATGCGGGCCCGCATTTGCTGGTAGGCCTCGACGACGCCGCGCACGACGTAGCCGGTCAGGTCCTCGGCGGGCAGTTCGCGCGGGGTGAAGCGCGGACCGGTCGGAATCTTGGGCGTGAGGCGGTCGACCCGGAAAGTGCGCCAGGCGTTGCGGTCGAGGTCGTAGGCGACGAGATACCAGCGGCGGCCGCGGTTGACCAGGCGATAGGGCTCGACCTCGCGCCGAGACGCGGCGCCGGAATGGTCGGCGTAGTCGAAGCGCAGGCACTCGTGGTCGCGCGCGGCGGCGGTGATGGCGGTCAGCACGGAGGCCTCGACGCGAGGCGTCGACTCGCCGGGCCCGGTGGACACGACGAAGGAATGCAGGGTATTGACGCGACGGCACAGTCGGGAGGGCAGCACCTGCTCCAGTTTCGCCAAGGCCCGCAGCGAGGACTCCTCGATACCTGAGATGCTCCCGCTCGCCGCCGTGCGCAGGCCGATGGCGACGGCCACGGCCTCCTCGTCGTCGAGCAGCAACGGGGGCAGGTTGGCGCCCGTTTCGAGGCGGTAGCCGCCGACCGGGCCGCGGGTCGCGTGCACCGGATAGCCCAGGTCGCGGAGGCGTTCCACGTCGTTGCGAATGGTTCGAGTACTGACTTTCAGGCGGTCGGCGAGTTCCGTGCTGGTCCAGTCGCCGGGAGTCTGCAGAATTGACAAGAGGCGGAGCAGCCGCGCCGAGGTCTCCAACATGTTCCCAGGATGCCCGGCTATTAGGAACGAAGTCTTCCTCATAGCCACCTACCTTGGGAACCACCAATCCCCAAGGAGCAGACAATGGCCGCAGTATCGGAAGCCCCGGTGGCGATCGCCACGAAGGCGAGGACCGACCGCCGCTGGCTCGGCTTGTTCGCGATCCTGGCCGCGACCCTGATCAACGTGCTCGACACGTCGATCGTCAACATCGCCGGGCCGACGATCCACCGTGAACTCGGCGGCAACTACACCGCGTTGCAGTGGCTGACCGCCGGCTACACCCTCGCGCTCGCGGCCGGCATGCTGACCGGCGGTCGCCTCGGCGACATGTACGGACGCAAGCGCATGCTGATGATGGGCACGACCGGCTTCCTGATCGCATCGGTGCTCTGCACGATCACACCGACGACGGACACGCTGATCGCGACGCGGGTGCTTCAGGGGCTGTGCGCGGCCGTCATGGTTCCCCAGGGCTTCGGCCTGATCCGCGACCTGTTCGGGGCGGAGATGGGCAAGGCGTTCTCCTTGTACGGACCCTGTATCGGTCTTTCGATCGTGGCGGGGCCGATCGTCGCGGGCACGCTGGTCGACGCGAACCTGTTCGGCACCGGCTGGCGCATGATCTTCCTGATCAATCTGCCGCTGGGTGCGTTCACCTTGCTCGCCGGTCGGATCGCGCTCCCGGCTCGCGCGGCCGATGCCGCTCGTCCGGCGCGACTCGACGTCTCCGGTGCGCTGCTCGCCGGGCTCGGCATGTTCCTGTTGACCTTCCCGCTGGTGCAGGGGCGCGAGCTCGGCTGGCCTGCGTGGTCGTTCGCGATGCTGGGCGCGTCGGTTCCGGTGCTCGGACTGTTCGGTTGGATGCAGACACACAAGTCGGGCAGCGGACTGCTCGAGATGAGCGTGTTCCGCAAGCGGTCCTATGTGTCCGGTGTCGCGTTCGTGGTGGTGTTCTTCCTCGCCATGGCCGGCCTGTCGATGGTGATCGGAATGTTCCTGCAGCTCAGCCAGGGCTTCTCTCCCGTCAAGGCGAGCCTGATGATGGCGGGTTGGCCGGCCGGCGGCTTCGTCGGCTCCGCGCTGGGCGGCACGTACGGGACGAAGCTCGGCCGCAACATCCTGCATGTCGGATTGACCGTCATGGGCCTCGGTACCCTGGGGATCTACCTGACGTTCCACGCGCACAGCACCTCGCTGCTGCTGCCGACGTTCGTCTATGGCCTGGGCATGGGTGCGATCTTCATGCCGATGTTCGACATCACCATCGCTGAAATCGAAGACCACGAAGTCGGTTCCGGCTCGGCCGCGCTGGAGACCGTGCAGCAACTCGCCGCCTCGATGGGCGTCGCGGTCTTCGGGACGATCTTCTTCGGTCGGATCGGGCACGGCTTCGCGGCCGTCGAGCCGGTGACACTGCTGGCGCTCGCCCTGACCGCGGTGGCGTTCGCGATCGCTTTCCTGCTACCCCGCAAGGCTCGTCCCCACGGCTAGAGCGTTCTTTCCGATCATCTGATCGTGGTACTGGTGTGCCGTTGACGGATGCCCAGTGGGCGTTGATCGAACCTGCTGCCTGACCGGCCGCCGCGTCGCGGCGGCCGGTGGCGCGAGACAGAACGCCGCA
>FSXZ01000865.1_pt1 | contig 11745 bp, 8 predicted proteins | sample 1638121 | NCBI WGS metagenome assembly FSXZ01 (sample SAMEA3914788, study PRJEB12502) | metagenome | biome: forest; material: soil | place: Canada | collected 2011-07-03 | depth 0.1 m
AAACCGAAGCCCTTTTCGGCGTTGTACCACTTCACCTTGCCGGTCGGCACCGCACTACCTCATCACTCTCGTCGTTACTCCCGGGTTACCCGCGGTGGGACGCGTTCACCCTGACGAGTTAAGGCTAGCTGCCCGGGGCCGCGTGGTCACGCTGCATTATCAAGCCGATCCGCGGCGGTGAGCGATTCCCCCGCGCCTCCCTCGTTCGGCTCAGCCAACGCGCGCTTCAGGGTCCGGACATCTAAGGTTAGGCGAACCTTACTTTGACCGCCGTGCCAGGCCTGGATCGGAGGGCTCTGATGACGTCGCAGCCGTGTGCCGAGTCCCCCTGCGCCCCCCTGTGCGGCAGTGCTCCCACCGCCACCCGGGGCTGGCTGCTGATCGAGCATCCCGGGCCCTGGCCCGCTTTCGGCTATCCGCCGGATCTGCCCGCCGCACTGGCCCGGGCGGCCGACCGGCTGCTGGCCGAGGGCGTGCGGCCGCAGCTGATCCGGCGCACCGACCGGGTCGGCCGGCGCGGGGACGGGATGCGCGCGGTCTTCCTGGCCGGGGGCGGCCCGCACCGGCGCTGGATCGAGCGGATCGAGCCGGACCGGCTGACGGACGCTCGGCTGACGCCCCGTCTGACCGCCGCCGCGTTCGGCTCGGGGCGCGCGCCGCGGCTCGGCCGGGCGGCCGGGCCGCTGCTGCTGGTGTGCACGCACGGACAGCGCGAGGTGTGCTGTGCCCGCTTCGGCCGACCGGTGGCGGTGGCGCTCGCGGCCCGCTTCGGCCCGCTGGTCTGGGAGACCACGCACGTCGGCGGCGACCGCTTCGCGGCCAACCTGGTGCTGCTGCCCGAGGGCGCGTACTTCGGGCAACTCGACCCGCCGCGGGCGGTGGCCGTGGCCGAGCGCGCGCTCGGCGGGCAGGTGGACCTGGACGCGTATCGCGGCACGGCCGGGCACTCGGCCGCGGCCCAGAGCGCCGAATGGCATCTGCGCCGGAATCTGGCCGAGCCCTCGCTCACCGCGCTGCGCCCACTGCCCCCGGCGCCGCCCGAACCGGACCTGCACCGCTTCGCCCACCTCGGTCCGGACGGGATCGAGGCGCGCTACGCGGTGCGGGTGCAGGCCGCGCGGTACGGCTACCGGCTGGTGGAGATCACGTCTGCCGGATGACGCCGCGGGCCAGCCGCCAGGCCAGGAACATCGCGCCGAGCACGGCGATCATCCGCGGGAAGGCGCCGAAGAACGAGTCGAGGCCGCTGAGCAGATCGACCGGCTTGTCCGCGGTGCCGCCGGGCTTACCGTGCTGGGTGAGCCAGAACCCGAAGCTGAACAGCAGGAAGCTGAGCGCGGGCACGCCCACCACCAGCAGCCACTTCTCCACCGGGCTGTAGAAGCGGGAGGCGAAGGCGACCAGCCCGCCGCCGAGCAGGAACAGCCACTGCCCCAGCACCGCCCCCAGCACCAGCAGCACGATCGCGGCCGACTCCACCGGATATCCGCGCGGTCCCCCGCTCCAGAACGAGCGGAGCCGGGCCCCGACGTCGGCGCCCTGCTCTTCGGGCAGCACCATCGTCTGCTCGCCGGACGTGCCGGGCGCGCCGAGGCCGAGCGCGCCGACCGTCTCCGGCCGGTACTCGAGCGCGGCGCCGAACGGGTCCGGGTCCAGGCAGATCTCAGGGCCCGAACCGGGCAGGCCGACCGGGTGGACCGGGCCGTACCCGTGCGTCTCCGGGGCGAGCTGCTTGGCCAGTTCGGCGTCCACGCCGGCGGCCGAGCCCGGGCCGGTGCGGCTGAGCCGCAGGGCCAGCGCCTGCTGGGATTCCGGATCGCGCTGCACCTCGGCGTCGACCAGGGTGATCGGGTCGCCGAGCGAGGACAGGATGCGCTCCAGGGTGCGCAGATCCCGGCCGTTGGCCGCGCGCTCCTGCTCGATGGTCTGGCGCAGCGAGTCGAGCAGCCGGCTGCGAGAGGCCGGCGAGAGATGTGGCGCGGCCACGTCGGCCACCTTGCTCAGGAACGCCGCCAGATGTTGCTCGGGATCGCGATCCGGCCGCGCTGCCCGCCGGCCGTAGGCGTCGAACTCGTATCCGCTGCGCACCGCTGGTCCACCCCTCATGCAAATCTCATCGCCGAGTCCTGTTATATATGCCCGGCGGCCGGGTGCGGCGACCCGGCGCGCGAATGTGTCGTGGAGCACGCGCGTGCGCGGTTTCACCCCCCTCTCGGCGGTGCGCAACACGATGCCTGTGACAGGCTGGGGGACATGCCGAACGGATTGTTGGAAGTCATCGCTGTGGACGCCGAGGACGCACGCCGTGCGGTGTCGGCCGGGGCACACCGGCTGGAACTGGTGAGTTCCATGCGATACGCGGGTTTCTGCCCCACTCCCGAGACGGTGGAGGAGGTGCTCGGGGCGGTGGACGTGCCGGTCCGGGTGATGCTGCGGCTGCGCGAGGGTTTCGGGGCGGGTGGGGCGGACGGGGTGGCCGCGCTGGTGGCGGCGGCCGAGCGGCTGCGGGCGGCCGGGGCGCGGGAGTTCGTGTTGGGCTGGTTGGACGAGCACGGCGCGGTGGATCTGCCGAGCGTCACGGCCGTGCTCGCGGCCCTCGGTGACGCCCCCTGGACTTTCCACAAGGCTGTGGACGACGCGGCGGTGGACCGCCCGGCGCTGTTCGCGGCGATCCGCGCGCTGCCCGGCCTCGACACCGTGCTCAGCTCCGGCGGCCCGGTCCCGGCCGGGCAGGGTGCGGACGTACTCGCGGCCGAGGCGGTCCGGGAGGCCGGCCTCGGCGCGCAGGGGCTGAAACTGTTGGTGGGCGGGGGATTGCGGATCGCGGACGTGCCCGGGCTGCAAGCCAGGGGCCTGACCGACTTCCACGTCGGCTCCGCGGTGCGGATCGGCGGATCCTGGGAGCACCCGGTGGACCCGGGCATCGTCGAACACTGGCGCGCCGCGATCGACGGCTGAACGGCCGCCGATCGCGGGCCGGTCAGAGCGCCAGCGCGGGCGGCAGCGGCCGCGCGTGCAGCACGGTGAGCTGGGTGACGGCGCGGGTGAGCACGACGTAGAGGCGGCGCAGGCCGAGCAGCTCGTCGTGCTCGGCCTCGGCGATGGCGGTCGGCTCGAGCACGATCACCTGGTCGTATTCGAGGCCCTTGGCCAGACTCGCCGGGACCAGCACGAGGCGGGGGGCCGGCTTGTCGTCCGTGGCCTCAGGCGAATCGTCCGGCGACTCCTCGTCCTGCTCCGCCTCGCGATCCAGTCGCACATAAGCGATTCCGGCCCGGTCCATGCCCGCGGCCACCCCGTCCAGCGCGGCGTCGGCCGTGATCACGCCGACCGAGCCCTCCTCGGCCAGCGCGCCGCGCACCGATTCGGCCAGCCACTGTTCGAGCTCTGCCTCGCCTTCGACACCGAGGATGTCGAGGCCGCCGTCCTGCTGGCGCACCGAGGTCGGCGGGGCCAGGTGCGGGGCGATCGTGGGCAGCAGCCGGGCCGCGTACTCGATGACCTGGCGCGGCACCCGGAAGCCCTGGGTCAGCTCCTCGATCACCGCCTCGCTCTTGCCCAGGTGCCCGAGCGCCGCCTGCCAGCTCCCGGTCGCCCACGGCGTGGTGGCCTGGGCGATGTCGCCGAGCACGGTGACCGATCCGGTGGTGCACCGGCGGGCGACGGCGCGCAGCTGCATGGCCGAGAGGTCCTGCGCCTCGTCGACGACGACGTGGGCGAGCGAGGCGGTGCGCTCGAGCAGATCGGCGAGTTCGTCGAGCAGGACCACGTCCGCCGCGGTCCACTTGGCCGCGCCCGCCGAGCGCGGCGCCTTGGCCCAGAGCAGCAGCCGCTGCTCGTCCGCATCGAGTTCGTCCCCGGCCGCCGCGGCCAGCGATTCCGGATCGCTGTAGAGCGCGTGCAACACCTTGGCCGGGTCCACGGCCGGCCAGACCTGGTCCACCACCTGCTTGACCGGGCGGCTGCGCGCGACGGCGTCCTGCACCCGGTCGTCCGGCGACTCCCCGGCCGCCTCCATCCGTCGCAGGACACTGTGGGCGATCCGCTGGGCCAGCATGGCCCGGCCCGCGCCGTAGCGCACCTCGCGGCCGCGCAGCGTCTCGATGTGCTCGGCGATCTCGTACGCCGCGATCCGCCAGTGCCGCGAGCCGCGCACGACGGTGAGGGACTCGGCGGGCGCCGCGACCCCGGCCCACACGGCCCGGCGCAGCACGCCCGCCATCCGCGCGTCGCCCTTCAGCCGCGCCGCCGCCGCGCCCTCGTCCGCGCGGACCGGGGCGCGGGCGACGAGTTCGGCCACGGTCGCCTGGGCCACGTCGATCTCGCCGAGCGCGGGCAGCACCTGCTCGATGTACTTGAGGAACTGCCGGTTCGGTCCCACCACCAGCGCGCCGCCGCGCTTGATCCGGTCCCGGTGGGCGTAGAGCAGGAAGGCCACCCGGTGCAGGCCCACCGCGGTCTTCCCGGTGCCCGGCGCCCCCTGGACGCAGATGCTGGTGCCGAGGTCGGCGCGGACGATCTCGTCCTGCTCGGGCTGGATGGTGGCGACGATGTCGCGCATCGGGCCGGTGCGCGGGCGCTCGATCTCCTGGCGCAGGATCTGCGAGCCGCCGGCCGGTGCCGCGGCCGGGCTCTGGTCCCGGGCGGCGCCGAAGGGCTCGTCCTCGATCGCGGTCAGCTGCCCGGCGGAGAAGCCGAAGCGGCGGCGCAGGCCGAGGCCCATCGGCTCCTTCACGCTGGCCCGGTAGAAGGCGAGCGAGACCGGCGCGCGCCAGTCCACCACCATCGGGTCCCCGTGCGCGTCGTGGACGTGGCGGCGCCCCACGTAGAAGTGCTCGCCCGGATACTCCGAGGAGAGCTCGGGGTCGTAGTCGAGCCGGCCGAAGAAGAGCGGTACGTCCGGGCGGTCGGCCAGCGCGGCGGCCCGGGCCTGGATCGCCGAGTTGATCACCTCGGTCGAGACCGCGTTGCCGCCCAGGGCGCGCAGCGCGAGGGTTTCGGCCCGCATCGCGCGCAGCGCCGCACGGGACCGGTCCAGATGCGTCCGCTCGGCCTCGACCAGCGGGGATGCCGGTGCGACGGCAGAGTTTTCGGGCATGGCGAAGCCTCCAAGAGATACGTCGAGCTTTCACTATCAGGTTGCGTATTTCCGGAGGCAGAGGTCCGGGCCGAGCGGCTCGTACGTGCACAGCGCACGGCGGGGTGTTGCCGTGTGAAATGGAGGGAAGGGACTATACCTGCGAGCTTGACAACAAATCAAACCGGCGCCAAAGTCGCACAAGCGCCCGATGTCGTCGTCGGGCGCGCGCGGTCCGACAGGCGGGCCAAGGTCTTCGGTCCCGGTACGGCGGTGCGGCGCCTCGGGCTCGACGGCCGCGGCTGACCGCGCGCGACCGACGGCTTTCCCAGCCCTCGTGCGCCACCCGGTCGTCGCCGACGGCCGGGGGACTCCGCCTGTCGACGATGAGGTCACGGATGACCCCACCACTCCCCCTCCACTCCCCCGTGCGCAGAACCGGCCTCGGCCTACTGTGCGCACTGGCGCTGGTCGCCACCGGCGCTCCGGCCCACGCCACCACGACGAGCACCACCGCCACCGGCCCCGGCGCCGCGTCGTACTACGACCTGGCCCGCAAGGACTGCCTCGGCACCGCGCGCGACACCACCTCCAAGGTCTGGTACACGGTCGCGGACGGCGTGCTCTCGGACGTGTACGAGCCGACCGTGGACAACACGAACGTCAGCACCCTGCAGTACGTGGTGACCGACGGCTCGAGCTTCACCGACTTGCAGACCCGGGACATGACCTACACGGTCGCGGCCGATCCGAGCGGCATGGCCTGCACCATCACGTCCACCGACAAGGCGCACGGGTTCCGGCTGACCACCGAATACGTCACCGACCCGGCGCGTGACACCGTGCTGATGCACACCACGCTCTCCGCGGTGCCGGGCAGCCACACCGACCTGTCCGCCCTGCACGTCTACGCCCGGCTCGACGCGCACGTCAACGGCACCGGCGGCGGCGGGACGGACAACGCCGGCGGCAACACCGGAGTCGTCACGAGCGGCGGAGTGCCGGTCGTCACCAACACGCTGACCAGCACCGAGGCGGTGAACCGGGACTACGCCGTGCCGACCTCCATGGCGCTCACGGCCACCTCGGCGGGCCTGGCCTCGGTGGGCTACGCGGGCACCGCGAGCGACGGGCTGACCGAGCTCGACTCCACCCACGCGCTCGCCGCCTCCGCCTCGGCCACCGACGGGCACATCGTGGCGACCGAGGACGTCACGCCGCGCACCCACGGCTCCGCGGCCGCGGACTTCACGCTCGCGCTCGGCTTCGGCCGCACTCAGACCCAGGCCGTGAGCACCGCCCAGGCCTCGCTGCGGCTGCCCTTCCCGCTGGTGGAGCAGCAGTACCTGAACACCTGGCGGGCGTACGACAGCACACTCAAGGCGCCGCCGGCCCACGTGGCCGGGCTGGACGAACAGACCGTGCGCACGACGTACTACCTCGACGCCAACGTGCTCAAGTCCAGTGAGGACAAGACGTACCCGGGCGCCATCGTCGCATCGCTGTCCTCGCCCTGGGGCCAGGCCGTGAACGCCGGGACGTACGTGGACGGGAAGGCGGTGTACTTCGGCTCGTACCGTGAGGTCTTCTCCCGCGACCTGTACGAGGCGTTCACCGGCCTGCTCGCCGACGGAGACCTGGCCACCGCCCGCGACGCGGTGCTGTTCCTGCTGACCAAGCAGCAGCTGCCCACCGGCGAGATCCCGCGTAACTCGCTGGTCAACGGCAAAGCCGCGCCGGACACCGGCGGCGACCAGCTGGACGAGACGGCGTACCCGATCCTGATGGCCTACCAGTCCGGGCTCGGCGGCGACACCTCGCTGTGGACCGAGCACATCAAGCCCGCGGCCGACTTCCTGGTGGCACACGGCCCGTCCTACGGGGTCGAGCGCTGGGAAGAGCAGTCCGGGTATTCGCCCTCGACGATCGCGGCCGAGATCGCGGGCCTGACCGCGGCTGCGGCCATCGCCACGCTGCACGGCGACAAGGCGGACGCGGCGCTCTACCAGGCGGCCGCGGACGACTTCCAGCGCAACGTGGAGAACTGGACCGTCACCAGCACCGGCTCGCAGAGTTCGAGCCCGTACTTCACCCGGCTGTCCAAGACCGGCGATCCCAACGCCGCGATCAGCTACTCCCTGTCCAACGGGGCACCCAGCGTCGATCAGCGCGACGTGATCGACGGCGGATTCCAGGAACTGGTCCGGCTCGGCGAGATCTCGCCCTCGGACCCGGCCTTCAAGAACTCGCTGACCGTGCTGGACGACACCCTCTCGGTCAGCACCCCCTCCGGCACCGGCTACTACCGGTACGGCGACGGCGCGAGCCTGGGCAGCGCGGACGGCTACGGCGACTGTTCCACCACGAACAGCCAGACCTCGTGCACGACGGCGGGCGAGCCGTGGCCGACCACCGACACCGGCACCGGCCACCTGTGGCCCGTGCTCTCCGGCGAACGGGCCGAGTCCGCCCTGGCCGAGGACGACCCGTCCACCGCGAGCAGCCTGCTGAAGTTCATGATCGATTCGGCCTCCGGCGAGGGCCTGGTGCCCGAGCAGGTCTGGGAGGATCCGAACCTGGCCGCGTCGCCCTACGGCTCGGACCCGACCACGGCCAGCATCGGCTTCGCGGACGGCCAGGCCGCCGGCTCCGCCTCGCCGCTGACCTGGGCACAGGCGCAGGAGCTGCGGCTGATCGTGGACCTCGGCAGCGGCAAGGACGTGGACACCCCACAGCTGACCACCCAGCGCTACGTCACGCACGCGGCGCCCGGAGCGGCCACCGTCACCCTCAGCTCGCCGAGCAGCGCCGCCACGATCGAGGGCGGCAGCACCACGGTGACCGGCACCACCACCGCGGGCGCGCAGGTCAGCATCGAGTCGCAGGACACGGACACCGGCGCGGCCGCGTCGAGCGTGACCACCACGGCCGACGCCACCGGCGCCTTCTCCGCGTCGGTGCCGATCGGTTTCGGCACCGACGTGATCAGCGTCTCGGCCACCGCGAACGGCGCGACCGGGTTCGCCCAGACCAGCGTGATCGGCGACGTGGTCGGCGGCACCACGGTGCTGGACGTGACGCACACCGGGAACCACGACGGTCCCGGCACGTATCAGTACCCGACGGCCTCGGACTTCGTCGCGGGCTCGTTCGACATCGACCGGTTCCAGGTGATCACCGCGGACGACACGGTGTACCTGCGGCTGACCCTGGCCGATCTGACGCCGACCTTCGGCGCCACGATGGGCGCGCAGCTGCTGGACTACTACATCCACGACCCGGACGCGACCACCACCTCGACCGCGGCGGCGTACGCCAGCCGCAACTACACGATCGCCCCGGCGGACGCGTGGAGCCAGCGGATCGAGGTGCAGGGCTTCGCCTCGCCGGTGTGGCAGGACGCGAGCGGTAACGCCGTGGGCACGCCCACGGCGGTGGTGGCCTCCACGGTGGCGGACACGATCACCGTGGCGCTGCCGGAGTCCGAGTTCGGCACGCCGACCTCGGGCTGGACCTTCACCATCGCGTTGGCCGGGCAGGACGGCTACAGCTCGGACCTGGCCCGCGCGTTCACCGCCACGCCCGGGGCCTACAGCTTCGGCGTCTGCGCCGCCGGGAACCCCGCGGCGATCTGTTCGGTGGACCCGAGCACGGTGCCGAAGGTGATGGACACCATCACCCCGGCGGGCGTGTCGCAGGCCACTGAGCTCGACCCGACGCTCGGCCCGGTGGTGCTCCAGGGCGTGACCGTGCCGTAGGACGTAGCCTGATTCTCCGCTAGCGCAAGTGAGCTCGGCCGCCGTCCTTCTCCAGGGCGGCGGCCAGTTTCACGTTCACGGCGCGCGCATGCCGGACGGCGAGCTTCGGCAGCACCGCGTTCCACAGCGGCAGGAAGGCCCCGCGCGTCTGAAGCAGTCCGGCCGGCCGCGCCAGGAACCAGAAGTGCAGGTGCGCGATCCCGTCGCCCCAACGGCTCACGTGCACCCGGCCGACGCCATCGAGCGAGGCCAGCGCACGCTCCACCCGCACGATCATCGGGCCGAGTTCGGCCACCCGCTCGGCCGGCAGGTCGGCGAGGTCGGCGTGCACCCGCGGTTCGAGGAACAGCACCGCCAGTCCGCCGCGCCGGGACCCGTCGTCCTGATACGCCACCCGCCAGTGCTCGTCCGTCCACAGGTACTTCTCGTCCGGCTTGTTGCAGATCATGCAGTCGCCCGGTCCGCCCTCGCCGTTGCGCGGGGGCTCGGGCAGCACCGGCTCATTCAGGGGCCTGACCCGCACGCGACCCTCGGCGTCCTTCACGAACGGGAAGGTCTCCCAGCCGAAGTAGTCAACCTGCGGCTCGAGCGGCTCGCCGATGGGCAGGGAGCTCAGATATTCCCGGTACGGGGCAACGGAATCCGCGTCATCAGTGGTCATACGAGGTATCCCAGCAGACCCGCGTCCCCGGCGCATCCGAGTTCTGCGGGATTCACTTGAACGCGTTCAAAAACTCGGATACAGTCGTCCCGGCGCGGAGATTTGAACGCGTTCAACTTCCCTGGGGAGGGGCTGTGACGAGGGTGGACGAGCAGGACAGGGCGGCCGTGTGCGGACGCGGACTGTGGCAGGGCACGATGATCGGAGCCCTGATCGCGGTGCCGTTCGAGGCCGCGCTGATGGTGAGCACGCAGTGGCACACCGCCGGGCTGGACCCCGGCGTGGTCTTCGACGTGGTGCTGGCCGCCCTGCTCTACGCCCCCGTCGGCGCCTTCTTCGGCGCGTTCGCCGGATTCGGCTGCGCGCTGATTCCCTCGATCGCCGTCGCGGCGGCACCGGGCTACTTCCGGCGCCGCCCGGGGATCGCGGTGCTCGGTCTGGCCGCGATCGGCCTGGCCGTGCAGGTCGCGGTCTTCGCCGTGGGCGACGCGGACCACGCCTACCTGGGGTTCGCCTTGTTCGGCATCCCCTGGGAGGTCGGTATCGCGCTCGCCATGGCCGTGACGCCCTACGTGTTGACCGGCCGCGGATTCCGGATCGGGCGGGGCGCCGCGGCGTCCCGGTTCGGTCTTGTCAGTGGACTTCCGTAGTGTGCTCAGTGCGCCCGGGACGCGAGTCGGCACGGCTGCGCCGCGAGGGAGGAACAACCGCTTGGGACGGATCGGCGACGAGGAGGGGAGCCGGTCCGTCCAAGGCGGCCTTCAGCCCGTACCGTGGGATGGTGCACGAACCGATGGCCCCGACCAAGACGGCCAAGAGCGAGCAGACCCGCTCGCTCATCCTGAGCACGGCCATGCGCCTGTTCGAGGAGCGCGGCTACGACCAGACCACCATGCGCGCGATCGCGCAGGAGGCCGGGGTCTCGGTGGGCAACGCCTACTACTACTTCTCCGCCAAGGAACAGCTGGTCCAGGGCTTCTACGACCGGCTCGCCGCCGAGCACGCCGAGGCGGCGGCCGCCGCGATGCAGGGCGTGACCGATCTGGCCGAGCGGATCCGGCTGGTGCTCACCACCTGGCTGGACGTGGCCGAGCCCTACCACGCCTTCGCCGCTCACTTCTTCCGCAACGCGGCCGACCCGCAGAGCCCGCTGAGCCCGTTCTCGGCCGAGTCGGCCGCCGCCCGCGAGGCCGTGATCGACCTGCACCGGAGCGTGCTGTCCGGCTCGAATCTGCGCTATGACGCGGAGATCGCGCGCATCATGCCCGAACTGCTGTGGCTGCACCACCTCGCGTTGGTGCTCTACTGGGCGCACGACCGCACCCCGCGGGCCGAGCGCACCCGCCGCCTGGCCGTGCGCACCGCGGGGACGGTGGCCAAGGCGGTACGGCTGTGCAAGTACAAGGTGGTCCGGCCGCTGGTGCGCGAGGCCGACTCGATGCTGCGCGAATTCCTCATCACCGAGCCGGAGACCGGGGCAGTGCGGCCCGAGCCGGTATAGACGAGCTATTTCAATCACTCGCGGGAGCGAGGTAAGGGTGTTCATGCCCCTGTTGGTGACGACAGCCCTGGACACCACACCCTCATCACCCTCATCGCCGCGCTCTACGAGAAAATCAACGACGACCTCGCCAGAATCCGCCAAGCCAGCCGACCGCCGTAGCTCACCGACAGCGAACGTGTCTACTGCCTGGCTGTGGCCGTGGCCGTGGCCGTGGCCGTGGCCGTGGCCATGGCCGTGGGGCTGCCCGGCTGTGCCTGCGAGTCGCACGGGCTTCGCGCTGCCCGGCGCAGACCGGCCCACCCGTTTTCCCCGCCCGCCGGACCAGCCCGGCGACGTCCACCGCCATCGGACACACCAAAAGACCGGCCAACCGATCACCCGGCCACCGACCGCCCACCACCACTGACCCGATCTCAGAACACGCCCCCCAGCTACGAGACCGATGGTTTTAGCCTTCCTGCACGATCGGACTCGGTCCTGATTGACACGCCGGCTCGCCGGGGCGAGCCCGTGGAGTGTGACCGCCCGCCCACCCGTTGCGCAGGTGGGTGGGCTGGGGTTTCAAGATCGAAGTCAACGGCGCCTCTGGCAGGCCCTCGCTCGGAGAGAGGTTCGTGTCGGTTTGTGTGGCGGGTTGGGTTTTTGGGGGTGGTGGGGTTGGGGTGGGTCTCTCTCCTCGGTCGGTCACCGGGGGCATATCAGGAACCTGGCGGGGGCGCACACGGCGGCGGCTTCGGCCCGAGGG
>FSXZ01002176.1_pt1 | contig 11745 bp, 12 predicted proteins | sample 1638121 | NCBI WGS metagenome assembly FSXZ01 (sample SAMEA3914788, study PRJEB12502) | metagenome | biome: forest; material: soil | place: Canada | collected 2011-07-03 | depth 0.1 m
GAAGATCCCCTCGAGCGAGAACGGCAGCCCGATCGCCGCCCCGTACCGGCCCATCAGGCCCGGCCAGAGCAGGCCCATCTCGTACGACAGCACGGTCCCGGACACCGCGCCGACCGCCACCAGCACCGCCATGACCTTCGACCAGCGGCGCGCCAGCAGCAGCGCCGCCGCATCGCCGCGCCTGATGCCGATCCATTCCGCGGTCATGGTGACGGCCGCGAACGCGACGCCGAAGCACGCGAGGATGATGTGGAACCCGAGCGACGACCCCATCTGCGACCGGGCCGGCACCGGATTTACGGCCAGAACGTGCACCATTCCCACCATCGCGCGCCTCTCCGTTGCGGACTCGCATCGCGGCTGGAAACCAGTAACGCTACAATTACCACTGCACCCGGCGCCCACGTGCGCGCCCTCAAACGTTCCCCCCCAGAGATGCATCCGGCATATGAGAATCAGAAATGTCGGAGCGGTTGCCCTGGTCATCCTGCTCGGGCTGGTCGTGGGCGCGCTCGGACTGGTCGCGCCCGACCTGTACACCGTGGGGGTATTGATCCTCGTGATCGGCGGCGTCGGCGGCGCCGTCCTGGTCGGCGAGTACCTCATCCGGTATGTCAGCCGCCGGCGGCCGCCCGCTTAACAGCTCCTCCGGTATTGACCTCCGGCCGCAGGCCGGCCGCCGGGTCCAGGCCCGCGCGCGTACGGGGCCGCGGCGGCGGGGCCGTCCCAGCCAGGCGAGGACGATGCGCTACCGTAGACGTAGCGGACGAAATACTCCGTTTCATCTGAGCCCGCTCCACGGCCGATCTGGAGGCGTGATGACCGATCGCCCGGCCGGCCCGCCGTACCCGCCCGTCCCGGACGACGACCCGGCGCGGTCCCTGGCCGTGGCCCGGCCGGGCACCGACCCGTCGCTCACCCACCTGGGCCTGGTGGGTGACACCTACACGATCCTGCTGAGCGGGGCGGACACGGCCGGCCAGTACACGCTGATCGACATGCACGTTCCGCCGGGCGGCGGCCCGCCGCCGCACCGGCATGACTTCGAGGAGATGTTCAGCGTGCTGGAGGGCGAGGTCCTGCTCACCTTCCGCGGCGAGCAGCTGGTGGCCCGGGCCGGGGAGACCGTGAATGTCCCGGCCAACGCCCCGCACGGGTTCGCGAACGCGTCCGATCGCCCGGCGCGGCTGCTGTGCGTGTGCGCGCCGCCGGGGCAGGAGGAGTTCTTCCTCGAGGTCGGCGTGCGCGTGGCGACCCGGACGCAGGCGCCGCCGGCCCTCGACGAGGCGGCGCAGGCGGCGTTCGGGGCCAGGGCCCGGGCGCTCGCCCCGAAGTACCGCACGGAGCTGCTCGGACCCTGAGCGACGCCGCGACGCCAGCCGCCAGCGCCGCGCCGGGTGACGGTCAGCGCCCGAAATGCCGGGCCCGGCGCGCGGCGGCCCGGGCCGGCCGGGTCTCGCCCCAGACCTGGGTGTTGCGGTGCAGGACCCGCACCCCGTACCGGCCGCGGATGCCGTTGCCGCCGCAGCGCGTGCACTGGCGCTGGGCGTAGCGGTAAATGGCGCCGTTCTGCTGGCCGGTGCCCTTGCAGGAGATGCACTTACGGCCCAGCGGATGCAGCCGTAAGGACACTAAGTACCCGATTATCGCAATTGCCACGGTAGCTAGCAGGTATCCCATGAACGCAAATGGTGGCACAAGAGTAACTCTGTGTCATCCCTTTGCCGGAGGTTCAGTCACGCACCGCGCTATATCGCGCCGGGCCGTTACTGGTCGGCTGGATCCGGCATTTCCGGCACGGGGGCCGGCACCGGGCCGGGGCGTCGCGGACTGCGCCGGGCCATGACCCGGCGGCCGTCCATCGTCCAGCGCCGCCGGCAGCCCGGGCAGCGCAGCAGCTCCCCGTAGCGGGGCGAGACAATCCCGGACTCCTCGAGCGTCCCGCCGCAGGAGCAGGGATCCCCGGGCATCGTCTTGCGGATCACCCGGCGCCCGCGCCGCATGATGGTCGGAACCGGCCGCTCACCCGGGCTGTTCTCCTCGTGCACCACCCAGAAGCCGAGGCCGGCGGCGGCTAGCACCACCAAGACGACAATCGTCACCACTATGGACAATTGCTCCTCCTGCACCCAGATGTAGATCGACCGTACGTCGCGGCCCGCCCGGAAGATAGCCAGCTTCGCGGGGTTTACTCATCGGGCCCGGCCGGCCGGGCCGCGGAACCCCCCGCCAGCTGGCCGCCGGCGCCCGCGCGGCCGTGTCATCAATGGTTCACCCGCCCTACATTTGACGGTCAAGAACAGGCGCATGTGCCCGACTTCGCCCAGTATCAGACTGAGCCGGGACGGTTCGTCCGGGACCGGCACCACGATGCCGCGATCGCCGGCCCGGCGCGATGGCACGGCTTCGATCAAGGGAGACCCGACCATGCCCCTGCACGAGCGCGACTTTATCGCCGACCGGCTGGAAGACTGCATTTTCGCCCACCACAGCCTGTCGCTGCCGGTCCCCAAATACCGCTTTCCTGAGGACGAGATGCTCCCGAAGGCCGCGTTCCAGGTGATAACAGATGAGCTGATCCTGGACGGGAACGCGCGGCAGAACCTGGCCACCTTCTGCCAGACCTGGGCCGAGCCGGAATTGCTGGCCCTGATGGAGCTGTCGTTCAACAAGAACATGATGGACAAGGACGAGTACCCGCAGACCGCGGAGATCGAGCGGCGCTGCGTGCACATGCTGGCCGACCTGTGGCACGCCCCCGACGCGGTCAACACGGTCGGCGCCTCGGCCATCGGGTCGTCGGAGGCCTGCATGCTGGCGGGCCTGGCCGCCAAGTGGCGGTGGCGGGACCGGCAGCGGGCGGCGGGCCGGCCGACCGACCGGCCCAACCTGGTGTGCGGGCCGGTCCAGGTGGTGTGGCACAAGTTCGCGAAGTACTGGGACATCGAGATGCGCGAGATCCCGATGGAGCCGGGCCGCTACATGATGGACCCGGCCGCGATGCTGGAGCGGGTCGACGAGAACACCATCCTGGTCGTGCCGACCTTCGGCGTCACCTACACCGGCGCCTACGAGCCGGTCGCCGAGCTGGCCGCCGCCCTGGACCAGCTCCAGGCCGACACCGGCCTGGACATCGACATCCACGTCGACGGGGCGAGCGGCGCCTTCCTGGCCCCGTTCTGCGCCCCCGACGTCGTCTTCGACTTCCGGCTGCCGCGGGTCAAGTCGATCAGCACCTCCGGGCACAAGTTCGGGCTGGCGCCGCTGGGCGTGGGCTGGGTTATCTGGCGGGACGCCGCGGAGCTCCCCGACGACCTGGTCTTCCACGTGAATTACCTGGGCGGCGACATGCCCGACTTCCAGATCAACTTCTCCCGGCCGGCCGGGCAGATCATCGCCCAGTACTACAACTTCCTGCGCCTGGGCCGCGACGGCTACCGGCGCGTCCACCAGGCCTCCTACGACACCGGCCAGTACATCGCGCAGGAGATCACCAGGCTCGGCCCGTTCGAGCTGCTGTGCGACAGCCGCCCGGCCACCGGCATCCCGACGGTGACGTGGCGGATCAAGGATGGCCAGGACCCCGGTTACACCCTGTTCGACCTGGCCGACCGGCTGCGCGCCCGCGGCTGGCAGGTGCCGGCCTACACCCTGACCGGGACCGCGTCCGACATCGCCGTGCAGCGCGTCCTGGTCCGCCTGGGGGTGAGCCGGGACATGGCCTCGCTGCTCCTGGACGACTTCGCGGCGGCGGTCGCCCACTTCGGCCGGCACCCGGTCATGGTGCCGCAGACCGAGGAGGAGTCGGGCAGCTTCAACCACCTGTAGCGACGGGCGCCGGCCCCGGGGCAGCCCGCTGGTCCGCCGGGACGGCTGCCGACCCATAATGGGCCTGGGCCGCGACGGCCCCGTTCATTCGTTACGGGAGGTTTCGTAGTGTCCGTGCCTGACGCTGAGCCGCTGCCGGTCCTGGAAGCGCTCCACTCGACCCCGGCGCGCCGCTACCTGTCCCCCGAGCCAGTGCCCGACGAGGTGATCTGGGCCATCCTGGACGCGGCCGTGCGCGGGCCGTCGGGCGGCAACCAGCAGGGCTGGGGCTGGGTCGTGGTCACCGACCCGGCGGTCAAGGCCCCGATCGCGGGGTGGTACCTGGAGGGCTGGGAGGCGGCCTACGGGCAGCGCCGGGAGCAGATCCTGGCTGCGCCGCCCGGCTCTATCCAGCTCAGCCGGGCGTCGTTCCTGGCCGCCGAGTACCTGGCCCAGCACCTGGCCGACGCGCCGGTCTGGGTCTTCCCGGTGCTGCGGCACGCGGCCGCCTCGACCAGCCCGCGGCTCGGCTCGTCGATCTACGGCGCGGTGCAGCAGCTCATCCTGGCCGCCCGCGCCTACGGGATCGGGACCACGCTGACCACCCTGTACGCCGGGCACGAGGCGGACGTGCGCACGCTGCTGGGCCTCCCGGATGACGCCCTGACCATGGCCCTGATCCCGATGGGCTACCCCGTCCGCGGGCGCTGGAAGGAGCCCGTCCGCGCCCCGCTGACGGAGGTCGTGCACTGGGACCGGTGGGGCAACGCCCGCGAGCGCGGCTGACGGGCGTCCCGGCGCCGCCTGCGTGCGCGGCCCGGGCCGGCCTCCCCTACGCTGCCCCGGTAGACAGCCGGCCCGGCGCCCAGCCGGCCGGCTGAGCGCCGGGAGAAGGGGAGTCCGATGAAGCCGGTACTGGAGGGCACGGTCGCGCTGGTGACCGGGGCATCGAGCGGGATCGGCGCGGCCGCGGCCGTAGCGCTGGCCGAGCGGGGCGCGGCCGTGGCGCTCGCGGCGCGGCGGCAGGACCGGCTGGCGGGCGTGGCCGCGCAGATCCGCGAGCAGGGCGGCACGGCGCTGGTCCTGGACGCCGATGTCACCGACGAGGCCCAGGCCACCGCCGCCGTCGAGCGCACCGTGGGCGAGCTGGGCCGGCTCGACACGCTGATCAACAACGCCGGCGTCATGCTGCTCGGCCCGGCGGCGGACGCGCCGCTGTCGGAGTGGCAGCGGATGGTCGACCTCAACGTGCTGGGCCTGCTCTACTGCGCCCACGCGGCGCTCCCGCACCTGGTCAGCGCGGCGCAGGGCGGCCCGCGCCAGGTGGCCGACATGGTCAACATCAGCTCGGTCGCGGGCCGGCACGCCCGGACCGGCAACGGGGTCTACGCCCTGACCAAGTTCGGCGTCGGCGCGTTCAGCGAGTCGCTGCGCCAGGAGCTGGCCGCGCGCTACGTCCGCGTCTCGCTGGTCGAGCCGGGCGCGACCGCCACCGAGCTGGCCACCCACAACCGGCCCGAGGTGCTGAGCGCCCTCCGGGGCCAGTTCGGGCAGCGGATGGAGGCCGAGGACATCGCGGACGCGATCACCTACATCGTCACCCGGCCCCGCCACGTGGCCGTCAACGAGCTGCTGATTCGCCCCACCGAGCAGGAACGCTAGCCCGGCCGGGCGGGACCGCTTCAGCCCGGCCAGTCCGCGGCCCGGCCGGCCGCGGACCAGCGCCGCAGCGGGCTGGTCAGGCGGGCGGCCGCTGGACCCGGTCCCGGCGGTAGGACGCCAGCGGCTCGGCCAGCTCCATGGCCGCGAACGCGGCCGGCCAGCCGGCCGGGCCGTACCCGGCGCCGAGGTCGGTGTGGTGCAGCTCGACCTCGACCAGCCGCCGGGTCAGCAGCTGGCCCGCCGGGAACGGCTCCGAGTCGAGCATCTGCACCTCGACGAGCCAGGCCGGGTCGGGCAGCTGCCGGGCCATGGTGCGCAGGGCCATGGCCGCGCCGGCCAGGTCGGCCACCAGTGCCCCGGGCGGCTGGCGGGCGCCGGCCTCGATGTCGGCCTCCCTGGCCTCGGCGCTGGCGTAGGCCGGACGGGCATCCCCGGACCGCGCGCCGACCAGCAGCATCCGCATCGCGTCCGCGTTGCGGGCCAGGTGGGCGATGACGTGCGCCCGGGACCAGCCGGGCAGCCGGGAGGGCGCCGCCAGCTCCGGCTCGCCCAGCCCCCGGGCCGTGCTGAGCAGGCGCTGCGTGGCGTCGTCGATCTGGTCACTCAGGGCGAGCTGCGCGTCATCCACTTAGCCAGCCTAATGAGATCAAGATCGCTGCGCCATTGACCCCGGCCCGGCCGCCTGCCTACATTTGCGGCACAGGCGGGCATCGCCACCCCTGCACCCTGCGGCTGGCCGGCGTCGCCCGGGGAGGTCAGAGAGTGTCAATGCCTGAGCCGAGCCAGACCATCACCGGGCCGGTCCGCGAGCCGCGCAACCGCGCCGCCCACGTGGCCGGCTCCATTCATGACGACGCGACGGCGTCGAAGCTCGGATTCCGCGGCGGCACCGTGGCCGGGAGCGTCCACATGGACCAGTTCCCGCCGCTGCTGCTCGAGGCCTTCGGGCCGTCCTGGTTCGAGACCGGCACCCTGTCGCTGTACTTCAAGTTCGCCACCACCGACGGTGAGCCGGTCCAGGCGTTCGTCGAGCGCCCGGCCCCGGGCGGCACGGACGCCCAGGTCCGGGCCTGGATGACCAGCCCCGACGGCACGCTCATCGCGGAGGGGACCGCGTCGGTCGGTCATCTGGCCGAGCCCACCGCCCTGTTCAGCCGGGACATGCGTCCGACTGACACCAGCCGGCTGCGCATCCTGAGCGCGCTGCGGCCCGGTGACTCGCTCGGCGACCTGCACACCTCCGTCAACGGCGCCAGCCAGCGGACGATCATCAGCGAGGGCGGCATCACCGAGCCGCTGGACTGGTACACCGGGCCGTCACCGTGGGGCGGCCCGATCGCGTCGCCCAGCCGCGTCGTCTCGCTCCTGTACCGGGACCTCCTGGCCAAGCCCAAGCAGGAGATGGGGCCGCACGTCGGCCTGTTCGGCGCGATCGAGATCCGGTTCTTCTCCGGCCCCGTGTTCGTCGACCAGGCCTACCGGGTCACCGGCGAGGTCGTCGCGCTGACGGACTCGCCCAAGACCGAGGGCCTGTGGTACGACAGCCACGCCACCGACGACGCCGGGCGGCCCGTCGCGGACATGCGGATGTACCACCGCCAGCTGAAGGCCTCATCGCCGAAATACCGCGACGCGGTCGCGAGCTAAGGAGAACAGGCATGCGACTAGGTGCTGGCATCGGCCGGGCGGACGACCCGGCGGCCGTCAAGAGCAAGGCCAAGGCCTACGAGGACGCGGGCGTGGACGTGCTGTGGGCGGCGGAGCTGTACAGCTTCGACGCGGTGAGCATGATGGGCTTCCTGGCCGCGGTGACCAGCCGCCCCCAGATCGGCTCGTCGATCCTGCCGTTCTACTCTCGCAGCCCGGCGCTGCTGGCCATGTCGGCCGCGGGCATCGACGCGCTGTCCGGGGGCCGCTGCATCCTCGGCCTCGGCTCGTCGGGGCCGCAGGTTATCGAGGGCTTCCACGGCATCCCGTTCGACGCCCCGGTCACCCGGGTCACCGAGATCATCGACATCTGCCGGACCATCTGGCGCCGGGAGCCGCTGGTTCACGACGGCCGCAACTACCAGATCCCGCTGCCCGCCGACCGCGGCACGGGCCTGGGCAAGCCGCTGAAGATGATCGACCACCCGGTGCGCGACCGGATCCCGATCTACGTGGCCGGCATGGGCCCGCGCAACGTCGAGAACGCCGCGGCTGTCGCCGATGGCTGGATCCCGATCTTCTACTGGCCCGAGCGGGCCAGCCAGGTCTGGAGCGCGCCGCTGGCCGCCGGGAAGGCCAAGCGCGACCCGGCCCTGGACCCGCTCGAGGTCTCGGTCGGCGTCACCGTCGCCATCGGCGACGGCCTCGAGCACCTGCGGGAGACCGCCCGGCCCCAGCTGGCCCTGTACATCGGCGGCATGGGCGCCCGGAGCAAGAACTTCTACTACGACCTGGCCTGCCGCTACGGCCTGGAGGGGGCGGCGGCGAAGATCCAGGACCTGTACCTGTCCGGGCGCCGGGAGGAGGCGGCCCGCGCGGTCCCCGAGGAGCTGATCGAGGGCACCACGCTGATCGGCCCGGCCGGGTACGTGCGGGACAAGCTGGAGGCCTACCGCGAGTCCGGCGTCACGCTGCTCACCGCCCGCCCCGTCGGGCCTGACCCCGACGGCACGCTGCGCCAGCTCCGGGAGTGGGTGTAAGCACCGCGCCCGGGGAGGATTGCTCACCGCCGGCGGTGAGCAATCCTCCCCGGGACCCGCCCCTAGGGCAGGCCGCAGGCGGCCTGGGCGGCCTCGAGGGTGCGGGCGGTGGCCAGGGCTGAGTCCGCCGCGATGTGCTCGGGGGCGGTCTCGCCGCGGAGCACGGCGTGGATGTGGCGCAGCGCCGCGGTGAACGTGTGCTCGTCGGTGGTCGGGTACTCGGTGACCGGGTCGGCGCCGGGCCGGAGCACGGTGAGCGCGTCGGCCGGGACCGGGTGGAACGGGTTGGTCAGGTGCACCTGGCCCTGCTCGCCGAGCACCCGGCTGAAGGTGTCGTAGGCGCGCTGGAAGCCGCAGGTCAGCACCAGGCGCCGGGCGCCGGAGGCGACGATGGCGGCCGCGTCGACCTCGACCTCGCCGGCCACGACGGCGGACCCCGTGACGACCTGGTCGGGCTGCGGCCCGAACAGCTCATGGCCGAGCCGGATCGGGTAGCAGCCGACGTCGGCCAGGGCGCCGCCGCCCAGCGCGGCCGACAGCCGGATGTTGCCGGCCGGCCGGCCCAGGCGGAAGTGGTAGCCGCTGATGATCTCGGTGAAGTCCCCGATGGCGCCGTCGGCCAGGAGCTGGGCCAGGCGCTGGTGCTGGGCCTGGAACGGGAAGACGAACGCCTCCCACAGCAGCGCGCCGGGCAGGGCGCGGGCCGCGTCGAGGACCGCGGCGGTCTGGCTGGCCCCGACGCAGAGCGGCTTCTCGCAGAGCACGGCCTTGCCGGCCCGCAGGGCGCGGATCGTCCAGTCGGCGTGCAGCGAGTTCGGCAGGGCCACGTACACGGCGTCGATGTCCGGCGACTCGACCACCGCGGCGTAGTCAGCCACGCCGCGGTCGACGCCGTGGTCGCCGGCGAACGCCTCCGCCCGGCCCAGGTCACGGCTCGCCACCAGGGCAGCGCGGCCGCCGCCGGCCTCGCGCAGGCCGGGCAGGAACTGGCCGCGCGCGATGTTAGCGGTACCGAGGATGCCCCAGCGAACCATCTGCCTCTCCTCCCGCCCGGGCGCACGCAGTCGCGACGCTCGCGATCGTCGCGGACGGACGACTGCCGACCGTAGCAGCCGCGCGGTCAGCCACCGGACCGGGGAACGCGCGTAACCCAGACGTCACATCAAACGCTTAACCATCCCTTCGGCTCATGCCAGACTGCCAGTGGGATGTCCATCTGGCCGAGGGGAGTCCATTGGGCGAAAGCACCGGGAGGCAGCCGGGGACAGCCGGGTTCAGCCCGCGGCCGCTGGAGGACCGCCTGGCCTCGGCGTGGGCGGCCAAGGGCCGGGCGCGGGCCGCGCCGCTGCTCGCGCTGGCTGGTGACGTCGCCGACCCGGCGCCGGTCGAGCACCGGCGCGTCGATGACACCGGACAGTGGCCGTTCGGCCGGTTCATGGTCGCGTGGCTGGACGCCTCAGCCGCCCCCCGGCTGGTCCGGCACCTGCCCGACGAGGCGTTCTTCCTCCGGCTGCTCACCACCGCCTACCAGCCCGTCCTGTCGCAGCGCCCGGATCTCGCCGGCCTGCTCCGGGACGACTCGCGCTTCGAGGTGTCGATCACCAACGATGTCCTCCAGATTCAGCTCCGCGGGCTGGAGGACGGCTACAGCATGATCCGGCATCACGCCCTGATGCTATTCAGCGCCACCTTGTGGCTGGATGAGCCGCGGCGGGCGCAGTGGCTCGAGCTTTACGATGGCCTGCTCGGCTACGTCAGCGAGCGGCCAGGGGGACGTCCTGGTCCCGACGAGCTGGCGCGCGTCGAGGCCAGCGCCTTCGCCGACTTCGTCGCGCTGCGGGCCGACAGCCTGGACGAGGCCGGCGCGGGCGCGCTCCTGGCCGACCCGGCGCTCACCGCGAACGTCACCGGGTACCTGCTATACGCCGGCGCGGCGATTGCGCTGCTCTGGCGTCAGTACCGCCAGCTCGCCCCGGACGAGCGGGCCAGGTGGCAGCGCGAGCAGCTCGCGGAGCTATACCGCCGTCCCGACTATCTCCGGCAGGAGTGGATGACACCATGACCGATCGCAGCAGCGGGCCGTTCCAGCTGGTGGTGACCGGCGCGCGGATCGCTACCGGCGACCCGCGCCGCTACAACATCGGTGTCCGGGACGGGGTCATCGCCGCGATGGCGGCCGGCGACGAGGACCTGGGCGCGGCGCAGACCGTGGTCGACGCGGCCGGACGCTGGGTCATCCCGGGCGCCATCGATACGCATGCCCACATCAACCAGCGGGCCGAGGAGTACAACCACGTGCCGGGGCTCGGGCCCGATGACAACTTCGCGGCCGAGTCGCGCGGCGCGATCGCGGGCGGCTGCACGACCGCCCTGAACTACGTCCAGTTCGGCACGCCGTCGCTGCTGGACTCCTATCACGATGGCCTCGCCGCGGCCACGGCGCAGACCCGCATGAACGTGATGTTCCACGGGTGCCTGATGAACATGGGCCAGGTGGCGGAGATCCCGCAGGCCGTCGCCGAGGGGCTGCGGACGTTCAAGATGTTCATGCCCTACCGCGGCGAGGAGGCGCGGAACCTCGGCGGGATCGGCAGCCTGGACCACGCCCAGATGCGGGTGGCGTTCGCGGCGATCGTGGCTAACGGCGCGCAGGCCCTGGTGCATGCCGAGGACGGTGACATCGTCGATGCCTGCATGCGGGCCGAGAGCGCCGCCGGGCTGACCTCGCTGGCGGGCTGGGAACGCTCGCGGCCGGCTATCGCGGAGGGCGACGCGGCCTGGACCGCGATGTACCTGGCCGAGGAGGCGGCCTGCCCGGTGACGATCGTCCACGTGTCGAGCCTGGAGGCGATCCGGGCACGGGAGGCGCTGGGCTACCCGGGGGCTGCCCTTGAGTCGTGCGCGCATTACCTGACGCTGACGACGGATTCCGGGATCGGCCCCGAGGGTAAGGTGGCGCCCCCCATCCGCGACGCGGCACTGGCGGAGGCGATCACCGAGGCGGTCCTGGCGGGCCGCATCGACTTCTTCGGGTCGGACCACAACGTCTGGCCGATCGCGGCCAAGCGGGAGTGGGAAACGTCCAAGCCCGGGCTGCCGGGCATCGGGCTCATGCTCCCGCTGCTCCTCACCCACCTGGTCGCCGGCCGGGGCATGAGCATGGAGCGGCTCATCCAGCTCACCTCGCGCAACGCCGCTGTCCGGTTCGGGCTGGAGACCAAGGGCGCGGTCGCCATCGGAATGGACGCCGACCTCGTCGTCCTCGACGAGGGCGAGCGCGTCGTGCACGCGAGCGAGCTGCACTCGGCCATCGACTACTCCCCCTACGAGGGCATGAAGCTGCGGATGTGGCCGGCGGCCACGATCTGCGGGGGCACGCTGGTGTATCTCGACGGCGCTTTCCCCGGCGACGGGTTCCGGGGCGAGATCCTCAACCACCGGTTCCGCGGCCCGGCCCGGGACGACGCCGTCTGACCCGGCTCGGCTGCCGAGCTCAGCCGGGGAGCAGGCCGCGGCCGCCGTCCACGACCAGGAGCTGGCCGGTGACGAACGACGCCTCGTCGCTGGCCAGGTACACGTAGGCGTGCGC
>FSXZ01002464.1_pt1 | contig 11695 bp, 13 predicted proteins | sample 1638121 | NCBI WGS metagenome assembly FSXZ01 (sample SAMEA3914788, study PRJEB12502) | metagenome | biome: forest; material: soil | place: Canada | collected 2011-07-03 | depth 0.1 m
CGCTCTGCCTGTCCCGCGCGGCGGGCGAGCTGATCAAGGTCCTGGACGCCGACGATCAGCTGGCCCCGGGCACCCTCGCCCGCGACATCGGCGTGCTGTCAGCCCAGCCCGGCATCGGCTGGACTGCGGCCCGGGTTCTCGACCTGCTGCCGGACGGGTCCACGGCCGGGTTTGACTCCGATCCGGCTGAAGGCCGGATCGAGCGCGGCCAGGTCCTGGAGCAGTGGCGCGCGCGGGGGTACCGGCCGCCAGTTCACCCGGCCACGCTGTGCGTGCGCCGGGAGCTGCTGCTGGCCATGGGCGGCTGGATGGCCCTGCCCGCCTCCGGCGATACCGGCCTGCTCCTGGCCCTCAATGCCATCAGCCCCGGCTACTTCATCGCCGATACCGGCCTGCTCTACCGGAAATGGCCGGGCCAGATGACCAGCCAGGCCGCCCACACCGACGAGGTGGAATGGCCCGCCCGGATGGCCATCATCGAGGCCCGGGCCGAGGCGCTCACCGCGCTCTGGGACCGGTGAGGACGGTCATGGCGCTATCTTCTCGTAGCACAGCAGCGCGGCGGCGCCGCTCTGGGCCGCCGAGGCGAGGCGGAGGTTACGCGTACCCGCGGGACTGGTGAACAGCCGACGGCCGGTGCCCAGAACGGTCGGGAAGACCAGGAGACGGTACTCGTCGACCAGCTCGTGTTCCATCAGCGTATGCGCGACGCCGGTGCTGCCGATGACGATGACATCGCGCTCACGCCGCGCCCGCTGCACCGCTCCGGTGAGGTCGCCGCTGATCAGCGCGGAGTTGTTCCAGGCGCTCACGTCGGTGAGGGTCCGGGACGCCACCAGCTTGGCGGCGGCGTTCATCCTCGCCGAGAACTCATCGGACCGCCCGGGCCAGATCTTGGCGAACAGCTCCCAGGTGGTCCGGCCCAGCAGCAGCGCGCCGGTGTCGAGCCGGGCGCCGAGCCGGAACTTATCCCCGGCCACCGCCTCGGGGCCGTACCGGAACGCCCAGCCGCCGGCCAGCGTTCCGTCCGAGCCGTCGGGATCCTCCACGACGCCGTCGAGGGTGATGAACTGGATGACAATGATGCTGTTCACGGCGATCCTCCTGGGGACGCCTGCGCGCCCGTCGGGTGGTGTGCGGTCAGCTGTACATACCGCCGGGCGCCGCTGAACTCATCGGCCCTCCGAGCGGTAGCGTCAGCAGGTCGCTGAGCGGGTGACAGGGGAGGCGGGGTGGGCGTGGACGTCACTACGGACGCGGATTTCGACGCTGCGGCCGGCCTGTTCCGCCACGAGCTGGTGGTGCACTGCTACCGGATGCTGGGCTGCGTCGATGAGGCCGAGGACCTGGCCCAGGAGACGCTGATCCGGGCCTGGAAGGCCCGCGACCGCTACGACGCCAGCCGGGCCTCGCTGCGCACCTGGCTCTACCGGATCGCCACCAACGCGTGCCTGACCGCCCTGCAGAGCCGCCCGCGCCGCCCGCTGCCGTCCGGTCTCGGCGCGGCGAGCGATGACCCCGCTACGCCGCTGGTTCCCGACTTCGCGGTGCCGTGGCTGCAGCCCCTGCCGGACCGCTACCTGCGCCGTGACGAGGCTGATCCCCTGGCCCGGGCCACGGAGCGCGACGGCGTCCGGCTCGCGCTGGTCGCCGCCCTTCAGCTGCTGCCGCCCCGGCAGCGAGCCGTGCTGGTGCTCCGGGACGTCCTGGCGTTCAGCGCGGCGGAGGTCGCCGGGCAGCTGGATACCTCGACGGCGGCCGTCAACAGCGCCCTGCAGCGCGCCCGGGCGGCCATCGCCGGGGCCGCGCCCAGCCAGAGCGCGCTGCGCACGCCCGATGACCAGGCGGTGCGGCGGAAGATCGAGCGCTATATTCAGGCGTTCGAGGCCGCCGACGTCGACGCGCTGGTCACGCTGCTCACCGACGACGCTGTGCTGGAGATGCCGCCGGTCCCGCTCTGGTACGCCGGCCGGGCCGACTACGGCCGCTTCATCACCCGCGTATTCGCGATGCGGGGCAGCGGCTGGCGGATGATCCCGGCGGGCGCGAACGGCCAGCCTGCGGTCGCGGCCTACTGCCCGGACGATACTGGCACCCTGCGGCTGCACACCCTGCAGGTGCTGACCGTCACCGCCGCGGGGATCGCGCACAACGTGGTCTTCCAGGACCCCCGGGTGTTCACGTCCTTCCAGCTCGCCCCGGTCCTCGAGCCACGCCGCCGGCCGCACCCGGCTTCTGGCGGGTGACCCGGATCAGGAGGCCTGCGTAGGCTCAGGCGGGTGCGGGAGCGCTGGGCCGGCCAGCCGGCGTGGGCGAGGTGGGTGCTCGCGGTGTACCTGATCGGGTTTGCCGATGGCACCGGCGCCCATATCAGGGACCTGGCCCGCGGCGGGCTGCACGCTTATGCGTTCGCGCCCGCCGCCGTGCAGGTCTTCTTCGTCGGCCTCGTCATCCTTGATCCGGTGGTCTTCGCGCTCATCCTGCTGGCCCGTCCGGCCGGGGCCTGGCTGGCGGCCGCGGTCATGGCCGCGGACCTGGCAGCGAACTGGCTCGTCAGCTGGTCCGCGCCGCCCGGGTACCGCCTGCGATTGCTGCCCGCGACCGGGCTGCTGCCGATTACCGTATTCGGCCTGTTCGTGCTGATCTCTTTCGTCCCGCTGCGGCGCTCGCTCAGGGGGCCGGGCTGATCCGCACCAGGTTTCCCGCGGGGGCCGCCTCCCGGTTCCTGACCGGCCGCATGACCTGCTTGGCCACGCAGACCGGGATACCCGCGGCGTCCTGCCGGGCCAGCCGGCGGTAGCTACTGGGTGACAGGCCGACCAGCTCGGAGAACCGCGTGCTGAAGGTGCCCAGCGACGAGCAGCCGACCGCGAAGCAGATATCGGTGACCGACAGGTCCCCGCGCCGGAGCAGCGTCATGGCCCGCTCGATGCGCCGCGTCATGAGGTAGCTGTAGGGCGACTCGCCATAGGCAGCGCGGAACTCCCGGCTCAGGTGGCCGGCCGAGATATGAACGCCGCGCGCCAGCGCCTCCACGTCCAGGGGCTGGGCGTAGTCGCGGTCGATCCGGTCGCGGACCCGGCGCAGCAGGGCAAGCTCGCGCAGTCGCGGGTCGGGTCGGCTGGTCACGCCTCTATCCTGCCCCGTCAGCCGCAGTCATGCCTAGTCAGCCCGCACGGCCGCCGGGCCGGCCGGCGCGGCCTTGTAAGGTGCCTCGCATGCCGGACGCCGCGCCCCGCCCCGAGCCGTTCACCCCGCAGGCCAGCCCGGAGGCGCTGGCAGACCTCCGCGCGCGGCTGCGCGCCACCCGCTGGCCGGACACGCCGCAGGACGCCGGGTGGTCGCTCGGGACCGACCTGGCCTACCTGCGCGAGCTCGTCGCCTACTGGGCGGACGGCTTCGACTGGCCGGCGCGGGAGGCGGCGCTGGCCCGGCTGCCCCGGTTCCGGGTCTCGGTCGCCGGCCTGCGGATTCATTTCGTGCACGCCCGCGCGGCGGCCCCCGCCGGTCCCGTCCTGCCGCTGGTTCTCTGTCACGGCTGGCCGGACTCGTTCTGGCGCTATGCGAAGGTCATCCCGCTGCTCACCGACCCCGGCGCGCACGGGGCCGACCCCGCCGACGCGTTCGACGTGGTCGTGCCGGACATGCCGGGCTACGGGTACTCCGGCCGCCCGGCGGGGCCGCCGCTCGACTCCGTCGCCGTGGCCGGCCTGTGGGCTGAGCTCATGACCATCCTGGGGTACCCGCGGTTCGGCGCGGCGGGCGGGGACATCGGCAGTCACGTGAGCCGTTACCTCGCGCTCGACCAGCCCGGCCGGGTCGCCGCCGTCCACCGCACCGACGGCGGCCTGCCCGTGTTCGCCGGCGACCCCGCGGACCTCACGGCCGAGGAGCGGGCCTGGATGGGCGACGCCGCGGCCTGGGCCGCGGCCGAGGGCGCCTACTCCGCCATGCACCGCACGAAGCCCCAGACCGCCGCCTTCGGGCTCACCGACTCGCCTGCCGGGCTGGCCGCCTGGATCGTCGAGAAGCTCCGGGCGTGGAGCGACTGCGACGGCGACGTCGAGCGGAGCTTCACCAGGGACGAGATCCTCACGAACGTCACGCTCTACTGGCTCACCGGGACGATCGCCTCGTCGATGCGCATGTATCACGCGAACGCCGCCATCCCTCCCGCCCAGCTCGCCCGCCGGGTCGAGGTGCCTTCCGGCTTCTCGCTCTTCCCGGGCGACATCAGCCGCCCGCCCCGCGCGTGGCTCGAGCGGACGGCGAACGTCGTCCGGGTGACCGAGCCCGCGCGCGGCGGTCACTTCGCCGCGTTCGAGGAGCCCGGGCTCTACGCCGAGGAACTGCGCGCCTTCTTCCGCCCGTACCGGGCGGGCTAGCCGGACCGGGCGAACCGGTCGAGCGTCGCCAGCATCCAGGCGCGCTTCGTGTCGCTTCCGCGGTGCCCGGAGTGCGGGTCCATGAGCAGCTCGGCGCCGGGCCAGGCGCGGGCGAGTTCCCACGCGGTGGCGGCCGGGCAGCTCAGGTCGAGCTGACCGTGGATCAGCACGCCGGGAATGCCGGCCAGGCCCCCGGCCCCACTGATCACCGCGTTCTCCGCCAGCCACGCCGCGTGGGAGAAGTAGTGCGCGCAGAGCCGGGCGAAGGCCCGCACGTCCGGGTCGGCCGGATCCGCGCGGACGACCGGCGGGGCGCCCGGCTCCAGCGACAGGACCACGTCTTCCCAGGTCCGCCACGAGCTGGCGGCCGCCTCCCGGACCCGGCGATCCGGATCTTCCAGCAGGCGCGCGTACGCGGCGACCAGGTTGCCGTCATCCCCGGCGGCGGCTGCGCCCTCCCGGAACTGCTCCCACTCGGCGGGGAAGAACTGGCCGACGCCGCGGTAGAGCCAGTCGATCTCCGAGCGCCGGTTCGTGCAGATGGCGCTGAGCATGATCTCGGTCACGCGATGCGGGTGGCGCTGGGCGTAGACCAGGCCGAGCGTGGTGCCCCAGGAGCCGCCGGTGACCAGCCAGCGGTCGATGCCCAGGTGCTCGCGCAGCCGCTCCATGTCGGCGACCAGGTGGCCGGTGGTGTTGTGCCGCAGGTCGGTCGCCGGGTCGCTGGCGTGCGGGGTGCTGCGGCCGCAGCCGCGCTGGTCGAACAAGACGGCCCGGTAGCGGTCCGGGTCGAACATCCGCCGCATGTTCGGCGAGCAGCCCTGGCCCGGCCCGCCGTGCACCATGACGGCCGGCTTGCCGTCCGGGTTCCCGCACGTTTCCCAGTAGACGAGGTTGCCGTCGCCGACGTCGAGCTGGCCGTGCTCGTACGGCTCGACCGGCGGGAAGAGCTCGACCACGTCCTGATTCCCCCGCTACCGCCGGGACGGCTCGTCCGCCCGGGCGCCTAAGCATTCCGCACGGCCGGCGATCCCTCAACCTGGCGGCCGGGCCAGGCCCGCGTCGCTCAGCGGTCGTTGCGCCATTCACCGCCGTGCTCGCGCGCGTACCGGCGCTGCTTGCGCGGGGAGTCAGCAAAGTTGCCGTACAGGTCCTCCGCCGACCGCCGGGTGCGCCGGGTCAGGTTCCGGGTCTGCAGGCCGACGATGCTGGCGAAGCCCCAGACGGCCAGGATGACCACGCCGATGAAGATGAGGATCTCCCACCACGACATCTGAGTCACCGCGATTCTGTATGCGCTGATGCCGAGTTGGCCTATCGCTACCCGGCCGGGGCGGGCCAAACTTCGTGCCCGGCCGGAGCGAGCTCCGCCGGCCGTGATAGCAAGGCGGGATGAGCGCCCGCGGGCAGGTAGTCAAGGCCATGGTGGTGATCCGGCGGCCGCGGGACGGCGCGCTGCTGGTCTCCCAGGGCGACGACGTGCCGCCGTTCCAGCGGCCGCTGGGCGGGCACGTGGAGTTCGGCGAGTACGCGGCCGACACGCTGCACCGCGAGCTGCTGGAGGAGATCGGGCAGGCTGTCACCGACGTCCGGCTGCTGGGCGTGCTGGAGAACATCTTCCCGTGGGACGGCGGCCGGGCCCACGAGATCGTTTTCCTCTACGCCGCCGCCTTCGCCGACGAGGCCGCCTACGAGATCGAGGAGCAGGGCATCCGGGACGAGGTACCCGCCCGGACCCGGGTGATCTGGCGGCCGGCCGATGCCGTCAGCCCGCCCTTGTACCCGGAGGGAGTAACCGCCCTGCTCCGGGCCACGGGGCAGTGACCGGCGGCGCTGACGGGCGGCCCGGCTACTTCACCTTCCAGGTCGCGATGGCGCCGTCGAGGTTGGGATCCCAGGTCACGGCGCCGACCTGGACCGAGTTGGGCAGCTCAAACGACACGTAGCCGATCTCAGTCTGGCCGGGAGCCACCGTGAAGTCCCCGTCGCTGAAGTTCGTCCCGGCCGCCAGCCCGCTGAATGAGGCCGTGTAGGACTGATCGTTGCTGCCGAGGACGTTCGCGTCGAGGTTCGAGTCATCGTGCGAGCTGCCGGTCAGCCCGGTGATCTTGAACTCGGCGCCGGCCAGGTGGTGCCGGGCGCTGGCCGCGTCGAAGGAGTTGTCCGGCGTGGCGGTCTGGCTGACGGAGATGAGCGTCACGTCGTAGGACATCGGCTTGCCGTTGTCGTCGGTACCGGTGATCTTGAAGGTCGTGCCGACCCCGCCGGTGGCCGCCGGCCCCGGCGTCGGCTCCGACGGCGTCCCGGCCGGTGATCCCGTGGCGGACGTGCCGCTGCCGGAGTTCTGCCGACTCCCCACGGCGGCGCCGATCACCCCGAGGACGATGAGCACCACGACTGCGGTGCCCACGCCGATGAGGATGTTGCGCCCGGTGTGGCCGCGCCGCGGCCCCTGTGGCCGCGGCGGCTGATTCCAGCCGGGCTGCTGCGCCCAGCCGGGTTGCTGATTCCAGCCCGGCTGCTGCTGGTAACCGCCCTGCTGCCCGCCGCCCGCCTGGTAGCCGCCCGGCGGTGGCGGGTAGCCGGGCGTGGCCTGCGGCCCCGGCTGCTGCCACCCGGGCTGACCGCCCGGCGGCGGGTACTGATTCCCCGGCGGCCACGGCGGCTGGTCACCGGAGGGTGACGGGTTCCCGCCGGGCCACGGCGGCTGGTCACCGGGCGGCGGCGGATTTCCCGCGGGCCACGATGGCTCGTCACCGGACGGCGGGGGCGGGTAAGTCATCGGCAGGTCCTCAGCGGTGGACGGCGGGCAGCAGGCACGCTGCTGTTCTGGTTGGACGCGGCCCGTTCCCCGCCGGTTGACATATCACCCGCACCGCAGATTCCGGGTGAATCGTGCCCTCCGAAAGCTTCCCGACCTGGGCTAAGCAGAGTGACCGGCCGAACCAGGTGATGTCGGCCAGGTTCCGGGCGGCGACGGCCCGGCGCTCAGCTACCGGAGTCCGGCGGGCTCGCCCGGCCGCGCCCGTTACAGTAAGCGCCGTGCTGCTGACCATCGTGGGCTGCTCTGGCTCGGCGCCCGGCCCGGACTCGGCGTGCTCGTGCTACCTGATCCAGCAGGACGGCTTCGCGCTGCTGCTCGACGCGGGCAACGGGGCATCGGGACCGCTGCAGCGGTACGCCGCGCCGCAGGACGTGGACGCGGTGATCCTCTCGCACGCCCACGCCGATCACTACATCGACATCAGCCAGCTCCAGTACCTGCGGAACGTGACCGGAGCGCCGCCGCTGCCCATCATCGCCCCGGCTAACCTGCCTGGCCTGCTGCTGCTGATCCGCCCGGAGTCCTGGGCCATCACGACGCCCCGGCCCGGCCCGGTCCAGCTCGGCCCGCTGGCCGTGCGGCAGGCCCGGGTCGCGCACGGCCAGATGGAGTGCTGGGCGACCCGGATCGGCGACCAGCTGTGCTACACCGCCGACACCGAGCCGTGCGCGGCGCTCGACGAGCTGGCCGACGGCTGCGGGGTGCTGCTGGCCGAGGCGTCCGGCCTGGACGGCGACCAGCTGCCCCGGCACCTGACCGCGGGTGACGCCGGCCGCCTGGCCGCGCGGTCGCGCACCCGGCTCCTCATCCTGACCCACCTGCGCCCCTGGCTGGATCACCCGGCGCTGCTCGCGGAGGCCGCCCGGCACGCGCCGTGCCCGGTCATCCTGGCCCGGCCCGGCCTGCGGGTGGCGCTCACCGGGGGTCAGCCGCCTGCCGCGGCCTAACCGGGGATTCACGTGAAACGACGCCCGGCCTGATCGGCGGCGGCCCGGGCGCGCTGCGCCGACAGCTCGCGCTCGGCCGCGTTCTGGGTCAGGGCGGCGGCGCGCTCGAACTCGGCCCGGGCCTCGTCCGCCCGGCCGAGCTTCATCAGCAGGTCCCCGCGCACGCTCGGCAGCAGGTGATAGGTGCGCAGCGCCGGCTCCGCGGTGAGCTGGTCGACCAGGTCCAGCCCGGCCTGCGGCCCGTACGCCATGGACACCGCTACCGCCCGGTTCAGCTCCACCACCGGGGACGGGCTGCGCCGGGCCAGCACCGCGTACAGCCCCGCGATGCGCGGCCAGTCCGTCTCCTCCGCCCGGAAGGCCCGGGCGTGGCACGCGGCGATGGCCGCCTGCAGTGCGTAAGGACCCTCCGCGCCGCCCAGCTGGTCCGCCCGGTCCAGGGCGGCCAGGCCGCGGTTGATCAGCAGCCGGTCCCAGCGCGCCCGGTCCTGGTCCAGCAGCAGCACCGGCTCCCCGGACGGCCCGGCCCGGGCCGGGATCCGGGACGCCTGGATCTCCAGCAGCGCCGCCAGCCCGTGCGCCTCCGGCTCGCCGGGCGCCACCCCGGCCAGCAGCCGGCCCAGCCGCAGGGCCTCCGCGCACAGCGCGGGCCGCATCCAGTCGTCGCCCGCGGTGGCCGAGTAGCCCTCGTTGAAGATCAGGTAGATGACCTCGAGGACCGAGGCCAGCCGGGCCGGGCGCTCCGCGCTGGGCGGCACCTCGAAGGGCACCTGCGCCCGGGCCAGCGCCCGCTTGGCCCGGACGATCCGCTGCGCGACCGTCGGCTCGGGTATCAGGTAGGCCCGCGCGATCTCGGCCGTGGTCAGGCCGCCCAGCAGCCGCAGGGTCAGCGCGACCCGGGCCGGCACGGCCAGCACCGGGTGGCAGGCGGTGAAGATCAGCCGCAGCAGGTCATCGTCGATGTCGTCGCCGAAGGCCCGGTCGAAGTCCGGCGTCACGGCCTCGCCCTCGGCCTCCAGGACCCGCCCGATCTGCGCGTACTTCAGCCGCAGCTCGTGATTGCGGCGGAACAGGTCGACGGCCCGGCGCTTGGCCACCGTCATCAGCCAGGCGCCCGGGTTGCGCGGCACGCCCTCGGCGGGCCACTGCTCCAGTGCCGCGACCACCGCGTCCTGGGCCAGCTCCTCGGCCAGCCCGACGTCCCCCGTATAGCGGGCCAGCCCGGCGATCAGCCGGGCGGACTCCATCCGCACGACCGACTCGACTGCCGCGTGCGCCGCTGAGTCCGCCACGACCAGCCATCCCACCATCGCCGGCCCCCCCGATCAAGGCCGCCGGCCGTCCGGCCTGGGAATTCACCCGGCCGGGCAGCCGGCGGCCCGCTCCGGCCGGGCTGGGTCACGGCATGAAGACCTCGCGCAGCCGGGTCTCGCCGTCGCCGGCCAGGCTGAGGAACCGCCGGGACCACTCGATGGCCTCGGCCTTGTCGCGGCACTCCATCAGGGCCCAGCCGCCGACCAGTTCCTTGGCCTCGGTGAACGGGCCGTCGATCACGGTGATCTTCCCGTCGGTGCGGACGATCTTGGTCATCTCCTCGATGGGCCCCACGCCGCCGGTGGCCAGCAGGACGCCGGCCTTGGTGGCCTCCTCTATGAACTTGCTCATCTCGGCCCATTCCTCCGGGGTTGGCGGGGCCGCCGGGGTGGCCGAGGGGTCGCCGATGGTGTAACCGAGGAATCGCATGGTCGTCTCCCTGCGCTAGTGCTCCGGTACGGGCCGGATGCGGAGCAACATCGTGCTCGGCCCGCTCTGGCCCTATGTCGAACGCCGCGGCCCCAGATCGACATCGGCCGCGCGGGAGTTCCCGAAATTCTCGGCCGGGCGCTGCGCCGGGTCAGGAGTTGGCGTGCAGGACCGAGTTCAGGCCGGTCCAGGCGGCCTTGTTGGCCAGCGCCTCGACGGTCCCGGTGCGCGAGTTCCGCCGGAACAGCAGGCCGGGCGTGCCCGACACCTCCAGGGCCTTGACCACCTGCCCGTCGGGCAGGGTGACCAGGGTGCCGGCCGTGACGTACAGGCCGGCCTCGACGATGCAGTCGTCGCCCAGGCTGATGCCGATCCCGGCGTTGCTGCCCAGCAGGCAGCGCTCCCCGACGCTGATGACCTGGGTGCCGCCGCCCGACAGGGTGCCCATGATGGCCGCGCCGCCGCCGATGTCGCTGTGGTCGCCGACCACCACGCCCGCGCTGATCCGGCCCTCGACCATGCACGTGCCCAGCGTGCCCGCGTTGAAGTTGATGAAGCCCTCGTGCATGACCGTGGTCCCGGCGGCCAGGTACGCGCCGAGCCGGACCCGGTCCGCGTGCGCGATCCGCACCCCGGACGGCACCACGTAGTCGGTCATCCGCGGGAACTTGTCCACGCCCGTGACCTCGAAGCCGATCCGCGAGGCCCGGGCCGCCAGGCGCACCCGGCTGACATCGTCCGGCGCCACCGGGCCGAGCGTGGTCCAGGCCACGTTGGCCAGCAGCCCGAACATCCCGTCCAGGTTCGCGCCGTGCGGGCGGATCAGCCGGTGGCTGAGCAGGTGCAGCCGCAGCCAGACATCATGGGTGTCCGCGGGCGGCGCCGACAGGTCGGCGATCTGGGTCCGGACCGCGACGACCTCGACACCCCGGAACTCGTCCCGGCCCAGGCTCGCGGCGGCCTCCGGGTCAAGGTCCGCGGCCGCGTCGCCCGGCCGCAGCCGGGACGTGCCGCCCGGGCCGCCCGGCTCGGTCAGCCGGGGCGCAGGAAACCAGGTGTCCAGGACGGCGCCATCGGCGGCGAAGGTAGCCAGCCCGACGCCCTCGGCCCCGGCAGGGTTCACAGTGGTCACGTTCCTACCCTAGCCAGCCGGACCGGACCTGGGCGTCTGGTCACTGCTCTGGCTGGCGCATGATGGACGTTATGCCGATCGTGACGAAACGGGGCCGCCGTAGATGAGTGAGCTCGCCAGTGTGGTGCCGGACGTGGCGGCGCTGATGACGGGCCTGGAGCGGGCCGGGTACCTGGCCGACGAGCCGCTGGGCACGGCCCTGTTCCTGGCGGCCCGGATGGGGCAGCCGATCCTGCTCGAGGGCGAGCCCGGCGTCGGCAAGACCGAGGCGGCCAAGGCCCTGGCCACGGTCCTGGACACCCCGCTGATCCGGCTGCAGTGCTACGAGGGGCTGACCTCGGAGCAGGCCCTGTACGAGTGGAACTACCCGCGCCAGCTGCTGGCCATCCGGCTGGCCGAGGCCCGCGGCGAGACGCCCCGCGAGGCGGACCTGTTCAGCGCCGGCTACCTGCTGGCCCGGCCGCTGCTGGCCGCGCTGGATCACCCCGGCCCCCGCCCGGCCGTGCTGCTCATCGACGAGGTGGACCGCGGCGACGATGAGTTCGAGGCGTTCTTGTTCGAGCTGCTGGCCGAGTCGGCCGTGACCATCCCGGAGCTGGGCACGCGGAGCGCCAAGTTCCCGCCGGTGGTGGTGCTGACCTCGAACCGGACCCGGGACCTGCAC
>FSXZ01001497.1_pt1 | contig 11647 bp, 10 predicted proteins | sample 1638121 | NCBI WGS metagenome assembly FSXZ01 (sample SAMEA3914788, study PRJEB12502) | metagenome | biome: forest; material: soil | place: Canada | collected 2011-07-03 | depth 0.1 m
CCTCCGGCACCATGACGACCCGGCCGCCCAGGGCGAGGGCCGCCCAGTCGGCTTCTGCCCGCGGGTCCGGGAAGTCGGGGTCCTGCTCGCCCATCACGATCAGCGCAGGAGCGCGGACGTCGGCCAGGCGTGCCCGCGCCGCGGCGTGGCTGGTGCGTGTGGTGCGCGAGAAGGCGCTGGCGTATCTGGGCCTGCGCAGGGCCGCCGCGACCTGGTCGCGGTACTCGCCGAAGTCCGCCGGCGGCCGGCCCGCATACAGCTTCGGCAGGTAGGCCTTCCAGGCCCGCGCCGCCCACGGCGGGGCCATGGCCGCGCGGAGCAGGGCGCGCTGGACAGCGCTCACCTCGGCGTCGCGCACGAAGGGGCCGATGAGCACCAGGCCGCTAACGAGTCCGGGCTGCCAGGCCGCGGCCACGTCATAGCCGATGCGGCCGCCCGGGCGGCTCAGGTAACTCGGGACCGGAGCGGACGCCAGAGCGAGGGAACGGGACGTCATGCGGGCTGCAAGCTTGGTCATGCCTCCAGGGTGACCGGGCCGGGCAGCGAAGTCGCTAGGGGAACGCCTAGGGACCCGGCGGCCCTATGGCCGGCGCGCGGTTGCCTCCGCCGCGGCTGCCCCGTCCGTGTCTCCCCGGGCAGGTCTAGGGCCGGACCCCGGGGCCTTCCCTAGCGACGGCGCGGCAGCCGGCTGGTCATGATCGGCACATGGCCGCCGGAAGCCGGCCGCCGATATGACCAGGAGGCAGGCATGCACGGCAGGAAGTTCCTTGCGCACGCACCACCGGCTCGGGACCAGCTAGCACCCGCGGCCAGGCACCCCGGCCGTCTTCGCCCAGCAGAGAAATCGGCGGGCCATGCGGCCCGGACACGCCAGCGCATACTGGCTGCCTTCCTGCCCATCGCCGCCGTGCTGTACGTCAGCTGCGAGGCGCTCGACCCTAAAGGCACCGACCAGATCGTCACGAACATGGCCACCGGGCTGAAGCTGCTGGCCATCGCGAGCAGGCACCCGGCCCAGCTGTACGCCGCGGGCACACTGTCCCTGCTCGCCCTGGGCGCGGTCGCGGTGTCGTATGCGGCGATCGCCCTGCTGGTCACCGGCCGCGGCTGGGTGATCGCCACTATCGGCGCGCTGCTCGGCGGCATCGGCGCCTTCTGCGGAGCCATCACCAACGTGCTGGTCGGCGTCAACCTCGCCGCGGCCGCGACCGCCCACACGTCACCAGATGCGGCGGCACGGTTCCTGGTGACGGCGTTCAACTCCGGAGCCGGCCAGCTCTTCACCTACTTCTATGCCGCCAGCGAGTACGCCGCACCCGTGCTGATGGGCTTCGCGCTGTGGCGCAGCCGCCGCGTTCCGCTCTGGCTGGCGGCCCTGTTCACCGTCGGCTTCGAGGTCGCCGAAACGCAGTCCGCCAGGGGACCCGTCGTCATCGCATTCATGCTGCCCTGGGGGATCGCGATGGCCCTGCTCGCCGCCAGGATCTGGCAGGCAGCAGGCCAGCCGGCCGCCAGCCGCAGCCCGCAGCCCGCGGCCGTGCCGGTCAGCGCCATCTAGCTCCATCGCAGGCCCGCACGGCGAGCCCGTCCCGGAGCCGTCGCCACGCCCCGCTCAACCCCGACCTGGAGTGACAGCTCACCATCGGCCCCGGCTGCCGATATCCCGGCCATCCACGAAGGAGAACGACATGGCGACCCCCGTCCAGGCCCCGGCAGCGAGAGCACCGGGGAAAAGAGCGCCGATGACCTCGCTGAGGAAGACCGCGCTCGTCGCGGGCGTCTTGTACCTGATCACGTTCATCTCGATCCCCGCGCTTGCCCGCTACGGCCCCGTGAAGAATCACCGGGACTTCATACTCGGCCACGGCAGCACCAACGGCGTGCTGCTGGGCGGGCTGCTCGAGGTAATCGTCGCCCTCGCCGGCATCGGCACCGCCGTCACGCTGTACCCGGTGGTCAGGCGCCAGAACGAGGGCGCCGCGCTGGGCTTTGTCGCTGCTCGCCTGCTTGAGGCCAGCATGATCTTCGCCGGGGTCATCAGCCTCCTGTCGGTCGTGACCTTGCGGCCTGCCGGAGCATCCGGAGTGGATGCGGCCACGCTCGTCACCAGCACGACGGCCATGGGGCGGGAGTACCGACCATGACAGGCGCGCCCCCGGTGCAGCTGGCCAGTGCCCCGGGCATCCGGCCGCGGGACCGGGTCCTGCGGCCGGCCCGGTACCGGCATCCGGGCGACGTAATCCGGCTGATCGCCGCAGCTGGGGTGCTGGCCGTCGCGGCCGGGATCGCTGTGCTGCTGCCCGCCGTGCTCCGGCCGGCTGCGGCCGCGGCCGTCGCGGTCCAGCCGGCGACCGCGGCCGGGCGGGTGCTGACCGGCCTCGTCCAGGTGATGATCGCGGCGGCGGCCCTGGCGCTGCTGGCGGCCGCGGTGCGGTACCGCCGGCTCCGGGCCCTCGTCACGGCGGCGGCCGGGTTCGCGGCGGCGGCGGCGCTGACGGCCGGAATCAGCGACCTGGCGGGGCCGGCCGGCTCCGCCGGGCTGCCGGCCGGCCTGCGCCAGGGTTCATGGCTGGCGGGCGCGGGCTTTCCCGATCCGGCCGTCCTGGCCGGGCTGGCGGCCGCCGCGGTGGTCGCGGCGCCGTGGCTGAGCCGGCGGTGGCGGCGGGCCGCCTGGGCTGTGCTGGTGATGACCGGAGCGGCCCGGCTGATCACCGGAGGGCTGCTGCCCATGCAGCTGGTGCTGGCGCTGGCCGCCGGGGTCACCGCGGGGGCGGGCATGCTGGTGGTGCTCGGCGCGCCAGACCGGCGGATGGGCCCTGCGGGAGTCGCGGCCGCCCTGCGCGCGGGCGGCCTGGCGGTCTGCCAGGTGACCGAGCTGGCGAGCGGCGCGAAGGGATCGCGGCCGTTCCGGGCGGTCACCGGCGACGGGCGCGCCCTCTTCGTCAAGGTCGCCGGCTCAGACCAGCGCGACGCGGACCTGCTGTACCGGGCCTGGCGCGGCATCCGGCTGCGCGGCGTCGGCGATACCAGGCCGGCGTCCTCGCTGTTCAAGGCCGTCGAGCATGAGGCGCTGCTGGCCGTCATGGCCGAGCGGGCCGGCGTTACGGTGCCGCACGTCGGCCAGGTCATCAAGGCCGCCGACGGGTCGGTGCTGCTGACCATGGAGCTGGTGGCTGGCCAGCGCCTGGACGACCGGCCGGGCGGCCGCATCACCGATCAGCTGGCCGGTGACCTGTGGCGCGAGGTAGGCCGCCTGCACCAGGCCGGCATCGCGCACCGGTCCCTGCACGGCGGCAACATCATGATCAGCCCGGACGGGCGCCCGGTGCTGACCGACTTCAGCTTCGCCGAGCTCGCCGCGACCACCCGCCAGCGCGCCATCGACGTGGCCGAGCTTCTCACCTCGCTGGCCGCCCGGATCGGCCCGGACCGGGCCGTAGCCGCCGCGTCAGCCGCGCTCGGCGACGGCGCCGTGGCCGCCGCGGCGCCGCTGCTGCAGCCGCTCGCCCTGTCGGCCGGCACCCGGCGCGCGGCCAGGGGCCAGGACGGGCTGGTGAAGAGGACCCGCGCCGCCGTGAGGGCGGCGTCCGGCGGCGACGACGATCAGGGCCTGGCCCGGCTGCAGCGGGTCCGGCCGCGCACGCTGCTGGCGATCGCCGCGCTGGCCGGCGCCTTCTACTTCCTGCTGCCGCAGATCGCTCAGGTCAGCGGCAGCTGGCACGCGCTGGAGCATGCTAACTGGGCGTGGCTTCCCGTGATCATCGGCCTGTCCGCGCTGACCTACGTGGCCAGCGCGGTCGCGCTCATCGGCTCGGTGCCCGGCCATGTCCCGTTCGGGCCGGCCGTGCTGGCCCAGGGCGCGTCCTCGTTCATCAACCGGGTGTCGCCGGCCAACGTCGGCGGGATGGCGCTGAACGCCCGGTTCCTGCAGAAAACCGGTACCGGAGCCCCGGCCAGCGTCGCGGCGGTGGGCGTGAACAGCCTCGCGGGCGCCGTCATGCACGTCGTGATGATCGTGGTGTTCTTCGCGCTGGCCGGCCACGACCTGACGAAAGCCTTCACGCTGCCGTCCGGCAGCAAGATCCTGCTCATCCTGGCGGTGATGATCGCAGTCATCGGGGTGGCCCTGGCCACGCGGCCCGGCCGCCGCTGGGCCAGCAAGCAGCTGGTTCCCGGCGCCCGTTCCGCGGCCCGCAGCCTGCGGCAGGCCGCCAGCAGCCCGGTGAAGCTGGGCTCGCTGCTCGGCGGCTCGGCGCTTATCACCCTGGCTTACATCGCCGGGCTGGCCGCCTCGGTCCAGGCGTTCGGCGCGGGTCCGGGCCTGATCGTGATCGGCGCCGTGTACCTGGCGGCCGCAGCGCTGGCGGCGGCCGCCCCGACGCCGGGCGGCCTCGGCGCGATCGAGGCCGCCCTGGTCGCCGGGCTGACCGGCGTCGGCATGCAGCCGGGGCCGGCGGTCTCGGCCGTGCTGCTGTACCGGCTGGCGACCTACTGGCTGCCGGTGCTGCCGGGCTGGCTGTGCTGGCGGTCCCTGCAGCACCGGGGGTACGTGTGAGCGCCAGCCCGCCGCCGGCCGCCGGAGGTGCCGCAGCCCGGAAAAGCTGGGTCCCGGGCCCAGGGCACGTGCGGAGCAACCGTTCCTGGAAGGCGTTGCCATGAGCGAGAAGACGGAGACGATCACCATACGGGCCGGCGGGGCGGGCCTTCCGCCGGATCCCGGCGCGCGGCGGGCGCCCCGCCGCCGGCGCCCGACCGGCGCGCCGCCGCCCCTGCCGCACCCGGTCTCGGTCACCACCAGGGCCTGGCTGGCCCTCGCGGTTGCCGTCCTGGCCGCCGTAATCGTGATCTTGGTCAAGGCTCCGTCGCTGCGACTTGACGATCAGGTCAACGCAGTGGTGCTCCGGTTTTTCGCGCGGGCGCGGACACCGTGGCTGACCGACGTCGCCAGGGGGATCACGGCGGCCTGCTCCGGCTGGGGGGCCACGGTTCTCGGGCTGTCGGCGGTCGCGGCGACGATGGCGTTCCGGCGCTGGCGGCATCTGCTGGTGTTCCTGTGCAGCCTGTTCCTCCTCGAGATCGCCATCCAGCTGATCGGCAGCGGGCTGAGCCGGCCGCGCCCGTACGGCGTGCTGGTCATCGCGGGCTGGGCCGGGTTCTCGGCCCCGGCGGTCTCGGTGATGATCCTCACGCTGTTCCTGGTCGGCATCGCCTACTGCCTGGTCGTGCCGGGGCGGCCCCGCTCCTACGCGAAGGCGGCCATCGCGGTCATCGTGACCGTGTTCTGCCTGGCCTCCCTGTACCTGGCCGCCGACCATGTGGATGACCTGCTGCTGGGCGTGGTGCTCGGGGTAGCGATTCCCGTCAGCGCGTTCCGCTTCTTCACCCCGAACGAGATGTTCCCCGTCGCCTACCGGCGCGGCAACACCGCGCACGTGGACGTGACCGGCCGGAGGGGCGAGGCGATCCGGCAGGGCGTACGGGACCAGCTGGGGCTCACCGTCACCGAGATCATGCCGGTCGGGCTCGAGTCCTCCGCCGGGTCGACCCCGCTGCGGCTGCGGGTTGACGGCAGCGCGGGGGAGTACTTGTTCGCCAAGCTTTACACCAGGGGCCACGTCCGCGCCGACCGCTGGTACAAGATCTGGCGGACGATCCTCTACGGCTTCCTGGAGGACGAGCATCCCTTCCAGACCGTGCGGCGCCTGGCCGAGTACGAGGACTACGCCCTGCGCCTGCTGCAGGGCACGGGGATCGCCGTGGCCCGGCCCTACGGCATCGTGGAGATCACCCCTGAGCGGGAGTACCTGCTGGTCACCGAGTACTTCGAGGGCGCAGCGGAAATCGGCGGCGCCGACATCGATGACCAGGTGATCGACCAGGGGCTGCTGCTGATCCGCGCGCTGTGGGACGCGGGGATCGCCCACCGCGACATCAAGCCGGGCAACCTGATGGTCCGCGACGGGCAGCTGCTGCTGATCGACGTGGCTTTCGCCCAGGTGCGCCCGTCGCCCTGGCGGCAGGCAGTCGACCTGGGCAACATGATGCTGGTCCTCGCGGTCCGCACCGATCCCGCACGGGTGTACCAGCAGGCACTGCGCCATTTCACCGAGGCCGAGCTGGCCGAGGCCTTCGCCGCCACCCGCGGGGTGGCCAGCCCGACGCAGCTGCGCGCCTTCATGAAACGCGATCCCCGGGACCTGCTCGCCGAGTTCCGCCAGCTCGCCCCGCAGCGCCAGCCGATCGTGCTGCAGCGCTGGGGCGTCCGTCGGGTCAGCCTGGCCGCGGCGATGCTCGCCCTATTCGCCGTGCCCGCCGTTTTCGGCCTGGGCTTGCTGCTGCCCGCCGGCGCCCCGTCTTCCCCCGCGCCCGATTGCGGCCGGGGACACACGATGATCCTGGCCGCCCAGGCGGTACCCTCCGCTGCCTTCCTCCCCTGCATTGCCGCGCTCCCGTCGGGCTGGACTGCAGCCCTGAGTCACATTGCCAGCGGGCGGGCCGGCTTCGCGCTGGACTCCGGCGCCCAGGCCAGCGGCGGCGGCGTCCATATCGCGCTCGGCCCGCCAGGGCAGCTGCAGACCGTGACGATCACCCTGACCGCCGCCTGCGACATTTCCGGCGCCCGGCAGGTCCCCTCCGGCCAGCCCGGCATGCGCCAGTTCGAGCGCCTGGTGAGCCTGGTCCCGCGGTACTCCGACGTCCGCTACTACACCTTCCCCGGCGGCTGCGCGACCTTCCGGCTCGTCTTCGCCCCCGGCGCGTCCGCGGCCCTGGCCAGAACCGTCGCCACCGCCGTGGCGTTCGTGCCCCGGTCGGCGCTGGTCGGGTACGTCCGGCGCACTGAGGGCCTGGCCCTGTGCGGGCGAGGTGCCGCATGCCCGGGATGACCAGGCCGGCTGCGGCCGAGCCGGGTGAGGGACCGATCTTCGGCCGTCCCGGCCAGGCCGCCGTCCTCACCGCCGGGGTGGTAGCGCTCACGGCGGTGGTGTTCGCCCTGGCCGCCAGCCACGGCATCATGGCCCGCATCCAGCGGGTGGACGATGCGTGGCTGCGGCTGATGATCTCCCGGCGGACACCGCCGCTGACCGCCATCGCCAAGGTCTTCAACGTTCTCGGGCTGGTCTACGTCACGCTGCCGGTACGGATCACCCTGGCCGGGTACCTGGCCGCGCGCCGCCGGTGGTGGCACCTGGCCGCCTTCACCGCTGCCGTGGTGCTATCGGAGGCGCTGATCGGCCCGCTGAAGAACATCTACGACCGGGCCAGGCCGCCCGCGTCACTGGTCGCCACGAGCGGCGCGTCCTTCCCGTCCGGGCACGCCATCGCCGCCTCCGTCACCGTCCTGGCGGCCGTCGTCGCCCTGGTGCCCGCGGGCAGGCGGCGCACCCTGTGGGCCGCAGCCGCGATGGCGTTCGCCGTCCTCATGGGGCTCTCCCGCGCCTACCTGGCCGCCCACTGGCTGTCCGACGCCACGGCCGGGATCCTGCTTGGCGCCTCCTGCGCCCTGCTGACCGCGCTGGCCGCCGGCCTGCTCCAGCGGCACCACCAGCCCCGGCGGCGGCCTCCCGGGCGCAGCGCCCGCCCGCCGTCGCGTCGCCCGGCCGCGCAGGCGCGGGACGGGTACGGACCTGAACAGGAACCGTCCGTGAAGACTGTCGGCCGCATGGGCCGCATGACCTGGCACGACTGGCGAGCTGGAAATGGGGTCAGGTAATGGCAATGGACTGGCATGACACATTGATGGGGTCCGTGCTGGTGATTTCTGCCGGGCTGACGTTCGCACACACCAGAGCCGCTTCACGGACTCTGCTCATCCTGGCTGTTACCGGTGCGGCCGGCACGCTCGTCATCGGCGTGCTGCTGTTCTTTCATCTGGCCTGAACCGGGCTCACCCCTGATATCCGCCAGCAACCCCCGGGAGAGGTCATGAAAGCAGTAACGGCCCCGCGATCGGGCGGCGGCCCGATGGCCGGCCGCACCGTGGTCATCACCGGCAGCACCGCGGGCATCGGCAAGGCCACCGCTCTGGGGCTCGCCGCCCTGGGCGCGCACGTCGCGATCACCGGCCGGGACCGAGACCGCGCCGAAACGGCGGCCACCGAGATCCGGGCCGCTGGCGGAGGGCCGGTGGACGTGTTTGTCGCGGACCTGTCCGACCAGGCCGGGGTACGGCGGCTGGCCGCCGAGCTCCTCCAGCGCCTGCCCCGGATTGACGTGCTCGTCAACAACGCCGGCGGCTACTGGAACACCCGGCACGTCACCGCCGACGGGCTCGAGCGCACCTTCGCCCTCAACCATCTCGCGCCGTTCCTGCTGACCAGCCTGCTCCTCGACCGCCTGAAGCAAACTGCGCCGGCTCGCGTGATCACTGTCTCCTCGAACATGCAGGCCCTCGGCCGGATCGACTTCACCGACCTGCAGGCCGAACGGTCCTACTCCGGCGCCCGGGCTTACAACCAGTCCAAGATCGCGAATGTCCTGTTCACCTACGAGCTAGCCCGGCGGCTATCCGGTGCCTCGGTCACCGCGAACGCCCTGCACCCCGGCGTCACCCGCACATCCTTCGGAGCCGAGGACCCGGCCGCCATCCAGCGGCTGCTCGTGCCGTTCATGCGGTCGCTCATGAAGACCCCGCCCCAGGGCGCCGCCACCTCGATCTACCTGGCCTCCGCACCCGGCCTCCAGCAGGTATCCGGGCGCTACTTTGCCGGCCGCAAGCCCAGGAAGTCCGCCAGGCGCAGCTATGACGAGGCCGCCGCGGCGCGACTCTGGCAGGTCAGCGCCGATCTGACGACACGACCGCAGGCGCAGGCGCAGGCCATCAACCCGCGGAGAGGACTGGCGCCGTAATGTCCGCACGGGCCGGGATTATCAGCGGTGCCCGAGGGCCAGGCGGGCCGCGCTGACATCCTCCCGGCCGTGGCCGGCGTCGACGGCGGCGTGCCACTGGCGGGACAGCGCGTCCAGCAATGGCAGCTCGCCGGCCGCCGCGGTGGCCAGGTCGACGTCCTTGAGCGCCCAGGCCAGGGGGAACTCGGGCGCGAAGTCGCCGCTCTGCATCTTGTGCAGCTTGGCGTCGGCGATCGGCGCGTCCAGCGGGCCGCCCTCGATGCACTCGGCCAGCTTGGCCGCGTCGATCCCGAGCCGGGCGGCCAGTTCCAGGGCCTCGGCCACGCCTTCGATGAGGATGGACATGTAGGCGTTGACGGCCAGCTTCATCGCGCTGCCCTGCCCCGCCTCGCCCAGCCACACGGTCCGGCGGCCGAGCACGGAGAAGACCGGGTCGAGCACCGCGGCCGCGGCCGGCGGGCCGGACGCCAGGATGAGCAGCTGGCCGGCCTGCGCGGGTCCCTTGCTGCCGGACACCGGGGCGTCGACGAACATGGCGCCGGGCCGCAGCTCGGCGAGCCGGCGGCCGAAGTCGGCGGTGGCCGCCAGCCCGATCGTTCCCATCTGCGCCCATACCGCGCCGTCGGCCAGGCCCTGCGCCGCGCCGCCGTCGAACATCACGGCGCCGGCCACCTCGGCGGTCGGCAGCATCGTGATCACGACGTCCGCGTCCCGGACCGCCTCGCCCGGTGACGCGGCGACCAGCGCCCCGGCCTGCGCCAGCGGCGCGGTGGCGCCGGGGGAGCGGTCCCATACGGTGGTGCGCAGCCCGGCGGCGGCCAGGTTGCGGGCCATGGCCGAGCCCATGATGCCGGTGCCCAGCACGGCCGTCCGCACGTGGTCGGCGCGGCGCTCAGTTGTCGTCATCTGATTCTCCTTTGCGCAGTTTGTGCGGCCTGATCCCTAGGAACGGGAAGCTGCCTGGGTGGTACCCGCTGTCCCCGCAGCGGGCACCTCGGTCACGTAGGCGTCGATGACCCGCTGGCCGGTGGCGGCGGCGATGGATACGCGGTGGAGGCCGTCGCTGACGTAATGCAGGCCGCCGGCCCGGTACACCTCGATGGGCGGCATCGCCGTGCCTCGCCGCTGGGCGAGCGCCACCTCCTCCCAGCGTTCCCGGTCGAGATTGGAGGTAGGCCGGAAGCGCCGGTCGAAGTCGGGCCGGGGCTCGGCGCTGCCGACGATCGTGTCCAGGCCGATGGTCTGCAGCCCGAGGTACCGCCCGCCGCGCAGGCCGGGGACGGGGATGACCTCATCCAGGGTGGGGAGCCGGCCGGCGGCGGCGGGCTGATGGCGCAGGCGGCGCCCGAGCCCGGCCCGGACCTGCTGCCGCCGGGCGCGCAGGAACTCGTCTTCGACATCGGCCTGCGCGAATCCGGTCGCTAGCATCGGGCGCCTCCTCGAACGCGTTTCCGCTGCAGGAGCGCCGGCCGGGCGAGCATGCCCGGGGCGGGCTCCGTCGTTTCAAAACGAAACTACCAGTATCGTATAGCAGGCGACGGCCGCTTGCAATACAGAAACTGATAGTTTAGTTTTAGTAGTGAAGCCAGACGTGACCGGCGAAGGAGGAGCCATGTACAAGACGCAGCTGCGGACCAGCCCGCTGGGCGCCACCGGCCTGGAGATCACCCGGGTGGGGTTCGGCGCGTGGGCCATCGGGGGCGGCGGGTGGGAGTTCGGCTGGGGGCCGCAGCCGGATGACGCATCGATCGCGGCGATCCACCGGGCGCTGGAACTGGGCATTAACTGGGTCGATACCGCGGCGGCCTACGGCTTCGGCCGGTCGGAGCGCGTGGTCGGCCAGGCCCTGGCGGGCCTGGCCGAGCGGCCCTACGTGTTCACCAAGTGCTCGCTGCTCGATGACGGCACGGGCCGGGTCCGGCACAGCCTGAAGCGGGACTCGGTGCTGCGCGAGGCTGAGGCGAGCCTGCTGCGGCTCGGCGGCGACGCCATTGATCTCTACCAGATCCACTGGCCGGACCCCGAGCCCGACATCGCGGAGGGCTGGGCGGCGCTGGCCGAGCTGAAGGAGCAGGGGCTGGTCCGGCACATCGGGGTGTCTAACTTCGACGTCGCCCAGCTGCGCAGGATCCAGTCCGTCGCGCCGGTCGAGACGCTCCAGCCGCCGTACTCGCTGGTCGACCGGGCCGCGGAGACCGGGCTGCTGCCGTTCGCGCGGCAGCAGGGGATCGGGGTGATCGCCTACTCCCCGATGGGCTCGGGCCTGCTGACCGGCGCGATGACCCGCGAGCGGATCGCCCGGCTGCCCGCCGACGACTGGCGCGCCCGCGACCCGCGCTTCACCGAGCCGCAGCTGTCGCGGCACCTCGCGCTCGCCGCCCGGCTGGCGGCCGTCGCCGACCGGCACGGGGTCTCGCCGGGCGCCGTCGCGGTGGCCTGGGTGCTGCGCAATCCGGCGGTGGACGGCGCGATCACCGGGTTCCGCCGCCCGGAGCAGGTCGACCCGATCGTCGCCGCGGCGGGCCTGGACCTCACCAGCGAGGACCTGGCCCAGATCGAGGCGTCCGGGTGACGGCAGCCGAGCCGGCGCCGCCGCGGGGGCGGCCGCGCAGCGAGAAGGCCCGCCTGGCGGTCCTGCAGGCCGCGGCGGACCTGCTCCTGGAAGACGGCCTGCCCGCGGTGAGCATGGACGCGGTGGCCGCGCGGGCCGGGGTCAGCAAGGCCACGATCTACCGGTGGTGGCCGACCAAGGAGACCCTCGCGCTGGACGCGCTCTACCAGGAGTGGGCCGCCGTCCCCG
>FSXZ01000451.1_pt1 | contig 11638 bp, 11 predicted proteins | sample 1638121 | NCBI WGS metagenome assembly FSXZ01 (sample SAMEA3914788, study PRJEB12502) | metagenome | biome: forest; material: soil | place: Canada | collected 2011-07-03 | depth 0.1 m
GGCCGACGCGGTGCGGGAGGGGCGGCGCAAGGAGTTCGCCGCCCACGGCTGGGCCGCCGCGGACGTGCCGGACCCGGAGGACCCGCAGACGTTCCAGCGCTCCAAGCTGGACTGGTCGCAGCCCGGCTCGCCGCCGCACGCCGGGCTGCTGGCCTGGTACCGGGAGCTGATCGCGCTGCGCCGGGCGCGGCCGGAGCTGACCGGCCCGCGGCTGGACCAGGTCGCCGTCTGCTACGACGAGGACGCCCGGTGGCTGGTCATGACCCGCGGCCGGCTGCTGGTCGTGGCCAGCCTGGGCGCCGCGCCGCTGCTGGTGCCGCTGCCCGAGCCGCCGACCGCCATCCTGGCCGCGTCCCGGCCGGGGGTCATGCTGGGCGACACGTCGGTCACCATGCCCGGCACGTCACTGGCCGTGCTGGAGAGCTGAGCCCGGCCGCGTAGATTGTGGGGCGGCGGCCCGGCCCCGGGCCCAGCAAGCCGAAGGGAAACAGGCCGTGACAGATCAGACCGGCGCCGCGGGCCGTCCGCCCGCCATGTGGAACGGGTACGGGAACATGGCCGGGCTGTCCGCGGGCGGCCTCGTGACGATCACCGGCGGCTCCGGGTCGACCGTGACCGACGCCGGCGGCCGGTCCTACCTCGACGCGCTGGCCAGTCTCTGGTACTGCAACATCGGGCACGGCCGCGCGGAGGTCGGCGACGCCGCCGCCGGGCAGCTGCGCCAGCTCGCGACCTACCAGGTGTTCGAGACCTTCTCCAACGTCCCGGCCGAGGCCCTGGCCCGCCGGGTGTCTGACCTGTCGCCGCTCACCGACGCCAAGGTCTTCTTCACCCCGGGCGGCGGGTCGGATGCCATCGACACCGCGGCCAAGCTGGCCCGGGCCTACTGGCGCGCCGTCGGCCAGCCCGCCAAGCAGGTCATCATCGGCCGGACCAACGCCTACCACGGGGTCAACGCCTACGGCACCACGCTGGGCGGCATCCCGGCTAACACCGAGGCCTTCACCCCGCTCGTCTCGCTGGTCGAGCGGGTGCCGTGGGACGACGCCGCGGCGCTGGAGAAGCTGATCGGGCAGGCGGGCGCGGACCGGGTGGCCGCCTTCTTCTGCGAGCCGGTGGTCGGCGCGGGCGGCGTGCTGTTCCCGCCCGAGGGCTACCTGACCCGGGTCCAGGAGATCTGCCGGGAGCAGGACGTTCTGTTCGTGGCCGACGAGGTAATCACCGGGTTCGGCCGGACGGGCAGCTGGTTCGGCAGCGAGCGGTTCGGGATCGAGCCCGACCTGATGACCGTGGCCAAGGGCCTGACCTCGGGCTATGCCCCGCTCGGCGCCGTGCTGGCCGGGCCGCGGGTGGCCGAGCCGTTCTGGCGGCCGGGGTCGGCGGAGGTCTTCCGGCACGGCTACACCTACCAGGCGCACGCCACCTCGTGCGCCGTCGGCCTGGCCAACCTGGACGTCATCGAGCGCGAGCAGCTCATCCCGCGGGTCCGCGAGCTGGAGCACGTGCTGGCCGCCCGGCTGAGCCCGCTGGCCAGCCACGAGCTGGTCAGCGAGGTCCGGACGGGCGCCGGCCTGCTGGCCGCGGTGGAGTTCACCGAGGAGGCCCGGACGGCTGACCCCGGCCTCGGCGCGCGCCTGGTGGCCGACATCCGCCGGCGCGGGGTGATCACCCGGCTGCTGCGCGGCGTGGCCCTGCAGGTGTCGCCGCCGTTCGTCATCACCGAGGCCGAGATCGAGCAGATCGCCGACACGTTCGCGGCCGCCCTGGACGCCGCCGCCCGGCCCTAGCACATAACCGGCGGCCGCCGGTGTGTCATCCGGGCGGTTCGCTCCGCATGAACTACGTTGGTCGAAGTGTCAGCTGATGTCCGGCTCGCCGGGGTGAGATCGGCTATGCCCGGGCGCGTGCTTCGCCGGGAGCATGGCCCAACGGCCGTCAGCGCCTGCCAGCGGAGGTGAACCGGGGTGACGGCCTTTGTAAAGACGCTGTTCAGCACGACCGGGCTGCTGATCGTGATCTACATCGTGATCGGCGTCTTCACCAACACGGCCGCGCCGCACCTGCCGACCAGCGCGGGCAACATCTCGCTGTTCCACAGCTGGGTGCAGTACTTCCTGTCGGTGTTCCTGTGGCCGCTGAGCTTCTGGCATCCCGCCTTCACCGTGGGCAAGTGGCACCCCTGACGGGCGGCCCGCGGGCGGCCTGACCGGGCCCCGGGCCGGAGCCGCGCCGGGCCGCCGGCAGTGGCAGACTCCTGCCCATGACTTACGTCGCCGCGCAGGACCGCTATGGGCAGATGAGCTACCGGCGCTGCGGCCGCAGCGGCATCGACCTGCCCGAGATCTCCCTCGGGCTGTGGCACAACTTCGGCACCGACCGCCCGCTGGACACCCAGCGGGCCATCCTGCGCCGCGCCTTTGACCTGGGCGTCACCCACTTCGACCTGGCCAACAACTACGGGCCGCCGTACGGCAGCGCGGAGCAGAACTTCGGCGAGATCATGCGCCAGGACCTGCGGCCGTACCGGGACGAGCTGATCATCTCGACCAAGGCCGGCTACGACATGTGGCCCGGCCCGTACGGGGACCGCGGCTCGCGCAAGTACCTGCTGGCCAGCCTCGACCAGTCGCTGGGCCGGATGGGCCTGGACTACGTCGACATCTTCTACAGCCACCGGTTCGACCCCGACACGCCCCTGGAGGAGACCATGGGCGCGCTCGACACCGCGGTCCGGTCCGGCCGGGCCCTGTACGCGGGCATCTCCTCCTACTCGCCGGAACGGACGGCTCAGGCCGCGGCCATCCTCCGCTCGCTGGGCACGCCCCTGCTGATCCACCAGCCGTCGTACTCGCTGCTCAACCGCTGGATCGAGGGCGGCCTGCTCGACGTGCTGGCCCGCGAGGGCGTGGGCTGCATCGCTTTCTCCCCGCTGGCCCAGGGCCTGCTGACCGGCAAGTACGCGGCCGGCATCCCGGACGGGTCACGGGCCAGCCAGGACACGTCGCTGTCCCCGGACCAGCTCACCCCGCAGACCCTCGGCCACATCTCCGCGCTCAGCAAGATCGCCGCGGCCCGCGGCCAGTCGCTGGCCCAGCTCGCCCTCTCCTGGGCGCTGCGCGACGACCGGATGACCTCGGTGCTGATCGGGGCGAGCAGCGTGACCCAGCTGGAGGAGAACCTGGCCGCCGTGGGCCGGGGCAGTTTCACCGACGCCGAGCTGGCCGAGATCGACCGCGACGCGGTTGAGGCCGGCATCAACATCTGGGCCGCCTCCAGCACCGAGTGACCCTGGCGGCCGGGCGGACGGTCAGCTGGCCCCGGCGGCCGCCGGGCCGCCGGGGTCCTCCATCGCGCCCTGGGGCAGGTTCAGCTCGCGCTCGATGTCCTGCAGGCTGCGGTCCTTGGTCTCCGGGACCTGGCGCTGGAAGTAGGCCAGGGCGACGATGGACAGGCCGCCGAACAGGAAGAACGTCCCGGCGTTGCCGATCGCGCTGAGCAGGGTCAGGAACGAGATGGTGACCACGAAGTTGGCCGCCCAGTTGGCCATGGTCGCGATGCTCATGGCCTGGCCGCGGATCTTGACCGGGTACATCTCGCTGATCAGCAGCCAGAACACCGGGCCCAGGCCGATGGCGAACGAGCCGGTGTAGATCAGCAGCCCGGCGATCGCGATGTAGGTGGTGCCCCCGTGCAGGTCATCGCCGCCGATGGCGAAGGTCAGGGCGACGATGATCATGCCCACGGCCATGCCCGCGGTGCCGCTCAGCAGCAGCGGGCGCCGGCCCGTGCGGTCCAGCAGCCGGATCGCGACGAGCGTCATGCCGACGTTGACCGCGCCGTTGACGACGTTGGCCAGCAGCGCCGCGGAGCTGCCCAGCCCGGCGCCCTTCAGCAGCGTCGGCGCGTAGTAGATGATCGTGTTGATCCCGGTGATCTGCTGGAAGACGGCCAGCGCGATGCCGATGATCATGACGTGCCGGACCGTCGGGCTCAGCACGTCGCGGAAGCTCGACTTGCGCGCGGACAGCTCGCGGACCTCGGTGATCTCGGCCTCGATGTCGCCCTCGGCGCGGACCCGGTGCAGGACTTCGCGGGCCTCGTCCTCGCGGCCGTGGGCGATCAGCCAGTGCGGGCTCTCGTGCTGGAACAGCATCCCGATGAACATCAGGATGGCCGGTATCGAGGCCAGCCCGAACATCAGCCGCCAGTTCTGGCTGGAGGACAGGCCGTAGTCGACCAGGTAGGAGACCAGGATGCCGGAGGTGATGGCGAGCTGGTTGAAGCTGACCAGGGCACCGCGGACCTTCGGCGGGGCGGTCTCGCCGATGTACAGGGGCACCACCATGGACGCCGAGCCGACGGCCAGGCCGATCACGACCCGGGCCGCGACCAGGACCCCGAAGCTGGGCGAGAACGCGGCCAGGGCCACGCCCGCCACGAACAGCGCCGCCGTGCCGAGCACCGTGGGCCGCCGCCCGATGCGGTCGGCGAGCCGGCCCGCCACCTGGGCCCCGACTACGGCCCCGACCAGCAGGATGCTGGTCAGCAGCTCCTCATCGAACGAGGTCAGGCCGTGGAAGTCCTTGCCGATGAACAGCAGTGCGCCGGAGATGACCCCGGTGTCATAGCCGAACAGCAGGCCGCCGAGCGCCGTGATCGCGGCGCCCCAGATGACGTGGCGGCGGATCGTCCCGGAGGACAGCTCCACCGCCGGGGGCTTCGGCTGACGGGTGCTGGTCATGATCCCTCTGTCTCCGTCCGGGCGGGCTCCGGACCGCGCTGTCCGGGTCGCCGCACCATCCGGTACCTCGCCATTCGTGGCGCCTGGCCGAACTCGGCCGGCCGCGCGAAGCCAGCCGTCAACTGCCAGCCAACAGTGCCCGATTTCGGGGTGCCCTAACTTGGGCCGTCCCGTCAGGGATCCACCGCGAGCGTCGTGACCTGCGGTTATGCCCCGGTCCGAGGGACCCGGTCGGCTCGCCAGCAACCGGCCTGCATCGGCACGTCGATCTCGCGGGCGCCGGGGAACAGCGCGTCCAGCGCGGCCCGGGCCCGGTCCAGGCCGGCCGCCTGCTCGGCCGGGGTGGCGGTGATCACGCCGCTGTAGGTGCCGAGCATCGCGACCAGGGTGTCGACCGTCGTGGTCAGCATGAACGAGAACGACCTGGTCGTGATGTTGGTCAGCTGCGCGCCCGCGGGCAGGGCGACCGAGCGGGGCCGGTGCCCGCGCCCGGCGCGGGCGCGGCCCGCGCGCTCCCGCAGGCTGATCTCGTGCAGCCAGCCAGTCTCGCTGTCCCGCCGGGTCCAGATCAGCCCGAAGCGCCCGCCGTCCCGGAGCACCCGGGTGACCTCGGCCACCGCCGGTTCCGGCTCCATCCAGTGCCAGGCCGAGGAGACGAACACGCCGTCCGCGCTGGCCTCGGGCAGCGGGATGGCCTCACCCCGGCCGTCGAGCGCCTCGGTGCCCGGCGAGCGGGCGCTCAGCACCGCCCGCATCCGGTCGTCCGGCTCGACCGCCACCACCCGCGGGACCTTGCGCTCCAGCACCCGCGTGAGCAGCCCCGTGCCCGCGCCCACGTCCACCGCGACCTGGCAGCCGGCGGGCAGCAGCCAGTCCACGGCCTCGTCCGGCGGCCCCGGCCGGAAGCGGTCGTAGTCCTCGGCGATCGCGCCGAATGACTGCGACCGCTCCGCGGCAGTGGCCATGCCCTAGTTGCTCCGGGAGAAGATGCGCAGGAAGAACAGGAAGACGTTGAGGGCGTCCAGGAAGATCGAGGCGGCGATGAGCGGCGCCGAGTCCATGTTCTTCGAGCGGCGCAGCCGCTGGAAATCGAACATCGTCAGCCCGGCGAAGATGACCAGGCCCAGGATCGAGTAGATCAGCGACGCGTGCGGTATGTGCACGAAGATGAGCACGATGCCGAAGAGGATGAGGGCCAGGAGCGCCCAGAAGGACACCCGGCCGAGGCCGGACAGGTCCCGCCGGGTCGCGTACCCGAAGGAGCCGAACCCCGCGATGAACAGGGCCGTCGCGCCGCCCGCCTGCCACAGCACCGCCGGGCTGGTCGCGGCGTAGTACGTCAGGGTCGGCGCCAGGGCCACCCCGAACAGGAGCCCGAAGGCGAGCAGCAGCCCGGTGGTCAGTCCCGCTGAGCGCCGCACGGCGAAGTTCATGCCGATCAGGCACGCGAAGCCCGCGATGTACGCGACGAACGCCACCCCGTGGCTGAGGTCCCGGCCGAGGTAGCTCCCGAGCGCGAACACCCCCGCGGTCGCGGCCACGTACCACATGACCTGGCCGAACAGGGTGCGCGTCCGGTCAGCGGTGGCGGCCCCGAACCCGGCCTGGCTGTAAGAGGGGTTCATGCCCCCATTGTCACCTGCGCGCTGGCCCCGGCCGGCCGCCGGCACTGATCCCGGGCCGGCGACCGGGCAGGATTTACCCGCGCTCGCCGCAGCGGTTACCCAGAATTCACCTCCGGCCGCGGACCCGGGCCGACGCACCCGGTCCGGGCGCTGGGCTAGCCGCGATCCGGGGCGTGGCCGGTCACCGCGCCGGGCGGGTAGCGGACCTGGGCGGCGCTCAGCTTGCGGTGCGCGGCGTCGGCCAGGTCGATGTCGAGGACGTCGGCCAGCAGGACCAGGTAGAGCAGGACATCGGACATCTCCTCGCCCGCCCGGGTCCGCAGCGGCTCGGCCTGCGCGAGCTGCCGGGCGTCGGCCGCGGGCAGCCACTGGAACAGCTCGGCTAGCTCGCCCACTTCTCCGACCAGCGCCAGGAGGACCGACTTGGGGTCGTGAAACTGCCCCCAGTCTCGTTCCGCGCTGAACTGCCGCATCCGCTCCCGCAGCTCACCCAGATCCGTCACGGCAGCAGCATCGCACTCACCCGGCCCGGCACCAAGGCGCGCGCCGGTGATCGCGCGCCGGGCGACCCGGACCGGTCAGCGTCCCGGCATCAGCATCCCGGCGGCGCGCGGCGCGGACTGGGCCGGGAGGCTAGGCCAGGCGGCTGGCCCGGGAGGTGTACGTGGCGACCTCGCGCGGGGTGATGATGCCGTCCTCGATGGCGCGGGCCAGGAGGGCGTCCTTGCTCAGGGCCGGCCGGCCGAGGGCGGCGTACTTCATCCGGGCGCGGTCGATGTACTGGCGGACCGTGTTCTCGGTGATGGACATGCGGCGGCCGACCGAGGCCTTGGACATGCCCTGGAACCACAGGAGCAGGGCCTGGCGCTCCTGCACCGACAGGGACGGCCGCCCCGGCCCGGTGTCGCCGAGGAACGCCTTGGCCTGGGACCGGGTCACGCACGGGCGGTCCGCCGCCGCGGCCAGGACCGCCTCGACCAGGTACTCCCGGCCCTCGTCCTTGGCCACGTAGGCGTGCGCCCCGCCGTCCAGGACGTCCCGGACGAGTCCGGGGTCGGCATGAGCGGAGAAGGCCACGATCCGGTTGCCCGCGGCCACCAGGCGGGCCAGCTGGCTGGTGACGAGCTTCCCGTTGAGCTCCAGGTCCAGGATGATCACGTCCGCGACCGGGCCGGTCACCGGCTCCAGGGCCATCAGGTCGTGCGCGACCAGGACCACCTGGATGCGCTCCTCGGGGTCCGCGCTGATCCACGAGGTAATGCCCTCGATGACCACCGGGTGATCCTCGACGATGCCCGCGGTCACCCTCATCCGCTGGTCCACCGGGCCTCCACCCACACGTTGCCGCGGTCGCGCTCGTGCTCGACCACGACACCGCGGCCGGCCGCGGGCAGCACGGGCAGCGCCGGGGAATCGGCGACGAGGCTGACGGCGACGCCCTCCGGCAGGGCGGTCAGGGTGACCCGGACCTGGCTGGCGGCCGTGGTCAGGAGGGCGATGGCGGTATCGGTGATGACGCGGCGGACCTCGGCGGGCACGCCCGGCAGCGCGCCGACCGTCTCGATGTCCACGGCCACGCCCCGGCGCTCGGCGATATCCGCGCAGGCCTGGATCTCGTGCACGAGCGGGCCGGGCGCGTCGTCGCGCTCGGCCATCAGCCGGCGCAGCCGGGCCGCCTCGACGGCGCACGCCTGGCGCACCTGCGGGTCGGCCGGGTCGGCGGTGCCGGCCGCCAGCGCGCGCAGGAGCGGCCCGGCGGTCTCCTGCAGGCTGAGCCAGCGGGCCTGCCGGGCGGCCCGGAGCCGCTCGGCGATCGCCGCCTGCTCGCGGGCGGCGGCCTCGCGCTGCGTGACCCGGGCCGCCTCACGGGCGGTGGCCCCCATCCGGCGGGCGGCCACGGCCACGACCAGCTGGATGGCCGTGGTCTCGGCCAGGATCGTGATGAAGCCCGCGATGCCGGCGCGGTGCAGTCCCTGCAGGGACAGGACCGCGAAGGTGGCGAGCGCCTCCAGCATCAGGAGGCCGGCCAGCTCGGCCAGCGGGCGCCGGAGCAGGACCAGGACCCCGACCCAGCCGGCGGTGCCCCAGGCCCAGTCAGCCTTGAGCAGCTGCCCGGCCGTGCAGTCAGCCGCGCCCGCGAGCGTCACGGCCAGGGCGACGGCGGCCAGCACGTAGGCGCCGGCCGGGCCAGCGCGGCCCTGCAGGACGCGGACGGCCCCGGCCAGGATCGCCCCGGCGATCACCAGCCAGAGCACGGCCTGGAGCGGGAACGACGGGTAGCTGGCCCGGTCGGGCAGCAGCTCGCTGCCGGCCCCCGCGACATGCCAGCCGGCCACCACGATGATCACGGCGATGTCGAAGGACCGCGCGTAACGCGCGGCCAGCACCGCCGACGGGTGATCGGCCGGCGACGGGACGGCGGCGGATGACGGCCCGGGCGGCGGGGCCGCCGCGGGTGCCGGGGCGGTCGCCGGCGACAGGGCGGCGCTCACCGGGGCCACCGCAGGATGACCGTGGTGCCCTGGCCCGGCGCGCTGCGCACCGCGCCCGTGCCGCCGGCGGCTACCATCCGGCCGGCGATGGACTCCCGGATGCCCCGGGGCGCGGCGGGCACTGACCCGGGATCGAATCCGTGCCCGTGGTCGGTGACCTCCACGGCGGTCCAGCCGTCACCCCCGGCCACGGTGACCTCGGCCTCGGCTACCCCGGCGTGCCGGGCCACGTTGCGCAGGGCCTCGGCGACGCCGGCGGCGATGTCCTCGGCCACCGGCTGAGGCAGGGTGGCCGCCGCGCGGGCCAGCCGGACCCGCAGCGGCCCGGCCGCCGCGGTGACCTGCTCCAGCCGGGCGCACAGGTCGGCCGCGCGCGCCGGGCCCGCTGTCCGGCTGTCCGGGCTGGCCGCGGCGATCTCAAGATCGCGGGCGGCCTGGGCCGAGAGCGTGGCCGACGGCCCGGCGAACGCGCCCGCCGCCACCATCGTCAGGGTGGAGAGCATGGTGTCGTGCAGCTGGCGGTGATGCTCGCGCTCGTCGGCGCGGTGCGCCGCCTCGGCCCGCATGTCCTGCCCGGCCTGCAGGCTCGCGGCGATGACCGCGTCAGCCCGGCGGCCGCTGCGCCGGATGAGCCCGACCAGGGCGGTCGTGACCGCCGCCTGCACGACCAGGAACCAGGCATCGGCCGCGTGCGGGGCGGTGGTCACGTACGCGGCGCCGACCACCGTGAGGGCGGCCAGCCCGGTGACCGGGCGCAGCGCGAGCAGCGAGATGTAGATCGCGGTGCTGGCCAGCGGCAGGATCCAGCTCGTGCCGGCGGCCGTCATCCCGGCCGGGACCACGTGCCCCTGCGCGGCCACGACCGCCGCGATGACGGCGAGGTCGGCCAGGACCAGCGGCCGGCTGAGCCCGCGGCGGCGGACCCGCCAGGCGAAGGCCGCCGACCACCCGCACAGCACCGTGAGCACGACGGTCAGCCACCGCGCCGATACCCCGGCCGTAGCGGCGATCGGGCCGACGATGACGCAGGTGACGGCGCTGCTCAGGCGCAGCGCGAGGGCGGCGCGGCCGGCCAGCCGGTCGAGCGCCCGGTCCGACGGGCCGGCCGGTGCCGCCGGGTGCCGGGCGGGGACCCGGCGCCGCAGGCTGATGGCCGCCATCGGACCCTCCCGCCACCGGATACAGGATGCAGAGGAATCAGTATCCCGGCCCGCCGATAGGGGGCAGGCAATATGTCGAGAATCCGCCCGGTCGTAACGGCAGGAATCAGCGCTGCGTGATCGGCTTCGCGGTGTGCAGCGGCTGTGCGCCGGCCAGGGCGGAAATGCTCAGGGAATGGCGGGGCCGGACGGCGGATCGAGCTCGAGCCAGGCCGAGCGGCCGGCGTCGCTGCCGGTGACGCCCCACCGGGTGGCGAGCGCATCGACGATGAGCAGGCCGCGGCCGCGCTCCTCGTCCCGCGCGGGCTCGGGATTCCACGGCCCGCCGCGGTCGACGACCTCCGCGCGGATCCGGCCGCCCGGGCTGACGCTGATCCGGACGGTGAACTGGCCGCCCGGCTCGCGCGAGCAGCTGTGCAGGACAGCATTGCTGGCCAGCTCGCACACGCACAGGATGATGTCGTCGGCGGCGCCGAAGCCGGACAGCACGCCCGCAATGAACCGGCGCGCGTGCGCGAGCTGGATGGGCTGGGCGGCGAACACCCGGCAGGCGGCCGCCGTGTTCGGCTTCGGCGCCGCGGGCGCGGGCGGCTGGTTAGCGGGCGGGCGGCTGGCGGGCACCGCGCCGGGCGGCACGACACCGGGCGGCGCCGGGCGGGCGGTACTGCGTCCGGACGGCGGCCCGGGCGGGCGGGGGTCCGTTCCGGCCTGCGGCCGGGCCGCGCCGGATGCCGCGCTCATGTGCCGCCTCTCTGCCGGGTCCCGCCGCCCCCCCTCGGGCGGCGGGTCGCGGTGCGCCTGCGACTGCCGGCCCGGCGGGGCCGGATCAGCCATTGGAAAAGGCCGGGTGCCCGTGCCGCAGCGACCCCCGGCTTCCTGCAGAAACGCTAGCTCAGATCTCTAGAGATATCCAGGTCTCCGCGCCGTATCGCCGTGTCCGTCATTCCTTTACGAAACGGCTGATGAGCCGCATCCCTGCTAATGTGTCTCTCTAGAGAGGCCGTTCGGCGGGTCTCTCCGGTGGCCGGCGGACCTGCCCGGGGCAGGCGGAGACGGCGCCTTCGCGAAGCCCGCGGCCGGGGCCGCTAGGAGGCCGGACCATGGCAGACCCACGAGGCCTGACAGGCGAGCGCAAGTACCGGGTGATCGCCGGCGATCTGCGGGCCGCCATCGGGCGGGGCGAGTACCCGGCCGGCGCACGGCTGCCGGGCGAGAACGACCTGATGCGGCAGTATCAGGTGGCCCGGATGACCGCGCGGCAGGCCCTGGCCCAGCTGATCAACGAGGGCCTGGCCGTGGCGCGCAAGGGCTCGGGCGTCTACGTCCGGGATTTCCGCCCGGTGCTGCGGGCCGGGGTGGACCGGCTGTCCGCCCGGAACTGGGGCTCAGGCCAGTCCATCTGGTCCGCGGACGCCAGCGACCGCGAGCTCAGCGTCGACCAGCTCGAGGTGCGCCGCGCCGCGCCGCCCGACCACATCCGGGTCCTGCTCGACCTGCCCGACGACCCGGAGGCCTGGGTGGTCGCGCGCAGCCGCCGGTACGTGCTGGACGGCAAGCCCGTGCTGCTGTCGGTCTCTTACCTGCCGGCCGGGCTGGCGGCCGGGACGATGATGGAGTACC
>FSXZ01000207.1_pt1 | contig 11556 bp, 9 predicted proteins | sample 1638121 | NCBI WGS metagenome assembly FSXZ01 (sample SAMEA3914788, study PRJEB12502) | metagenome | biome: forest; material: soil | place: Canada | collected 2011-07-03 | depth 0.1 m
CCGCCCCTGCCGCCGGCACCCGCGCCCCGACCTGCCTTTGCGAGCGCGTCCCCTGCGCACCGCGGCGAGCGCGCGACGAAGCGTCGGTTATCACCGCTCTGCGCATTCCGCACGTCCACCGTGCGGTTTCGCCGTCCGGGGTGCCTCGCACGGCCACTGTCGGTTTCACCGTCAGCGCACCCGCACGCCCACCGCCGACTCAGCCGCGCAACCCTTCCCACAGCCGCCGTTCCTGCGCCCGCGGGTCCTCCTGCACCCCGCCTTCGAGGTCGAACATCATGGTCGCGCGCTCCTCGAGGTCATACGCCGCCCAGCCCGGATCCCCGTCGCGGGCGAAGGCCACCCAGGCCGCGTGCATCGCGTCCGCGAGCCGTTGGGGCAGATCCTTCCCGAGCAGCGCCGCGAAACTCCCTTCCGCCAGGTTGTCGAACACGAACGGCACCTCGGCCCCATGGCAGGCCCCGATCTTGCCGTCGAACGCAGAGGGCTGCCAGGTGAACTCGTACACGTGCACCGAGCCGGGACGCCGACGCGCGTAGGCCTCGGCCAGGTGCAGCGCGGGGATCCGGTAGATCCAGTCCGTCACCAGCCGCGCGTGCACCGCGCCGGGCGTCACCTGCGAGCCGCTGCCAGGCGTCGCCCGCGTCCCGCCGCCGGACGCGTCCGCGTCACCGGGGATCACCGGCGAGCCGCCGGCGCGATAGACCTCGAGCGCGCGGTCCGGATCGAGCCCGTAGCGCTCGGCGGTGGCCCGGGCCACCGCCTCCGGCAGTGCGTCGAACTGCCCCGTCGGCACCGTGAACAGGCGGAACTCGTCCAGATTGCAGCCGATCAGCACCTGGACGTCGTGCCCCTCGCCACGGGCGATGACCGCGACCGGATCCTCCGGCAGGACCGCGCCGTCGACCACGGGCTCGAACGGCAGCATGGTGGCCGCCGCCTGCCCCCACCGCGCCGGATCCGGATCGCTCCACAACTGCGCGCGCAGGTCCGGCTGCGCCGCGACCATCCGCTCGACCGGCACCCGGGCGAAGGCGGCTCGGGTCGGCTCGATCCCGAGCATGTCCGCGAACCGGGCCGTGACCAGGCGGGCCGAGGCGGCATCGTGCGCCTGATGTGCCGCGCCGCTCTGCAGCACGGCCCGCCGAAAGAGCCCGGCCGCCGCGGGCGTGGCCAGCAACGTGCCGATGCTCATCGCGCCGGCCGACTCACCGAACACCGTCACGTTCTCCGGGTCTCCGCCGAACGCGGCGATGTTCGCCCGCACCCAGGTCAGCGCGCTGATCTGGTCGAGCAGGCCGAGATTGCCGGTCCCGGCGCCGAGGTAGAGGTAGCCCGGCGCGCCGAGCCGGTAGTTCAGCGTGACCAGTACCACTCCGTCGCGGGCGAACGCGGTCCCGTCGTAACAGGGCATCGATCCGGACCCGTTGAGGAACCCGCCGCCGTGCAGCCACACCATCACCGGCGCCCGCCCGCGTACGTCGCCCGTCCAGATGTTGAGATTCAGGCTCTCGTCACCGGCGACGTCCACCTCCGGCAGCAGCCGGTCGAACGGCGGCCGGTACGGCGCCTTCGCCACCGTCGCCCCGTACTCGGCGGCCTCGAACACCCCGGTCCGGCGCGGCGGCGGACCCGGCGGTCCCAGCCAGTCGCGCCCGACCGGCGCCGCGGCGTACGCGATCCCCTTGAATGCCACGACCCCGTCCGCGGACCGCAGTCCGCGCACGGCGCCCTCGCTGGTGGTGACCACGACCACCAGAGCCATGGGCAGCGCCTCCCTGCACGCAACGGGGTGATACGGAGCCGTACACAGACTACGGGACGATCCCGGCGTCTCAGGGTATTCCCTCGGTTTCCCGGCGTGCCGCGCCCCACGCCGCCTGCCGCTTTCCACCTCCGGGCCGGACCGGGCCGCACCACGCGGCACGTCTGTGTCAGGCCCTGATGCGAAGATGACCTCATGCCCGAAGGAGACACGGTCTGGCAGACCGCCCACCGCCTCGACACCGCGCTCGCGGGCCGCGTCCTGGTCCGCAGCGACCTGCGGGTGCCGAAGCTGGCCACCGTGGACCTGCGCGGGCATGCCGTGGAGCAGGTCCGGGCCCGGGGCAAACACCTGCTCACCCGGTTCGACCACGGCTGGACCCTGCACTCGCACCTGCGGATGCAGGGCGCCTGGGCGGTGTTCGCGGCCGGCCAGGGCTGGCGCGGCGGTCCCAGCCACCAGATCAGGGCCATCCTGGCGAACGAGGCATACGCGGCCGTAGGTTACCGGCTGCCCGTACTCGAACTGCTGCGCACCACCGACGAGCACCGCGTCGTCGGCCACCTCGGCCCCGATCTGCTCGGCGAGGACTGGGACCCGGCCGAGGCCGTACGCCGACTCGGCCGCGCCCAGGACCGCGCCGTCGGCGAGGCGCTGCTCGACCAGTCGAACCTGGCCGGGATCGGCAACGTCTACAAGTCCGAGCTCTGCTTCCTGGCCGGCGTCAGCCCCTGGACCCCGGTCGGCGCCGTCCCCGACCTCCCCCGCCTCGCCGCCCAATCCCGCCGCCTGCTCGAATTCAACCGCCGGCGCCCCGTCCGCGTCACCACCGGCGACACCCGCCCCGGCCGCAACCTCTGGGTCTACGGCCGCGACCGCCGCCCGTGCGCCCGCTGCGCCACCCCCATCCGCAGCGCGAACCAAGGCCGCCCCGGCGAGGAACGGATCACCTACTGGTGCCCGTCCTGCCAACCAGGCCCAACCCCCTGAGCCGCCCCGCTCTGCTCACCCGTTCAGCCCACGCCGACGTGGCGCCCGGAACCGCCCGTCGACCTCGTCCACAGCCGATGCCGACGCAGGCGCCGAATCCACCGACACCGACACCGACGACGGTCCCGATATCCTCAGCACCCGAAAACCGGGCCCCGGACCCGAACCCCGCAGCTTGGGCGCACTCCGTGAGGCGTCATCCCATCCCGCCCCGCCCAAGACCGCCGCCCACCCGCTCGGTGGTGCCGCCCACCTGCTCGGTTACGCCGAAACGGCTCGTTACGCCGAAACGCCGACGCCGCCCTGACCCGACCGACCGCCCTGGCCCGCCTGACCGTCCTGCCCCGCCTCGGTCTCCGCGATCTGCCGCCGCACCTCGTCCATGTCCAGCGCGCGAGCCTTGGTGATCAGCTCATCGAGCGCGGCCTCCGGCAACGCCCCCGCCTGCGCGTAGAGGATGACCCCATCGCGCACCACCATCAGCGTAGGAATAGACGAGATCTCGAACGCCACAGCCAACTCCGGCTGTGCCTCAGTGTCGACCTTGCCGAAGAGAGCATCCGGATACTTCGCCGCCGCCTTCTCGAAGACCGGCGCGAACCGTCGGCACGGCCCACACCAGGACGCCCAGAAATCCAGCAGCACCAGCCCCTCGCCACCGGTCACCGTAGCGTCGAAGTTCTCCGTGGTCAGCTCGACCGGTCGAGCCGTGGTCGTCTCACTCATGCTCTCCTCCTTCTGGGACTTCGTGCCCGTGGGGGTACAACCAGCTCATCCCCGCCACCATTCCACCCACCCCACGGTCGCGGCCCGTACCCTCACCGACTTTTTTCCTCACCCACCATCGATCCCCGTCAGCACCGCGAGCGCCGCCGAGATCCGCTCCCCCGCCTCGTCCGCCACCGGCCCGAGTTCTTCCCGCCCCGTCACCCCCATCATGATTCGCGGATCGAGCGCCTCCACCAGCACGTCCGCGCCGTCCGCACGCACCACGACGTTGCACGGCAGCAGCATCCCGACCTCGCGTTCCACCGACAGCGCCCGATGCGCCAGCTGCGGATTGCAGGCCCCGAGAATGAGGTACGGCTCCATCTGCTCCCCCAACTTCTCCGCCATGGTCGCGCGCATGTCGATCGAGGTGAGCACACCGAACCCCTGCCCGCCCAGCGCCGCCCGCACGCGCTCCACGACCTGTTCGAACTCACCCGCCGCACCCATCAAGCGCACGGCCATCCCGTAAGTCGTTCCCACCTCGGCCACCTCCCGTCGACGATTCCTGCAAGATCGCCCTCAACTTATACCCCCAGGGGTATCACCACCCGTCCGCCACGCCGACTCAGCCCGCCCTCACCGCGCGACCGTCCCAGCATCCGAATCCGCAACCGCATCCGCCACCCCGAGCGGCCAACCCTCCTGCGCCCTGCCGACCGCGCGCCCCGAGGCATCGAGTAGCCGCCCCATCTGACGCAGCGTCCGCAGGCACACGGCCCGGTCCGCGACGTCGAGCCCTGGCAGCCGCTCGGCGAGCGCCGCCTCGAATCGGGGCAGATCTCCGAGCGTGGGCAGCCAGAGCATGATCAGCAGATTGTGTGGCCCGGCCAGTGCACAACACAGGCGCGTCTCGCGCAGCGCGGCGAGGTGACGGGCCGTCGCATCCAGTCGTTCCGGCGCCACGCGCAGTCTCAACACGGCCGTGACCGGCGAACCCGACACCGACTGCGCCACCTCACAGCGCAATCGCACCAACTGGTTGGCGAGCAGACGCGTCACCCGACGTCGCGCGGAAGCCTCGCTTATCCCCGCACGCTCGGCCGCGCGATTAGCGGGCATCCGGCCGTCCTCGTGGAGCAGCGCGAACAGGCTGCGATCGATGGCGTCCGTGCGCACGTGGCGCCGGTCCGGCTGCACCGTCGAACGGGCAGCGACCTCGAGCGCCGAGCGTTGGGCCGGAGTCAGCGTGTGCAGGCGCCAGCCGCTCGGCTCGCGATATCCGGCAGTACGCAGATGGGCGCGGTACGCGGCGACTCCGGGAGTCCTCGCCAACCGCGCGCTGAGGTAGACGGCCACCTCTGATGGGTCGGGGACGGCTATCACGACGAGCAACTCGTACTCGGCCGCGAGGTGGTGCAGGTATCGGACCTCGGGCTGCCCGTTGAGCGCGGCGGCCACGTCGTCGAGGTGCCCGGGATGGCACGCGACATCTATATAGGCCATGCAGAACTCGCCGTGCGCGAGCGGCCCCGCGACGCAGGTGATCCACGCCAGTCCAGCCGACTCCAGCCGTTCCCACCGCCGCGCCGCCGTGACGGGGTCCACCCCCAACGCCGCGCCTATCGCACTCCACGGTGCTCGCGGTGCGACCTGAAGCGCGTTGATGAGTATCAGGTCGAGTTCGTCGACGGAATCCTGCGGCACGGCCGACATTCTGACCACAAATTGACGGATTCTGACAACCTTTGCGACTCCAGATACGTGATTATCAATAGTGAGCAGTAAGACGCGGAGCGTAGCGCGGCACGGTTCGAGACTCTAGGAGCATCATGAACGGCGGGAGCAGCACCCCCACGGCAACGTCGGCGACGCCTGCTGCGCGCGCTACGGCCTCGGCGTCAGCCCCACCAGAGCCACAGTCCCCACCTGCGGAAACACCCTCCGCCGCAAGCGCCCGCGCAACCACTCCCGCCCACGCGCATGCGCCCCATGCCCAGCACACCGAGCCGTCAGCGACGTCGGACCACGGATCCCCCGGCTCCACTCCCAGCGCAGCGTCCAGCTCGGCTTCATCCGGCCCAGCCACACCGCCGGTTGCGCCCGTCAGTTCCACCGAGGCCAGGCTGTCGCCGCCTCTTGCCGCGCGCAAAGCGGCCGCCGTACGCGCAGCCGCTGCCGAAGGCCTGATCAGCGATGACTCCCCGGTCGCCGGCTTCATCGACCTCGACGCGATCGCCGCGTCACAAGCCGAGCTCAAGCAGGCTTTCGGCTCCATCCCCTCGCCCGTTCTCCACACCTTCGCGGCCAAAGCCGCCAGCCTCGTCCCCATGCTGCGCCTGTTCGCCGACGCGGGCATGGGATGCGAAGCCGCGAGCCCGGGCGAATTGGCCCAGGCTCTCGCCGCAGGCTTTCCGCCGGACCGCATCGTCCTCGACTCACCGGCCAAAACCACCTCGGAACTGCGCGACGCCCTGCGGCTCGGCATCGCCGTCAACGCGGACAACTTCACTGAACTCGAGCGCATCGACGGCCTGCTCCGCGAACTCGACCTACTCGACGGGCACGACGGGCACGACGGGCACGACGGACTGGGCAACCGCTCCCCCTATGCCGACGCATCCATCCGGCTCATCAACGCCCCCGCGCTCGGGCTACGCGTCAACCCGCAGGTCGGAGCAGGCACGATCGAGGCGATGAGCACGGCTTCGGCCCGTTCGAAGTTCGGCGTACCGCTGCTCGACGAAGGCGGCCGGGAAGCGATCCTCGACGCTTTCGACCGGTATCCCTGGCTGTCCCGACTCCACGTGCATGTGGGATCGCAGGGCTGCCCACTCGAGCTCATCGCAGCGGGGGTGCGGAGCGTCTATGAACTCGCCGAACAGATCAACGGTCGAGCCGATGCCGATTCCGATGCCGAGTCCATCCGACGGCGCGTCACCAGTATCGATATCGGCGGCGGCCTGCCCGTGAACTTCAGCGACGACCGCACCACCCCGACCTTCGCCGAGTACGCCGAGGTGCTGCGCGCCGCCGTGCCCGGCCTTTTCGACGGACGCTACGGTCTGGTGACCGAATTCGGTCGCTCGCTCTGCGCGAAGAACGGCTTCACCCTGGCACGGGTGGAGTATGCCAAGCAGGTCGGCGACCGCCGCGTCGCGCTGACTCATGCCGGCGCGCAGGTAGCGACACGCACGGTGTTCATGCCGGAGTCCTGGCCGCTGCGTGTGAGCGGCTACGGCCCGGACGGACAGCCGAAGCTTGGCCCGCGATGCACCCACGACGTGGCAGGACCCTGTTGCTTCGCCGGGGATCTGGTCGCCGCCGGACGCGAGATCGAAGAGCTCGATAGTGGCGACTTGATCCTGCTGCATGACACCGGCGGCTACTTCTTCACCGCGCCTTGGGCGTACAACAGTTTGCCGCGCCCGGATGTCTACGGCTTCCGCGTCGCGCCGGACGGGAGCGTCCGGTTCACCTTGATGCGGCGGCGCCAGACCCTCGAAGAGATCGTCGCCGAAGCCGGCGGCGACCCAGCGTCCGCCTACGCCCTCACCTCGGAGCACTCCCTTGCCTAAGCGCGCGCAGATCAGCCCCGGGCACGAGCCGAGCGAGGGTTCACCCCAGCAGCGGAGCGGCAAGACGAGCGGGCACGATTCCAGTGCCGCCGCGCACGAGTACGACGTCCTCATCCTCGGTGGCACGGTCGTCGACGGTACCGGCGCCGATCCGCGCGTCGCCGACGTGGGCGTGCGCGGGGAGCACATCGTCTTCATCGGCGCAGTGCCGCAGGATGCGCATGCGCAGACCACGATCGACGCCACACGGCTGATCGTCGCTCCGGGATTCGTCGACGTTCACACGCATGCGGACTTCACCGTCGAGTCCGTCCCCGCGGCTCACGCCTGTGTACGTCAGGGCGTGACGACTGTCGTCACCGGCAACTGCGGCACCTCGGCGTTCCCGGCGCCCGCGCTCGGCGTCGACTTCGAGTCGTATGCCGCCCGCGTCGAGGCCACCGAACCCGCCGTCAACCTCGCCGCGCTGGTCGGCCACGGCGCCCTGCGTACCGCGGTAGTCGGCGCGGATCGCAGAGCCGCGACGGTCGAGGAGACGGGCCGGATGGCGGACCTGCTCGACGTGGCGGCCCGACAAGGGGCGTTCGGCCTGTCCACCGGTCTGATCTACGCACCGGGTTCGTTCGCCGGCACGGACGAGGTCGCCGCACTCGCCGAGGTCGCTCACGCCCACGACCTGCTCTACGCCACCCACCTCCGCGACGAGGGAGGCGGCCTGCTCGAGGCCCTCGACGAAGCACTCGACGTCGCACAGCGGACCGGCGTGCGGCTGCAGGTGTCACATCTCAAAGCGATGGGTCCGCCGAACCACGGCAAGGTGCACGACGCACTCCTGCGCATCGATGCGGCGCGCGCCTCGGGCCTCGACGTGGCCTGCGACGTCTACCCGTACACCGCCTCGTCGACGCTGCTCACCTCGCGCCTGCCCGACTGGGCGATGGACGGCGGCAACACCCGCCTGCTCGGGCGCCTGCAAGACGCCGACACGTCAGAGCGCATCGCAGCTGAGCTCGAGGGCAATTCCGACTGGGCGTTCCTGCCGGACGCGGTGGTCCTCGCCGGACTTCCCGAAGGCCGCTACTCCGAGTTCGTCGGATGCAATCTCCGCGAGGTAGCCAAGCGCACGGACAGCACACCCGCTCAGACGATGCTCGACGTACTACGCCAGCACGAGGCGCAGGTATGGATCATCAACCACGCCCTGGCCGAGGACGACGTGCGTACCGTCCTGCGTCATCCCGCAGCCGCGGTGGGCAGCGACGGCTGGGAACTGACGACGGAGTGCGCAGGCAGCCCGCACCCTCGGCACTTCGGCACATTTGCCCGCATCCTCAAGAAGTACTGCCATGACGAGGGATCTCAGGAAGCAGCCCTCTCCCTGCCCGAGGCGATCCGCAAGATGACGGCACTCCCCGCGCAACGCCTCGGGCTTCGAGACCGGGGTGTGTTGGCACCCGGCCTCATCGCGGATGTCGCAGTATTCGACCCCGACGAGGTGGCCGACACGGCCACCTTCCTCGCCCCCAAGTCCTACGCCCTCGGTACCCGCGCCGTGCTCGTCAACGGAGTCCCCGTCCTCGTGGAAGGAGAACAGACATCGGCCAGACCCGGCCGCGTCCTACGCAAACCCCGCCACTGAAGCGGCACGCCCCGGAAGCAACGAGGACTCGCCGGCCCGCCACGGCCCGCCACGGGCCGCCACGGGCCGCCACGGGCCGCCATGGCTTGGATCCGCGCTCAATCCACCCCGCACGAGCCCTCGGCCCACTCCAACGACTCCGATGGCTCCCTCAACTTCGCCGCCACATCCGAACCGCCCCATAGCCACGACTTCGCCGCTCCATCCGCGCCGTACCCACGACTTCGCCCCCATCCGCACTACCGTAGGCACGACTTCGCCCCCCATATCCGCACTGCTGTAGCCACGACATCGCCGCCACATCCGCACCGCCGTAGCCACGAATTCGCAGCTACTGCGTCTACATCCGCACCGCCGTAATCGCGATCGTCGTGTACGGCATCGTGAACTCGCCTCCGAGTTCGTCGAGCGCTACGCCGAGGGCCTCGATGAGCGCGGCCAGCTTGTCCGGCGGCATCACATTGCTGTTGCCGAACGTGGGCACCTGATCGAGCCAGGCGTCGCGCGTGTAGACGTGCTCCCAGGTGAAGCGCCACTCCTCGGGATCGCCGAAGTCGGCGGATGCGCGGACGGCGTCGCGCGTCTTCGTCAGGATCGGCGCATACCCGTCGATCACCGGACGGGTCCAGGAGAACGCCGAACTCTCCGGCAGCACGCGCCGGTACACCACGTCGAACGCGGTGGCTACTTCGGCCGTGGGCTGGAAGAGATTCCAGAACACAGCCAGACGTCCGCCGGCGCGCAATGCGGCAGCCGCCTTGGAGACGGATGCATTCGGCTCCAACCAGTGCCAGGCCTGCCCGGACACGACCGCGTCGAACGTGCGCCCGGAAGTATCCCAGGCCTCAAACGCCCCGACCTCGGCCTTCACACCGCTGCGCCGCGCAAGTTCAACCATTCGCGCGTCCACGTCGACACCCAGAACCCGACACCCGGCCGCCAGCAACTGCCGGGCAACGATCCCCGTCCCACATCCGACATCGAGCACCTCGGCGCCCGACTGGCTGTCGAGCACCCGATCGAACAGCGCGACAGGATACCGGGGCCGCGCGCGATCGTACCGATCCGCGTCCGCACCGAATGACTCCGCCATCTCGCGCACCTCGTGCACCTCACGCACCTCATGCGCCTTGTGCCGCTCGACCAGCTCAGATGATCCAACCAGCTCACACGACCCAGACGGCTCAGCCAAATCGGACGGCTCAGACGGCCCGCACAGCCCGGATGGCACGGACAGCTCAGACTGCCCGGATGGTGCCGACGGCCCGGATGGCACGGATGGCACGGATGACCTGGGCCACTCAGACGACGCAGGCTGCGCAGATGACTCAGCCCCGCCGGAACCTTCGAGCCCATGCGGTGAAGCCTGACCCCGGAGCGGGTTCGGCAGCGAGGATACGGCCGCATACTCGGACGACGACCGAGCAGTCGGCGAACCAGATGACGACGATGCCGAAGGAGACGGGGGCGGAGTGGGCATGCGCCCACTCTAATGGGCGTATGCCCACTCCGCAACGGAACGTCGCCCCGCCAGGCTCGAATCCGCCCCCCATCACCTCCACACGGTCCCGCCTCCGCCGCGCAATCAACGTTCGGCCCAGAAGACCCGGCTACTCAGCCTTCAGTCACATCTACGCGCCCTGTTCAGACTTCAGGCAGTCCAACCCAGTCCGTTCAGACCTCAAGCAACTCTGGCCGCCGTTCAGACTTCAAGCCGTTCAACTCACCTTGGTCAGATTTCGACACTTCCACCCGCTCCGTTCGGACTCAGTCAGCCCAACCCACTCGTCCAGACTTCAGCCAACTCCACCCACCTGGTCAGAACTCAGCCCACAGCACTAGGCTGAGCTGGACGAACGTGCCTGATCCAGCCTCCAACCAGCGGCACGTCCGGCTCATCCGACGAGCCTGCGGCGTTCCCCTTCTCCCAGCCCGCGCGGACCGAAAGGTATCCCGTTGCCCACAGGCGTGGCCCTACGCGACCCGAAGGAACAGCTCTTCGCCGCCGCCGAGCGCGTGCTTCTGCGCGACGGGCCTGCCGGGCTGACCAGCAGGGCCATCACCGACGAGGCTGGATGCGCCAAGGGTGTGCTGCATCGGCACTTCGAGGACTTCGACGCCTTCCTGGCCGAACTGGTGCGCGACCGCGCCTCCCGCGTGACGGCGAGGTCCGCTCAGCTGGTGGAGGTGGTCGGGCTGGGCTCGCCGATCGTGCACCTGAGCGGCGCGCTGTTCGACCTTTTCGACCCGGTCGCCGTGGGGATCGTGGGCCTGATCACCGTGCGCGACGGACTGCGCGCTCGGCTACGCCGGACCTGGCCGCGCGGGGTGCCGATCCTGGCCGAGGGACGAGCGATGGTCACCGAGTACCTCGCCGCCGAGCGCAATCGGGGGCGTATCGCCAAGGGGACCGATCTCGACGCCATCGCGCTGATGCTCATCGGCAGCACACACTTGATCTTTGCCGGAGCCGATGTGCCGCCGACCCGCGGCGAAGTGCGATCCGTCGTGGCGGCGGTCGTCGCGCGCATCATCGAGGTGGGGGATCCGGGGGATCTGGGGGATATCGGAGAGTTCGCTGCGGGAGATGTTGATATCACTGGGGTCTGACGGCAGATCAACTGGCGCGGCGACAGTTCCGTCACAGGTTCAGGATCAGTTCCGTCACAGGTCCAGGATCGGTCTGCGGCTGGAGTGGGCCGCATTGAAGCGGTCGGCTGGGGCGCGGACGACGGTGCATTCCAGCGGACGACCGCGGGCGTCGAGCATCGTGCGGGTGAGGACGAGCAGCGGTACGCCGACCTCCATTTCCAGGGCGACGCACTCGCGAGCGTTGGGCATACGGGCGCTGACGCTTATGGTGAAAGTCGCGGGGC
>FSXZ01001256.1_pt1 | contig 11524 bp, 9 predicted proteins | sample 1638121 | NCBI WGS metagenome assembly FSXZ01 (sample SAMEA3914788, study PRJEB12502) | metagenome | biome: forest; material: soil | place: Canada | collected 2011-07-03 | depth 0.1 m
ACGTCCCGCTTCAGGCCCGCGACATCGCCCTTGAGCACCCCCACGTCCCGCTTCAGGCCCGCGACATCGCCCTTGAGCACCCCCACGTCCCGCTTCAGGCCCGCGACATCGCCCTTGAGCACCGCCGCATCCTGCTTCAGGCCCGCCACGTCCGCCTGCTGCACGGCCATGCTGCCCGTGAGCCGGCCCGCGTCCTGGCTGAGGGCGGACAGCATCGCGGTGTGCTGCCCCTGGACCCGCCGGATGACGGCGACGTCCGTGCGTACCGCGCGCAGGCCCGCGGCCAGCGCCTCGGCCTGGCCGGGCCCGGCCCATGTCTCCAGCTTGCTCACCCGCACCTGTAACGCCCTGATTTGCTCGCGTTCTCCGGCCATGGCCGCACGCTACGGCCGGCCTCTGACAGGATGGCACGCCCCGCCCGCGGCGGCCGGCCGCTTCCCGCGACGATCATGAGGCGGAATGTCCGGCGGTACTTACACCGGTGTAACTTCGCCGCGCCGGCGGGCCAGCTCAGCCTTCCAGGTACTGCAGGACGGCCAGCACCCGGCGGTTGTCGTTGCCGGCCGGCGGCAGGCCGAGCTTGCCGAAGATGGCCGCCACGTGCTTCTCGACCGCGCCCGGCGAGACGACCAGCGCGGCCGCGATCCCGGAGTTCGACCGCCCCTCGGCCATCAGGGCCAGGACCTCGCGCTCCCGGCCGGTCAGCGCGCCGACTCCCCCGGCCTGGCCGCCCGCCCGCATCAGCATCCGCACCACCTCCGGGTCCAGGGCCGTGCCGCCCGCCGCCACCCGCTCCAGCGCGCCGATGAACTCGGCCACGTCAGCGACCCGGTCCTTGAGCAGGTAGCCGACGCCCGCGGGCCGGTCGGCGAGCAGCCGGGCGGCGTACCGGGTCTCCACGTACTGGGAGAAGACCAGGACGCCGGTGCCGGGCTGGCTGGCCCGCAGGCTGATCGCGGCGCGCAGGCCCTCGTCGGTGAACGTGGGCGGCATCCGGACATCGACCACCGCGACGTCGGGCTGGTACCGGGCCGCCGCCGCCAGCAGGGCCTCCCCGTCGGTGACGGCCGCGCACACCTCATGGCCGTGCTCGGCCAGCAGCTGGGCCAGCCCCTCGCGCAGGATGGCCAGGTCCTCGGCGATGACGATGCGCATCAGGCCCGCAGCGGGAGCTCGATGACGACCTGGGTCGGGCCGCCGGGCGGGCTGGTGACGCGCAGCGTGCCGTCCACCGTGGCGGCCCGCTGGGCCAGCCCGGCCAGGCCGCCGCCCGGCCGGGGCGCGGCGCCGCCGTCGCCGTCATCGGCGACCGTGAGGACCAGGACGGCGTCCCGCTCGCGGGCCGTCACGGTCACCTGCGCGGCCCGGCTGTGCCGGGCCGCGTTGGTCAGCAGCTCGGCGACGCTGAAGTAGGCGATGGCCTCAATGGCCGGGGTGGGCCGCACGGCGATCTGCACCGACAGGGTGGCCGGGGTGGCGCTGCTGGCGGTCAGGCTGGCCAGCGCGTCCTCCAGGCCGCCGTCCAGCGCCGGCGGGTGGATGCCGCGGGCCAGGTCCCGCAGCTCGGTGAGCGCGTCCTTCGCGCCCTGGTGCGCGGCGCCGACCAGGTCCCGGGCCCGGCCCAGGTCGGCGGGCGGGCCGTCGCGGCCCAGCTGCTCCCGGGCCCGGCCCAGGTGCATGGCCAGCGCGACCAGCCGGGCCTGGGCGCCGTCGTGCAGGTCCCGCTCCACCCGGCGCAGCGTAGCGGCCGCGTCATCGACGGCGATGGCCCGGCTGGCCTCCAGCTCGCGGATCCGCTCGGCCCGCCCGGAGCGGCCCGCCAGGCGGGTCATCAGCCACAGGTCGGCGAGCACGGTCAGCCGGGTCGTCCACGGCGCGATCAGCAGCATGGCCAGGCCGAGCAGCGCCACGGCCAGCGCGTCACCGGGGGTCCGGACGTGAAAGCGGCCGACGGGCAGGGCCGCGCTGGTCGCGAGCCGCCCCGCGGGCGACAGCACGAACCACCAGAACGGGTAGCTCAGGTCGAACACCCCGGCGGCCCACGGCAGGACCACCAGGTACAGCCCGGCGGCGGCCAGCGGCAGCCGGAGCAGCAGGTAGGCCACCCCGCGCCAGCCCGCGCCGTCGCGCAGCCGGGCATCGACCCGGCCCAGGACCCCGTGACCGCGGCGGAACGGGGCCGGCCCCGGCACCGTCACCCGCAGCAGCCGGGCCGCCAGCCCCCGGTACGCTGCGCCTGCGGCGCGGGCGCCCATCATGGCCAGCGCCAGCAGCAGCAGCCCGGCCGCGGCCCCGAGTACCGTCGCGGTCAGCGCCAGGCCCGGCACCAGCAGGGCCAGCAGCGGCACCAGCAGGGCCAGCCCGAGCGGGAACGCGATCGCGCAGTACCCCAGCTCGGCCGCCGTCCGCCGGGCCACCGGAGCGCGGGCGACGCGCCCGGCCCAGATGGCCAGCGCCGGCCGTCCCGGCGCCGCCGCGGCCCGCCCGCGCGGGCGGGCCGGCTGGAGGCCGGCCCGCTCACCCGGGTCTGTCGGTGTCATGGACCCCATTGTGCGACTCGCCGCCGGGCGCTCACGCGTCGCGCCGGGCCAGCAGCAGCCCGCCGGCGCCCAGGGCCGCCGCCGCGTACAGGGCCAGCACGGCCAGGCCGGCCCAGGGCGACAGGGACAGCGGCACGGTCTTGACCGCCGTCAGCGAGTTCTCCGCGATGGTCGGCGGCAGGTACTGGGCCACGTCGTTCAGGACGTGGACCGGCAGGGCCAGCAGCACGATCGGGATCACGAAGATCAGTCCCACCATGATCGAGATCCCGGCCGCCGCGCGCCGGACCAGCAGGCCGATGCCCAGGCTGATCAGCGCGATCAGCGGCAGGTAGAGGCCGCCCAGCAGGACGGCGCGCAGCACGCCGGGCTGGCCCAGGGTGGCGTGCGGCACCGGGCTGTGCAGCATGGCCTGGCCGGCCAGGAAGGCGGCGAACGACAGGACCTCCCCCAGGACCAGGGTGACCAGCCCGGTGACCGCGGTCTTGGCCGCCAGCACCCGCCCGCGCCGGGGCACCGCCGCCAGGGTGGACCGGATCATCCCGGAGCCGTACTCGCCGGTGGCGGCCAGGATCCCCAGGACGGCCACGGCCAGCTCGGCCACCGCCAGGCCCGCGTAGCCGTTCTCCGTCGGGTCGAAGGAGGCCCGGTCCGCGGCCGACATGTGCGCCCACTGGCCCGGGACGTAGTACTGGATCCAGACGGCCAGCCCGATCATGGCCACGACCACGACGGCGACGCTCCACCAGGTGGACCGCAGGGTGCGCAGCCGGATCCACTCCATGCGCATGACGCCGCCCAGCCGCTGCCGCCCCGCGGGCTGGTCCCGGGTGGCCCGCGGCGGCGGGCTGACCGCCGTCCCGCCCGTGCTCATCCTGTCCGTGCTCATCCTGTCCATAGCCGTCTCCCTCATCGTCAGCTCATCCGTGCCGGGCTCGCTCATGACCGGCCCGCCTGCGCGCCGCGATACTGCACCGAGTCGTCGGTCAGGTCGAAGAACGCCTCTTCCAGGGACCCGTCGCTGCGGGCGGCCAGCTCGCTGACCGAGGTGTCGGCCAGCAGCGCGCCCCGGCCGATCACGATCAGCTGGTCGGCCATCAGCTCCAGCTCGGAGATCAGGTGGCTGGACACCAGCACGGTGCGGCCGTCGCGGGCCAGCGAGATGAGCAGCTTGCGGATCCACCGGATGCCCTCGGGGTCCAGCCCGTTGACCGGCTCGTCGAGCACGAGCACGCCGGGGTCGCCGAGCAGGGCGGCGGCCAGGCCCAGCCGCTGGGCCATGCCCAGCGAGAACTTCCCGGCGCGCCGCCGCCCGGCGTCCTGCAGGCCGACCAGGCCCAGGACCTCGTCGACCCGGGACCGGGCGATGCCGTTGCTGGCCGCCAGCGCGGCCAGGTGGCTGCGGGCGCTGCGGCCGGGCTGGAAGCCGCGGGCGTCGAGCATGGCCCCGGCCTCCCGCAGCGGCCAGCGCGCCTGCGCGAACGGGCGGCCGTTGATGGTGGCCCGGCCGCGATCGGGCGCGTCCAGCCCCATGATCATCCGCATGGTGGTCGACTTCCCCGACCCGTTCGGGCCGAGGAAGCCCGTGACCACGCCGGGCCGGACCTCGAAGCTGAGGCCGTCCACGGCGAGGGTTGACCCGAAGCGCTTGCTCAGGCCTGTCGCGCTAATCATCGCGATCTCCGTTTCCGCACGCTGACACGTGCCTGAAGATCACGCTAGAGATGGCGCTGAGCAGGCGGAATCCGGCTGCCGCCCGTCCTGGGGCGGGGGAAAACCCCCCGCCCGCGACGGCCGGGCCGCTACTGCACCTCGGCCATGGCACTGGCGAACTGGGCCGAGTACAGGCGCGCGTAGGCGCCGCCGGCGGCCAGCAGCTGCTCGTGGGTGCCCTGCTCGACGATCTGCCCGGACTCCATGACCAGGATGAGGTCGGCATCGCGGATGGTGGACAGCCGGTGGGCGATGACGAAGCTGGTCCGGCCCTGGCGCAGCGAGTTCATGGCCCGCTGGATCAGCACCTCGGTCCGGGTGTCGACCGAGCTGGTCGCCTCGTCCAGGATCAGGATGGCCGGGCGGGCCAGGAACGCCCGGGCGATGGTGATGAGCTGCCGCTCCCCCGCGCTCACGCTGGCGCCCTCGTCGTCGAGCACCGTGTCGTAGCCGTCCGGCAGCATCCGGGCGAACCGGTCCACGTAGGTGGCCGTGGCCGCCTCGATGACCTGCTCGCGGGTGGCCCCGGCGGAGCCGTAGGCGATGTTGTCGGCGATGGTGCCGCCGAACAGCCAGGCGTCCTGCAGGACCATGCCGGTCAGCCCGCGCAGCTCGTCCCGGCTCATCGCGGCGATGTCGGTCCCGTCGAGCAGGATCTGGCCCCCGGTCACCTCGTAGAACCGCATCAGCAGGTTGACCAGCGTGGTCTTGCCGGCGCCGGTGGGGCCGACGATGGCGACGGTCTGGCCGGGCGCCACGGTCAGCGACAGGTCCTCGATCAGCGGCTGGTCGGGGGCGTACCGGAAGGACACGTGCCGGAACTCGACCTGCCCGTCCACCCGCCGCGGGCGGGCCGGCTCAGCCGGGTCCGGGCTCTGCTCGCTGGCGTCCAGCAGGGCGAAGACCCGCTCGGCCGAGGCGACGCCGGACTGCAGCAGGTTGGCCATGCTGGCCATCTGGGTCAGCGGCTGGCTGAACTGCCGGGAGTACTGGATGAAGGCCTGGACACTGCCCAGCGACAGCTGCCCGGTGGCGACCTGGAGCGCGCCGACCACGGCGACCAGCACGTAGTTGAGGTTGCCGATGAACATCATCACCGGCTGGATGCAGCCGGAGATGAACTGGGCGCGGAAGCTGGCCTGGTAGAGCCGCTCGTTCTGCTCCCCGAACACGCGCATCGCCTCGTCGCGCTGGCCGAACACGGTGACCAGCGAGTGGCCGGTGAACATCTCCTCGATGTGGCCGTTCAGCCGGCCGGTGGTGGACCACTGCTTGATGAACTGGGGCTGGGCCCGCTTGCCGATCTTGCTGACCACGAACACCGAGACCGGGACGGTGACCAGCGCGATCAGCGCCAGGATCCAGGAGATGAGGAACATCACGGTGAGCACGCCGACGACCGTGAGCAGCGAGATGACCAGCTGGCTCATGGTCTGCTGCAGCGACTGGGCCAGGTTGTCGATGTCGTTGGTGACCCGGCTGAGGATCTCCCCGCGCGGCTGCCGGTCGAAGTAGCTCAGCGGCAGCCGGGACAGCTTGGCCTGGACCTGCTGGCGCAGCCGGAAGACCAGGCGCTGCACGACGGTGGCGGTCACCCGGCCCTGCAGCAGCGAGGCGGCCGACGCGCCCAGGTAGACCAGCAGCACGACCAGCAGGACCTGCCCGACATGGCCGAAGTCGATGCCCTGGCCGGGGATGACGTGCGCGTGCGCGACCAGGTCGGCCTGCGTGCTCTTCCCCTCGGCCCGCAGCTGGGCGGCGGCCTGGGCCGCGGTGATGCCGGACGGCAGGTGCTGGCCGATGACCCCGGCGAAGATCACGTTGGTGGCGTCGCCGAGCAGCCGCGGGCCGAGGACCGACAGGGTGACGCTGATCGTGGCCAGGACGAGGCTGCCGGAGATCAGCAGCCGCTGCGGCGCCAGCGTCCCCAGCAGCCGGCGGCTGGAGCCGCGGAAGTCCAGCGACTTCTCGGTCGGCTGGCCGCCCGTGAACGCGGCCGGGCCGCGGCCGCCGCCCGGGCCCATGCCGCCGGCCGGGCCGGGGCCGCGCTTGGGCGTGGCCCGCTCCACCGCCGGGCCGGCGGGCGCGGGGCCTTCGGGTGACTCGGTGCTGCCGGCGGTCACGCGGCCTCCTCCTCGGTGAGCTGGGAGAGCACGATCTCCCGGTAGGTCGCGTCGGAGCGCATCAGCGCCTCGTGGGTGCCGGTGGCGACGATGCGGCCGGCCTCCAGCACGATGATCTGGTCGGCCTGCCGGATGGTGGCGACGCGCTGGGCGACGATCAGCACCGTCGCCTGCGCGGTCGTGGCGGCCAGCGCGGCGCGCAGCCGCGCGTCGGTGGCGTAGTCCAGGGCCGAGAACGAGTCGTCGAACAGGTAGATCTCCGGCTGGTGGACCAGCGCCCGGGCGATGGCCAGCCGCTGCCGCTGGCCGCCGGAGACGTTGGTGCCGCCCTGGGCGATCCGGGCGTCCAGGCCGCCGTCCATCTGCGCGACGAAATCCGCGCCCTGGGCCGTCTCCAGCGCCTGCCACAGGTCCGCGTCGGTGGCGGCCTGGTTGCCGTAGCGCAGGTTGCTGGCCACCGTCCCGGAGAACAGGTACGGCTTCTGCGGGACCAGCCCGATGGCCGCCGACAGCACCGCCGGGTCCAGCTCGCGGACGTCGGTGCCGTCCACCAGCACCGCTCCCCCGGTCACGTCCATCAGCCGCGGGATGAGGCTGACCAGGGTCGTCTTGCCGCTGCCGGTGCCGCCGATGATGGCGGTGACCTGGCCCGGCGCCGCGGTCAGGCTGATCCCGGACAGCACCGGCTGCTCCGCGCCGGGGTACCGGAACTCCGCGCCGCGCAGCTCCAGGTGCCCGTGCCGGGCCAGCGTGGTGACCGGGTGCAGCGGGCGGGCCAGGTCCGGCTCGGTGTCCAGGACCTCCATGATCCGCTCGGCGCAGACCTCGGCGCGGGGCACCTGCATGAACACGAAGGTGGCCATCATGACCGACATCAGGATCTGCAGCAGGTAGCTGAGGAACGCGGTCAGCGCGCCGATCTGCATGCCGCCGCTGGCCACCAGGTGGCCGCCGAACCACAGCACGGCGATGCTGGACAGGTTGAGCACCAGCATGACCGACGGGAACATCAGCGCGATCAGCCGGCCGACGCCCAGCGACACCCCGAACAGCTCGGTGTTGGCCGCGGTGAACCGGTCCCGCTCCTGCCCGTCGCGGACGAAGGCCCGCACGACGCGGACCCCGGTGATCTGCTCGCGCAGCACCCGGCTGATGTTGTCGATGCGGTCCTGCATGATCCGGAACAGCGGCCGCATCCGGCGGATGATCAGCATCACGATGACGCCCAGCGCGGGGACCGCGATCAGCAGCAGCGAGGACAGCGGCACGTCCTGGTGCAGGGCCAGGATGATGCCGCCGACGCACATGATCGGCGCCGAGACCAGGAGCGTGAAGGACAGCACCGCGAGCATCTGGACCTGCTGCACGTCGTTAGTGGTCCGGGTGATCAGCGACGGGGTGCCGAACCGGCCGACCTCGCGGGCCGAGAAGTCCTGCACCCGCTGGAACACCGCGTGCCGCACGTCCCGGCCCAGGGCCATCGCGGTGCGGGCGCCGAAGAACACCGCGCCGGTGGCGGCGATGATCTGCACGACCGTGACGGCCAGCATGATGCCGCCGGTGCGCAGGATGTAGTGGGTGTTGCCGGTGATGACGCCGTTGTCGATGATGTCGGCGTTCAGCGTGGGCAGGTAGAGCGTGGCCAGTGACTGGACGAGCTGCAGCACGACCAGGGCCGCGAGCGCCGCGCGGTAGGGCCGCAGGTAGACCCGCAGGAGCCGGAGGAGCATCGGGGGCGGCTTTCTCGTGGAGGGACGGTCGGGACGGGGTCGCTGGGCACGCTAGCCGGAGGGCTCCGCGGGCGGCTCCTGGCGTTCGCGCTCGGCGTGCGCCCGTCCGCTCCCGGCGGAACCGGCGCGCAGGTGCGCGCGCAGGCTGGCCACCCGGGCCGGGTCGGCGGGCAGCACGGCGCGCAGGCCGGCCACGAGCTGGGCCAGGCCGTCCTCGACGACCGGGCCCAGGGCGACGGGCGGGTCGCTGAACAGCCACCGCTCGGTGGCCGCGCTGATCACCGCGGCGACCGCCGCGGCCAGGGCGCGCGAGAAGACCGGGGCCGCCGCCGGGTCGCCGCCGGACCGCTCGGCGATGGCCGCGGCCAGGCCGCGCTGCATGGTCAGCTGGGCCTTCAGGTACTCACCGCGCAGCTCGGGCGAGCTGACCACCAGCCGGATGCCGGCCATGAGCCGCGGATCGGGGGCCGCGGCGGCGGCGGCGTAAATCTCCAGGACCGCGCCGCGGACCGCGGTCCACAGGTCCTCCCCCGCCGGCCGCTCCCGCAGCACCTCGCCGATCTGCATGGCCCGGTCCAGGGCCAGCGCGCAGATCGCCTCGTACTTGCTGCCGAAGTAGTTGTTGAACGTCCGCGGTGACACGTCGGCGGCCGCGGCGATGTCCTCGACCAGGACATTCTCCAGGCCGCGCTCGACGGCCAGCCGCATGGCGGCCATGCTGAGGGCCTGGCGGGTGGCCCGCTTCTTGCGCTCGCGCAGCCCCTGGCTGGCCGCCGCGGCCGCGGCGGGCGAAGGCGACGTCATGCGCCGCAGCCTACACGATAATGCGCGGCCCGCAACTTTGCCGGACGCGAACTTTACTCATCCGAAACGAGGTACTGCCGGGTAGCGGATTTGCGACAACTACGTCCCGGCCTGGGATTTTCCTGCCGCGGTGTCGGATTCTCGCCAGGATCAGCCGGGCGGCCCGCCGATACTGAGGGCATGCACGAAGACCGCGAGCGGTGCGCCCGGGCCGTCCGCTCCAGGGACGCCCGCTTCGACGGCTGGTTCTTCACCGCCGTCCTGACCACCCGGATCTACTGCCGGCCGAGCTGCCCGGCGGTGCCGCCGCGCCCGGAGAACATGGTGTTCTACCCAAGCGCGGCCGCCGCCCAGCAGGCCGGGTTCCGGGCCTGCAAGCGGTGCCGGCCCGACGCCAGCCCCGGCTCGCCGGAGTGGAACGTCCGGGCCGACCTGGTCGCCCGGGCCATGCGGCTGATCGCCGACGGCGTCATCGACGCCGCCGGGGTGCCCGGCCTGGCCGCCCGGCTCGGCTACAGCGTCCGCCAGCTGGAGCGGCAGCTGCGCGCCGAGCTCGGGGCCGGGCCGCTGGCCCTGGCCCGCGCGCAGCGGGCGCAGACGGCCCGGCTGCTGATCGAGACGACGGGCCTGCCGATGAGCGACGTCGCGTTCGCGGCCGGCTTTGCCAGCATCCGGGCCTTCAACGACACCGTCCGGGACGTCTTCGCCCTGTCCCCCAGCGAGCTGCGGGAGCGGGCCGGCCGGCACCGGGGCCAGGGCCGGGCGGCGCCGGCCCCGGCGGCCGGGACGCTCGCGCTGCGGCTGCCGTTCCGGGCCCCGCTGCATCCCGACAGCCTGTTCGGCCACCTGGCCGCCACCGCGGTGCCGGGCGTGGAGGAATGGCGGGACGGCGCCTACCGGCGCACCCTGCGGCTGCCGCACGGGCCGGCCGTGGTGGCGCTGACGCCGCAGGCCGGCCACGTCGGCTGCCAGCTGGCGCTGGCCGACCTGCGCGACCTGGCCACCGCCATCAGCCGGTGCCGGCGGCTGCTGGACCTGGACGCCGACCCGGAGGCCGTGGGCGACGTGCTGGGCGCCGACCCGGCGCTGGCGCCGCTGGTCGCCAAGGCCCCCGGCCGCCGGGTGCCGCGCACCCCGGACGCCGCGGAGTTCGCGATGCGGGCGGTGCTGGGCCAGCAGGTGTCCACGGCCGCGGCCCGGACCCACGCGGGCCGGCTGGCCGCGGCCCTGGGCGAGCCGGTCGACGACCCGGCCGGCGGCCTGACCCGGCTGTTCCCCGATTCCGCGGCGCTGGCCGCGGCGGGCACCGGCGGGCTGGCCCTCCCCCGGTCGCGCCGGGCGACGTTCGCCGCGCTGGCCGGGGCGCTGGCGCGCGGCCAGCTCGACCTGAGCGCGGGCGGCGACTGGACCGAGGCCCGGCGGCGGCTGGCCGCGCTGCCCGGCATCGGGCCGTGGACGGTGGAGACCATCGCGATGCGCGCGCTGGGCGACCCGGACGCGTTCCCGGCCACGGACCTGGGCGTCCGCGCCGCCGCCCGGGCGCTCGGCCTGCCGCCCGCCCCCGCGGCCCTGGCCGGGCGGGCGGCCGCCTGGCGGCCCTGGCGGGCCTACGCGGTCCAGTACCTGTGGGCCACGGGCGGACACGCCATCAACGAGCTGCCCGCCGCCACGAGATAGCGCCTCCCGCTCAGATGGTCCAGCCGACCGGGTAGTTAACGATCGGGATGAACGTCACGCCGACCGCCGTCATCTCCCCGCGCGCGTCGACGGTCATCTCCGTCAGCCGGTCCATCTGCGCCGCGTGCTCATCGGTGTCCCAGACGCTGACGTTCACGATCGAGCCCTCCGGCGAGACGCCCGCGTACCAGTGAATGAGCCCCGGCAGCCGCCCGATGGCCGGGATCAGGTACTCCGAGACCTTCGTGTTCACGGCGTCGACCTCGGCGAACCGGCCCGGGTCAAAGCTGCCGCGCGAGACGCGGACGACGGCGGCCGGCGGTAGCGACTCAGTCATGGTGATCCCTTCTGACAATTACATTACGATGTGGCATCATAATATAATGCACGACGCGCAGACTAAGGCCGGGCGACCGCGGAACCCGGCCCTGGACCAGGCGATCCTGGCCGCCGCGGCCCGCCAGCTCGGCGAGCTCGGCTACGCCCGCATGTCGCTGGAATCGGTGGCGGCCGCCGCGGGCACCACCGTGCCCAGCCTCCGGCGCCGGTACCGGGACAAGGCGGAACTGGCCGCCGCGGTGATCGGCGCGCTCCGGGTCGAGGACCCGCCCGCCGCCGCCCCGACCCCGCGGGCCCACGCCCTGGCGATCCTGGAGAACTTCCTGCGCAACCTGCGGTCCACCGCCGCGCTGGCCATCCTCGGCTCGCTGCTGGCCGAGGAGGAACGCCATCCCGAGCTGCTCAGCCTGTTCAAGACCCGCCTCGCCGAGCCGCGGCGGGCGCTGCTCCGGCAGGCGCTGGCCGCCGGCGGCCTGCCCGCCTCCGCCGACCTGGACGTGCTCACCAGCATGCTCATCGGCTCCTTCTACGGCCGCTACCTCACCACCGCCGGCATCCCCGACGACTGGCCGGACCGGGTGCTCAGCGCCATCTGGCC
>FSXZ01002541.1_pt1 | contig 11501 bp, 8 predicted proteins | sample 1638121 | NCBI WGS metagenome assembly FSXZ01 (sample SAMEA3914788, study PRJEB12502) | metagenome | biome: forest; material: soil | place: Canada | collected 2011-07-03 | depth 0.1 m
GCCCGGGCGCCCGCCGGGCTTTGCGCCGGGGCTCAGGCGGCGGCGAAGCGGTCCAGGGCGCGCCGGATCTCGGTCCGCATCTGCGCGTTGCCGGTGTGCCCGGAATCGATGACGATCAGCTCGGCATCCGGCCACGCGGCGGCCAGCTCCCAGGCCGTCAGCAGCGGACTGCCCAGGTCCAGGCGCCCGTGGAGCAGGACCCCGGGGATGCCCGCCAGCTTCCCGGCGTCCCGCAGCAGCGCGCCCTCCTCCAGGAACGCGGCGTTGCCGAAGTAGTGCGTGCAGATGCGGACGAAGGCCAGGCGGGCGTCGTCGACCCGGGCGCTGTAGGCACCGGGCGCTCCGTCGGTCTCGTGGGCGATGACGGCGTCCTCCCACGCGCACCAGTCGGCCGCGGCCTGGGCCCGTACCGCAGGGTCCGGATCTTCCATCAGCCGGTTGAACGCGGCCGCCATCTCCAGGCCGTTCCTCGCCTGCGGCGCGATGGCGTGGAAGCGTTCGAACGCGGCCGGGATGAACTGCCGGACACCCCAGTCCAGCCAGTTGACCTCCGAGCGCCGCGTCATCGTCACCCCCATGATGACGATCTCGGAGACGCGCTCGGGATGCTGCTCGGCATACGCCAGGATCAGCGTCGAGGCCCACGATCCCCCCATGAGCAGCCATTTCGAGACGCCGAAGTGCTCGCGCAGCCGCTCCATGTCGTCGATCAGGTGCTGCGTGGTGTTGACCGACATGTCCGTGTCCGGATCCGCGGCGTGCGGTGTCGACTCACCGCAGCCGCGCTGGTCGTAGCCGAACCAGCGATAGCGCTCCGGATCGAAACTGCGCCGCGAGGAACTCCCGGTGCCCGACCCCGGCCCCCCGTGCACCACCAGCGCGGGCTTGCCCGCCGGATTGCCGAACTCTCGCCAGTGGATCGCGTTGCCGTCGCCGACCTCGAGCATGCCGGAGGCGCGGGGCTCGATCGGCGGGTAGAGATTGTCCTCAGTCATCGGGGCAGACTACAGATACGGGGTCTCGCGGACCGAGGGGTTTTCGGGTACTGACACCGCGGCCAGCTGCGCTACCGCGCCAGCGCGTAGCACGCCACCGCCGCCGCGGCGGCGACGTTGAGCGAGTCCACGCCGGCCGCCATCGGGATGCGGACCTGGAGATCGCAGGCGGCGAAGGCGCGGGGGGTGAGGCCCTCGCCTTCGGAGCCGAGGAAGAGAGCGGCCTTCTCGTCCGGCTCGAGGCGCAGTGCGCGCAGGTCGACGGCGTCCTCGGCGGGGGTGAGCGCGATCCGGCGGTAGCCGTGCTCGGCGAGCAGGTCGAGGGCTTGGGGCCAGGGTTCGAGCTTGGACCACGGGATGGCGAAGACGGTGCCCATGGAGACGCGCACGGACCTGCGGTAGAGCGGGTCGGCGCAGTCGGGGGCCAGCAGTACCGCGTCCATGCCGAGGGCGGCGGCACCGCGGAAGATGGCGCCGACGTTGGTGTGGTTGTTGACGCCTTCGAGCACGACGATACGGCGGGCGTGCTCGAGGATCTTGCCGGGGTCGGGCAGTTCCTTGCGGGCCATGGCGGCGAGGGCGCCGCGGTGCACGTGGAAACCGGTGATCTGCTCGAGCAGGGCGGGTTCGCCGACGTACGCGGTGGCGCCGGTGGCCTCGAGGACGGGCGTCATCAGCGGGAGCCACTTGTCCGACAGGAGCATCGAGCGCATCGGGTATCCGGCGTCGACCGCCCGCTGGATCACCTTCTCCCCCTCGGCGATGAACAGGCCGCGCTCCGGTTCGGTGCGCTTGCGCAGTTCCACGTCGGTCAGCGCCAGATAGTCGGTCAGGCGGGGGTCGGCCGGGTCCTGGATGCGGACCAGCTGGTCCTCGATGCTCGTGCTTGCCACCATACGAGCGTAACCCGTGGGCGCGTCCGCGCTCGCACGCGATCCTCACCGGGTATACAGAATCCAACGGCACCGATCGATGGACCCTCAGGTATCCAGGCCGCTATACCTCAGGGTGGGCTGGTCGAAGATCACGAGGAAACCGGAGGGTCGCCGTGGCCGCGCCGCGCCTGTTCCCGAGTAGCGGGGCCTGGCGGATCCGGGCCGTGCGGCCGGCCGACGTCCTGGTGCTGCTGGCGCTGTTCGCGCTGCTGTTCGGGGTGCTGGAGCTGGCGCCCTCGCTGGCCGCCCCGGTCCAGCCGGAGCACGGCGCGGGCGCGATCTCGACCGACCCGGCGAACATCCCGTACTACGCCGTGCGTTCCCTGCTGCGGATGTTCGTCGCGCTCTTCCTCTCGGTCGTGTTCACCTTCGTCTACGCCACCGCGGCGGCGCGGCTGCCGCGGGCCGAGAAGGTGCTGCTGCCGATCCTCGACGTGCTCCAGTCGGTGCCGGTGCTCGGCTTCCTGACCATCGTGGCCAGCACCCTGGTGGCGTTCTTCCCCGGCTCCGAACTCGGCCTGGAATGCGCCTCGATCTTCGCCATCTTCACCTCCATGGCCTGGAACATCACCTTCGCCTTCCACGCCTCGCTGGTCAGCCAGCCGCGGGAGCTGGACGAGGCGGCCCGGGTGATGCGGCTGACCAAGTGGCAGCGGTTCTGGAAGCTGGACGTGCCCTCCGGAACCATCCCGATGATCTGGAACGGGATGATGTCCTTCGGCGGGGCCTGGTTCTTCCTGACCGCCTCCGAGGCCATCACGGTCGGCGGCCGCTCCTACGTGCTGCCGGGGATGGGCAGCTACGTGGCCGCCGCCTCCGACCAGGACGACCTCGGGGCCATCGGCTGGGCGATCGTGGCCATGGTCATCCTGGTGGTGGGCGTCAACTTCCTGTTCTGGCGGCCGCTGGTGGCCTGGGCCGAGCGGTTCCGGGTGGGGGACTCGGCCACCGCGGACCGGCCGCGCAGCCTGGTGCTCGACCTGATCCGCCGCTCCCAGCTCGACGACTGGGCGGCGCGGGGGCTGCGGCCGGCCGGGCGGGTGCTGGACCGGGCCACCCGGCCGTTCGGGCTGGCCGAGCATCCGCTGCGCAAGCCGGATGCGCGCCGGCGCGCCGGGGACCTGGTCTTCTCCACCGTGGTCGGGCTCGCGGTGCTGCTCGGGGTCGGGGAGGCACTGGACTACATCCACCGCTCGGTCGGCTTCGGGCAGTTCGGCACGGCCTTCACCGACGGCGCGGTGACCTTCCTGCGGGTCATCCTGGTACTGGCCGGCTCGACCCTGGTGTGGGTGCCGGTGGGCGTGTGGATCGGGATGAACCCGCGCGTCTCCCGGCTGGCCCAGCCGCTGGTCCAGGTGGCGGCGTCGTTCCCGGCCAACTTCCTCTACCCGTTCCTGATGGCGCTCTTCCTCGCGCTCGGCATCGGCCTGAACTTCGGCAGTGTGCTGCTGATGGCCATGGGCGCGCAGTGGTACATCCTGTTCAACGTGATCGCGGGCGCCTCCACCATCCCCAACGATCTGCGCGAGTCGATGCGGGTCCTGGGCGTGCGCGGTTGGCTGCGGTGGAAGGTGCTGATCCTGCCGGCGATCTTCCCGGCGTACGTCACCGGCGGCATCACCGCGGCGGGCGGCGCCTGGAACGCCTCGATCGTGGCCGAGTACGTGACCTACGACCACCGGACCGTGCAGGCCAAGGGGCTCGGCTCCTTCATCAGCGCGGCGGCCGGGGCCGGGGACACGGCCCGGGTGGTGGTCGGGGTGATCGCGATGTCCCTGTACGTCGTGCTGGTCAACCGCTTCTTCTGGCGGCGGCTGTACCGGTTGGCCGAGCGCCGGTTCTCCGGCTGAGGAAGGAGGAGCGCATCATGACGGCGACGGCGGGCCCGCCCATCATCACGGTGGAGGGGGTGACCAAGACCTTTCCCACGCCGAACGGGGAGGAGTTGTTCGTCCTCGACTCGATCGACTTCGCGCTCTACCCGGGCGAGATCGTGGCGCTGCTGGGCAAGTCCGGCTCGGGCAAGTCCACTTTGCTGCGCTGTATCGCGGGGCTGATCTCGCCGTCCTCGGGGGCGGTGACGTACCGGGGGACGCCGCTGAACGGGGCCAACCCGGGCGTGGCGATGGTCTTTCAGAGCTTCGCGCTGCTGCCCTGGCTGACGGTGCAGCAGAACGTGGAGCTGGGCCTGCAGGCGCGCGGGGTGGCGCCGCGGGAGCGGCGGGAGCGGGCGCTGAAGGCGATCGACGTGATCGGGCTGGACGGCTTCGAGGCGGCGTATCCGAAGGAGCTGTCCGGCGGGATGCGCCAGCGCGTCGGCTTCGCCCGGGCGCTGGTGCTGGAGCCGGACGCGCTGCTGATGGACGAGCCGTTCTCGGCGCTGGACGTGCTGACGGCGGAGAACCTGCGCGGCGAGATCGTGCGGCTGTGGGATTCGGCCGTGGCCGGCTCGCTGCACCAGTCGCTGCTGATCGTGACGCACAACATCGAGGAGGCCGTGCTGCTGGCCGACCGGATCATGGTGCTCTCCTCGAACCCGGGCCGGATCAGGGCGGAGCTGACGGTGCCTCAGGACCGGCCCCGGGACCGGCGCAGTCCGGCCTTCGAGGCGCTGGTGGACCAGGTCTACGGGATCCTGACCGACCGGGAGCAGGCGCCGCCGGACGCCGCTCCGGCCCCGGCCCGCGGGGACGGGCGGGCGGCGGCACGCACCCCGGTGGAGGTGCCGCTGCCGCCGGTCTCGGTGGGCGGGATGGCCGGCCTGCTCGAGATCCTCGAGGCCCGCGGCGGCGAGGACGGCCTGGCCGAGATCTCGGACGACCTGAACTTCGAGGTGGACGACCTGCTGCCGCTGGTGGACGCGGTCTCGCTGCTGGGCCTGGCGAAGGTGACCGGGCCGCGGATCGAGCTGACCGAGGCCGGGCGGGCGTATACGAAGGCGGACATCCTGGCCAGCAAGCAGCAGTTCGCCCGGCTCGCGGCCGAGCGGGCGCCGCTGGTGCGCACGATCGTCTCGGCGCTGCGCTCGAGCGGGAGCGGACAGATGCGCGAGGGCTTCTTCGTGGACGTGCTGCGCCGGGGCTTCTCCGAGGAGCAGGCGCGGCGGCAGCTCGACACCGCGATCGACTGGGGCCGCTACGCCGAACTGTTCGACTACGACGCCGACGACGGACTGCTCACCCTGGAGCGGGAACCGGAAGACATCCGATGAATTCTTGCGCCGGACGGCGCCTCGGCCCTAGTCTCGGGGCCATGAAACTGCTGCGAGTGGGAGAGCCGGGCCGGGAGGTCCCCGCGGTGCTCTCGGATGACGACCGGATTCTGGACCTGTCCGCGCTGACGGCCGATATCGACGGCGCGTTCCTGGCCGGGGACGGCCTCGAGCGGGTGCGCGCGGCGCTGGCCGCGGGCGAACTGCCCGAGCTGGCCGGTCCGGCCGCGGGGCGGATCGGCGCGCCCGTGGCGCGGCCGGGCAAGGTGGTGTGCATCGGCCTGAACTACCGCGACCACGCGGAGGAGACCGGCGCGCAGATCCCGCCGCGGCCGGTGGTGTTCATGAAGGCCCCGTACACGGTGGTCGGCCCGAACGACACGGTCCTGATTCCGCGCGGCTCGGTCAAGACCGACTGGGAGGTGGAGCTCGCGGTGGTGATCGGCCGCGAGGCGCGCTACCTGGAGAGCCCCGAGGAGGCGCTCGGGTACGTGGCCGGGTACGCCCTGAGCCACGACGTGTCCGAGCGGGAGTTCCAGCTCGAGCAGTCGCCGCAGTGGGACCTGGGCAAGAGCTGCGAGACCTTCAACCCGCTCGGCCCGTACCTGGTCACCGCGGACGAGGTGGGCGACCCGGGCAAGCTGGGGCTGCGGCTGTCGGTCAACGGCCGGTCGCGGCAGGACGGCAGCACCGCCAACATGATCTTCGACGTGCCGTACCTGGTCTGGTACCTGAGCCAGTACATGCGGCTGGAGCCGGGCGACGTCATCAACACCGGCACACCGGCGGGCGTCGCGCTGGGCCAGGCCGACAAGCCGTACCTGCGCGCCGGGGACGTGGTGGAGCTGGAGATCGACGGGCTGGGCACGGCCCGGCAGGAGTTCGCCGCGGCCTGAGCCGACGGAGCGGGACGAGGACGGCCGCCCGGACGCGAGAGCGTCGGGGCGGCCGTTCTCTTGGCGGCGCGGGCTACGGGCTACGCGTAGCCGAGCTTCTGGAAGACCGTCAGGCACTCGGGCGCGGCGGTGGCCGCGCCGTAGCCGCCGTCGATCGACAGGGCGCACACGGCGATGTCGTGCTGGTCGTCGAAGACCACGAACCAGCTGTTGTTGGTCAGGTCGGCGCCGCTGCCGACCTCGGCGGTGCCGGTCTTGGCGAAGAAGTGGCCGTTCTTGGGGAAGGCCACCGTCTTCGCGGTGCCCTCGGTGATCACGCTGGCCATCAGGGTCTTGAGCTGGCCCTGAAGACTGGAGCCGAGGGGGGTCGCGGTGAGCTGCTTCTGCGTGGGCAGCAGGATCGGCTGCTTGAAGCTGCCGTTGGCCACGGTGGCGGCCACCGAGCACATCGCCAGCGGGCAGGCGACCACGTCGCCCTGGCCGACCAGGGACTCGGCCAGGCCGCCGCGGCTGAGGCCCTTCGGGATGTCCATGTAGGTGGCCGTCTGGCCCAGACCGATGTCCCAGGCCTGATTCAGTCCGTAATAGGTCTGCGCGGTGTCCGCGAGCAGGTCCCCGGTCATCCCGGAGTGGTCCCAGAAGCTGGAGAAGGCGTTGTTGCAGGAGGTGGCGAAGTCCACCTCGTAGGTGTTGGCGCCGGCCTCGCCCTCGCTGTTCTTGAGCACCTGCTGGTCGATGGTGATCGTCGCCGGGCAGTCCACCGTGCTGTCCAGGGTGGTCAGGCCCTTGGACAGCAGCGCGGTGGAGGTGACGATCTTGAAGGTGGAGCCGGGGGCGACCCGGGTGAGCAGTGCGTCGTCGTAGTACTGGCTGGTGGTGTTGTTCGCGACGGCCAGGATGTGCCCGCTGGAGGGCTTGATCGCCACGATCGAGCTGAAGCTGTGCCGGGGCACCGCCGACTCGGCCGCGGCCTGCACGTTCATGTCCAGCGTGGTGGTGACCGTGCCGTTGTCGATCGGCGGGGTGAGCGTGGTGACCGTGGCCAGCTGGTTGCCCTTGGCGTCGGTCATGATGATGTCCTGGCCCGCCGTGCCGCCGGCCGCCTCGGCCGACTTCGTCAGCGCCGTGATGATCACGGCCAGGCTCGGGTGCGCGCTCGCCTCGATCGCGGCCCCGTTGCGGTCCACCAGACCCTTGATACTCGCCGGGGTCTTCCTGATGGCCAGTTTGTAGCCGGCCTTGAGCGAGGTGTAGAGGATGGACGGGTCCCACTTCACGAACCAGCGGGTGTAGCCGTCGATCTGCTTCGAGTAGGTGGCGAAGCCGCTCGAGTACTGCCACTCCCCCATCGGCGTGCCGGCCTGGGTGGTGACGGAGTAGGTCATCCAGCCCACGTCGTTGGCCGGGTTGGGGCTGACCACCATCCCGCTCACGCCCAGGACCTGCTTGTACTCCTTGAGCGCGGCGAGGGCGGCGGTGGCGTTGTCGGTCAGGTTGGCCGCCTGGGCCAGCTGCCCGCCCTGCCAGGCGGTGAGGAACGCGGTGCCGGTCTGGGTGGCCGCGGAGGAGCCGCTCTCGGCCTCCGGGGAGAAGCCGACGGTGGGCACGGCCGGGGTGGTGCCGGGGACCTTGATGATCCCGGCCGCGGTCAGGCCGGCCGCGGCGACCACCGCGAGTCCGCCGGTGACCAGCAGTCCGCGCCGGACCATGCTGCGCGGACGTCCGTCGTCGCCGTCGATCTCGCGCTGGTCGAGCTGGAAGTTGTGCGGCGGGGGCAGTTCGGCCCGCTGCGGGTCGACCTCGCGGAACTCCGGCGGCCGGTAGCCGCGGCCGTTCGGTTCGGCCCGCGCCTCGGCCCGCTCGGCGCCGGGCGGCGCGGTCCAGGCCTGGGTGGCGTCGGTGGCGCGCCCGTAGCCCTGCGGCGGGACGCCGGCGACCCGGGAGTCCGGACGCTGCCGCTCGGCGGCCCGGTAGGCGCGGCGGGCGGCGTTCGAGGTGCCGGCCGCGGTGGAGTCCGAGTAGGGGCGCCGGGCCATGTCGGAGGCGGGCGGCACCGGCGGCATGACCGTCGTGGTCTCCACCGGCTTGGCGTCCACGACCTTCGGTATCAGCGTCGTCTCTTCGACCTCGGCCAGGGCGACCCGGCGGCCCTCGGCCTCGCGGTCGGCGGCCTCGGCCGCGGGCTCGAGGGGTGCCGCGGGCTCGGCGGGCACAGCGGCCGCGGCCGCGTCCGAGCTCTCGGATTCCGCGCTGCCGGCCGTTTTCGGCAGGGCGAAGGAGGTCTCGGCGAAGGCCAGCGCGGACTCCTCGGCGCCGGATTCGTCCGCGTCCTCGCCGTCCTGGCCGGATCCCGCCGCGGGCTCGTCCGCTTCGTCTTCGCCCAGGTCATCGCCGGGCTCGCCGTCGTTCGTCTCGTCATCGGGCTCGAGTTCGGGCACCTCGGTGACCGGGATGCGCGGCGGACCCGGCGGGGGGGACGACTCCTCGGCTTCCCTACCGGTCCCGTTGTCCCGACCCTCGCCGACCGGCGCGTCCGCCATGCCTATACCGCCTGTCCCTCTCGCGCTTCGTCTCGCCGTAACGCCCTGTCGCATGCTGAGCCTTACCCCGAATCTATCTGACGCGGCGGGGCCTTTGTCCAGTTGCGTCGGCGCGGGTACGGCGCCGGACGGAGCCGTCTGCCACCATCGCCGACATGACCGTCTCCGTGGAAATGTTCTTCGATCCGGCCGGCGACGCGGCCGTGCGGGCCCTGTGGGACCGGCTCGAGGCGGCCGGGCTGCACAGTCAGGCCACCGCCACGCACCGTGACCACCATCCGCACGTCACCCTCACCGTGGCGGAGCGGATCACGGTGAACGACGCCGCCCGCCGGGTGCTGGCCGGGCTGGTCGGCACCGCGCTGGAGCTGCCGGTGCTCGGCGCGTTCCCGGGCCCCGCATCAGTGCTCTTTCTCGGTGTGGCCAAGTCCCCGGCGCTGGCCGCGGCGCATCAGGCGCTCTACACCGCGCTCGGCGAGGATCTGGCGCAGCCGTGGGAGCTGTATCTGCCCGAGCACTGGGTCCCGCACTGCACCCTGGCCATGAGCCTGGACACCGGCGAACTCCAGCGCGCGCTCGGTGCGCTGCATCCGCATCCGGCGCGCACGCTGCGGGTGGCCCGGATCAACCTGGTCGACGTGGCGACCGGCGCGGTGACACCAGTGGTCTGACACAGTTCGGCCGTTTCGGCAAGATCCCCCGGCGCCGATGTGCCAGGTCTCGTAAGGTAAGTTGTGGCATCGGCGTGCGTTCGCGGGGCGGCGAAGCGGGAGGGATCTGCAGTGTACGAAGGCTGGCTCGGCGGGCAGATGGGGCGCCGCCCGGACTGCGCCGCCTGCGCGCGGCACGCCGAGGGAGCCGAGGCGGCGGCGCTGCGCCGGGACGAGGAGGCGCTGGAGATCTGGGCGCCGGTGCTCGAGGGCGATCTGATCTGCGACCACCAGCCGCAGGGCGTGCTCGGCGCGGTCCTGCTGGTGCTGCTGCGGCGCGACGAACTGGCCCGCGCGGTGCACCTGCACCAGTACGGCTACCGCGTCGCCCGGCGCAAGCCCGCGTTCCGCGGCGCCATCGGCGAACACCTCGAGTTCTGCGCGCTGACCGGGAACGAGCACCGCGGCCTGGAACTGCTGGCCGAGCACGCCGACTGGCTCACCGAGCCGGCCCCCGGGATCGCCGCCCAGGCCGAGTTCCTCACCGGCGCCAGCGTGCTGCTCGCCCGCCTCGTCGCACTCGGGCACACCGAACTGCCGGTGCCCATGCCCCCCTCCCCCGGCGCGCACGTGCCGGCCGGCGAGGAGCTGACCGTGGGCGTGCTGCGCGGTTTCGTGGACGCCGAGCTCGACTCGCTGGCCGCCCGGATCGCCCGGTCCGAGCAGGACGCGGGGGTCGCGCCGGGGTACGCCGCCCGGCTGCGGGTGCGGCGGCTGCGCCAGCCCGCGCTCTGCCCGCTGGAGCTGCCCCACCGCAGCACCCTGCGAGAGCCGGCCGCCGCCGCGCCGCCGTACGCCGAGCCGGGTGCGGCGCACCTCGAGGTGCCCGGCACCGGGGACCTCTACGCGCTGAGCGACACCCTGTTCCAGGCCGGCGAGCTCGACGAGGTGGAGCCCGCGCTGCGCCAGGTGATCGAGCGCTCGATGGCCGCGGGCGCGCCCTGGTACGCGTCCCGGGCCGAGATGAACCTGTCCCGGCTGGTGTCCGACCCGCGCGAGGCGGTGCGCCTGGCCCGGGCCGCGGTGATGGACTGCGTGGACCCGCGGCTGCGCGGCCCGGCGGCGCTGACCCTGGCCACCGCGCTGTGGGAGCTCGACGGGCGCGAGGCCGAGGCGGTCTCCCCGGCCCTGGAGGCGGCGGAGATCTACACCGCCGAGGACCGCGGCGCCGAGGCCGCGCTGGCCCGGCTGCGCGCGGCCGACGCGCTGGCCTTCACCGGCCGGCGGCGGGCCTCGGTGGGGCTCTATCAGCGCTCGTTCGCCGAACTCGACGACGAGTCGTTCTGGGAGCCGGAGGAGTACGGCGCGACGCTGGCCCGGCACCAGATGCAGTACGTGCGCGCGCTGCTGCAGCTCGGCGCCGAGGACGAGGCCCTGGCCGTGCTCGAACGGCTGCGCACCCGGCTGGAGCACTGGCCGGACGACGCGATCCTGTTCGAGATGACCGTGAACGCGGCCTACGCCCTGCGCGACGCCGAACTGCCCGGCCCGGCCGCCGACGCCTTCCTGCGCGCGGCCCGGCTGGCCGGGGGCGACCCGGAGCGGATGCTGGTGCGGATCAGGTGTCTGCGTTCGGCGGCCTGGCTGGAGTTCCGGGCCGGGCGCGACGACGGCACCGACCTGATGGACGAGGCGGGCACCGCGCTGGTGCGCCGGCTCGAGGGCGAACCGGACCCGGCCCGGCGCGACGCGCTGCGGCTGGAACTGGCCGAGACGCACCTGCAGCGGGCCGAGCTGACCGCGGAGACGGACCCGGTGCTGGCCGAACAGGACGTGACCGCGGCCCTGCACGGTATGCGCCGGGTGCTGGCCCGGCGGTCCGGCGCCGACGCGCAGGGCCTGCTCGGGCTCTACGGCCGGATCGCCGACTGCGCGCTGCTGCTCGGCCGGCTCGAGGTGGCCCGGCACGGGGCGGTGGGCCGGGCCGAGCGCCGGCTGCGCGGGCTGATCGCCGAGGTGGAGGCGGCGGCCCCGGAGGGCTTCGCCGATCTCGTCAAGACCCTGACGGAGCAGGCGGACCGGTTCGCGCGGGAAGAGGAGCGGTAGCGCCATGGCGATGGACCCGGCGCGGATCTCGGCGGAGTTCGAGGAACTCGAACACCTGCCGTACGGTCCGGAGCGGATCGAGGGGCACCTGCGGCTGTCGGCCGAGGCCGAGGCGGGCGAGGACCACTCGCTCCGGTGCAAGCTGCTGATCTGGATCTCCGACGACTA
>FSXZ01000301.1_pt1 | contig 11492 bp, 8 predicted proteins | sample 1638121 | NCBI WGS metagenome assembly FSXZ01 (sample SAMEA3914788, study PRJEB12502) | metagenome | biome: forest; material: soil | place: Canada | collected 2011-07-03 | depth 0.1 m
CCGGGCGGGCGGGCGGCCCGGCCGGCGGGATGCTCGAGGCCCGCGGGCTGACCCGGCACTTCACGGCGCCGCGGACCCGCGCCGTCGTGCACGCGGTCGACGACGCCTCGATGCTGCTGGCCCCGGGCACGATCACCGCCCTGGTGGGCGAGAGCGGGTCGGGCAAGTCCACGCTGGCCCGGCTGCTGGCCGGGCTCGTCCCCCCGACGTCCGGCGAGCTGCGGCTCGACGGGAAGGTGGTACGGCCCGGCCGGCGCGGGCGGCGCGGCTACGCCGCCGACGTCCAGCTCGTGCTGCAGGACCCGTTCTCCTCGCTCAACCCCGTGCACGATGTCCGCTACCACCTGGCCCGCCCGCTCCAGATCCACAAGATGGTCCCGCCGGGCGTGTCCCTCGATGACGCGATCACGGCGCTGCTGGAGCGGGTGGCGCTGACGCCGGCGGCCCAGTTCATCCGTAAATACCCGCACGAGCTGTCGGGCGGCCAGCGGCAGCGGGTGGCCATCGCCCGGGCGCTGGCGGTCCAGCCGCGGGTCCTGCTGGCCGACGAGCCGGTCTCCATGCTGGACGTCTCGATCCGGCTCGGCGTGCTCAACCTGCTGGCCGACCTGCGCGAGAACGACGGCCTGACCATCCTGTACATCACCCACGACATCGCCTCGGCCCGGTACCTGTCCGATCACATCGCGGTCATGTACGCGGGCCAGATCGTGGAGTACGGCCCGGCGGTAACGGTGACCGACGAGCCGTCCCACCCGTACACCCAGCTGCTGCTGAGCGCGGCGCCGGACCCCGACGGCCCCGCGGGGCAGATCCCGGTCACCGCCCGCGGCGGCGGGCCCAGCCTGCTGGCCCCGCCGTCCGGCTGCCGGTTCCACCCGCGCTGCCCGCACGCGATGGCGATCTGCTCGGCCACCGAGCCGCCGGCGGTGATCGTGGCCCCGGGCCAGGTCAGCTCCTGCTGGCTGCACGCGCCCGATCAAGCCCCGCCCGACGCGCCCGGCCCGTCCCCGGAGAAGGGAGAGGAGCCGCGATGAGCCGCCACCCGCCCTAGCCGGGCGCCGTAGCAGCACCCACCACCGGCGGCGCAAGCCCGGCCGACCCGGAGCCATACCAGTACCGACAAAGACCCCGTCAGGTCATTTTCATCAGGAGGCCGGCGACGAGCCGGCCGGGCACAGTGGAGCTTAGCCAATGAGCCGAAAAGCAAAGATGCAGGTCCTGGCCCTCGCGGCCATCGCGGCCGTAGGAGTGGCCGCCTGCGGCAACTCGGGCAGCAGCAGTACATCGTCCGGGGCCAAGACGACCGGCAAGACGCTCGTCATCGAGGGCACGCCGCAGTCGCCCATGACGGACGACTTCAACCCGTACGACCAGGCCGGCACGGGCTACGTCATCCAGTCGATCGGCCTGGTCAACGAGTCGCTGTACATCTACAACAACATGCGGCCGACCCAGGCGCCGATTCCGATGCTGGCCTCGGGCACGCCCACCTGGTCCTCGGACGGCAAGTCGGTGACCATCCCGGTCCGGGCCGGGGTCAAGTGGAACGACGGCAAGGCGTTCACGGCCAGCGACGTCGCGTTCACCTTCAACATGCTGGCCAAGAACCCGTCGCTGTACACCGCGGGCGCCCCGGCGGTGACCTCGGCCTCGGCGACCAGCGCGACCTCGGTGACGCTGAACTTCGCCCAGCCGCAGATCGCGAACATGTTCTCCATCGGCCAGGTCTACATCGTGCCGCAGCACATCTGGTCGAAGGTCAGCAACCCGTCCACCTTCGCCGACGCCACCCCGGTCGGCACCGGCCCCTACGAGCTGGACCACTTCTCCCCGCAGGGCGTCACGTGCAAGGAGAACAAGGGCTACTGGAACGCATCGTCGATCCACGTCCCGGAGATCTCGTTCCCGGCCTACAACAGCAACTTCAACCTGGTGCAGCCGGTGGCCGACGGCCAGATCGACTGGGCCGGAAACGACCTGGCCAACATCAAGCAGGATGTCCTGGACAAGAGCCCGCAGAACCACACCTACCTGCCCAGCGTGCCGTACTTCTCCGACAACAACGTGGTCGGCCTGGTGTTCAACACCACGGTGAAGCCGCTCAACGACCCGGCCGTGCGCCAGGCCATCAGCCTGGCCATCAACCGGCAGCAGCTGTCGGTGCAGGGCGAGACGTCCTACGAGCCCCCGGCGAGCTCCTCCGGCGGCCTGCTCCTGCCGACCGACAACGCCTACCTGACCCCGTCGCTGGCCAACGACCTGCCCCCGACGGGCGACGCGGCCAAGGCGGACGCCATCCTGACCGCTGACGGCTGGAAGAAGGTCGGCGGCAAGTGGACCAAGAACGGGCAGGAGATCAAGTTCTCGATCGCCGACCCGGTCTCCTACACCGACTACTACACCGACGCCCAGCTCATCTCGCACTCGCTCGACGCGCTGGGCATGGACGTCACCGTTGACGGCATCGGCGACGCCACCACCTGGGGCGCGGACTACACCAACGGCACCTTCCAGGCCGCCATCCACTGGAGCAACCAGGGCCCGAACCCGTACTTCTACTACGACGGCTTCCTGGACAGCACCCTGTCCGCGCCGGTCGGCAAGCCCGCCGCCGGCGACAACGGCCGCTACTCCAACCCGGCCGTCCAGGCCGCGCTGAGCCAGTTCGCGAGCACGACGACGCCCAGCGTCCAGGCCGCGGCCCTGACCAAGCTGCAGTCCATCATGTCCACCCAGGTCCCGGTGGCCCCGCTGCTGTACGGCGGCGCCTGGTCGGAGACCTCCACCCGGAACTACACCGGGTGGCCGACGCCGAGCAACCCGTACATGAGCCCGCAGCCGTCGACCCCGTACCTCGAGTACACGGTGCTGCACCTCAAGCCGGTGTCCTGATCATCCGGCCGGTACGTAAGTAGCTCAGCAGACCAGCGGATCCTGTCCGGCCCGGCCCAGCCCGGGCCGGACGGGATCCGCCATCACGAGATGGCGACCGCGACATGACGATGACCCCGCCTGGCCCGGCATCCGCCGACCGGACTCCTTCTTCCATACCGCCCGACCCGACCGTCCTGCCCGACCCGGCTGACCCGGCCGTCCTGCCCGACCCGGCTGACCCGGCCGTCCCGGAGGCGGACCTGCTGGCGCGGCTGCCGGCCAGCACGAAGATCGCGCTGCTGACCGGGGCGGACAGCTGGCGGCTGCCCGGCGCCCCGGAGATCGGCCTGCGGTCGATCGTCACCTCCGACGGGCCGGCCGGCGTGCGCGGCGTAATCAAGGACGAGCGGTCCCCGTCGACCAGCCTGCCCTGCCCGTCGGCGCTCGGGGCCACCTGGGACCCCGGCCTGGTCCAGGAGCTGGCCGCCGCGCTGGGCCGCGAGGCCCGCAGCAAGGCCGTGGACATCCTGCTGGCCCCCACCATCAACCTGATGCGGACGCCGCTGGGCGGCCGCGGGTTCGAGTGCTTCGCCGAGGACCCGCTGCTCACCGCCGAGCTGGCCGTCGCCTACGTGCGCGGCGTCCAGTCCGCGGGCGTGGCGGCGACGGTCAAGCACTTCGTCGGCAACGACAGCGAGACCCAGCGCTGGACCTATGACGCGGTCATCGCCGAGCACGTCCTGCGCGAGCTGTACCTGGTCCCGTTCGAGGCCGCCGTCGCCGGCGGCGCGCTGGCCGTGATGGCCGCCTACAACAGCGTCAACGGGGCGAGCATGACGACCAGCGAGCCGCTGCTGCGCGGCCTGCTCAAGGGCGAGTGGGGCTTCGACGGCGTCGTGGTGTCGGACTGGCACGCGGCCCGCGACACGCTGGGCACCGCGCTCGGCGGGCTTGACCTGGTCATGCCGGGGCCGGACGGCCCGTGGGGCGACCGGCTGGCCGCCGCGGTGGCGGCCGGGACGGTGAGCGAGGCGGACCTGGACGACAAGGTGCTCCGGCTGCTGCGCCTGGCCCGCCGGGTCGGCGCCCTGGTCGACGCCGACAGTCACACCAGCCACGCGAGCCACGGGGCCAGCACCAGCCCGGCGGCCGGGCCGGCCGCCGGGCACGCCGGCGAGACGGACGGTCTGGTTGACCCGGGCCTGCTGCGGCGCGCGGCCGCGGCGTCGTTCGTGCTGCTCCGCAACGAGGCCCCGGACGGCGGGACCCCGGTGCTGCCGCTCGACCCGGCGGGCCTGGGCACCATCACGGTGGCCGGCCCGAACGCGTTCTGGCCGACGATCCAGGGCGGCGGCAGCGCCGGCGTCATGCCCGCGTACCAGTCGGCGCCCGCCGACGCGCTGCGCGAGGCGCTGGCCGGGCGGGTCACGGTCGAGACGGCCGTGGGCTGCCAGACCTGGGAGTCGGTGCCCGCTCCCCCGCCGGGGTCCCTGCGCGACCCGGTGACGGGCGAGCCGGGCGTCCGGCAGGAGTTCCGCGGGTCCGACGGCGCGCTGCTCGACGGCGAGCACCGCGAGAGCCCCAGCCTGACCTGGTGGGACTCGGTCCCGTCCGAGATCGGCTGGGGCAAGCCCGGCACGATCGTGGTGCTGGCCACGTTCACCCCGGCGCAGTCGGGCCCGCACCTGCTCGGGGCGTCCGGGATCGGCGCGCTGACCCTCTGGCTGGACGGCGAGATCGTGATCCGGGAGGAGACCCGGGTACCCGACGACCCGGTCGAGGCCATGACCCGGCCCGGGGAGATACGGACCCAGGCGTGGCTGGAGGCCGGGGTCCCGGTGTCCCTGCGCCTGGAACTGCTGCCCGCCGCGGCCGGGGCTGGGCCGCTGGGCGTGCGGCTGGGCATTGTCCCGGCCACCGACGAGGACGCGCTGCTGGCCGAGGCGGTCGCGGCCGCGGCCCGGTCGGACGCCACGGTCGTGGTCGTGGGCTCGGCGGAGCTGACCGAGAGCGAGGGCTTCGACCGGTCCACGCTGGCCCTGCCGGGCCGGCAGGACGAGCTGATCACGGCCATCGCGGCGGTCAGCCCGCGGACCATCGTGGTGGTCAACTCGGGGATGCCGGTGCTGACGCCGTGGGCCGACGAGGTCCACGCCATCGTCTACGCCTGGCTGCCGGGCCAGGCCATGGGCGAGGCGGTGGCCGACGTGCTGCTGGGCGTGGCCGAGCCGGGCGGGCGGCTGCCCGTGACCCTGCCGGCCGCCGAGGCCGACTGCCCGGTGCTGGAGGCGGTGCCGGACGCCGATGGCGTACTGCGGTACGCCGAGGGGCTGCTCATCGGGTACCGCGGCTACGACGCGAGCGGCGCTGCGCCGCGCTACCCGTTCGGGCACGGGCTCGGGTACACGACCTGGGAGTACGAGACCCTGGACGGCGGCGGCGACCTGGCCGCGGGCGACGACCTGCAGGTGACGGTCCGGGTCCGCAACTCCGGGGCGCGGGCGGGCCGGGAGGTGGTCCAGGCCTACGTGGCCGGGCCGCCGGGCGAGCCGGGGCGGCCGGTCCGGGTGCTGGCCGCGTTCGGCGCGGCGGTGGCCGGCCCGGGTGACGCGGCCGAGGTCCGGCTCACGATCCCGGCCCGGGTGTTCGCCCGGTGGGACACGGCGGCGGGCGGCTGGGCGTGGCCGCCGGGCCGCTATGAGGTGCAGGTCGGCCGGTCGGCCCGGGACCTGCGGCTGACGGCCGGGGTGCGGTCAGGCTGAGCTGCCGGGCGGGGCTGGCGCGTCGCCCCCGCGCTAGCCCCGCCCGTGATGCAGGGCCTCGTGCCGGACATGATCCACGGCAATAGCAGATCGTTACACTTCGGCCGAAGCAGCCGGGCCGGGCGCGCCGTCACGCCCGCGGCCCGCGGGCACAAAGCGATCCCGGAAGACCCGCCGGTAGGCCAGCGGGGTCGTCGACCGCCAGGCCCGGAAGTGATGCCGCAGCGCCTCGGCGTTGCCGAACCCGGCCTGCGCCGCCACCTCGTCGACCGTCTCGTCGGTCTCCTCCAGCAGCTGCTGGGCGAGCAGGATCCGCTGGCCGGTCAGCCAGCGCTGGGGCGTGGTGCCGGTCTCCTGGACGAACCGCCGGGCGAAGGTCCGCGGCGACATGAAGGCCCGCGCCGCCAGCTGGTCGACCGTGACCGACTCGGCCAGGTGGGCGGTCAGCCAGTTCAGGATGTCCTGCATGGTGTCGGCCGTCGGCTCGGTCAGCGGCCGCTGCACGTACTGCGCCTGGCCGCCGTCCCGGTGCGGGGGCACCACCATCCGGCGGGCGATGCCGGTCGCGACCCGGCTGCCCTGCTCGCGGCGGACCAGGTGCAGGCAGGCGTCGATGCCAGCCCCGGTGCCCGCGCTGGTGATCACCGGGTCCTCGTCCACGTACAGGACGGCGGGGTCGACCTTGGCCGCCGGGAACAGCTCCGCCAGCTGCGCCGTGTGCCGCCAGTGCGCGGTGCAGCGGCGGTCATCCAGCAGCCCGGCCGCGCCCAGCACGAACGCGCCGGTGCAGACGCTCAGCACCCGGGTGCCCCGCGCGACCCCGGCCCGCAGCGCGGCCAGCAGCGGCTCCGGGAAATCCGCCGGGCGGCTCGCGATGCGCTCGTTCGACACCGCCGCGACCACGATCAGGTCCGCGGAATCCAGCCGTTCCAGTCCGAACGGGGTCGTCAGGGTGATCCCGCCCGTCGACCGCAGCGGTCCCGGCTCGCCGGCCACGACCGCGAAGTCGTACAGCGGCAGCCCGTCGTCGCGCCGGTCGACGCCGAACACCTCGCAGGCGACGCCGAGCTCGAAGGGCGTGAAGTCGTCCAGGACCACGGCGGCCACGTTTTTCAGCACGTCCCCAGTATGCGCCCGCGACTGGCAGGATATCCATGCTCAGGGGCAGGACTGCCACTGTCGGCGCGCCCCGGAACCCCGGACAATAGTGACATGAACAGCACAGGAAGGCTCTCGCTCCGGATGCGGGGACTGGCCCGCAAGGTCGCGGCGATAATCCGCGAATGCAATGACGCGCAGCGCCACATGGCCATGATCAATAGCGCTCCCGACCGATTCATGACCCGATCCTCGGCGGCGCCGGACACGTATGCGGAATTTCTCTTCCGCACGTCCGGCCGGCTCCTGGCCGAGCCGTCGGCCCGCGCCCGCGCCCGCCGGTCCGACACTGTTCATTAGCCCCGCCGCGCCGCCCGGCACGCCCCTGGCCGGCGCGACCGGCCCGGCCCGGCCGGGTGTCTAGGCCCGGCCCGGCGGGCGGTCCGCGCGGACGGCGGCTGGCCGGCCGGTAGATTCTCCGGTTAGCCGGTCACGGTCCGGGCGGCCCGCCTCCGGCGGGCGGCTTTTCCGTGATCACAATCGTTTCGCCGGGGAAGTCCGGGCGGGCGGCCGGAGGTCAGGAACAGCGGTGAGCGTGGCGAGGCGGGTTCTGGCGCTGGTGCGGGCGGGCCACCCGGGGCCGTCGCTGGCGATATCCGCGATGATCGCGCTGCTGGCCGCGCAGGCGCCGCCGCACGGGGCGGGACCCATCGGGCTGGTCATTCCGGCCGTGATCGCCGGCCAGTTCTCGATCGGCTGGTCCAACGACTTCTTCGATGCCGGGCGGGACGCGACCGCGGGGCGGGCGGACAAGCCGGTCGTGACGGGCGCGGTCAGCCGCCGGGCGGTGGCCGTGGCCGGGGTCGCCGCGCTGGCCGCGTCGCTGCTGCTGGCGCTGGCCATCGGGGTGGCGGCCGGCCTGGTGAACGCGGTGATGATGGCCGCGGGCTGGGCCTACAACGCCGGCCTCAAGTCGACGCCGGCCTCCGGGCTGACCTACCTGATCGGGTTCGGCCTCATCCCGGCGTTCGCGGCCAGCACGCTGCCGGGCCATCCCGCGCCGCGGCCGGTGGTCACGGCCGCGGCGGCCGTCCTGGGCCTGGGCGCGCACTTCGCCAACGTGATCCACGACCTGGGCGGGGATGAGCTGGCCGGGGTGCGCGGCCTGCCCCAGCGGGTCGCCGAGCGCGGCGGGCCGGCCGCCGTGCGGCTGACGGCGCTGGTCCTGCTGCTGGCGGCGTCCGCGCTGCTGGCGCTGTCGGCGGCCGGGCCGCACCGGTGGGTGTCGCTGGCCGGGCTGGGCCTGGCGGCGGTGCTGGCCGTGAGCGGCGCGGTCAGCCCGGGACGGCTGCCGTTCCTGGCCGCGATCGGCATCGGCGCGATCGACGTCGCATTGTTCGTCTTCGGGGGGGTAATTCTTGTCTGAGCGGTTCGGGGGAGATACGCCCGAGACCCCGGCCTGAACCGATCCGCCGTCGCCCTCGTCGAGAGAAGCATGCAGGTGACTGATGGCTCGGGCATGACGCAGATCGCGGCGGTGCGGACCGCGCTGCCCGCCTACCGCTACGGCCAGGCTGAGCTGACCCGGGCCGTCGCGGAGCTCAGCGGCGTGGATCCCGCCCGCCGGGCCCTGCTCGAGCGGCTGCACGGCCACGCCGGCGTGGATACCCGCTACACCGCGCTGCCGCTGGAAGATTACGGCGAGCTGGGCGGCATCGGGCCCGCGAACGACCGCTACATCGAGCACGCCACGGCCCTGGGCGAGCAGGCCATCAGCGCGGCGCTGGACGCCGCCGGGGTGGCCGCCGCCGACGTGGACCTGCTGATCGTCACCTCGGTGACCGGCGTCGCGGTGCCGTCCCTGGACGCCCTGCTGATCCCGCGGCTGGGCCTGCGCCCGGACGTCAAGCGCATCCCGATCTTCGGCCTGGGCTGCGTCGCGGGCGCCACCGGCCTGGCCCGGCTGCACGACTACCTGCGCGGCTGGCCCGGCCACACGGCCGTGCTGCTGGCCGTCGAGCTGTGCTCGCTGACCGTGCCGGTGGCCAGCGCCGCGACGCCGGACCTGGTGGTAAGCGGCCTGTTCGGCGACGGGGCGGTGGCGCTGGTGGCGCGCGGCGCCGACGCCGGGGGCGCGCTCGGGCGGGCGACGGGCGGCGGGCGCGGGCCGCGGGTCGTCGCCACGCACGGCGAGGTCGTGCCCGGCACCACGGACGTGCTGGGCTGGCGGCTGGAGTCGGACGGATTCCGCATCGTGCTCGCGGCCGAGCTGTCCAGCGTGGTGGAGAGCCACCTCGGCGCGGGAGTCCGCGGGTTCCTGGGCGAGCACGGGCTGAAGCCGGACGACATCACCGCCTGGGTCTGCCATCCCGGCGGCCCGCGGGTCATCGACGCCATCCGGGACAGCCTGGGCCTGCCCGACAGCGCGATGGCGCTCACCCGGCGGTCGCTGGCGCAGGTCGGCAACCTGTCCTCGGCCTCGGTCCTGCACGTCCTGCAGCAGACCATCGACGCGGGCCCGCCCCCGGCCGGGTCGCCCGGCCTGCTGATCGGGCTGGGGCCCGGCGTCGCCATCGAGCTGGTCCTGCTGGAGTGGTAGGGCTGGCCTGATGGACGTCTACTTCGCGCTGCTCAGCCTGATCTGCCTGGAGCGCGTGGCGGAGCTGGCGGTGTCGGCGCGGCACGCGGCGGCCAGCCTGGCCCGCGGCGGCGCCGAGTCCGGCCGGGGCCACTTCCCGACCATGGTGGCGCTGCACGCGGCGCTGATCGCGGGCTGCTGGATCGAGCCGATCGTGACGCACGCCACGTTCCTCCCGGCCCTGGCGTGGCCGATGATCGCGCTGGTCATCGCGGCCAACGCGCTGCGCTGGTGGTGCATCGCCACGCTCGGGCCGCGGTGGAGCGCGCGGGTCATCGTGCTGCCGGGCGAGCCGCTCGTCCGGACCGGCCCGTACCGGTGGTTCGCCCACCCCAACTACGTGGCCGTCATCGTGGAGGGCGCGGCGCTGCCGCTGGCGGGCTCGGCGTGGATCACCGCGGCCGGGTTCACGGTGCTGAACGCCGCGCTGCTCACCGTCCGGATCCGCTGCGAGAGCCGCGCCCTGGCCCTGGCCGCCGGGTGATCGACGTCCTGATCGCCGGCGGCGGCCCGGCCGGGCTGGCCACCGCCATCCGGTGCGCCCGGGCCGGCCTGGAGGTCACCGTGGCCGAGCCGCGGCCGGGGCCGGTGGACAAGGCGTGCGGCGAGGGGCTGATGCCGGCCGCCGTGGCCGGGCTGGCCGCGATCGGCGTGGAGCCGGCCGGGCGGACGCTGCGCGGGATCCGGTACCTGGACGAGCGGCACCGGGCCGACGGGTTCTTCCGCGGCGGGCCCGGGCTCGGGGTGCGGCGGACGGAGCTGCACGCGGCGCTGAGCACCGCGGCCAAGGAGCTGGGCGTGCTGGTGGTGCCGGCCCGGGTGGACGGGTTCGCGCAGGACGAGCGGTGCGTCCGGGCCGCGGGGCTGACGGCGCGCTACCTGGTGGCGGCCGACGGGCTGCACTCGGCGATCCGGCGGGCCTGCGCCCTGGACCCGCCGCCCGCGGGCCGCGCCCGGTACGGGCTGCGGCGGCACTACCGGCTGGCCCCGTGGGCCAGCATGGTCGAGGTGCACTGGGCCGCGGCGTCGGAGGCCTACGTCACGCCGGTGGCCGACGACCTGGTCGGGGTGGCCATCCTGGCCGGGGCGGGCGGGGACTACGACGCGCGGCTGGCCGCGTTCCCGGCGCTGCGCGAGCGGCTGGCGGGCGCGGAGCCGGCCAGCCGGGTGCGCGGGGCCGGGCCGCTGCGGCAGGCCGTCCGGCACCGGGTCAGCGGCCGGGTCCTGCTGGTCGGGGACGCCTCGGGGTACATCGACGCGCTGACCGGCGAGGGCATCAGCGTCGCGCTGGCCCAGGGCGCCGTGCTGGCGCGGTGCCTGCGGGCGGGCCGCCCGGCGGCCTACGAGCGGGAATGGCGGCGGGTGTCGCGCAAGTCCCGGCTGCTCACCGCGGGCCTGCTGTGGTCACGCCAGCAGCCGCCGCTGGCCCGCCGGATCGTCCCGGCCGCGCAGCGCCTGCCCGGCCTGTTCACGGCTATCGTCAACCAGGTGGCGGCCGGCTAGTGCGGCGTTCTTACGTGCCCCGGCATGATACGGAAATATGACCTATTACGCCCGGCGTCACGGGTAATCGCGCATTCACGCGGAGCGATTAATTGCGCGGAATAACTTTAACGTTGAATGAACCGCGTGGGTCAGCTTGACGTGAATAACCGCATATGGAGATTCTTGGGGGGCGGGGGAAAGCGCGCGGGCGCCGGCCGGCGGCCGGCGTCAGGTCGTGGCGGCCCTCCGGTTACTGGCCGATGATGAGTGGCAGTAGCCGTACGGAGCTAGAGAGGCTTAGGCGGGATCGTGAATCCAGAACCTCCCCAGCCGGACGAGGACGACGCGGGTAGCGGCGCTGGGCAGCAGCCGTCCGGCCGGCCGCCGGCGCCGCCCGACCTGGACCAGACGTGGCGCTTGCCGCCAGGGTCGGGGTCGGGGTCGGTTGAGGACGCGCCGACCGTGATTGCGCCGAGGCCCGGCGCGGGCGCGCCCGGCCGGGCCGAGGACGAGGGCGAGGCGGGCCCGGACGGCAGGGCGGCGCCGGCGGCGGGGGTCGCCTCGGGCGGGTGGGACGGATTTTCCGATACGGCGGGTGGCACACAGCCGGCGGGCTCGCCGTCGGCGTGGCC
>FSXZ01000379.1_pt1 | contig 11483 bp, 7 predicted proteins | sample 1638121 | NCBI WGS metagenome assembly FSXZ01 (sample SAMEA3914788, study PRJEB12502) | metagenome | biome: forest; material: soil | place: Canada | collected 2011-07-03 | depth 0.1 m
ACAGCGGCTCGATCCGCTCCCACAGACCATCGTCGACCTCCCACGGCTTGCGCCCACCACCCGTCTCGGCCGCAACCACCCCCTCCGAGGTGCGACAACGACAACTGACGAGCCGTCATTCCCGCAGGGCGACCACCTCATTCTGAATCCAGTCCTTAGGGGAGCAAGTCGGGCAAATCTGCAAGCCGACTTTCGGTCTCGCCCAACTCCGGAGCTTCAATGAGACGGCCGCGGCGTCAACTGGATACACGCTCGCGAGATTCGCGGGACGAAATTTACAGGCCCGCCCAAGCCCCTCATCGAGCTCACCGGCCCGTGCGATGCGGCCCCGGGCTAATGCCCTTGCCTTACCGGCCCACCCCGATAGCGTCCTGATCCGATCGAAGGCCACAGGCCTCCGAGTTCGATTCGATCGACAACGAAAGGACGAAGCCCCGCATATGCTCCAGTCTAAGCGCCGTCCGGCGCATGCCGCGCTGGTGGCCTCGCTCATCGTGGCCCTCTGCGCAATCGCCGGGGTACTGGCACTGCCGAACAGCGCGCGCGCCGCTTCCTCGACGCTGTGCGCCCAACAGACGGCCTCTGTGTCCGGGGGCACCTACATCCTCCAAAACAATGAGTACGATTCGAGCGCCTCCGAATGCGTGACCTCGGACGGGAACGCCGACTTCGCGGTTGCGAACTCGGGCATCGCCAACTCCACCAGCGGATCTCCGGGCGCATACCCTTCCATCTACCAGGGCTGCCACTGGGGCCTGTGCTCTTCCGGTGGCTTGTCCAGCGACCCGATCCAGGAGTCGAACCTGAAGCCCGGCGAAGTCACCACGAGTTGGAGCACCACTCAGCAGGGCGGCTCCAGCGCCTACGACGTGGCCTACGACATCTGGTTCAACCAGACCGCGACCACCTCGGGCCAGCCGAACTGCACCGAGATCATGGTGTGGCTGAACCACAACGGCTCCGTCCAGCCCTACGGCTCCACCGTCGCCTCCAACGTAAACGTCGGCGGCACCACCTACAACGTGTGGGAGGGCGCCCAGTCCACCTGGGACACAGTCAGCTACGTCATGACCAGTCCGACCACCTCGGTCAGCAACCTCGACATGGCGCCGATCGCCCAGGACGCGGTGGCACGCGGATACATGTCCCCGTCCTGCTATCTAATCGACATCGAGGCCGGATTCGAGCTCTGGCAGGGCGGCGCGGGCCTGCAAACCAACTCCTTCTCGGTGTCGGTGAACGGCTCCGGCGGCACCAGTCCCTCCGCTTCACCATCGCCGTCCACCTCGTCCTCGCCCAGTTCCTCACCGACCACCGGCCCGACCCAGCCGGGCGGGTCGGCGGGCTGCACAGCCGCGTACTCGGTCACAAATGCGTGGCAGGGTGGATACCAGGGCCAGGTCACGGTGACCGCGGGCTCGTCCGCAATCTCCAACTGGACGGTGTCCTGGACGTATCCGAGCACCCAGACGATCAATAACCTTTGGAATGGAGGTTATTCCCAGTCCGGCGACAGCGTGACCGTTAGCAACGCCTCCTACAACGCCTCGGTCGCGGCCGGCGCAAACACCGACTTCGGCTTCACAGCCACGGACACCGGGAGCGACGCAGCTCCCGCGCAGCTGACCTGCACGGCACACTGAACGCGGCCGACGAATATTGGCCGGGCTCCCGCGCCGATTGCGAGGGCCCGGCCACACCCACCGGCCGCGAACGCCCGAGCGACGATGCCGGCAAGCAGAGGTTCGGCTCACGCCGTCACCGCGCTCCACCAAATGCACCGAGCTGAGGTTGCCTGGGCTCAGGGTGGAAATACTATACCGACGCCACGTCGGATAAATTCGATGGACCGCACGACAGCAAGGCGTCGTCCGCGAGCCCTAGGCAGCTGCGGCTCGTTGCCGAGCTGGCCGACCGTGAGGCGGAAAGGGGCACACGGCATCGGGGCCCCTACTCGCATCGCATGGATGCGCTGAGGCTGCGGAGGCGGGGCGATCTTGGGGAAGCGCGCCTCGGCCGAGGCGGCCGTCCGCCGTGCCGCCGCCCGATCCGCTATCCCGTGACCAGCCAACATGCGGGCTTTGCCTCGGTGACGAATCAGAGTGCTGTTTTTGGGAAAATTTGGAGAAGCGACCCCTCAGAAAGCCGCAGCGGACGGCAGGATTCGGCAGACTTCGGTACGTGGCTGCAGCATCATGCGAGGTGGGACGTATCCGTACTTGAGTATTCGCATGTCATGGTCTTACACAGGCCGTATTCGTTGTTCTGCACGATGTACCCGCCGCCGTCCACCGAGGCGGTCTGCTCGGCGCACAGGCTGGTGGTGGCGGCGTTCGCGCTCTGCGGGGCGCCCAGCACCAGCGCGCCCAGCAGCAGCGCGAGCACGGCGACGGCGGCGGACAACGCGCCCGCCCCGGCCCTGGCCCGCACCCTCGCCCGCGCGTTCGGCTTCTGCGGCCCGCTCGCGGGCGGGTGTGTGCGCGGCGGTTTCGACGTTCCCATGTGGGTGTCCTTCCGTCCGATCCCGGCCGGCGCGCGACCGGGGTGTCGAATGACCGAACAGGGCGTTCGATCAGTTCGGGACGGTAACGCGGGGCGCGCGACATTCAAGGACGGCGGCCGAGCCGGCCCGGGCGCACGCCGGATCCGGCTGGTCACAAGGGTACGGAAGGTATCAGAAGGGTGAGAATTTCACCTGCGGAACGTGCCGGGGCCCGCCGCGTCGCGCGCCACTTCTCGCGCGTCACGCGGCGGGCCCCGGGGGTGCCGGTGCCGGGCCGGCTCGGCTCAGCCGATGCTCAGCTCGGCGTTCAACCGCAGGTCCTGCACCGAGAACCCGACCTCGATCCGGTAGTGGCCGCGCGGGTGCGACCAGGTTCCGGCCTTCTCGTCCCAGCGGGCGAACGCCCGGTGCGGCAGCCGGATCCGGGCGATCTGGGTGCCGCCGGGTTCCGCGTGCACCCGGGTGAACCCGGCCAGCACCCGCAGCGGACGGTCCGGCTCGATCGACTCCGCGGGCCCGGGACCGGCCAGGTAGGCCTGTACGACCAGGCTCCCGGCGCGCCGGCCGGTGTTGCGCACCGCCACCGCGACCTCCACGTCGGCTCCGGGCCGGGTCGGGCCGAAGGGCACCTCCAGCTGCTCGAAGGACCACGAGGTGTAGCCCAGGCCGTGCCCGAAGCAGTAGCGCGGCTGCACCGACGCCCGCTCGTAGCCGCGGTAGCCGACCAGCACCCCTTCCGTGTACGCGAGCACGCCGTCGACCGGCTCGGCGCGCCCGACCGGCAGCCCGTCCTCGGAGCGCGGGAAGGTCACCGGCAGCCGGCCCCCCGGCTCGCTGTGGCCGAGCAGCACGTCGGCCAGCGCGTGCCCGAACTCCTGCCCCGGGAACCAGGCCTGGACGATCGCGGCGACCTTCTCCTCCCAGGGCATCAGCATCGGCATGCCGCTGTTGACGACCACGACCGTGCGCGGGTTGACCGCCGCGACCGCCGCGATCAGCTCGTCCTGCAGGCCCGGCAGCGCGAGCGAGCGCCGGTCGTAGCCCTCTGACTCGGTCGTCGCCTCCGAGCCGACCACCACGACCGCGACCTCGCTCGCCCGCGCGGCCGCGACCGCCTCGCGCAGCAGCTGCTCCTGCGGCGGCAGCGGGGCGATCGCGACCCGGAACCGGACGAGTTCGTGCTCGTAGCCGTTCGGGACGCACTCGGCGGAGAACTCCACCAGGTCGCCGTCTTCGAGTTCGAGGTCCTGCGCGAACTCGTACGGGCCGGCGTGCGAGACCATCACGTCGGACGGGTGCGGCGCGGTGCCGCCGGCCTCGAACGGCTCGCGCCGCCCCCCGCCGCCGCGCACCAGCACCCCGCGCAGCCGCAGCGGCCCGATCCCGCCGACCGCGACCCGGTGCACCCCGGTATACGAGGCCGCATACACCCCGGCGAGCACGATGCGGCCGATGCCCGGGCCGGTCACCAGCGGCTCCGGGTCCCACCAGGTGACCTCGCTGACCGGGCGCACGCCCGTGTAACGCAGCGCGCCGTCGGTGTCGTAGACCTCGAGCACCGTACCGGGCGCGACCCCGTCCGGCACCGACAGGCTCTCCGGCGCCGGCAGCGGCGTCGAGACCCAGGTGCGGGTGCCGGGCGCCACCCGCAGCACGGGAGCGGCGGCGGAGGAGGCTCCCCCCGCCGCCGCCAACGCCGCGCGCAGCCCCTCCTCGGGGCCGACCGCCAGAGCCGATCCCACCTCGGCGCTGCCGCGCCCCTGGTACTGCGGGTCCGTCACGTTCGGCCCGATCAGCGCGATCGAGGCCGGCAGGCCGGAGCCTGGAGCCGGCCCGTCGGCCCCGCCGCCCGAACCCGAGCCCGAGGCATCCGGAGAGCCCGGAGAGCCCGAGCCCCGATCCGGCTCGGGCGGGCCGGCCAGCGGCAGCAGCCCGCCGGCGTTGCGCAGCAGCACGAAGGAGCGGGCCGCGGCCTCGCGCAGCCGGGCCCGGTCGGCGTGCGGTCCGGGCACCCGGGTCGGGGCGGGCCCGCCGAGCGCCCCGACCAGCACCGCCACCCGCAGCAGCCGCAGCAGCTTGTCCTCGACCTGCTCGGCCGAGACCGTGCCGCGGGCCACCGCCTCGGCCAGCCTCGCGCCCCACGGCCCGTCCGGGCCCGGCATCACCAGGTCAAGGCCCGCGTTCGCGGTCGCCTCGGTCGAGCGCGCGGCGAACCAGTCCGAGACCACCGCCCCGGAAAAGCCCCACTCCCGCTTGAGCACCTCGTCGAGCAGGTAGCCGTGCTCGGTCATGCTCGTCCCGTTGACGAGGTTGTACCCCGCCATGATCATCGCGCAGTCGGCCTCGGTGACGCAGGCCTCGAACGGCGCGAGGTAGACCTCCCGCAGCGTCGCCGGGTCGACGCGCACGTCCACCGTCCACCGCTCGGCCTCCGCGTCGTTGCCCACGAAGTGCTTCGCGGTCGCCGCCACCCCCGCCGACTGCAGGCCCCTGACATACGCGGCGGCGGTGGCCGCGGCCAGCACCGGGTCCTCGCCGAAGGACTCGAACCCGCGGCCGCCGAACGGGCTGCGCGCCAGGTTCAGCGTCGGGCCGAGGATCACGTCCACGCCCTTGGCCTTCGCCTCCCGCCCGATCTGCGCCGCCACCGTCTCCACCAGCTCCGGGTCCCAGGCCGCGGCCAGCGCCAGCGGCGCCGGCGGGCTGGAGGAGCGGTCGCGCGGGTCGAGCACCGGCCCGCGCACCCCGGCCGGGCCGTCCGAGACCACCATCCCGCGCAGCCCGATCGACGGCTGCCCGGGCAGCGTGAAGTTGTCCACCCCGGTGAGCAGGTCGATCCGCTCCCGCAGGCTCAGCGCGGCGACGGCCGCCTCGAGACCGGGCGGCGCGGGCCGCCTGCGTTGCTCGGCGCCGGGAGACGGCGCCTCCTTCTGGTCACTGCGCCCGTACTCCACGGGGCCTCCTCGCTGAAGAAGAACTCGAACACAACGCGAGCGCCCCGGGTCCGCGCACGTGCGGGTGCGCGAACCCGGGGCGGCAGGGGACTACGAGACGGGCTTGAGGTGCAGCACCATGTACTCGTAGGCCTGGTTGTTGGGCGAGGGGTCGATGTACGGGTTGGCCGAGGTCGGCCAGCCGGTGAAGTGCGAGTCGTTGTACTCGTACCAGGCGGCTCCGTAGAGCACCGGGACGGCCGGCATCTGCGAGGCGAAGATCGACTGGATCTGGTTGAGCGCCGTGGACTGCGCGGTGGGCGTGGTCGCCGTCTCGTACGCGGACAGCGCCTGCTGCGCCTGCGGGTCGCTGTAGCGCCCGTAGTCGCCGCTCGCCGTGGAGCCCTCGGCCGCGGTCTGCGTGGAGTCCATGATGAACTGGTCACGCTCGAACGGGGTCGAGCCCTGGCCCCAGTGCAGGGCCGCGGTGAAGTTGCCGGAGGTCACGGCGGTCGTCCAGCTGTTGGAGTCGAACGCGCCGTTGGCGGTGACGTTGAACCCGGCCGTGTTCAGCTGCGTCGCCATCGCCTGCGCGTCGCACCAGTAGTCGCTGAACGAGTTCGGGTCGATGATCGTGAAGGTGACCTGCTGCCCGCCCTTGGCCCACTTGCCGCCGGACATCGTGTATCCGGCCGCCTGCATGTCCTTGGTGACGGTGCCCGCGTCCGGGCTGGCGCTGATGTCCCCGGAGGTCGTGGACGCGGTGACCGCGCTCTGGTCGATCGGCAGGGTCAGGCCGCCGGCCGAGGTGGCGGGCAGTTCGTAGTTGGTCTCGCACTGGGTGGCCAGCGACTGCCGGTTGAGCGCCGCGCTGATCGCCAGCCGCACGTCCGCGACGGCCAGGCCCGGGGCCTGCGAGGACTTGGTGTTCAGGATCAGGCTGACGGTGTTGGCGGCCGGGAAGTACGGCGCCGTGGTCTGGAACAGGTGGTTGTGCGCCGGGTCCTTGGCGACGAACGCGCTCTGCACGTTGCTGATGTCGTTGCCCGCCAGGTCGATCTGGCCCGACTCGAGCGCCAGCGCCGCGGCGTCGTTGCTGGTGTAGAGCGGGACGGAGATCTCCTTGACCGCCGGCGCGCCGCCCCAGTAGTTCGGGTTGGCCTTGTACTTCACGTCCTGGCCGGAGAAGCTGTCGAGCGTGTACGGGCCGGTGCCGACGGCCTGCGCGCCGGCGAGCACGTAGCCGGCCGGGTTGGAGATCGCCGACCACTGCTTCTTCTGGACGATCAGCTGGTCGGCGATCGCGACCGCGTTCGACTCCTCCGGGTTGGCGAAGCTCAGCACGACCGTCTCGGCGTCCGGGGTGGAGATGCTCGAGGCCGCCGGCACGCCCTGGATGTTCAGCGCCGAGTTCGTGGTCACCAGGTTGTAGGTGAACGCGACGTCCGCCGAGGTCAGCGGCGTGCCGTCGGTCCACTTCACCTTCGGGTTGAGCGCGATCGTCAGCGTCTTGCCGTCGCTGGACCAGCTGAAGCTCTGCGCCAGCCAGGGCATCGGGGCCTGGCCCGAGTCGAGGGTGTTGACCATCATCAGCGGCTCGTAGACGAACGAGTCGGTGTTCTCGGTCTCCGAGAAGCTGGACGTGACGAACGGGTTGAAGTTGTTCGTGTACGCCGTCGCGCTGGTGTTGTCCTCGATCACGAGGGCGCTGGCCGGCGAGGTGCCGCCGCCGCTACCGGCCGAACCGCCGTTCGACGAGCATGCCGCAGCCATGGCGAGACAGGCCGCGAATGCGAGCGCCATCCCCTTCGTACTACTCCTGCGTGCCATTCTGTACGCTCCTTCTATCCGACCGGCTTCTCTGCCGGCCAGTACTCGAGCAGCCATCTGAACCCTGGGTGTGCGTGGAACTGTGCCGGCCGGATCACGGCTGCCAGGCCGCGGTCGGTGGCCACGGGTCCCGGGGCGGCGGGTAGTCCCCCGCCGCCCCGGGGTTGATCAGTCGGGCGTACCCGACGGCTCGGGGCCGGGCCCGGGTGCGGTCCGCGCGTGCGGACCGGACCCGGGCCCGGAGGGGGCGCCGTTCTCGGCGTGCAGCCAGCAGGCGGCGACCTGCTCGGCGCCGACCGCGAAGGACGGCGGGGCCTCGCGCCGGCACACGTCCATCGCGAACGGGCAGCGCGGGTGGAACCGGCAGCCGGTCGGCGGGGTGACCAGGCTCGGCGGGGCGCCGCGGCCGCGCAGCGTCGGGGCCGACTCGCGGGCCGGATCCGGCGCGGCGCTCAGCAGCAGCTGCGTGTACGGGTGCTGCGGCGCGTCGGTGATCTGCACGGCCGGGCCCGACTCGACGACCTCGCCGGCGTACATCACCACGATCACGTCCGCGAGGTAGCGGGCCGAGGCGATGTCGTGGGTGACGTAGAGGATCGCCAGCTGCTCGCTCTCGCGCAGCTCGTCGAACAGGTTGAGCACGCCGAGCCGGATGGAGACGTCGAGCATCGAGACCGGCTCGTCGGCCAGCAGCACCCGCGGGCCCACCGCGAGGCCGCGGGCGATCGCGACCCGCTGGCGCTGCCCGCCGGACAGCTCGTGCGGGAACTTCGCCGCGTACTCCGCACCCGGGGTCAGCGAGACCCGCTCGAGCAGCTCCTCGACCTTGTCGTCGAGCGCCTCCCCGCGCAGCGGGCCGTGCAGCTTCAACGGCCGCTCCACGTGGTAGCGCACCGAGTGCGCGGCGTTGAGCGAGGAGAACGGGTCCTGCAGCACCAGGTGCACGTCGTCGGTGAACTCCCGCCGGGCCCGCGCGCTGGTGCCCACCGGCTTGCCGTCCAGCAGCAGCTGCCCGGAGGTCGGCTTGATCAGCCCGGTCAGCAGCTGCGCCAGGGTCGACTTGCCGGACCCGGACTCGCCCACCACGGCGGTGACCGTGCCCGCCGGCAGCGCCAGCGAGATGTCCTCGACCGCGTGCACGACCTTGCCGCGGCCGCCCAGCGAGGAGATCGGGAAGTGCTTGGTCACCCGGACCGCCTCGAGCGCGGGCACCCCTTCGCGGCGCGGTCCGTGCACGGTGACCGGACGCTCCCCCGGCCCGGCCGTCCCCGGCGTGTTCGTCACAGTCATCAGGCCTCTTCCACGCTCAGGTCGACGATGGGCGCGACGGCCGGGATGCGGCCGGCGACGGTGTCGGGATCCGGCAGCGCCAGCGCCTCGGGCGGGGTGTGCACGCCGTCCTGCAGCAGGCAGGCGGCCGTGCGCGGGCCGCGGGAGATCGCCGGGACCGCCAGCTGCGGCTCCTGCTCCGCGCACTCCGGCAGCGCGAACGCGCACCGCGGATGGAACTTGCAGCCCGAGGGCATCGAGCGCAGCGACGGCGGCGAGCCGGGTATCCCGGTCATCCGCACCCGTTCGCCGTGCAGCGCGGGGAACGAGTTGAGCAGTCCCAGCGTGTACGGGTGGCGCGGGGCGCGGATCAGGTCGGTGGCCGCCGCCAGCTCCACCAGCCGGCCCGCGTACATGATCGCGATGTTGTCGGCGAGTTCGAGCAGCAGCGACAGGTCGTGGGTGATGAACACCACCGCGAACCCGAGGCGCTCGCGCAGCGCCATCAGCTCCTCGAGGATCTCCCGCTGGGTCACCACGTCCAGCGCCGTGGTCGGCTCGTCCATGAACACCAGGCTCGGCTCGAGCGCCAGCGCCATCGCGATCATCACGCGCTGGCGCATCCCGCCGGACAGCTCGTGCGGATAGGCGCGCAGCCGGTCGGCGTTGATCCCGACCAGGCCCAGCAGTTCCACCGCGCGCGCCCGCCGCTCGGCCGCGGACATCTCCGGCCGGTGCCGCTTGAGCACGTCGGTCATCTGGGGCTCGATCCGCGCCACCGGGTTCAGCGCGTGCATCGCGGACTGGAACACCAGCGACAGGTCGACCCAGCGCACCCGGGACAGCTCGTGCGCGTCGGCGGCGAGCAGGTCGATCACCTCGGACGCGCTGCCGTCCGCCGCGCGCTGGTGGAACCACGCCTGGCCGCCGGTGATCACGCCGGGGGCGCGCAGCAGCCGGGTGATCGCGTAGGCGAGGGTGGACTTGCCCGAACCGGACTCCCCGGCCAGGCCGAGCACCTCGCCGCGGCGCAGGGTGAAGCTGACGTCGGTCACGGCGCGCACCCCCTCCTCGCCGAGCCCGTAGTCGACGCACAGTCCCTCGACCTCGAGCACGGGGTCGCCGAGCGGCGCGGTGCGGGCGCCGTCGGCCGGCGCGTTCGCGGGGGCGGTCACCGCGGGTCTCCTTCCGTCACGGCCGGGCGCACCACGGGGGTCAGGCCCAGCTGGAACTTCACGTCCTTGCGGCCCGAGCGGCTCGAGCGGATCCGGGGGTTGATGATCTCGTCGATGCCGAAGTTGAGCAGCGCCAGGCCGGTGCCGACCAGCGCGATGCACACCGCCGGCGGCAGGTACCACCACCACCAGTTGTTGCTGATCGCGCTGTTGGACTGGGCGGATTCGAGCATCGTGCCCCACGAGCCGGAGGACGGGCTGACCACGCCGAGGTAGCACAGCGCCACGTAGACCCCGAGGCCGTAGATGACGGTGAAGATGAACGACGCGGCGATGATCGGCAGCAGGTTCGGCACGATCTCGAACATGATGATCCGCCAGCGCCGCTCGCCGACGACCCGTGCCGAGACGACGTAGTCCTGGTTGCGCAGCGCGAGGGTCTGCGCCCGCAGCGCCCGTGCCCCGTACGCCCACGAGGTGATCGCGACGACGAGCCCGATGACGAAGGAGTTTCCCTTGTCCGGCACCGGCAGCGGACTGATGATCACCATCAGGATCAGCAGGCCCGGCAGGGCCAGGAAGATGTTGCTGAGCACCGAGAGCAGCTCGTCGACGGCGCCGCCGAAGTAGCCGGCCGTCACCCCGACCGCGACCGAGAGGATGGTGGCGATCGCCCCGGCCAGGAACGCGATCAGCAGCGTCGAGCGGGAGCCGATCAGCAGTTCGGAGAACAGGTCGTGCTGCACGTTGTCGGTGCCGAACCACAGCGAACCGGACGGCGGCTGCGGGGTGCCGTTGGTCGAGTTGGCCGCCCAGGACGCCGAGTGCGGGGCGAAGAGCGGGCCGAGCAGCGCCATCAGGATGAAGAACACGGTGATGCCGGCGCCGACGATCACCTTGGCCGGCGGGCGCGCGCGGCGGCGCCGGGCACGACGGCCGGGAGCCTTCCCGGCGAGATCGGTGAGGGGGGTGGTCATCGGGCTCAGGCCTCTCTGCGGGAGCGGGGGTCGAGGACGACGTAGGCCAGGTCCGCGAGGAAGTTCGCGGCCAGCACGGCGAACGTGACGACCAGCAAGATCCCCTGGATCAGCGGATAGTCCGTGCTCTCGACCGCGTTGAACATCTGCAGGCCCACGCCCGGATAGTTGAACACCACCTCCACCAGGATCGCGCCGGTGACCACCAGGCTGATCGAGAGGGTGAAGTTCGAGATCGTCGGCAGGATCGCGTTGCGCGCGGCAATCGAGACCACCTTCCAGCGCGGCAGCCCCTTGGCGGCGGCCACCAGGACGTAGTCCTCGTCCATGGTCGTGATCATCATGTTGCGCATGCCGACGATCCAGCCGGCTATCGAGGCGAGCACGACGGTGGCGGCCGGCAGCACCCAGTACTGCAGCACGCTGCTCATGTAGGGCCAGTTCCAGCCCTGCACGTACGTCATGGTGCGGCTCGATGCGTCGTATCCGCCGCCGATCGGGAACCAGTGCAGGTCCGCGCCGAAGATGATCAGCAGCAGCAGGCCGAGGATGAAGTACGGCACCGCCTGGAAGAACGCGGAGACCGGCACCACCGCGTCGATCAGCCCGCCGCGCTTCCAGCCGGCCACGATCCCGATCAGGGTGCCGAGCACGAACGCGATGACGGTCGCCGAGCCGATCAGCCCGATCGTCCACGGCAGCTCGCCGCCGAGGACGCTGGTGACCGAGGTCTGCTTGCTGGTGGAGAAGCCGAGGTTGCCGGTGGCGGTGTGCCCCAGGTAGGTCAGGTACTGGG
>FSXZ01001257.1_pt1 | contig 11439 bp, 7 predicted proteins | sample 1638121 | NCBI WGS metagenome assembly FSXZ01 (sample SAMEA3914788, study PRJEB12502) | metagenome | biome: forest; material: soil | place: Canada | collected 2011-07-03 | depth 0.1 m
CCCCGCCGGCGTTGGACGGCAGGTAGGGCGCGAACCCGGTGATGTTGTGCGGGAGGGACGCCACCACGACCGGGATGACGAAGAACACCGCGGCGAACACCGACAGGCCGGCCGCGGTCCGGCGGAGCAGGGCGCCCAGGGCCAGGCCGATGACGGCCACGACGGTCAGGTACAGCGACGCGCCGATCACCGTCCGGAGGACGCCCGGGTCGGTCAGCGAGATCGCCGATCCCCCGCGGGCCGACAGCAGCGCCGTGGCCGTGAAGAAGCCGGCGACCGCGCACAGCAGGGAGGCCGGCAGCACCAGGCCGGCGAGCACGGCCAGCTTCGCCCACAGCACCGGCAGCCGCGCCGGCACTACCGCCAGCGTGGCCCGGATCATCCCGGTGCCGTACTCGCCGCTGAACGCCAGCACCCCGACCACGCCGATCACCAGCTGCGCGAACAAAACGCCCAGCAGGCTGGCCGACACCCCGGCCGCGGCGGGATGGGCGGCCGAGACGCGGTACGGGGGCCCGAGCCCGGCGATGGCCGCCCCCAGGCCGACCATCAGCACGGCCGCGCTGGCCCCGCACCACCAGGTGGAGCGCAGCGCCCGCAGCTTGACCCACTCCGCGCGGGTCACGCGGACCTGGGTGACGGGCCCGGCCGCCACCGCCGGGGCCGGCCTCGCCCGGGCCGGCGCGAGTCCGGCGCTCATCGCGCCGCTCCGGCGCGGTACTCGATGCTGTCCCTGGTCACCTGCATGTAAGCCTCTTCCAGCGAAGCGTGGGTGGGGGTGAGCTCGTACACGGGCAGGTGCGCCCGCCAGGCGGCCGCGCCGATCTGCTCGGCGGTGGTGCCCGAGACCCGCAGCAGGTCCGTGCCGTCACTGGTCACGGTGACGCCGGGAGCGGCCAGGACCTGGCTCAGCCGGTACGTTTCCGGGGTCCGCACCAGCACGCCGGCGGCGGCGCGGCCGGTGAAGTCCGCGACGCTGGTCTCGCTGATGAGCCGGCCCCGGCCCAGCACCACCAGCCGGGTGGCCGTCTGGGCCATCTCGCTCATCAGGTGCGAGGAGACGAAAACCGTCCGCCCCTCAGCGGCCAGCGACTTGAGCAGCACCCGGATCCAGCGCACGCCGTCCGGGTCCAGCCCGTTGACCGGCTCGTCCAGCACCACCGTCTGCGGCCGGCCCAGCAGCGCCGCGGCCACGCCCAGCCGCTGCCCCATGCCGAGCGAGAAACCCCCCGCCCGGCGCCCCGCGACCTCGCCCAGCCCGGCCAGCTCGATCACCTCGTCCACCCGGCGCCGCCCCAGGCCCGCCGTCCGCGCGAGCGCCAGCAGGTTGCCGCGGGCCGACAGCCCGGGATGAGCCGACCGCGCGTCCAGCAGGATGCCCAGCTCCGCCATCGGGGCGCCAGCGCGCGGATAGTGCTGGCCGTTGACCCGCACCGTCCCGCTGGTCGGCCGGTCCAGCCCGGCGATCACCCGCATCGTGGTCGACTTCCCCGCCCCGTTCGGGCCGAGGAACCCGGTCACCACGCCCGGCTCCACCACGAAGCTCAGCCCGTCAACGGCGGTCTTGTCCCCGTAGCGTTTAGTCAGGCCATCAATCTCAATCACGCGGCATCCCCTCATCAGTCGTTGCTGATGACCGGAACGCTACGGAGCTTCAGGCCGGCGGCCATCTGCCTGCAGGCCGCCCTTGGCCCGGGGCCTACGCCCTCCGGCATAGGCCGAAGTGCGCTCAGTGCCCGTGCTCAGCCGGGGCGCGCCCGCTGGGCTCCTCCCAGGCTTCCTGCCGGCCGAGCGCGGTGAGGTCGAGCAGTGAGTACAGGCTCGGGGTGTACTCATTGCCCCGGCCGAAGGCCGAGTAGGTGTGGAACACCTGCGCGCCGTCGCGCAGGAAGCAGCTGGTGCCGGCCTGCTCGCTGGACCGGCCGGCGTCGAGCAGCGGCAGCGCGGGCCGGTAGTTGTAGTCCAGCGGTCGCGCAGGTGGGCCAGCAGCCCGTCTGACAGCTCATCGATGAAGCTCGTGCACACCGGGCACGCCGCATCCCAGTCCGGGCCGAACATGACGTGATGGATGATCAGCTGCCGGCTGCCGCCGAACAGCCCGGCCAGCGCGACCGGCCCGCCCGGGCCGTCGAAGACGTACTCCTTGTCCATCGCGACCATGGGCAGCATGCGCCGCCGGGTGTTGAGCGCATCACGGCGGCGGGTCTCCGCTTTCTCCTCGGCCAGCAGCCGCACCCGCGCCTCCAGCCACTGCTCGCGCGACACGATCTCGGGCAGGGCCATCGCAGCCTCCGGGCGATGCGGACTTCGGGCGGGCTCTCCAGCATGCCCCCGGCCGGGGCCTGCCGCCAGGGCCGGGCCGCGGCCGGCCAGGACGCCCGGGTCAGGCGGCCCGGCGGCTGGCCAGCGCGGTGAGGGAGCCGGCCAGCGCGAACGCCGCGAGCAGGAGGATCGCGTGCCGGTAGCCGGCCAGCAGGTGCAGGGCCGACGCCCGGGAGACGTGCGAGGCGGTGCCGGCGAAGAACTCCCGCCGCAGCCGGGCGGCGAGCGGGGCCGTGACCACCGTCAGGACCACGGCCGTGCTGGTCACCCAGCCGACGTTCTGCAGCATCAGCCGCGTGCCGTTGATCACGCCGGCGCTGGTGCGCGGCGCCCGGGCCATGACCACGTTGGTGTTGTTCGGCCCGAACAGCCCGCTGCCCGCTCCGATGATCATGAGCGCGAGCAGCTGGACCAGGTAGCCGGCCCCCAGGGACGCATCGAGCACGAGCAGCCCGGCCAGGCTGATCGCCGATCCCACCACCGCGAGCGCATCGGGCCGGATCCGGCGGGCCAGCCGGCCGGCGGACACCGCGGCGATCCCCGAGCACACCGGCAGCGGCGTGATCTTGAGGCCGGCCACCAGCGGGCTGTCCCCGGTTACCGCCTGGAAGTACAGGACCATCAGCAGCACCGGGCTCCACTGCGCCATGGCGTTGGCGAACCCCGAGGCCATGGCCAGGGACAGCGCCCGGTCCCGGAACATGCGCAGATCGATCAGCGGGCTGCCCGCCCGCAGCTCCACCAGGATGAACGCGGCCAGCAGGGCAGCGGCCGCGGCCATGCCGCTGACCACCGGGACCGATAGCCACCCGCCGGTCTGGGCCAGCGAGAAGCTCACGATCAGGCCGCCCAGGCCGACCAGCAGGAGGGCGTTGCCGGACAGGTCGAGGGGCTGGCGGCGGTCGCGCGGCTCGTCGCGGGGCAGGACGGCCCGGCCCAGGGCGACGCAGGCCACCCCGACCGGCACGTTCAGCCAGAAGATCCACCGCCAGCCGACCGTGCCCGCGATGGCGCCGCCGACCGACGGCCCGATCAGGTCGGCTACCGAGATAGCCGCGATGTACACGCCGAGCGCGTGCGGGATCCGCTCGGCCGGGAGCAGGTCCAGCAGGATGGCCGCGCTGTTGGCCCAGATGACGGACGTGCCGACGGCCAGGAGGACCTGCAGCCCGATCAGCGCCCAGGACGCGGGCGCGAAGCCGGCCAGCAGGCTGGCCGCGGTGTAGCAGGCGATCCCGGCGAGGTAGAAGGCGCGGCGCCCGACGATGTCGCCGATGCGGCCCATGCTGGCCATCAGCGCGGTGCTGGTCGCGGTCGGGACCAGGACGATGAGCGAGGCGGTCAGGGCGCTGGCCTGGAAGTGCCGGACGATGACCGGCACGGCCACGTTGAGGTTGCCGGCGCTCATGCTGACAAAGAACGTGGCCAGGCAGACCGAGGCCAGCACGAGGCGGGCGGACCGGGCGGGCCGGGCGCTCCCGGCGGCGGCGGCCGCCTGCCCGTCACTGCACGCTAGAGCCACGGACGCCGTCGTACGCGCGGGTCAGGGTCGGGCCGCCGGACAGCTTGGCCAGCAGGTGGTGGAGCTGGCGCTGCTGGGCGGGCGTGACGTCCGGCAGGAGCTCGGCGTCGAGCCGGTCCATCACCTCCTCGATCTGGGCGATGACCTTCTCGCCGTCGGGGGTGACCGTGACCACGTAGCTGCGCCGGTCGTCCTCGCGGCGATTGCGCCGGACCAGGCTCCGCTTCTCCAGGTCATCGATCGTCGCCACCATCGTCGCCGCGTCGATGCGCAGGTAGGTCCCGATGTCCTGCTGGGACATCCGCCCGCGGTCCAGCAGGACGCCGAGGACGCTGTAGTGCCGCACGCGCAGGCCGAGGCCGGCCAGCTCGGCCTCCATCAGCCGGAACACCACCTGGCCCAGCTTCTGCAGCAGGCAGGTCGCGTGCGCGGCCAGGCGCCCGGGGACCAGCGGCACGACCGCGTCCCCGCCGCTGGTACCGACGGCCATCAGCTACCTCCCGCGTGCCCGAGCTTGCCCGCTCTCATTGTGCACACCCCCCGCGCCGGCCCCGGACAGCGCCGGCCCGGTCGATCTAAAGGGTAACAAATCGTTAGTAGAGCCAATTACATGCGTTCCAAACCATTTGCTTGACATCGTCACCCGGTGGCCCGATATTTGGGTCCACGATCTTCTCGGCACGCTTGAGGGGGATCCATGCGGCTGGAGCTCAGCGCCGAACTTCAGGCCTTCGCGAACGACATGCAGGACTGGGTGAGCGCCAATGCGCCCCCCGGCCTGGACCGGCTCGCGGACTGGAGCACCCCCTGGGGCGCCATGGGCCGCTACCAGCTCGTCGAGGCGGCCCGCGCGGCGCCGCAGTACGCGCAGTGGGAGCAGCGCCTCCTGGCCGCCCGGCTGATCTGCCCGCACTGGCCGGCCGGGGTCGGCGGCCGGGGCTGGGACTCGGTCCGGCTCGCCATCTTCGACCTGGTCTGCCATGAGGCGGGCGTGCCGCGGATCCAGCGGGGCATGGGCGAGGACCTGGTCGGCCCGTCGCTGCTGGGCGCCGGCACGGCCGAGCAGCAGGCCCGGTTCCTGCCCCGCATCATCTCCGGGGACGATATCTACTGCCAGGGCTTCTCCGAGCCCGACCACGGATCGGACCTGGCCGCCGTGGCGACCCGCGGCACGATCGACGGCGACGAGATCGTGATCACCGGGCAGAAGGTCTGGACCTCGGACGCGCACGCCGCCAACATGATGTTCGTCCTGTGCCGGACCGACCCGGACGCGCCCAAGCACCGCGGCCTGTCCTTTGTCCTGCTGCCGTTCTCCGCGGACAACGGCATCGAGGTCCGCCGGATCACGATGCTGAACGGGACGCAGGAGTTCTGCGAGGACTTCTTCGACGGCGCGCGGGCGCCGCTGGCCAATGTCATCGGCGGCCTGAACAACGGCTGGCGGGTGGCGATGACCGCCCTGGCCTTCGAGCGCGGCGCCGAGGCGACCACGCAGTACCTGTCCTACCTGCCCGAGTTCTGGGCCCTGGTCGAGCAGGTCCGCAAGGCCGACCGGGCCGGCGACCCGTCCGTCCGGGAGCAGCTGGCCCGCGCGTACCGCAACGTCGAGCTGATGCGGTACGGCGGCCTCCGGACCCTGGCCCGGCTGATCCGCGGCCTGCCGCCCGGCCCGCTGGAAGCCATCAACAAGCTGCACTGGAGCGAGTACCACCGGTGGCTGGGCGAGACCGCCATCGAGCTGGATGACACGGCCGGGCTGATCCGGCCGGACGGGGCGGGCTACCCGACCACGCGGTGGCAGGACCTGTACCTGTCCAGCCGGTCCGGCACGATCTACTCCGGCACCAGCGAGATCCAGCGCAACATCATCGCCGAGCGGATCCTGGGCCTGCCCCGGGAGCCGGCCGCCGGCGCTCCCGGCCGCGCCCCGGCGCCCGCATCCCGGCCGGCCGGCGCCGGGACCGCGCCCGCACCCGCCGCGGCCGCCGGGCCCGCGGCGGCCCGCCCGGTCAGCGCGGCCGCGGCGGCGGAGGCACTGCCCGGCTACGTGCTGAGCGCCGAGCAGCAGGCGTTCGCTGACGGGCTGCGGCGGTTCATGGGCCAGCGGTCCCCGGTCAGCGCCGCCCGCGCCCTGATGACCGGCCCGGCCGGCTTCGACCCGGAGTGCTGGCAGCTGCTGGCCGGGCAGCTGGGCCTGCCGGGCCTGCGGGTCCCCGAGCACCTCGGCGGGTCAGGCCAGGGGTTCACCGAGCTGCGGATCGCCCTGACCGAGCTCGGCCGCGAGCTGTACACCGGGCCGTTCCTGGCCTCGGCGGTGCTGGCCACCGAGGCCCTGCTCGCCGCCGGCGACGAGGGCGCCCGGGCCGACCTGCTGCCGGGCCTGGCCGCCGGGAGGGCAATCGGCACGCTGGCCGTGCCGGACGAGCCGGGCGGCACGGGCCCGGGCAGCGTCCGCACCCGGGCCCAGGCCGGGCCCGCGGGCTGGGCCGTGCACGGCCGCAAGGCGATCGTGCTGCACGGCCAGGCCGCCACCGTGCTGCTGGTGGCGGCGCAGACCGCGCACGGGATCTCGCTGTTCGCCGTGGACGCCGCCGCGCCGGGGGTCTCCCGCCATCCCCTGGCCGTCCTGGACCAGACGCGGCCGCTGGCCAGCATCGAGCTGGACGGCGCCCCCGCCCGGCTCATCGGCACCGAGGGCACCGCGTGGCCGGCCATCCAGGCCGCGCTCGACCGGGCGGCCGTCGCGGTCGCCGCCGACTCCCTGGGGGTCGCCGAGCGCGCCCTGGAGCGGACTGTCGAGTACGCCCGGGCCCGGCAGCAGTTTGACCGGCCGATCGGCTCCTTCCAGGCCATCAAGCACAAGTGCGCCGACATGCTGATGAGCGTCGAGCTGGCGCGCTCGGCCGTCTACTACGCGGCGCGCGCCGCCGACACCGACCCCGGCGAGCTGGCCGCGGCCGCGAGCATCGCCCACGTCCAGGCCAGCGAGGCGGCCGCCCTGGTCACCGGCGAGAGCATCCAGATCCACGGGGGCATCGGCTTCACGTGGGAGCACGACGCGCACCTGTACTTCAAGCGAGCCCGGGCCAACGCGGCCCTGCTCGGCCACCCGGCCCACTTCCGCGAGCGCCTGCTGGACGCCATCGGAGTCTGAGACGAAGCGGGGTCAGCGTTGACACCAGCTCGAATGCGCAATTCCGGCCCGGACTGGCCGTGTCCGGTCGCGCGGGCCTGCCCGGCACCGCAGGCCTGCCCGCGGCCGCGGGCCGCCCCGGCCCCTGGCGGGCGGCCCGGTCCCGGGCGGCCCCGTTTCGTATCCAGCGTGACTGCGCGGCGCGGCCGGCGCCGGCGTCCCCGCTAGCCAGCGCGGCAGGCCGGATCACGCCCCGGCGGCCTGCGCGCGATCCAGCCGGACCGGGGCGACGGAGGAAGCTCATGAGCGACACCAACCAGGTCCTCAGCACCGTCAGCGGGTCGACGGCGACCATCACGCTGAACCGCCCGGAGCGGCTGAACGCGCTGGACACCCTGACCCTCGCCGCGCTCGACGAGGCCCTGGCCCGGGCCGCGGCCGACAGCGCGGTCCGCGCCGTGATCCTGACCGCCGCGGGCCGGGGGTTCTGCGCCGGGGCGGACGTGAAGGAATGGGCCAGCGGCGAGGGCGCCGGGGAGGGGCGCCCGGCCGACGACTGGGTCACCCTGTGCCACCGGGTCGTGGCCCGGCTGTACCGGCTGCCCAAGCCGGTCGTGGCGGCGGTGAACGGCGTGGCCGTGGGGGCCGGGTTCGACCTCACCCTGGCCTGCGACTTCCGCATCGCGGCTGACACCGCCCGGTTCGGTTCGGTGTACGTCAACATCGGCTTCTCCCCCGATGGCGGGGCCTCGTTCCTGCTCCCGCGCATTGTCGGGATGACCCGGGCCAAGGAGCTGATCTACACCGGCCGGATCATCAGCGCCGCGGAGGCGGCCGAGATGGGCGTGGTCAGCTCCGTGGTCCCGGCCGGCGAGCTGGCCGGCGCGGCCGGCGAGCTGGCCGGGCGGCTGGCCGCCGGGCCGACCGTGGCCATCGGCCTGGCCAAGGAGAACATCCAGGAGCACTGGAACGCCTCGCTGGAGAGCGCGCTGCACGCCGAGGCGCGGGCGGGCCGGATCTGCTCGGGCACCGCCGACCACGCCGAGGGGCTCAGCGCCGTCAACGAGAAGCGCGTGCCGCAGTTCCAGGGCCGCTGAGGACGGCCCGTGGAATCACGACCCGAGCAGCTCAGCAAGCTGCTGAACCCGGCCAGCGTGGCCGTGGTCGGCGCCTCGGCCCGGCCCGGCTGGGGCCTGCAGACCATCCAGAACCTCGACGGTCTCGGGTTCGCCGGGCCGGTCTACCCGGTCAACCCGCGCTACCCGGAGGTGGCCGGGCGGCCGTGCTTCCCGTCGCTGCGGGACCTGCCGCAGCGGCCGGACGCCGTCGCCATCGCCGTCCCGGCCGACGCCGTCCCGGCCACCATCGAGGAGGCCATCGCCTGCGGGATACCGGCCGCCGTGGTCTACGCCAGCGGCTTCGGCGCCCGCGGCGAGGGCGAGGGCGGCGACGCGGGGCCGGGCAGCGTGCGGGAGCGCCTCGCCGCGGCCCTCGCGGGCGGCCAGATCGCCGTGCAGGGGCCGAACTGCCTGGGCCTGGTGAACTACGCCCGGCGGGCGGCGATGTGGGGCATCACGGTGCCGCTGGACCACGCCGGCACCGAGCGCGGCGTGGCGCTGATCGCGCAGAGCGGCAACATGGCGCTCACCCTGAGCGGCGCCAGCCGGGGGATGCCGCTGACCCACCTGGCCTCCTGCGGGAACCAGCTCGACGTCACCGCGGCCGAGCTGATCAGCGGGTGCCTGGCCGACCCGGCCGTCCGCGGGATCGCCGTCATCCTGGAGGCCATCCCCGACATCGGCCAGTTCCAGGCGGCGCTGGCCGCCGCCGCCGACCGGGACGTCCCGGTCGCGGTGCTGAAGGTCGGCACCTCCGAGCGGGCCCGGCAGGCGGCCGCGGCGCACACCGGCTCGCTGTCGGGCCCGGCCGCGCTGCACCGCTCGTTCTTCCGCCAGTTCGGCGCCATCCAGGTCGACGACCTCGACGAGCTCGCCGCCGTGGCCGCCGTCATGGCCGCCCCGCGGCGGCCCCGCGGCCGCGGGCTGGCTGTGTTCGCCAGCTCCGGCGGCGAGTGCGGCCTGGTGTCCGACCTGGCCGAATCGGCCGGGCTGGTCCTGCCCGAGCTGCCCGCCCCGGTGGCCGCCGGGCTGGCCGCGCTGCTGCCGGCCTACGGGCACGTGGCCAACCCGCTGGACCTGACGGCCGGCGGCTGGGGCAACGCGGCGCTGTACGCCGACGTCATCGAGCGGCTGGCGGGCGTGCCCGGCGTCGACACCATCGCCGGCATCGCGGACGCCCCGACGCTGGGCGGCGGCCCGCTGCCCGAGGGCTGGGACGGCATCATCTCCGGCCTGTGCGCGGGGGCAGCGCGCACCGGCCCGGCGGGGCCGGTCGTGGCCGGGCTCGCCACCATCGGCGACCTGCACAGCGATGTTCCCCGCGACCTGGCCGCGGGCGGGGTCGTCCCGCTGGCCGGCCTGCGGCCCGGGCTGACGGCGCTGGCCCGCGCCGCCTGGTATGCGGAGTGGCGGGCCGGGCGCGACGGGCGCGCGGCGGACCCGGCGCCCGGCCCCGGCCGCGCGGAGGCGGCCCGCGGCGCCCGCCAGCTGCTGGCCGGCGCGCCGGCCGGCCCGGTGTCGGAGCACCTGGCCAAGCAGGTGCTGGCCTGCTACGGCATCGCCGCCCCGGCGTCCCGGCTGGCCGCGACGGCCGACGAGGCCGTCACCGCGGCCGGGCAGATCGGGTACCCGGTGGCCGTCAAGATGGCCGCGGCCGGCGTCCAGCACAAGACCGAGCTCGGCGGCGTCCTGCTGAACCTGGGCTCAGCTAAGGAGGTCAGCCAGGCGGCCCGCCGCCTCCTGGAACGCGGCCGGGCCCTGGACGCCGGTGCCGCCGTGCTGGTCGAGCAGTACGCGGGCGGCGGCCTGGAGCTGATCGTCGGCGGCTACCGTGACCCGGCCTTCGGCCCGGTGGTCATGATCGGCCTGGGCGGCGTCCAGGCCGAGCTGCTCGCGGACGTCACGCACCGCCTCGTCCCGGTGACGGCGGCGGAGGCGGCCGTCATGACCGGCGAGCTGGCCGGCCGCCGGATGCTGGACGGCTTCCGCGGCCGCCCGCCGGTCGACCTGCCGCAGCTGGCCCGCGTCCTCGCGGCGGTCTCCAGCCTGCTGGAGGACCACGAGGACATTTCCGAGCTGGACATCAACCCGCTGGCCGCGGCCGGGCCCCCCGGTCCGGGCGCGCTGCTGGCCCTGGACGCACTCCTCGTGCTCGGCGAGCCTGCCGGGCCGAGCCGGAATCAGCCGGCCTGCCCGCCCGCGGTGTCCCGCGCGGCGGCGGCGGCGAGCAGCACCGGAGATCACCATGACCGATGACGTATCAGTGCCCCTGCCCGGCGGCGGCCGCCTGCCCGCGACCGAGACGTTCGGCGACGAGACCATCACCTTCGCGCCCGGCGAGATCGCCGCCCGGATCGACCGCCTGCCGCTGACCATCGTGCAGTGGCGGCTATGCCTCCTCACCCAGCTGGCCTGGGCCGTCGTCGTCGCCGGCGACGGCTACGCGGCCTCCGTCTACCCCTACGTGTGGCAGCACGACTTCAGTCACTTCGCCTACTCCTGGCTTAATGCCGTCCAGGTCGGCGTCGGGATCCTGATCGGCGAGTACGCCGGCGGCTACCTGGCCGACTGGTTCGGCCGCCGCAAGATCATCGCCCTCGGGTGCTTCATCGCCGGGCTGTTCATGCTGCTCACGCCCCTGGTCGCCCCGCACTACCTCGGGCTCATGCTGCTGTCGCTGGGCCAGTCCACCGGCATCGGCTTCGTGCTCGCCACCAACGCCCTGTACATGCACGAGATCGTGCCGCCGAAATGGCGCGGCCGCCTGACCCAGGGCGCGCAGTCCACGACCATCATCTGGGGCCTGCTCGGGCTCGCCGCCGGGTACTACTGGGTGCCCGCGCACTACAAGCGCTACCTGGCCATCATCGGGGTGGCGGGCATCGTGGCCACCGCCCTGCTGCTCACCCTGCCCGAGTCGCCCCGGTGGCTGGAAGCCAAGGGCCGCCAGGCCGAGGCCCGCCGGGTCCTGGACAAGATCGAGGCCGCGGTCCGGCGCCGGGTCGGCACGCTGCCCGAGCCCGATCCGGCGGCCATCGCCCAGCGCCCGGTCGGCGTCACCGGCCGGGTGCCGATCCGGGAGATCCTGCAGGGCGTCTACCTGCGCCGCACCCTGGTGCTGATCCCGGCCTGGGTGCTCGGGTACAGCGGCATCGTGTACGGGTTCGGCGCCTACCAGGCGTTCGTGCTGAGCGCCGACGGGTTCAGCGCGCAGGGATATTTCCTGGTGCTGATGGTGATGTACGGGCCGGCTTACGCCGCCGGGGTGGTGTTCTTCGCGTTCTTCAACGAGCGGTTCGAGCGGCGCACCCTGGTCCTCGTCGGAGCGGTCATCTTCGCCC